>Ga0315287_10002592_pt1 | contig 17196 bp, 40 predicted proteins | sample YL17G11_0_MG_FD_205037 | JGI IMG/M metagenome (GOLD analysis project Ga0315287, IMG submission 205037) | Sediment microbial communities from Yellowstone Lake, YNP, Wyoming, USA - YL17G11_0 | ecosystem: Environmental > Aquatic > Freshwater > Lake > Sediment | place: USA: Wyoming | collected...
CGGCCAGGGCACGGTTGCTTCAACTCGGGCCCCTTGTGTCAGGGGCAGGAACCCGCATGACGCCCCACCAGACGGCGGTGATGACCGCCAGCTTCAACCCGGGCCCCTTGTGTCAGGGGCAGGAACACAGGGGAACCGTGGAGGAGCGCGAGCCACGCGACGTGCTTCAACTCGGGCCCCTTGTGTCAGGGGCAGGAACTCCGTCTCGGCCGCCGCGGACTGCACCACCATCCGCATGCTTCAACTCGGGCCCCTTGTGTCAGGGGCAGGAACCGCATGCGTGCCTACGTCCTGTGTGGCCACCCGCGCGAGCTTCAACTCGGGCCCCTTGTGTCAGGGGCAGGAACCAGTCGGGCGTGAGGGGGGCTGTCGGCACTGCCACCCGCTTCAACTCGGGCCCCTTGTGTCAGGGGCAGGAACAGCCACCTCAAAAACACCAATGACCGCTGGAGATTGCCACCCTGGTTTCGAGCGCCTACACGCTTTCGCCCTGGACCGACGGTCCGTCACGATTCGACTATTCACTTTTCAGAGAGCTATCCACTACTTGGCCTGCGCGAGCGCCCACGGTGAGACGGTCCACCACGTCGCCGCTCGCACTCACTGCTCGATGCGCACCAGAAACCCCGGCGTCGATGGACCCACCCAAGCGCCGGTCACGTTGAAATCCATGTACTCGACGGCTTCCTCGTACGTCAGCCCGTCGGCCACCAGAACCTCGACGCAGCGCGCGTGATCGTAGATTGCGATGGGCGGTTGCCCGCAGCGCGTGACGATGCCGATGAACGCCGCGTCGAACCCGTCCGCCAGGAGCACGTCGTCGTGGTCAATCTCCCGGAGCGCCTTCGCCAGCACTTCCCGCGTCAGCTTCTTCGGCTTCTTCGGCTTTGCCGCCATTGGCTGTCCCTTCCACGTCGAAAAGTTCCCGTTGCCCGCGAGTCCGAATCCTGGCGTGAACTCCCTTGCGTTCGGCCAGCGGAGTCTCGGCAAGAATCTTGAGCTTGCCTTCGAGACGCTCGCCGCGCTCGAACCGCATCCAGGCATACTCCGTGGGGTCGTCGCCACCATCGGAGAATTCTGGATGGTTCGGAAGCAGGTTCACGTCCGGCATGTGGTTCCGGACCCATCGCGACTGCTTGGCTGGCGCGAGCCAGTCGAGCCGCAGCAGGAACACCAGGATCGGAGCGAACAGCAGCCCGTGCTGGACGAACTTGAGCGCCGACTTGAACGGCGGGTTCGACAAGCAGACGGCGTAGCGGTCATCGGGCGGCACGGCGAGGAAGTTTCCGAGTACCGCTGCGTTCACCGTGGGGATGTAGTCCAGGAGGGGGATGCAGTTCTCGCGCAACTCGACCGCGTGCCAAATCACGTCGCTGCGGACGGCAGACGTTGCGGTGATGATCTTCCCCGACCCGGCACAAGGTTCGAGCCACAGCCCCCCGGGCAGGTCCACGGCTTCGAGTAGCCGGTGCGTGATCCACGGCCACGTCTCGTAAACGTCCTGGGAATCTCGTACGTCGCTGCGACCTGTAGCGCTCATCACGCCTCCGGTAGACCGGGAGGAACCAAGCAGACCAGCGTGCGCCCGTCCCTGTTGACCTGCATCACGCGGTAGACGGCCTCGTGCTTGTCCAGCAGCAACCAGCCGCACGCCTCGGCGTCACGCAGCGTCATGAACCGAGGGAATGGCCCGGGGTCGCCGTCTAGCTCGACCTCGAACCATTCCTTCGGCTCTGGGTGCAGGTGCTGTGGCACCGTCGTGTCGGTCGGCAGGCTAGAAGGAACGCCGCGCGACGAGAGAAAGTTGTCTACCGCCTGTTCCGCCGCCCCCGGGATCATCTCGTGGAAGGCAACATAGCGCCCGATAGACACGTAGTCGCAGAACGCCAACAACAGGTCGCGATCCTTCATGCTCAACCTCGCGGACTACGGATGGTGTTTGTTGCCCGTCAGGAAACGGCACCGCCCCCTGGGCTAGCGCCATCTTCTTCGTCAAGGACTTCTATTCCCGCAGCAGCGCAGTCCTTCGAGAACTTCTCGTACAAGACCGCGACGGCTTCTCTTGCGGGACGCTGGAGTTCTTCTTCCAACGCTTTCTTTTCCAGCGCGATCTCAAAAAACCGAGCTATGGCAATGCCACTGCGCACCGTACTCGAAAGTCTAAACCACTCATCACGGATTTCCTCGTACGTTTCCAGATCGATCTTCATGTTGTTTTCCTCGCGAACTACGGGGTGGGCTTCTCCGCGGCCTTCTCGACCGGAGGTCGCTTCGCGGAGATGCCATACACGGCCACGGCCTCCTTGAGCTTCGCCAGCAGCGCAACCTCCTCAGCCTCCAGTTGCGCCTCCCGTTGCGTCTCCTGTTCCACCGCTTCCTCCTTGGGCTTGCCCTCGGACGGAAACTTCACCGGCGGGTACGGGTTGGCTTCCTCGTAGAGTTGGCTGAGAATGCCCTCGATCAGATCGGCCTCGTGCTCGGCCTGATTGACGACCACCACCGCCTTCCTCATGGCCGGGTGTGCCGCGACCCAGGCCCGCTGCTCCAACTCGTACACCGACAAACCCATCATCTCCTGCCACGTCGTGTCCAGCATCGTCATCCTCCCGTGCGGTCTTTCCGCATCATGGTTTGAACTGCTTGAACTATGCTTATCCGGATCACTCCCACGCGACCCGCCACTTGCGCTCACTCGATGTTGACGTAGTGCAGCGTCTCGACCTTGAACAACTCGTAGATGCCGTCCCGCGCTTGAGGTTCCTGGTCTGGATGCTCCGACTTGAACCTTGCCACTCGTTCCTCTTCGTCAGCCCGCAGTTTCGAGCGCCGCTTCTCGATTGCCTCCTCGGCCGTTTTCGCCAGCACGATCTGCGCATAGCGATTGTTCGTGTCACACTCAAGCATCACTCCAAACACCTTGAGCATTGGTTTCTCCCTCCTTGCTGCCGTTTGGGTTACTATTCACCGTCGTCCAAATTACCCCGTTTGTGGGTCGTGTGGGAGCGATCCGGATAAGCATGGTTTGAACGATGCTTATCCGGTTGACGCACCTTCTACTCCCGATATGCCCGTCGGTGGCTGAGGTATTCAGCCGTTTTCCGGGCGTAATCTCTGACGCTGGAGGAGCGGTGGCGGCGCATCCGTTGAACCCAATCCCATGGAGTCTCGCGGCGAATAACCCTATTCGGCCGCACGGCCAGTCCCTCCACGTCTCCCGGGTTGTGCGCCTGCGTGCCAGTGAATGTGACCACCTCCAGATCCTCAACGTTTTCTGCCCATCCACCGAAAGGCCCTTCTTGAGCCATCGCCTCGTTCGGCGTGTCGTAGGCGAATACGAAACCTCGCGGGAGCAGCCCCTCGTCACTTGCGCCGGAGCGGTGTCCACGCAGTGGCAAGCCGGGGGGCTGGAATCTGTAGAACAGCCTCATGAATCCCTCTTTAGTGTGTCAACCTGATAAGCATCGTTTGAACTGCTTGATCACTCGCACCTCGACGCCCGCCTTCTCCGCCCGCCGCACCATGTCCCAGGTCCCCCTGCTGCCGGGGAGCGGGAAGGCGAGCACGAGATCAGGGTGCCCTTCATCGAGCATCCGCTGGTTGCGAATCGGGCCTGCCGCGTTGCCGTGCTTGGCCCACTCTGCCACGTACACGTCGGTCGCCATGCCCCGGGCCTTGGCTATCGAGCCCGCCATATTGTCGGCTCCAGGGGCTCCGCCGTGAATGATCACGGCGTCCATGGGCAGGTCGCGGAACTCCCATTCCATCGTCTCTCGGTCGTTCCACTTCCGGCTGCCGCAGATGAGTACGCGCATGGTTCGTTAGGCTCGCTTCGGTGGACGGCGCATCATGCGCTGGTAGTCACGCCATGCCGGTGCGCCGAGGGCCCCGTCCCACTGCTCTAGCACCTTCGTCATGCGCTCAACCGCTTCACACTTGGCAGCACGCAGCGTCTTGTACCCCATAATGTCAAGACACATGGGAGCCGGGAACAGTTGGTGCCCGCAATGGTCGATACTCGCATGGCAGTCAGGGCAGGTCTGCGGTCCACCCTGCCACTCCAGTATCCAGCGCCAGTCGCCCTTCTCGTCCTTGTAGACGATAACGTGCAGCATATGGCCCAGGAGGAGGCGGTGCGTACGAAGGCCCCACTCCGTCTCGGCAACCCGACGCCACGGCGGGTAGCTCATTCCAGTGCTTCCTTCACCCATGTGTATACCTCGACGACGACAACGCCGATGACAATGAGCACCGTGTACACGGTCGCCCACATCTTGCGCCGAGCGCGGCGCTGCTCCTGGTCCGTGACGATATCTGCCTCGGCCTCAGCCTGAGTGATTTCGCCGCGCTCGACGCGAGCGTAGAGTTCTAGCGCTCGGTTGGCCCTCATTCCCCCTGCCTCCGCGGAGCCCTAGAGCCGCTACGCCTTCACCGTGATCGCTTCCATCGGCGTTGCTCCACGGCGCAGACGATGCCGTACGGCCTGTGCATTGAGCCCAAGCTTCTTCGACCATTCCTTGGGCGTCAGCACGTTGCCCTGGTAGGCGATCTTCTGCTTCCCATCGACCTTGACCAGCTTGGCCGTCGCACCGTTGCCGTTCTTGGGCTCGGTCACGACCGGCGCCTGCGGCTTGACCACGGGCTTCGCTGCCTTCGCTGCCTTGGCCTTTTTCGCGGCTGCCGGCTTCGCCTTCTTGGGCGCTGCCTTCTTGGGTGCCGGCTTCAAGGGCAGGCTCTCCCCGTTCTTCACCGCCGCCTTGGCCTTCTTCGACATGGTGCGGTGATCCTCGCAGAAGAAGTCGAACCGCGGCCCCTTGCTGACCTTGCCACAGCCTGGAACGCGGCAGGGCTTGCCTCCTCCGGCCACGGGCCCCTGCCTCTTCTTTGCTTCCTTGGTCTGCTTGAATAATTCCCTGGCCTTGAGGTCGGCCATCAACTCCTCACGAGCGAGCTTGCGAACTTCATCGGTAAACTTCAACGCCAGTTTCTGGAACTCTGCGTACGACATTGGTCATACCTCCCTGTTTCGGTTCGTTTGACGCCGGCTAGTATCCCCTTGGTTCCTTGTTGGCTGCCTTCTTCTTGTCAGCGCACGGCTTGCACCGCTTCCGTTCGGAGTAGCCCTTTTGGGCGAAAAACTCCTGTTCGCCCGCGGTAAACACGAACGGCTGCTTGCAGTCGACGCACACGAGGTTCTTGTCGGTGTAGCCCTTGTCCTGGTCAGCGCTCATTGTCAGGTTCCTCCTCGGGAACGAATCCTGTGAGTCCGGCGACGAAATCAATCGCCATCTTGAGCGGGTCCTGCGGGCCTTGTGGCCCCTTCTTGCCCCGCTTGCCCTTCTGCGGTGCTGCGACTGTCACATCGCGGCGGCACGGAAGCTCTGGGATGACGCAGGCCGCGGTGATCCCCAGAGACATTGCCGGGCAGTCCGAGAGCGAGCACGGTGCCGTCGGCACATCGGGATCGAAGCGACACCTGCCGTTGGCGATCTCGGCACTTCTCCAGCGACAGCGCTTCGCGAGTCCAGGAAAAGCTTCGGCAGCGGTCATGTGCCCCTCCTACCCGTGCTTGTCGACGAGCGCCGTGATCTGCTCGATGCACTCCATCTCTTGCGCTCGCTTGTCGCGCTCGGACTCCGCCTGGGAATGGGCCTCCTGGCGCTTCCCGTACGGGACCTTCGCCTGAGCCATCGCCACGTCGTCCGTTGCGCACTTGTCGTCGACCGCATTTCGCCACCTGCGCAGATAGAATAGCATCTGTTCCTTGTTGACCGCCATAGCTACCTCTCCTGTTGGGGTTCCGGGTGTACCGCGTCAGCTTCTTCGGACTCGCGATTCGTGCTGCACCACTCGATCACGTCGGCTTTGAGTTGCTCGTGGTTCCGTCCCCGGCGGCATTGCTCGCAGAAGATGAAATCAACGCTGTACTGCTCGCAGGGTGGCTTGGGGTTCTCGACGGTGAACTGCACCACGTCCGTCTCGCTCCGGGGTCGCCACCTACGGCACCCACAGCACTGGTCGTAGGCAAACAGCCAGCGCACAATAGTCAGCGTGATGACCCTGGCGCGTTGCAGAAACCTCCTCACACGGAATAGCGCCTCTGCGATGTGCGGCCAGTCGTACGTCCACACAGACCGCGGTGCGAACACCTCGGAACAATGCACGTCGAGACAGTCCGCGCAGTAGTCGCCGCGATTCTCGACCGCAGTGAAGCAGAATGGGCAGGCGCAGATCAACGCTTCTTCTTCCCCTGCTGCCCGAGCTTCTTGAGCAGTTCGTCCATTGCCCCGCGGACGGCCAGCCGCTCCTTGATCTCGACGAGTAGCGCCTCGATCTTCGCCATGCGCTCCTCCAGCCGTTTCAACTCGGCCGTGTGGTTGCACGGGTTCGTAACCGTGATGGTCCCCACCACTTCGGTCGGAGCGAAGGGTCCCGGTCGCCACGGAGACGGCTCCATCGGGCCCGCGTACAGCACCACGTTGGGCAGCACGTCGGGCCCGGCGTAGGCCACAACGCTCGGCAGCACGGTCCCGGTCCCGGTCCACGGCACGTTGCCCGCACCACTCGGGGCCGACGTTGAAGTCAGCGTGGTCGTGGTAGTTGGCTTCTTCGTTCTCATTGCTCACCTCGTTGCTTTTCCAGTTCTTCCTCGGCCAGCACGCGCCGTTCCCGAATCACGCCCTCGATATCCAGCAGGCCAGCCACAAAGTCGTCGAACGGGCACTTGACCTGCTCGGCCCTGGAGACGGCTTCCTCGGCGATGGCCTCGAACTCATCCGCTGGCGTCAACGTCTTGGGCATCATTCACCTCGATGCTCCGGCTCGTACTCGCTGTCCGGGTGCTCCTCGTCGTCACAGGGCTGTTCCTCTCCATCGCCCGAAGGCTTGCAGGATCGGCAAGAGCATCCGTCACAGGCCGCTCTTTCTTCGGCATCCTCCGCGTCAGACTCCTCAAGGTCAAGGATTCCGGCACAGAACCCTTCAAGGTACAACTCGTCAGGTGAATCAGGAGGACGACCTTCCCATCCGGCGTCGAACCCGTTGAACCACTCACAGTCGCAATCGGGCGTGCCGCACTCGGGGCAGTCGTGGCTCATAGCTTCCGCGCCTTCGGCTTCGGCTTGAACTCGCTCATCTTGGGCCGATTGCAGTGGATACAGTGAGTGCCGCGCCATCCGCGCTCTCGCCCGCCATCGCTGAACTTGCAGGTTTTGCAGTGCCCGATGGGCTGGATCTCGTCCGGGACGATACCCGCCATCGCGAACAGCGCGTCCAGTTCCTTCGAGTTCGCCAGTCCAAGACCGGCGCTGGCGCAGACCCATTCCCCGTTGTACCGCTGCGGGTAGCCGCCCTGGTCGTCCCATCGCATGCGCCGGAGAACCGCGCGCAGAGCGTCGAGCCCCTTCTTCAACGTCTTGTCGTCGGGCAACTGCGGTTGTGGTTTCATGGCACTCATGCCTTCGGCTTGTCCTGCGGAGCGAGGATCCGCGCAAACGTCGCGAGTGTGCGGCCCATGCCGCTCACGAAAGCCGCATCCTCTAGCCCGTCGGCCCACTGCTGGTCTGGCGCCATGAACGGGTCATGGTAGATGCTACTCTCATCCTGCACCCGGAGCCCGCCCGACTGGTTGCGAATCCAGTGCTCGGCATGTTCGAGAACGAGCTTCATCGTCAGGACCTCCTCGGGCGGAGGCACGCTCCAGTCGTAGGCGTGCATGATGTGGCCACCCTCGCAGTCCCACACGATCTTCCCGCGCTCGATGGCCAGCGGGTGATGGCGATGCGCGATCTCGTAGAGCCTGCCCGAGAGGTTGCCGTAGCAGTGGAGCTTGCCCTCCTGCTCCCACTCTTTCCACTGGCGCGGCGTGCAGAACTCCCGCAGCACCTCGCTCGCGCGCACGTCGGGCCCAGGCTGCGGCATCGGGCAGCACAGGGTTGGTCGCCGCACGGTGGTCGCCGCCTTCGCGTCGGGCTTGGACGCCTCCTTCTCCACCTTGGCGGCGTCGCCGTCCGTCACGGCCTTGACGTGCCCCTTCGTGGACACGACCGCCGTCAGCGTGCCCTTGGCCTTCTCGCCGAGCAGCAGGCGCCCGGCCTTCGCCAGCGGGGCCGCAATGGGCACCTTGACCTCGCCGTTGGGCACGAACCCGATGTGCTGGCCGATCCACTTCCGCGGCCACCTGCGTGCCTTGGACAGAAACTCGCCCAGGCGCTTGATCTCGGAAGGCGTTGGCGAGATGACGGTCAGGACGCACTTGTCCGGACCATCGGATTCGAGGCGGAAGTCGCCCGACCAATCTGTGAAATGCCATCTCATGACAGCGCCTCCACCGGCAGCGCCTGGGGCTTCGTCTCGTCCACTGGCTTGAGTAGATCCTTGAGCTTCGCCTCCAGGGCCCACGTGATCTCGTCGGGCAGCTTCTTCTCCCTGGCGGTAGCGTACGCCTCGGTCAGCTTGCCAACGCTCGCCAGCTTCTGCTGCTCGGACTCGGCGTTACGCTGCGTCAGCGCAGCCGCTGCGATGGGCTGGAATGCGGCGATGACCTGCTTGAGCGCTTGGTTTCCGAACGTCTCGCCCCCCGGAGAATACTCGCCCCCTATCCCTATCTGACCCCCCATCTCGAAGTCGTCCGACGAGCCAATGTCAATCCCTTGACCCATCGAATAGACCCCATGCCGTCGTCGCTTCCGGACCTTGGTTCCCACCCCGAGCGACACCAGCATCTGGCTCTGGGTTTCGGCCACGTTCCGGATCAGGTGCAGCACTCGTGCCGCCGCCTTCGGGCTCTTTTTCAACACCTCGGTCAGTTGGGCGATACACTGGTCTGCGTGCGCGATGATGGCCTTGCGCACATCTTCTTCCGCGGCGGCGATGATATCGTCGTCCGCCGGGTCGAGTTGGGGAAACACCGGCTGCTCCACGAATGCCTGCTTGCTCACCACAACCGCGGCATCCTCAGCCATGGCGGCTTCGGGTCCATCCACTTCCTGGTTCTCGTCGTACATGGCAGTAGTCCCCTGGTTCAGCGTTGTGGTTTGACGAACTTGACCGCGCGCCACTGCGGAGTCGGCGTACACGAGCCGACGTAGACCGTGGCCTCGCCACTCGCATAGTGGCAGGTAGCCTTGCACCAGACGGTTCCGCCTACGCCTTCCATCACGTCAACTCCCTCGAACTGGTGACAGCCCGTTGGCAACGGCACGGTCACATCGCCCGGAAGGTCGAGCGGCAGCGTGTTGCAGGCGACAACTAACGGCAGCAGGAGCAAGAACCCGCGCATCAGCTTCCCTTCCTCTTATGAGGCCCGATGAACCAATACGACGCGGCGTGCTTGCGCAACTCGGCACGGCTCACGCTATGCCTGCGGCGCGAGGATAGGACCATCTCCGCTAGAACTGTCTCGGCTCCGGTCCCCGGGGCTTCCCTCCAGCACGATCCCTGGCTACCGCCGCCATCGTCGAACCCGGGATAGGCCCGCACGCGCTTGCCGCACTCCGGACAGCGCTGCACCCCGGGCTTCGACACCATGTGGCCTCTAGGACGCGGGGCCCACGGACACCACGGGTCGACCACCACCTTGGCAGCCCGGCGCTTCACCCGCGGCGCTGGCACCTTGGCCCTCATGCGCTCCTCGCGGCGGCAATCTCCCGCAACTCGTCGATGGTGTAGCCACCGACCTCGGTGCCGCCCTCTGTCACGCTCTCCGTCACGCGGTAGCCGGGAACCGCCGGGCACTCGGCGTGGTCGAACACCCATCCGTAGGCTCGACCGTCCACAACCGTTCCCACGGTGACAATCCTCGCCTTCGGCCAGCAAGACGGAGGCTCGCTGTCCAGCATCTCGCGTTCTGCGCGGGTGAGCCCGTACCAGACCCCATCCATCTCGTCGAGAATGGGGTCCTCCGCGTCGCTTCCAGCCGCGTTATGGCAGCGACACTCATATAGCCGCTTCTCAAGCTTGCGGTACTCGTCCAGGCTCATTCCCATCTCCATCCCGTTCTCATGGGCGAGGGTGCCGGTTTCTCGTGAACCTCCGGTCGCCACTGCGAAACTTCGCGCACCCTCTGCTCGGCCAGCTTCTGCGCGGCAGCGAGCCAGCCCGAATCCCGCGTGGCCACTAGCGTGGTCAGCATGCGTCGCAGCGCCTCGTCATCGGGCTGCGGCGGGCGTTGACTCCACGCCCCCACCAGCGATGCGAGAGCAGTGAGCACCACGAGCGAGATGACCAGGATCATGGCTTCGGCTCCGTCCACCGAGGGAGCCCGCTGGCTCTGCCGTCCTTCTCGGCCAGCTTCGTCGCAGCGGCCTCAGTCGTTTTCACTGCGTGCTCCTTACCAAGTTTCCTCCGAGGAAGCCAGACGACCTCCTCGTGCCCCTCGTCCTCGAATACGGACTCGACTCCAGCCCACGCCTGGACATAAGTAATCTTGAGCACGGACACCTTCGTGTCGACGCCGAGCGTCAGGTCCCAGAACTCGCCCTTGCGTGGCTTCGTCATGGCGTCAGTCTATCGGGTCAGGAGGTACGGCTCGATGGCACGCGATGAGAGCTTCCTGCGCGAGCACCGCTCCGGCGAGAGCCAGATGCTCCGGATGGCAGCACCCGAACGTCACGTAGGTGTGCGAGCCGTCGTTGTAGAACCGGAACAGCAGCCAGCCGTGGATCTGGTCGAACTCCGCCCGCATCTGGTCAATCTCGCGGTCCAGGTCGCTGGTCTTGAGCGGGATGATCTCAGTGGCGTGAGCCTCAGAAACCGTCTGCGGCGGCGTGGCGGAGTCCGGCACCACGTGCAGCGGCGGATGCTTCGCTACGAGCGTAGGAGAATGCTCGCGCTCGTAATCCCGGATGACGCTCTCAACCTCACGGTGCAGCGCCTTGGCTACCGTGTAGCCCAGATACTCCACGAGCGGGTGGTCGAACAGTCCCATGGCTAGCTCAGTAGATCGTGCGAACGTTGTCGGCCACGGTTTTGACTTGACGCATCTCGGCCATACCCCCGGCTGCTGCCAGCGCGTGGTAAAGGTCCAGCGCGGATGCCTTCGTCATGAGGTTCTTGACACAGGCCGGGCAGCCATCCACGAGATCCTTGGCTTCCTTGAGGCCGAGTTCCGTGTACTGCCGCACGACCTTGATCACCGCGATTGGCTGCACTCCCCTCTGCATCAACCATACGTCGTAGATTTCCCCACGCAGGAGTGCTTCCTCGCGCTCGCGACGCTCTTGCTCGGCTTTGTGCTCGCGCTGACGCTCGTCCTCCTCGCGCTGCCGGCGGGCGGTTTCCGCGCGCCGCTCGGCCTGCCGCTCCTCCTCGTCGCGCTTGCGGGACTGGAACTCGGCGGTGCGCAGATGGAACTCCTCCCAGGCCAGCTTCTGCCGGTCGCGGTCGATCTCGATGCGGGCTTCCTCCATCGCGATGCGCCGTTCCTCGAAGGGGCCATCGTTCCGCAATTCGCGGCTGGCGTGCTCCGAGGCCAGCTTCATGAGCATCTGGAGCGCTTCCTCCAGTCCCGGCATCGAGAACGTGAACTCGACCTTCGCGGGCAAGAGCGTCATGCCCCGGTCAGTTGAGACGAGCGGCTTCTTCTGGTTGGCCTTCGGCTTGGTCATCGTCGTGGTCCCCTTTCACTGCCTTGTCGTCGAGTAGCATCTCCGTTACCCGAAAGAGTTGCCGGCGTCCGTACCAGCGCGCCCCCTCAACACCCCAGAAAACCGCGCACAGCGTTGCCAACAGCACAAGCTGCCATGCCGGTCCATGCTGTATCAGCGCAACGATCCACGCCCACCCGCTCAGCCCGGCGGCGAAGGACACCATCATCATTGGCCTGAGCCACTTGGCGTCGTACTGCTCGATAAGCCGCAGCACGTCACGAAGCGCCAACAAACGCTGGTCCGGGGCCAACTCACGACGAGCCCTGCTGCGCTCCGGAATGGAATGGTGAGTGAGGGTCCCCATTGCAGCAACGGTGTAGTTGTAGACGCAGAACGGAGCTTACGGCCTTTCCTTCCTGACTGTCAAGCCCGATGTGGTCTAGTTCCAGACGCCCATGACTCCGACGACAGGGCCCCCTATCGCGCCCCAATCGCTCGTAATAAACGGACCACACGTCGAAGACTCGCCCTGCCTTGTGATCGGGCTTACCCACAGCTTGCGTCCCGTCGGCCGCTCCAGGAGCGCGAGGATCAATTCGCAGCGCTCCGGGTTCTGGTCGAGCGCGCCCTCGAACGCGACATTCGCCAGGGTGGGCTCCTCGTTCGCCTGTGGTCGAAAGACGCCCCACGCCTCGGATACGAGCAGCGTCGCGTATGCGGAGGCGCGCTCGGCCACCTCGCGGACCTCGGCCAAGAACCCTTCGCTATCGACCGCCTCCGGGTCGTGCGGCGTCACCATGAGCATCCCCGGGCCCGAGAGAAGCTCCCCCGTCCGGGGATCGGTCATCGCCAGCATGAAAACCACGGGCTGGAGAAACCCGTGCGTCTCGAAGTTGAATCGGGCCCCGACCATCATCTTGTCGGCCCACGCCGCGATGCCCTCGGGAGTTTGCAGGTCATTTGTCATGGTCGTGCTCGGGCAGAGAGTCGATACCCTCGCGCCACGCCTTGGCTACATCGGCGGAAGTGAGCTTGCGCTGGAATACACGCAGGTTTGTTATCTGCGGTGGACGCACCGCGCAGGGACTGATAATAGCGCAGTACACCGGGCGGTCCAGTCCCAGGGCCGCAGCCAACTCCGTTCCGTTCTGCGGCCAGCGGCTGCATCCGGCCTCGATGCAGGTGGGGCAGAAGCGCTCGGCCACGTCGATGGCGTGGTTGCAACACGCACAGTGGCACTTGTGCAGCGTCAGCAGCGTCCATTCCCGTTCCGCGCGGCGACGGTTGTGCCGCCGCGCGAGTTGCCTGCGCCAGCGGCTCACGCCGCAGCCCCCTTGTCCCACCGGAACATCGGCAACTGCGTCCACCACTTCACGCCCTCGGGCGGCACCGAGGTGAGGCCCCAGAAGGTCGAGCCCTCCGGGTCCGGAACCGCGAGCACGGACCACCCGATCTCGTACGGATGGTCGGCCTTCACATCGCGCTTCTCGTGCAGGGCCGTGCAGATCGTGCAGCGTAGCTCCTGGTGATTGAGGAAGGTCTGGTAGAGGCGGAACAGGCGCACGCCCTTCGCTCCGCAATCCTGGCAGACGTAGCCCTGCGGGGTCGCGTCGCCAGAGTAGTCGCAGGGCCCCATCTTCAATTCCTTCTTCTTCGCGCTCATGCGTCCAGCCGGCCCGTGCCGTGACAAACGTAGCACTCAGCGGCTGTGTCCCAATTGTCCCCGATGACCTTCACTCCCATGCAGCGAGGACAAATGTTGTCCCGCCTCTCGCGCTCGACACGCTCCGCAATCTCGGCGCAGAACCTCCCGGCCTCGAATCCGCGCGCCATGTCGTTGGTCCACATGCCCTTGGGCTTGTAATGCTCGACGAGGCCGTCTCCGATGGTCGTCGGCATGGCGCCGATGTGCCAGCCCTTCATGTAGTCGCTCTCGACTTCTTCGTGGATGGTCATCGTTGCTCCCTGTCCTCGGCCTCTAGTACCTCCGCGTCGTGCCGCATCTCCTCGACCGCATCGACGCTGGCGCGTAGCGCCTCGGCCCCGGCGCGGCACGCCTCCGCGAACGCCTTGTCCTGGTTGCTTTCGGGATAGAACTGCGCTCGGCGCTCGAATTGCTTGACTAGCTCGTCAAGCTTCTCGATGTGTTTGCGCCACTCGGAGATGTAGTCGTCAGTGGCCATCACGTTACTCCACACGCTCGATCTTCGTCTCGCCGCCGTTCCAGCCGCACCAGCAGGTTCCGTAGCTAGCTACCGACCATGCGTGGCCATTCGAGCATTCGTACAGCGCGCTGGTGCGGTTGCTGTCGTGGTCGTGATGCTTGCCCTGTTCGTCGTAGAACGGCTGGCAGTACATCATCGTACGCGAACCGCCCTTGGGGAACACGCGGCTGGTCTGGCCCGCTTCCTTGCAGTACGGGCAGATCATGGCTGTTCCTGGTCGCACTTACAGCCACGGGGCATGATCGATCCGCAGCGCGGGCACGGCGTCGGTTCCTCGCCGGGCTGGCGCTGCTGCTTCTCACGCATGTCCAGCTTCGGGTGGTCGATGAGGTTGAGGTTCCGCACCGCTTGCTTCGTCTCCGGGAAGTGTTTGTCACAGCCCTCGTAGACGCTCTTACCGCACGGACACTTGAGCATGGCTACCCCTCCTGCTTCGTGCGAATCCAGCCGCCGCAGAGGCGGCAGCGCACGCCCAGGGAGCGGCCACCGAATGCGTCGCTGCCCAGGTCGATGGTTTCGTCGTGGTCGGCAATCGTCGTGCCTCGCGCCCATCGAATCCGACCCTCGCCCTCGTACGTGCCAAGCCCATCCGGCGCGAACGCGACATGCCGATCCCATTCCCGCCGCCTCGGCCACGACCAGACCAGCGGGCCCATGACGGGCTTGCCGCCTTCGAGTCCGGTGCCGCAGCGTACGATGGCGCTCTCGACGAGTTCACGCGGGGGCGCAGACGAGCAGTAGATGATCGGCTTCGGCCCCAGGCGCACGTTGCTGTGGCCCGTCTGGGACGGTACGCCCGACTTGGCCGGAACCTTCGCCGGGTCCGGGAGCTTGGCCTCGGAGCGCGGCACGAGCATGGTCATGTGCGGCCCCCCCACCCGCCTGAGATCGCCCGACGCCTCGCGGACCATCTCCTCAAGCTGCGCCGCGGTCAGCGGCTCCGGCACGCCTGTGGACTTCCGCTCCGGCTCCGGCCTGTGGCTGCTCCACGCCAGACGCGGATACAGACCGCGGTAGAGTTCGAGCGCTTGCTCGCAACAGCGCTTCGGACCCTCCCACGGGAGGTGCAAATCCCATCGCAGCCACAGCCTGAGCACCTGTCCGCGGTGAGTACCCATCGCGCAGACGCTCGCCTCGCACTCACCCTCCGGTCCGGTATTCGTTTCCTCGCGCCAGCGCCACCCATCACCCGCGCTGTCCTCCAGATGCGCCGCGCACCTCCAGACCGCGCTGGCCTCGAAATGATCGTTCGTGCCCTTGTGGCAAAACCGCACGAGGCGCGGTGCCCCGCTGTCGCACAGAACGCCCTGGTCCAACTGCAAGTTGGCGTTGCAAATCTGCGACCGTCCTCCGACGACGCGGTGCCTGCTTCTGGCACACCACTCACCGCGCTTACGGTCGACCGCCGTCGAGGCGCACCACTTCCCGATTATGTGCAGATGCACGCCGCAGCGCCACTCTCCGCACTCGACACACTGCTCGGTGGCCCGAACGCCGCAGCCCGTGCAGTAGTGCTTCTCTGTGGTCACGGGGCCGAGGCCAAGCCTAGAGAAATAGTCGTCCTGCATAGCCATGCGTCCACCCTCCTGTTGGGTCCGCGCCGCAGTGCCGTTGGCAACCGCTACGCGCTTGGCGAATCGTTCTTGTGCCTCCGCTAGCGTCTTACAGTACCGCGGCTCTCTCCAGCGCGATTTCCAGCCGCCCTCGGGTCCATCGCATGTGTCTTGCCACGCGACGACGTACCTCCCGAGGCCACCATCCACCTCCCGGTCCACCAGAACTATGCGCGCAACGATGCCGCAGTCGCGCATCGGCGCGTAGACGAAGATGATGGGGAAGCCTTTGATGGTTTCTTGCACGGTGCGTCCTAGCGCTTTTCCTCGTCGCGGATGTGGCACTCGTCGAACTGCTGGAGCGCGGGAGCGCCCCTCCCAACCCACACCCCCGAGAACGGTTGCAGCCAGCGCCTGATGCGCTCCAGGTCGCCGTTGAGCCCGACGTGCTTCCCGGTCGCGAGCGTCTTGCCCTTGTCGTCCACGATGCGCAGGTCCGCATCGAAGATCGTCACTTGCAGGTCGCCCGGGATTGGCTCCATGCCCGGCTCCACGAGCAGGTGAATCACGATCTCGGTCATCAAACAGCCCCCTGTTCCGGTGCTCTGGGAATATAACGTGGCTTACAAGCCCGTTGTTCCACCTTTTTCTAGTCGTACTCCTCTTGGCGGTTGGTCATGTTGATGGCGCCCTTGGCGTGGACCTCGGGAACCCCGCCCTCGATCACGTCCACGCTGGTATCCCCCATGCGCGGATGGCACACGCGCACGAACAGAAACCCCTCTTCGACCATGCACCACACCGGGATGTTGTAGTCGTCGTACTCGGGAGGCTTCTCTCCCTTCGGCCACACGCGGATAGTCATCTTCGCGTGGTAGCGGTCGTGGTCGAGGCACCGTCCCCCGCGATTGAATCCCCTGGGCAAGCCCAGGGACAACGTGATGTGGTGCGGGGACAGCATACTCGTCCCGAGCACGTGACTTGAGCACCCTTCCTGTGCTCCGGGAGCGTACCGGCCGCATTTCGTGTCCATGCCGCCCACGCAGCCGGGACAGATGAACTCCTCAACCATCTTATCGCGCGTCATGGTGTCCCCTTCCCATCGGGCAACTCGAACACGTCGCCCGGAGCAAAATAGACCCACGGGTCCAGCCGCCTTCGCTCGACCAGCGTCTCGTCCTCGCGAACCTCGTAGCCGTGAAGGGCGAGGAACTTCTTCGTGTCGTTCACGATACGGAACACGCCGTCGGACACCGGCTGGAGCGCTCCGGACTTGAACCGGATCGGCTTCATGTTGACGTTGAGCAGGACCAGAAGCCTCATCACGGCTCCTTGGCGGGCGGCGCGACCTGCGAGTCCACCGTGCAGAGGTGCGAGTCCGTGCGCCCGCAGTCGGGACAGGCGCCCGCGGGTGCCGCGCAGGCGGCGATCAGTGCGGCCCACTTTTTCAGCACGATGGCGTCCGACGACCTCGGGGGCGTGATCGTCTCGCTCGTGAGTACGTCCCTTCCCGCCGCCAGTAGCCCGTCACGCTCGGCGGTCACGTGGGCGAGGTCGAGCCGCAGACGATCACCTTCGGCGCGCTCATTGGCGAGGAAGGTCGCGTCTTGTCGCATGATGCGCTTGGAGACGGCTTCCAGCTTTTCCACTTCGCCGCGCAGCCGCGCGTTCTCGCGCTCTGCATCGTTGGCCCGTTCCTGCGCAGCATTGCGGGAGTCGTAGGCGATGCGCTCACGTTCGCGCAGCCGCGCGTTCTCGGCCTCAAGCTCTGCGATGCGCTGTCCATGGATGACCTTCACCGCGTCGATGCGCACGTCGTCGAGCGCGGCACAG
>Ga0315287_10002593_pt1 | contig 17194 bp, 12 predicted proteins | sample YL17G11_0_MG_FD_205037 | JGI IMG/M metagenome (GOLD analysis project Ga0315287, IMG submission 205037) | Sediment microbial communities from Yellowstone Lake, YNP, Wyoming, USA - YL17G11_0 | ecosystem: Environmental > Aquatic > Freshwater > Lake > Sediment | place: USA: Wyoming | collected...
ACAGGTACGTGGTCCGGAACGTCTGGACGTGCTCGACGAGCGGCAGGTGCCGCAGCCAGCCGTAGTCGTCCGGCCCGGCGAAGAGGATCAGCGAGAACGAGAGCCCCGCCGCCAGGAAGCGATGGGACGATCTGCCGAAGCGGGCGAGGGCGATCGCGAGGCCGATGGCGGCCAGGATCGTCATGATCGGCGGGCGCGGCGCGAACGTCCCGATGCAGCTGATCCTCGCGTGCAGCTTGTCGAGGGGCACCCCCTGGCCGCGCGCCGCTCCCCGCGTGTCGTCGAGGAGTCGCCCTGAGGCGGCCAGCTCGATCATCTCGTCCTCGGTGACGCTCGTGAACCACCACATCTTGGCGTCGCCGCGGAACACCGAATCGGGCACGGCGCGCATCTGGGTCGTGTGGGAGACGAACGGGAGCGCCCAGAACGCTACGAGCAGAGCGCCGAACACGGCGAAGAGCGCGAGGCGCCGAAAGTTCGCGCGCAGGTCCGAAGGCACCACGAGCAGATACAGGGCGCCGGCCAGGACCGCGTACACGGCCACGGCCGCGTGCGACAGGAAGGCCGCGGCGAAGGCGAGGGCGGCGGGCGCCCATCCGTTCCGGCCGCGGAGCATCCCCGCGAACGCGCCGAGGAACAGCGGGAAGAACAGCGCGCCCATCGCCTGCGTCGCGATCCCGATGCCGTGGTACGCCTCGAACGAGTTGCCGAACGCGCCCACGGAGGCGAGCGCGGCGAGCGACCCGAGCCCGGCCGCGAACCTGCGCAGACCGAGCCGCTCGAGGCAGAAGCAGTACGCGAAGGGCGAGAGCGTGAAGCAGATCGCGACGAGGAGGTTGTGGACCAAGCGGACGTCCAGCCCGGCGGCGTGGTGCACGGCGAGGCCGGCGAGGTAGAAGAGCGCCTGGTAGAACCGCAGGAGCGGCATCCCGAACTCGATGCCCAAGGGTCCGAGCGGGTTGTCGCCGGCCGCGGCCGCGTTCGCGAGGGCGTACTCGTTCAGCAGGTGATCGGCGTTGTCGCCCCCTTGGTCGATCACGGGGCCCATCAGCGGGAGGTGGGCGCAGGCGACGACCGCCGCGCCGACGGCCGGCAGCGCCCAGTGCGCCCTCTCCCAGAGCCAGGTCGCGGCGTCCCCGCGCCCTGCGGACGAGCTCCCCTCCATGATGGTCGGTGATAGCACGCCCCCGGCGCGCGGGGCTACACCGCGGCGGGTCGGTCGCCGGTGCCGCCGGCGGTCGAGGGATGATCCTTCCCCTCGCCGTCGCCGTAGTAGTAGCCGTATTTTTTGTAGTAATAGTAGTAGTAGTGCTTCCCGTACTTCTTGTTTAAGAGATCGAGATCGTTCAGCACGGCGCCGAGGATCACCGCGTCGATGTCGCGCAGGACGCCGACGGCGTGCTTTGCGGCGTCGCGCGTCGTGTGCAGGCTCTTGCAGATGAGCACGGTCCCATCCACGAGCTTCGACAGGATCGCCGCGTCCGTCACCACGCCGATGGGCGGCGAGTCGAAGATCACCCGGTCGTAGCGCGCGGAGACGTCGTCTATGACGCGCTGGAACGCCTCGGTGTGGATCAGCTCCGACGGGTTCGGCGGCGTGGGACCGCACACCAGGACGTCGAGGTTGGGCACGACCGTCTGCCGGATCGTGGCCGCCGCGTCCGACTCGCCGAGCACCATCGTCGAGAGGCCCGTGCGCGGTCGCTCGATGCCGAACGCCTTGTGCACGCGCGGCCTGCGCATGTCGGTGTCCACGAGCAGCACGCGCGAGCCGGACTGCGCCATGACGATGGCGAGGTTCGCCGCAACCGTGGTCTTGCCCTCCTGCGGCGACGGGCTCGTCACGAGCAGGCGCTTGAGCTCGCGGTCGGTCGCCATGAACAGGAGGTTCGTGCGGATCGATCGGAGGCTCTCGGCGACCTGCGACTTCGGGTGATCGTGGACGTACCTGTCGTAGTCGATCGGGGCCTCGCCCTCGAGAGCGACGAGCTTGCGGCGCTTTCCGTGCGCGGACTTTCGGTGCCCGCCCTTCTCGTAGTAGCCGCCGCCGTGCGTCGTCGACGTGTCGATGGACGGGACGATGCCGAGGAACGACAGGCCGAGCGCCTCGATGTCGTCCTGCGTCTTGATCGTGCGGTCCATGAACTCGAGGACCACGGCCAGGCCGACGCCGAGCAGGAGACCTATCACCAGCGCGAGCGCCAGGTTGAGCGACACGCGCGGCGAGATGGGCCCGCCCGGCAGGAGCGCCGCGTCGAGCACGTCCACGTTGTTGACCCGGAGCAGGCGGGACAGATCCGCCTCGCCGGATCGGCCGAGGAGCATCTCGTAGACTTTCTCGTTGTTGGTCGCCTCGCGGGCCAGCGAGTTGTAGGGGATCTCCTTCACAGCGAGATCCTGGGCCTGGGACTTGAACTCCTCGAGCGCCGCGGTCAGCCCGGCCTCGGTGTTGCTGGCCGCCTGGAGCTCGAAGTCCACCGACTTGATGACGTTGTGCACCTCGCGCGCGATGTCCGCGCGGATCTTGTCCATCTTCGCCTTCAGCTCCACGAGCTTCGGGAAATTGTCGCCGTAGCGCGCCGAGAGCTCGCCTTGCTCCACCGAAAGGGTGGCGTAGGCCTGCTTGAGCTGCTGGATGAGGCCGTTGTTGTTGAGCGCCTCGATCGGGATGGCCATCGGGTCGTCGACATTGGAGGCCTCCGTGACCGCGGCCTTGCGCGCCTGCAGCTCGATCCGGTTGCCCCGCGCCGCCATCAGGCGCTGCGCCGCCTCGGTCATCTGCGCGGCGATCAGGTTCTGCTTGTCCTCGAGAGAGATGGAGAGCACGTCGTGCTCCTGCTTGTAGGCGAGGAGCGCCTCCTCGGATTTGGACAGCTTGGACTTGGCGTCGTCGAGCTGGCTCGAGAGCCAGTCCACGGCGTCGACCGTGTTCTTGAGCATCGTCTCGAGGTTCCTGTCGACGTACGCCGCGGCCACCGCGTTGGCGAGCATCTGCGCGCGCCTCGGATCCGTGTCGTCGATGTGGATGAGCGCGAGCCGCGAGTCCTTGACCGGCTCGACCTTGAGCATCGACTGCAGGACCCCGGCCGCGGCGTCGAACTCGACCGGCTTGAACGACGCGCGGGCCTCGGGCGGCACCCCGAGGAACGCCGGGTCCTCGTTCAGCTGGTGCTTCTTCACGACGCGGAGCGCGACGTCCCGGCTCGTGATGATCTTGTATTGCGTCTCGTAGTACTCGATGTTGGACCACGCCGCGCCGGTGCCCATGTCGACCACGTTCTCGACGCTGTCGCCGAGGACGCGCGGTGCCTGGGACTCGATGCTGACGGTCGCCGTGGCGCGATACACCTTGGTCGTGCGCAGCGTGATGAACGCCGTGGCGCCGAGCGAGACGACCACGACGAGCACGATCAGGAGCCACCGCCGCCGGATGATGGCGAGGTACTCCCAGATGCCGGCCCCGAGATCAGAGGCGTCCGGCGCAGCCGGCGGGGGCGGTGGGGGGATGCTGGGAGTCGGGGCGTACGTCTTCATCGATCAACCATCGCGTGAGTTGCCCATACTTTGTCTAAAGTTCACCGATTGTCCAACATCGAATTAGTGCATCGATCCCGCGGGTCCGCGCGGCTCGAGGGATCGCTGTATCTTCTGGATGCGCTCGCGCCACAGAGGGTTCCCCGGCTCGAGGTCCTCGAGCTTCCGAAGCGCGTCCAGCGCGCGCGCCTTCTCGCCGTGCGCCTCGGCGAGGTCCGCGATCCGCCGCAGGATGGCGATGTCGTTTGGCGCCAGGGCGTGCGCCTGCCGGAGCGCGGCGAGCGCCTCCTGTACCCGGCCTGCCCGGAGCTTGAGCCTCGCCTCGTACCCGAGCGCCGACGCGAGCGCCGCCGAGCTCGGGCTCAGCCGCTTCAAGGCCGCCACCGCGTCGAACGCGCCCTGGAGGTCGCCTGCCTCGAGGCGCGCCTCGGCGAGCGACCCGAGGAGGCTGCGGTCCACGGGATAGGCGGCCTGCGCCTGCTCGAGCGCGGCGACGGCGCGCTCCGGGGCCCCCCGCGATCTCTCGATCTCCGCGACGAGCATGGCGCGGACCGGGCCGTCCCCGGGGCCGACGTCGAGGCGGCCTGCCAGATCGAGCGCCTCGGCGAACTGCTTGCGGCCCGCGAGTCGGCGCGCGTGGCGGGCCACCGATCGCGGCTCGGGGGGCGTGAGCGCGATGAGGGCGATGTCCGCCTTCTCCGCCTCCTCGGCGCGGCCCTCGGCCGCGAGCGCCGACGCGAGGGCGCCCCACAGGAGCCGGCGGTCCGCGTCGTCGAGCGCGATGCGCTTCACCTCGTCGAACCGCGGCACCGCGCGGGCGAGGACCCGGGCGGCCGGTGCCGCGAGGCCGCGGCTGTGCTGCGCCGCGAGCCTGAGCTCGAGCAGCGCCTGATCGAGATGGTTCGTGCGCAGCATGACGCGCCCGATGTAGAAGTGGACCGGCGCGGCGGAAGGGTTGAGCGCGAGCGCGCGGCCGAGCAGCGGCAGCGGGTTCCCGAGCCGCTCCTTGAAGCGCTGGACCCCGCCCAGGAACGGCGGGTACCACGCCGCGGGGTGCCGCTCGAGCACCGGGCCGAGTTGCTCGGCGGTGAACGGCGCCGCGTCGCCGCGCCCGAGCGCCGCGCGCAGCTCCCGCTCCTCGCTGTCGAGCTCGTGGTGCGCGACGTAGATCCCGACGGCGCCGGCCGACGCGAACGCGGCCAGCGCGGCCGCGGCCAGGACCCACCGCGGCACGACCGGGCCGCCGCCGCGCTCCGGTGCGCCCCTGCCGCGCGGCTCGGCGGCCGCGTCGGCGCCGGCGAGCGCGCCGAGCAGCGCCACCGCGATCACGGCCACACCCGCGATCTCGGAGTTGAAGTCGACGAGGTTGTGGATGCCGAAGGCGACGAGTGCGGCGACGGCGGCGGCCGCGCGCGCCCTCGCTGGCGGGCGGACGAGCCGCCGCGCCACGGCCAGGCCGAAGCCGAGGAGCGCGATGGCGCCGATGACGACGCCCCAGTCCGCGAGGAGCTGGATCACCGCGTTCTCGGCGTGCGTGAACGTGGTCCAGGCGTCCCAGTCGCTCACAAGGGAGAAGCCGACCCAGAACGCGCCGCGGCCGACGCCGGTGGCAGGGAAGTCGCCGATGAGCGGCAGCCCCTCGGCGAGGATACCGAGCTTGCTCGCGTCGTGGTTCTGGAGCTCGCCGAGGATCGCGTCCTGCGCCACGAACAGGCCCAGGCCGAGAGAGATCGCGAGGCCCAGGGGGAGCCACGCCGCGCTCGGCTCCGACTCCTCGGCGCCCGTGCGGGATCTCGATCGGCGCGCGAGCACGCGCAGCGCCACGAACACGGCCTGACCGGCCGCGAACGACGCCATGCCGCCGCGGGAGAGCGTCAGGAACAAGGAGCCGCCGATGAGCCCCGCGACCCCGATCAGGGCGATCCGCCGGCTGCGATCCTCGGTCGACACCGCGAACCCGATCGCGACCGCCGCGCCGAGCCCGAGGAGGCCGGAGAGGTGGTTCGGGTTCATGAGCGGGGCGAAGATGCGGCCCGCACCCGCCTGGGCGTGGAGCGGCTCGTAGAAGCCGTACACGCGGTCGAGCATCAGGATCTTGTGCGCGAGGAACACCGCGGCCACGGCGCCCGCGGCGACCACGACGAGCATGTAGACGTAGCCGGATCCGTACCGCTTCGTGAGGAGCAGCGAGACCCAGTACACCGCGACGTAGAGGAGGAGCTTGGCGAGCTCGCCGGCCGTGAGCGTCGCGTCGAGCGTGAGCGGCATGAACGACGGCGCGGCCTGGCCGAGCGCCTCGACGGCGCGAGCGCGGATCTCGTAGGCGTTCGGGGACACGAGCTCCACGAACCCGGCCGGGAGCGGCACGAGCTGTAACCCGGTGAAGGCGGCGAGCCCGAGGAGGAGCGCGCCGACGAGGTCGAGCCTCAAGTGCGCGGCCTCGCGGGCGTCGAGCGCGAGGTTCGCGAGCATGGCGCCGCCGAGCGCCGTGAAGGCGGCAAGGACCACGGGGTGCACCGCGCCGAGCGCGAGCCCGGGCGCCACGATCGCGAGCGCGAGGAGCACCTTGGAGATTGTGGTTCGCTTCAAACGGTTCTCCTGACGAGCATCCGACCCCTGTCAGTTGCCGAGATGCAGCGATGCGATCAAACGATTGGATCCGACCTCGACGTTACTACCTAAGCTCGCGGCGCTCCAAATTCCTAAGACGCCGATTTTTTGGAGGCGCGGCGACGGGAGCGTAGCCTCGGGCGAGGAGGACCCCATGCAACTCGAGGAGAGGAGAGACGATCCCAAGCGGATCGACGTCGCCCGCCCGCTGGAGGTCGTCGGCGCCCGCGGCCGCGCGTTCGAGGGCTACACGCGCAACCTGTCGACGACCGGCCTCCGGGCGCGCTTCGACGGCCACTGCAGCGTGGGCGCGAACCTGCTCGTGCGCATCGCGCTCGAGGAGGGCGCGCCGCCCGTCGAGAAGCGGGCGCGGGTGGTCTGGTCCGCGCCGGACGTCTACGGGGAAGGCATGGACGTGGGGCTGCGGCTCGTCCCGAGCCACGCGGCGGAAGAGGTCGAAGCCGAGGCCGAGGCCGATCCGCCGCACGAGCGGGCGCCGCTCCTCGCGGCCGGCGCGAGGGTCGAGGTCGAGTACGGCGGGATCGCGCTGCCGGCGATCGTGGCGCGCATCGGCGAGATCACGGACAGCGGCGTCGTCCAGGTGACGCTCCGGCTGGCCGAGGACGCCGCTTCGGCCGAGGATGATTCGATCGTGGTGGAGAAGGCGCCGGTCGTCGAGCGCACCCTCCGCTATGCCGCCGAGGCGAGGAGGATCTGGCTCCTGCACGGCGCGCCGTTCACCTGGCGGGCGGCGGCCGCTGCGGTCGTCTTCGCCCGCGCCGCGGGACGGGTCTCGGGGCGCGTCGCCGCGCGGCTGTGGGCGAAGCTCCCGCCGCGGATCGCGGGCCCGATCGAGCGGACGTCCGCGCGCGCCCACCTGCTCGTCCGCACGGTCGCCTCCCGGATCAGCGCGGCCGTCTCCCACCGCATCCGGGTTTCTCGCCAAGAGCCTTGATGTAAACGCAAAGTGCGGTAAGGTTGCGCGCGTGAGGCGCCGTGCGCCGAGCTCCGGGCGGCTGGCTCGGGCCCAAGACGGCAGGACGCGGGTTCCTCTTATTTTTATATGATTGATGTCATGTAGAAACCTTAGAGGAATAAGCAATAAAGGCAGCGAACGGTTTGACCCCCACGAACGGAGGGACCGTATGAATCATCCCCTGGACATCGTCCTCGAATCGAGCACCAAACGCGATTTCATTGATGAGCTCAAGGGCGTGCCCGGCGGCGAGCGCATCCGGGACTGCATCCAGTGCGGCGTCTGCTCCGGCTCCTGCCCGGTATCGTACGCGATGGATCTGCCGCCGCGCCAGATCATCGCGAGCATCCGGGCGGGGCTGCGCGACAGGGTGCTCGGCTGCAACAGCCTCTGGCTGTGCACGTCGTGCTACACGTGCTCGCTCCGCTGCCCGCAGCAGATCGGGATCACCGACATCATCTACGGCTTGAAGCGCGTGGCGATGGCGGAGGGCAAGGTCGCCGGCGCCACCCGCGCCGTGGCGATGGCCACGTCCTTCGCGGGCCAGATCGAGAAGCGCGGCCGCAACCACGAGACGTCGCTCCTCATGAGCTACTACATGAAGACGAACCCGTTCGCGATGCTGGGAATGGCGTCCCTCGGCGTCAAGCTGTTGTCCCGCGGCCGCATGCCGCTGACCGGCGAGAAGATCCGGGGCATCGACCAGATCCGCGCCATCGTCGCGAAAACCAGGGAAATCGGAGGTCTATGATGCGCTTCTCCTACTACCCCGGCTGTTCGATGGCGGCCACCGGCCGCGCCTACGGCGAGTCGATGAACGCGATCATCGGCAGGCTCGGCATCGATCTCAAGGAGCTCGACGACTGGAACTGCTGCGGCGCGACGTCGTACATGTCCGTGCGCGAGCTCCTGTCATACGCCATCTCGGCGCGCAACCTGTGCATCGCCGCCAAGCAGGGCATGGACCTGGTCGCCCCGTGCTCGGCGTGCTTCACGATCCTGCGCAAGACCGATCACTACTTGCACGACAACGCCGACCTGCGCCGCAAGGTGAACGAGGCGCTCGGCGCGGCCGGCCTGTCCTACGAGCCCGGCAGCGTCAAGGTCCGGCACCTCCTCGAGGTGGCGGTGATGGGCGACAACCTCGAGCGGCTGCGCGCCGAGGTGAAGTCCCCGCTCACCGGCCTCCGCGTGGCGCCGTACTACGGCTGCCAGACGCTCCGGCCGCGCGTCGATTTCGACGATCCCGAGGATCCGCACACGCTGGACGACGTGATCAAGGCGCTCGGCGCCGACGTCGTCAATTACCCGACGAAGTCGAAGTGCTGCGGCGGATCGCTCATGGCCACGAACGAGAAGGCGGCGCTCCGCCTGTGCAGGGACATCCTGCTCGCGGCGCACCACACCGGCGCGCACTGCATCGCGACCGTGTGCCCGCTGTGCCAGATGAACCTCGACGGGTTCCAGGGGAAGGTGAACGCGGCCTACGGCACCGACTTCCACTTCCCGATCCTCTACTTCACCCAGCTGATGGGCCTGGCCATGGGCGTGGAGGGCACGTCGCTCGGCCTCGGCCGGGAGATCGTGGCGGCCGCGCCGGTGATCGCGCGCCACGGCACCGGACCGAAGGCGCCCTTCGCCGGCAAGGAGGTGTGATCGATGGCACTCGAAAACAAACCGTCCGTTCCGCCCGCGACGCCCGCTGCGCCCGCGAGGCCCGTGACGTCATCGATGCCCGCTTCGCCCGCGGCACCGGCTCCGCCCGCGAGGTCGTCGATGCCGGCTGCGCCCGCGAGGTCGTCGATGCCGACTGCGCCCGCGGCCGAGCCGCGCGTCGGCGTGTACGTCTGCCACTGCGGCACGAACATCTCCGGCAAGGTGGCCGTCGAGGACGTCGCGAAGTACGCCGCCTCGATCCCGGGCGTCACCGTCGCCCGCGACTACAAGTTCCTGTGCTCCGATCCGGGCCAGGAGATGATCATCAAGGACATCCGCGAGCAGAAACTCAACCGCGTCGTGATCGCCTCCTGCTCGCCGCGCATGCACGAGCCGACGTTCCGCGGCGCCTGCTTCCGCGCCGAGCTCAACCCGTTCCTGATGGCGATGGCGAACATCCGCGAGCACTGCTCGTGGGTGACCGCCGACTCCGCGGCCGCCACGGACAAGGCCAAGGCGCTCATCCGCGGCGCCGTGGCGCGCGCCAAGAAGCTCGAGCCGCTCAAGGCGAAGGAGGTCCAGGTCAACCCGGCCACCCTGATCATCGGCGGCGGCATCGCCGGCATCCAGGCGGCGCTCGACATCGCCAAGGCCAAGCGCAAGGTCTACCTCGTCGAGCGCGACCCCTCGATCGGCGGGCACATGGCGAAGTTCGACAAGACCTTCCCCACGCTCGACTGCGCGGCCTGCATCCTCACACCCAAGATGGTCTCGGTGGCCCAGAACAAGAACATCGAGATGCTCACGTACAGCGAGGTCGACGAGGTCTCCGGGTACATCGGCAACTTCAAGGCGAAGATCCGGCGCAAGACGCGCCTCGTCGACGAGAAGAAGTGCAACGGCTGCGGCGCGTGCTGGGGCGCCTGCCCGTCGCGCATCGTGCCGCGCAAGCGCCGCATCCTGATCGGCGATCAGCCGATCCCGGTGAGAGCGACGCCGGAGCCGGCCGGGGCCGTGCCCAAGCCTGGCGTGGGCGAGCTCGCGCAGAAGCTCCGGCAGGACTGCCAGAAGCGGATCGACGAGAAACCCGGGAAGCACGCGTGCGACCTGTGCGGCCTGTGCATCCGCATGTGCCGCGACGTGGTCGGCGCCGGCGTGCTCGGCATGGAGAAGGTCGGCGAGGGCGAGAAGCCGCCCAAGGTGATCGCCGCGAAGAACCCGGAGAAGTGCATCTCGTGCGGCGCCTGCGCTCAGGTCTGCCACGCCGCGCACATCCGCGTCGAACCCGTGGACGGCGCCGTGATCCGGCACGACGAGCTGCTGCTCGGGCCGAACACGGCGATCGCCCTGCCGTTCATGCAGGCCGTGCCGCCCGTGCCGGTGATCGACCGCGAGGCGTGCATCCACTTCAAGACCGGCGGGTGCACGGTGTGCCGGGACGTCTGCGAGAAGCAGGCGATCGACTTCGCGGCGGTCGACACGTTCCGCGAGATCGAGTTCGGTTCCGTGATCACCGCCACCGGCTTCAAGACGTTCGACGCGAAGCGGCTCGCCGCGTACGGCTACGGGAAGCTCCCGAACGTGGTCACCGCGATGGAGTTCGAGCAGCTCAACAACGCGTCGGGCCCGACCGGCGGGCGGATCCAGATGGCGAACGGCGAGACGCCCAAGAGCGTGGCGATCCTCCACTGCGTGGGCAGCCGCGATCGCAACTACAACGAGCACTGCTCGCGCGTCTGCTGCATGATGGCGCTCAAGTACGCGCACCTCGTCCACGAGAAGACCGGCGCCGAGGTCTACGACCTCTACATCGACATGAGGTGCTTCGGGAAAGGCTACGAGGAGTTCTACAACCGGCTCCTCGAGGAGGGCGTGTTCTTCATCCGCGGCCGCGCGGGCGAGGTGACCGACTTCCCGATCTACGAGGAGGAGCGCGGTAAGCTGATCGTGCGGTGCGAGGACACCCTCGTCGGCTCGATCCGCCGCATTCCGGTCGACATGGTCGTCCTGATGACCGGCCTCGAGCCGGCCGTCGGCGCGGACGCGGTGCAGCACCTCCTGACCATGTCGCGCAGCCGCGACGGCTTCTTCCTCGAGCAGCACCCGAAGCTCGCGCCGGTCGCGACGCCCACGGACGGCGTGTTCATCGCCGGCACGTGCCAGGGGCCCAAGGACATCCCGGACACAGTCGCCCAGGCGAGCGCCGCGGCGGCCAGCGCGCTCGCGCTCTCGATCCTCGGCAAGGTCGAGATCGAGCCGATCACCGCGGAGGTGATCGCGGAGAAGTGCTCCGGCTGCCGCCTGTGCAACACGATGTGCCCGTTCACCGCGATCAAGTTCGACGAGGTGAAGAAGGTCTCGGTCATCAACGACGCCCTGTGCAAGGGGTGCGGCACGTGCGTGGCGGCCTGCCCGAGCAGCGCCATCCGCGGGCGGCACTTCACGGACGGCCAACTCATCGACGAAATCGAGATGGTGTGCTCATGAGCTTCGAACCAAAGATCCTCGGCATCCTGTGCAACTGGTGCTCGTACGCGGGCGCCGATCTCGCGGGCACGGCGCGCCTCCAGTACGCGCCGAATCTGCGCGTGGTCCGCGTCATGTGCTCGGGCCGCGTCGACCCGTCGCTGGTGTTCAAGGCGTTCCAGTCCGGCGCCGACGGCGTGCTGATCGCCGGCTGCCACCCGGGCGACTGCCACTACCAGTCGGGGAACTACAAGACGATGCGCCGCTTCGAGCTGCTCAAGCGGACGGTCGGGCAGCTCGGCATCGAGCCGGAACGCGTCCGCCTCGAGTGGGTGAGCGCCTCCGAGGGCGAACGCTGGCAGTCGGTCGTCAACGACATGACCGCCAAGGTCCGCGCCCTGGGTCCGTTCGTGCCGTCCTCGCGCGCGCTCGGCGCCGAGGCCGCCTCGGCGGGAGGTGAGCCATGAGCAAGCTGAAGCTCGCGATCTACTGGGCCGCCGGCTGCGGCGGTTGCGACGTTTCCGTGCTGGATCTGAACGAACGGATCCTCAAGGTCGCGGAGATCTTCGACATCGTCCTGTGGCCGATCGCCGCCGACTTCAAGTACGCTGACGTCGAGGGGTATCCGGACGGGTCGATCGACGTGTGCCTGTTCAACGGCGCGATCCGCAGCGCGGAGAACGAGCACCTCGCGCACCTCCTGCGCAAGAAGTCGAAGATCCTCGTCGCCTACGGCGCCTGCGCGCACATCGGCGGGATCCCCGGTCTCGCCAACTTCTTCCGGCACGAGGACGTCGTGCAGCAGGTCTACAAGAAAGCCGTCTCGACGCTGAACCCCGAGGGCACGATCCCGGCGGAGCGCACCGCGACCCAGTACGGCGACCTCACGCTGCCGAAGCTCTTCGGGCGGGTGCGCACGCTCGATCAGGTCGTGAAGGTCGACTACTACCTCCCCGGCTGCCCGCCCGTGGTGGAGCAGGCGTGGGGGGCGATCACGGCGCTCGCCTCGGGCAAGCGGCCGCCCGCGGGGTCGGTCGTCGGCGCGTCCGAGGTCTCGCTCTGCGAGGAGTGCAAGCGAAAGAAGGCCGAGAAGAAGATCAGGGAGTTCAAGTCCATCGCCACGTTCCAGCCCGATCCCGAGCAGTGCCTGCTCGAGCAGGGGATCGTGTGCTGCGGCCCGGCGACGCGCGCCGGCTGCGGTTCGCGCTGCGTCAACGCCAACGTGCCGTGCCGAGGCTGCTACGGGCCTCCCGCCGGCGTGGTCGATCAGGGCGCGAAGCTCCTGTCGGCCGTCGCGTCGATCGTCGACTCCGAGGATCCGACCGAGATCGCGCGCATCCTCGCGGCGATCGACGATCCGGCCGGCACCTTCTACCGCTTCAGCCTGCCCAGCTCGCTGCTCAGGGGCGCACAGCACAAGGAGACCGCATGAAGCGCATCACCATCGACCCGATCACCCGGCTCGAGGGCCACGGCAAGATCGAGATCTTCCTCGGCGACGACGGCGAGGTGGCCGACGTGTTCTTCCAGGTGCCGGAGCTGCGCGGCTTCGAGAAGTTCTGCCAGGGGCGCCCGGTGCACGAGCTGTCGCGCATCGTGCCCAAGATCTGCGGCGTGTGCCCGGGCGCGCACCACCTGGCCTCCGGCAAGGCGATCGACGCGGTGTACAGCGTGGATCCGCCGCCGACGGCGAAGAAGCTCCGCGAGCTGTTCTACTCGGCGCACTTCTTCCATAGCCACATCGCGCACTTCTACGCCCTAGCCGCGCCCGACTTCGTCCTCGGCCCGGACTCGCCGCCCGCCCAGCGCAACATCCTCGGCGTGGTCGCGAAGGTGGGCCTCGCGCTCGGCGGCGAGGTGATCAAGCACCGCAAGATCGGCCAGGACATCCAGGCGACGCTCGCGGGACACCAGACGCACGTGTCGTGGTGCGTGCCGGGCGGCGTGAGCAAGGGGATCACCGAGGCCGAGCGCCAGGAGATCATCCCGCTCGCGAAGTCGAGCATCGAGTTCGCGAAGACCTCCATCAAGGTGTTCAACGACGTGGTGCTCGCGAACAAGGGGTATGTCGATCTCATCCTCTCGGAACCGTACAAGCTCGTCGATCACTCCATGGGGCTCGTGGACGCCAAGGGGAAGGTCAACTTCTACGACGGCATGGTGCGGGTGGTGGACACGGCGGGGAAGAAGATCGCCGAGTACGCCCCGAAGGACTACCTGCAGCACGTCGAGGAGCGCGTCGAGCAGTTCTCGTACCTGAAGTACCCCTACCTCAAGGCGAAGGGCTGGAAGGGGTTCGTCGAGGGTCAGGACTCGGGCGTCTACTCCGCGACGCCGCTCACGCGGCTCAACGCGGCGGACGGCATGGCGACCCCGCTCGCCCAGTCCGAGTACGAGCGATTCTACTCTACGGTCGGCGGCAAGCCGTGCCACGCGATCCTCGCCAACCACTGGGCGCGCATCGTCGAGCTCATGTACGCGGCTGAGCGGATGCTCGAGCTCGCCTCGGATCCCGAGGTCGCGGGCCCGAACTTCCGGACGATCCCGACCGCCACGCCGCACGAGGGCGTGGGCACGGTGGAGGCGCCCCGCGGCACGCTGACGCACCACTACGTCACGGACGATCGCGGCATCGTCACCGACGCCAACCTGATCGTCGGCACGACGAACAACAACGCGCCGATCAGCATGTCGATCAAGAAGGCGGCCCAGGGCGTGATCAAGCGCGGCGTCGCGCCGACGCAGGGGGCGCTCAACATGATCGAGATGGCGTTCCGCGCGTACGATCCGTGCTTCTCCTGCGCCACGCACAGCCTGTCCGGGCTTGCGGGGTTCGAGATCGTGATCAAGGAGCAGGACGGCACGGTCGTCCACCGGATCGCGCGTTGAGCGCACTCCCCCGCCGCACCCTCGTCCTCGGACTCGGAAACCCGGTGCTCACCGACGACGCGGTCGGCCTCCTCGCGGTTCGCGAGGCGGAGCGGCTTTCGGTCGGGACCCCGGGCGCGACGTTCCGCGAGGCGTCGATCGCCGGCTTCGACCTCCTCGAGATGCTCGCCGGCTACGACGTGGCGATCATCGTCGACGCGATCCACACCGGCAAGGCGCCGCCGGGCGCGATCCACGACCTCACGCCCGCCGATCTCGCCTCGAGCTCGCGGCTCGTGGCGGCCCACGAGATCGGCCTCGGCACCGCGCTCGCGCTCGGCGAGCGGCTCGGCGCCGCGATGCCGAAGGACGTCGTCATCCTCGCGGTCGAGATCGAGGACGATCTCACGCTCGGCGAGCAGCCGACGCCAATGGTCGCGGCCGCGATCCCGGCGGTCGCGGCGCGGATCCTCAAGGAGCTCGCGGCGCGCTACGGGTAGTCCGAGCAGATCTCCATGCTAGAAAGGCACGGGAGCCCGAGCTCCGCGAGGGCGGTGTCGAGGCAGGTCGCGTACGCGGCGGTCTCGGCCGACGTGTCCGCCTCGGCCGGGTGGACGTCGGCGACGCCGCCGTCCGCGGCCACGACCACCACGAGCAAAGGATCGTCGAGCCCCTCCACGGTGCAGGGGGCGTCCACGGGACCGGCGTCCGCGCCGGCGTCCGGGGGCGGGTCCACGGGATCCGTGACGGCGTCGATCGCCTCGCGCAGCGCCGCGACGTCCGTCGCCGAACCGCCCGCGACGTCGGTCGAGTTGCCGATGCACAGGAGCTCGAGCCCGGTGAGGGCGTCGACTGCGGCCAGCTCGATCGCGGCCTCCGCGATGTCGTTCGGCGTGGAGTCGTCGCACAGGATGAGGCTGTCCTCGTCGGGCGCGGCCATGAAGTAGGCGTTCACCCCGCCGGTCGTGGGCACGATCCCGCCCGTGAAGCACGGCACCGCCTCGGCGAGCGCCGCCTGGATCGCCTCGTTCTGCGCGGCGATCTCGTCCGTCGTGCACTCGTAGCCCGTGTCGGTGTCGGTGTCGGTGTCCGTGTCGGTATCGGCGTCGGTGTCCGTGTCCGTCCCCCCATCCATCCCGTCCGGCGGGTCGGCCTCCTCGCCGCACGCGGCGAACAGCGCGCCGCCGAGCAAGGTCGCGGCGAGCGTGGCGATGGTGTTCCGTCCTCGGGTCTTGTTGCGCATGGGGGGGCTCCTCGTGTCGCGGCGCTCACCTTCCGAGCGCGCCCGTGGAGCATACACCGAATCGGGACGCCGCGGGAGACGGAGTCGCTTTCGCCCGCTTCGCTCGCGGTTTCGCAGCCGCCGTTGTATCCTGGCGGCGGTGATCTTTTCACGGAGGTCGTCTCATGTCGAAGGTTGGACGATGGTGGCTCGTCGCTTGCGCGCTCACCGCCTGTTTCGGCAGCCGGACAGAGCTCGATGATTCGGACGTCGATTCAGGGACGGACACGGACGCGGATACCGACGCGGACACGGACGCGGATACCGACGCGGACACGGATACGGATACCGACACGGATACGGATACCGACACGGATTCGGATATGGATTCGGATACGGATTCGGACACGGACACCGACACGGATTCGGATACGGATACGGACATGGACACGGATTCGGACGCCGACACCGACACGGATGTCGGCGCGGGTAGCTGGTGCGGCGATCCGATCGCCGTGCCCGACGAGCCCCTGACGTGGAGCTTCGTCTCGGACTGGATGTACTTCACGGAAGACACGTTCGACGGGATCCTAGTGGGCTGCGAGGACAATCTCGGCAACACCGCATGGTTCGAGGTGACCGTGCCCGCCGGATACGAGATCGCGGTTCACCTGAACGCCGGGCCGGTCGTCTGGGTGAACTTCGTGGAGAGCTGCGAAGCCACCGAGTGCATGGCTTCGGATCTCGGGACCAACACGAACTCGCCCGCCTGGCCGAACCTGTCGGGGGCGGATCAGACCATCGTCATTGCGATCGAGAGCAACATCGCGCTCGCGAGCGGGGTCGTCGACTGGAGCTTCGAGCGGTTGGAGACCGCAGGCTGATCCGGGCAGCGGATGGCGGCGGATGGACCGGTCCCGTGCGATGACTCGCAGGGACCATTGGGGAGGGACTGCTTGAATCGAACCGGTTTCAGCTACCCGCAGGTGGGAACGCGGCGCCTCTGCCGGAAGTTGTGAACACGTTAGCTATTAGCGAATTTCGTGCCAGTTTCCCTCGATCCGGACGGAGCAGGGCCAACCAGCCAAATAAACTGGAAAAAATGGATTGGAGACCGCGCCGATGGCTCCGGGCGCGCGCCGTCCAGGGTTTCGTTTCTGCAACGATCACCGTTCGATGTTGCACGCGGCGGCGCGGGCGATCAGGGCGTGGTTCAGCGCGTGCGAGGGCCGGACGAGGGTCACGCGGGCCCACGGGAGCCCGCCGAGGATCGCGAGATCCCCGATGGCGTCCAGGAGCTTGTGGCGCGCCGGCTCGTCCGGAAACCGCATCCCCCCGGGGTTCAAGGGGCCGTCGACGCCGAACACGAGCGCGTTCTCGAGGCTCCCCCCGAGGCCGAGCCCGCGGTTGCGGAGCGCCTCGACCTCCTCGACGAGAGCGAACGTCCGCGCCGGCGCGATCGCCGTGACGAAGTCCTCCTCGAGCGGGCGGAAGGCGGCGCGGGAAGGGCCCAGCGGCGCGGCGCCGAAGTCGAGCTCCACCGTATAGATCGGTGACTCCCCGGGCGCGAGCGGCGCGATCTCCCCCGCGGATCCGCCGACCGAGGCGCGGACCGGCTCGCGGATGACGGCGAACGCTGGGCCCGGCGCCGCGCCCGCCGCGGCCAGCGCCTCGACCCACGGGGCCGCGCTGCCGTCGAGGATCGGGATCTCCGGGCCGTCCACGTCGACGCGCGCGTCCCGCACCCCGAACCAGGCGAGCGCGGCCGCGAGGTGCTCCACGGTCCGCACGCGCGCGGACCCCCGGCCGAGATCCGTGGAGCGCGCCGAGTCGGTCGAAATCGATTCGGGGCGAAGGCCGAT
>Ga0315287_10002594_pt1 | contig 17190 bp, 19 predicted proteins | sample YL17G11_0_MG_FD_205037 | JGI IMG/M metagenome (GOLD analysis project Ga0315287, IMG submission 205037) | Sediment microbial communities from Yellowstone Lake, YNP, Wyoming, USA - YL17G11_0 | ecosystem: Environmental > Aquatic > Freshwater > Lake > Sediment | place: USA: Wyoming | collected...
TACAGCTCGGCCGCCAGCAGGGTCAGGGCCTCGAGGCCCACGACCTCGGTCTCCGCCAGGTGGGCCCGCAGGATCGGTAGCGGGGCGAAGCCCTCGTCGATGGCGTCCAGGTGCTCGGCCTGGACCGCCTTCCAGCGGTCGAACCACGGGTCGCTCACCTCCGGGGGCAGGACCCGGTTCACCACCACGGCGTCGACCGAGTAGCCGAACAGCGCCAGGTACGTGTAGGTCCGGCGGGCCTCGGCGATGACCATCTTCTCGGGGTTGACCACCAGGCGGGCCGAGCAGCGCTCGGGGTCGGCCAGGAGCTCTTTGACCCCGTCGATGCGGGCGTAGAAACGGTCGGCGGCACCGAACACGCGGTCCCCGGCCACGGGCAGGCGGGTCATGCGGCTGACCATTGGGCCCACGACCTTGTTGACCCGGCGGGTCATCGGGAAGATCCGGTCCATGTACCAACTCAGGACGTCGGGCAGGGAGAGCAGCCGGATGGTCTCCGCCGTGGGGGCGCAGTCGACCACGATCGTGTCCCAGTCGCCGCTGCCGGCGTGGGTCTTCAGGTCGACGAGGCCGAACAGCTCGTCGAGGCCCGGGAGAACCGCCAGCTCTTCGGCCTCGATGCCCTCGACGCCCGCCCAGTCGAAGACCTCGACGAGGTACTCCCGGATGTCGTCCCACGCCTCTTCGGTGCGTTGTCGGGCATCGAGCTGCTGGGCGCTGAGGTGACGCCCCACCTCGGTCGGGGTGGCCCCGACGGGCCGGTCCAACGAGTCGGCCAACGAGTGGGCCGGGTCGGTGGAGAAGACCAGCGTGCGCTCACCGCGGGCGGCACAGGCGGCCGCCGTGGCCGCCGCCACCGTCGTCTTGCCGACGCCACCCTTTCCGGTGAAGAGGAGGATCCTCACCCGGAAGCGGCGACCGCCTCGACCCGGGCCTTCAGGTCGCGCAGGGCCGTCTGCATGATCCGGGACTCGGCCCGCCGCTTCACGAATCCCGGTAGGGGCACGACCAGCTCGGCCGTCAGCTCGTAGTCGACATCGGTGACCGTGTCGTCGCCGTCGAGGGCCCGGAAGTCATAGCTGCCGTCGAGCCGGCGGGTGATGTCGCCTTCGAGCAGGCGCCAGGCCAGGCGCCCCGGGGCGGCCGTGTAGTCGTAGCCCAGCAGATAGGTGGTGCTGCGACCCATGGCCGCGGCGCGGTAGCGCACGACCGCGGCCCGGCCGTCGGTGTCGCGGTGGACGACCTCGGCCTCCTTGATGTCCTTGGCCCACTCGGGATAGGCCTCGAAGTCGGTGGCCACCTCCCAGCAGAGCGCGGGCGGTGCACCGATCGTGGTGTGCTCCGACGCCTGTTCCGCCATGGACCCCTCGCTTCTGGATCGACCTTGCCCCGCATTGTGGTCGATCAGGGTGCCGGACGCCGACCTCTCGGGTCGTCGCGTGCGGGGAACGTGCCGTAGCGGGCCCCCCAGAGGCCGGTCAGACCGAGGGCGAGGAGGGGGGCCAGGACGCCGAAGGCCACCGCCGTGAAGGGCTGAGCGGCCGCCGCGGCGACGGCGATGACCGACTGCGCGGCGACGGCCCCGAGCAGCCGGCCTTTGACCGCGGTCGGGGCCGAGCCGGCGAGGACGTAGATCCCGGCCACGCTCATCTCGTCGCTCCGGCTCCGCCCGACCGCTACGGCGTAGCTCCAGCCGTAGGCCACGAAGCCGACCACGAAGTACACGAGCCCGACCGCCGCGTAGGGCACGGCCAAGGTGTCCGGGAAGGCGACCGCGGCGCCTGCGGACAGGGCCAGGACGACGGTGCTCCAGGTCGCGACCTGGAGGATCCGCTCACTGCTCACGCCTGCAGGGCCTCGGCCAACCGGGCGGCGAGGACGTCGTAGGCGTACTCCTTCTCGGCCCGGCGTCGAGCCGCCGCGCCCATGGACCGCCGTCGGTTCTCGTCGTCGAGGAGACGGGCCAGAGCGGCGGCGGCCGCCGGCACGGACGTGGACGGGTCCACGACCAGGCCCGTCTCGCCGTCGGCCACGGCCTCGGCGGCCCCTCCGCTCTGCCCCGCCACGGCCGGCACACCGGCCGCCGCCGCCTCGAGGAACACGATGCCGAAGCCCTCCTGCTCGAGGCCCCGCCAGCGGTTCCGGCAGAGCATGGCGAAGACGTCGGCACAGCCGTACAGCACGGGCAGGTCCTCATCGGCGACCCGGCCGCAGAAGACGACCGGAGCCCGGGTCTCGGCGACCAGCTTCTGGAGGCGGCCCCGGTCCCGACCCGCTCCGCCTATGGCCACCGTCAGGTCGGGGCGGCCCGGGGCGAGGTCCGCCGCAGCCCGAATCAGGGTGTCCATGCCTTTGCGGGGCACCAGCCGGCTGATGCTGAGCACGAGGGGCCCTTCGACCGGAAGGCCGAAACGAGCCCGGGCGGCTGCTCGGGCCGCTGCGTCGAGTGGCCCGAAGCGGGCGGTGTCGACGCCGGGCGGGACCTGGACGACGGGCAACTCCCGCCCCGCCGCCCGCTCCCCCTCGGCCGCGGGGTAGGTGCCGGCGGCGACGACGATCTGGGCCCCCCGCAGGACCCGGCGCAGCAGGAGGTTCGTGCCGGGCAGACGACCGGGGACCGCGATCTCCGCCCCGTGCAGGACCACGCCGTAGGGGCGGGTCAGATGGGGGCCCAGGAGGCCGACCGGGAGGGCCGGGTCGAGCACCACCAGGTCGGCGCCGGTCTCGTCGGCCAGGGCGTCGATCCTGCGGGCGAGGAGGGGATGCGGGAGCAGCACCGGCTCGCGGCTGCGCACCACCCGGTAGGGCTGCTCGGCGTCGAACTCCGCGGCCCCGTCGTAGGGCGTGGTCAGGACGGCGAAGGACTCGGGGGGCAGGCGCCGCCACAACTCCCCGAGGTAGGACTGGATCCCGCCGAGCTTGGGCGGGAAGTCATTGGTGACCAGGAGGTGCTTCATGGCGCCCCCGCCCGGTCGGCCAGGCGGTCGAGGGCCCAATCGGCGTGACGGGCCAGGAGGTCGTCGCCGCCGTCCCGGTGCGCGGCCAACGCGGCCCGGACCTCGGGGTCGTCGTGGGGGCCGCCGTTGCCGAGGGCCACGAGGGCGTTGCGGCGCAGGTAGCGGGGGTCCCGTTCGGGGATGTACCAGCGGCCGTGGTCGGCCAGCAGGGTCTCGTCGTCGGCCCGGAGCAGGGCCACCAGGTCCACGCGAGTCCGGACGTCGTCCTCGGCGGGTGGGGCGCCCCCGCCGGCCGAACGGCGGTTGACGGGACAGATGTCCTGGCAGTCGTCGCAGCCGTAGATGCGGTCGCCCAGCGCCTCCCGGAACTCCGCCGGGAAGTCTCCCGGGGCCTGGACCAGCCAGGCCAGGCAGCGGCGGGCGTCGATCGTTCCAGGGCCGACGATGGCGCCCGTCGGGCAGGCGTCGACGCAGCGTCGGCACGGCCCGCAACCGTCCGCCACCCGCTCGTCGGCGACGGGGAGGTCGGCGTCGGTGACCACCGAACCCAGGACGAATTCGCTTCCCTCGTCGGGGAGCAGCACCATGCTGTTCTTGCCGTACCAGCCGAGCCCCGCCCGCACGGCCGCCTCCCGGTCGACGATGGCGTTGTCGTCGGCCACGACCCGGGCCTGCCAGCCCTCGGCCACGAGCACGTCGGCCACCGCGCTCAGCCCGGCCCGCAGGTCCGCGTAGTGGTCCCGCCACGCATAGGCCGCCACCCGCCCGGTGACGCCGTCGTCGACCGATGTCGGTGCGGTCCGCCGGTACGAGCGGGCGCCGACGACCAGGGTCCGGGCACCGGGCACGATGCGGCCGGGGTCGGTGCTGCGGTCGGGGTGCCGGTAGGTGAACTGCATGCCCCCGTGCAGCCCGGCGGCCTTGCGCTCGGTCAGGTCCTCACGGGTCGAGGCGAACACCTCGGCGGCGGCGAAGCCCAGTGCATCCAGCCCCGCCTCCTGGCCTACGGCCCGCAGACGGTCGGCGAGAGAGACGGCGGTCACCCGCCCATGCTCGCACCTCGGCCCGTGGGGTCCTCAGCCCGTGCGGGGCTGGTGGCGCAGCCCCGGGACCAGGCCGACGTCCTGGAGCAGCCGCAGCTTGCGCTCCTCGGCCACGTCGATGACCACGGCGTCGTCCGTCTCCCGCCCGAGCAGGAAGGTCACGACGCAGTCGTTGCACGTCGCCGTGTGCTGCTGCACGCACTCGTCGCAATCGATCCTCATACCGGGAGACAGTACGAAGGGGGTCTGACAGCTATCCGGGGTCAGACGGTGAAGACGGCGATCAGCGTGTCCGAGCCGATCACGGTGGCGGCCTTGGCCCGGGCGGCGTCGCGGACCTCGCGGTCGTTGGAGACCACGACGACGGGGCGGTCGACCGGGTAGGCGTCGACCAGGTCGACAACGACGTCGTCGGCCAGGGCCCCACCGCTGTAGCGGACGCCGACGGACCGGGTGCCCTGGCGAGCGGTCGGCGCCGGGTCCTCGGGGCCGTCGAAGACGATCTCGGCCGTCGCCCCGGTGCGGGTGGCCAACTCGTCGAGCGCCCGGACGAGGCGGGTCCGCTGGGACTCGAGGGCGTCGTCGGGCCAGGCCGTCTTGGCCACGTTGTAGCCGTCCACCAGCACGATGACCTCGGGCCGGGCCAGGAGCCAGCGGGCCCCCTCGACCGTGTCGGCCACCACCCCGCCGGGCAGGGGGAGCGGGATGCGCACCGGCCCGGCCGTGGCGCCGACGCCCTCGAGCAGGACCGGCTCGGGCGGGACCTCGGCCAGCACACCGTCGACGGACCTGGCCAGCGTGGCCGCCGCCCGCTCCAACCTGGACGTGGCCTCCCGGAGGGCGCTGAGGTCGACCGAGCGCTCACCGGGGACCAACGGCACCGGTCGGTGCTCCAGCTCGGCCTGGGCCTCACCCAGCAGGCGCTGGGTCTCGGCCAGTTCGTGCTCCCGGGCCTCCCGGGCGCCCTGGGCCTCGGCCAGGCGGGTCTCGCGGTCCTCGAGCTTCTGGCCCAACTCATCGACCCGTCGCTCGACGGCGGACAACGCGTCCTCGGCCCTACGGCGGGCCTTGCGCACCGCCGTCAGCTCCTCGTGGACCGCCTCACCCTCCTCCCGCTGACGGGCCCGCGCCTCCTCGGCATGGACCCGCTTGCGCTCCGAGGCCTCCAGGGCCCGCTGGAGGTCGCGCAGCCGGCGCTCGGCGTCGTCACTGCCGCCGGCCGCGGCCTTCGCCGCGGCGACGGTTTGGAGCAGGTCCTGCCAGCCCGCGGGACGGCTCAGGGCCAGCCAGCCGGACGCCCCGATCTCCTCGGGCGTCGTCGCCTCCAGCACCCGCCGGCGGAAGGCGTCGTCGCCGTCCAGCACCCGCAGGACAGCCGCCAGGGCGGGGCCGGTGAGCTTCTGGAACTCGAGGTAGCGGGCCAGCTCCTTGGGCGCGGCCACAACCGGGGTCGCCGCCTGCCCCCGGCGGGCCACGTCGAGGGCTCGCTCCAGGGCCGAGCGGACGGCCGCCGGGTCAACGGCGGGACCGCTCAGGTCGCGTCCTCGACGATGGCGTCGGCCTGCTCGGCGGTCACGGGTTCGATGTGGTCGCCGTTGCCACACCAACGACAGGCCACCTGCTCCACCTTCTCGTCGAGGACCTCTTCGTCCTCCACGGACAGCTCGCCGCCGACCGTGTAGTGGTGGAAGGCCCGGGTGCGGCGGCTGAGGACCACGTCGAAGCGGGTCAGGTTCCCGCAGGCGGTACAGCGGAAGCGCCGGGCGGTCACAGCTCAACCGTACCGACGCGCCACCATGCTTGACGTGACGAACAACTGTTCGCCATGATGCGGCCGGTGCCGGTGCCGGGACAGGCCACCCTCGACGATCTGGGCACGCCGCTGTCCCAGGTCACGTTCTGCGTCATCGACCTCGAGACCACGGGCGGCTCGGCCGCCGAGGACCGCATCACCGAGGTCGGCGCCGTCCTCCTGCGGGGCGGCGAATGCCTCGGGACCTTCCAGACGCTGGTGAACCCCGGGCGCACGGTTCCGCCGGTCATCACCGTGCTGACGGGCATCACCGACTCGATGCTCGTGCCCGCCCCCCGCATCGAGGCCGTACTCCCCTCGCTGCTCGAGTTCTGGGGGGACGCCGTGCTCGTGGGCCACAACATCGCCTTCGACCTCGGCTTCCTGCGAGCGGCCTGCGAGCGCACCGACCGGTCCACGCCCGCGGTCCCCCGGGTCGACACCGTGGCCCTGGCCCGTCGCCTGTTCGGCGACGAGGTCCGCAACCACAAGCTGGGCACCCTGGCCGAGCAGCTCCGGCTCGACCACAGGCCCAGCCACCGGGCCCTGGACGACGCGTTGGCCACCGGCGACCTCCTCCACGTTCTGCTGGAGCGGGCGGCTCGCCTCGGCGTGCTCGGCCTCGACGACCTGCTGGGCCTGCCCAAGATCGACCGCCACCCCCAGGCGGCCAAGCTGAAGCTGACCAACCAGCTCCCCCGCCGGCCCGGCGTCTACGTCTTCCGGGACCGGGACGGCCGCCCCCTCTACGTCGGCAAGGCCTCCAACCTGCGCACCCGGGTCCGCAGCTACTTCTCCAGTGACCGACGCCGGAAGGTGGCTCAGCTCCTGCGGGAGACGGTGCGCATCGACCACACCGTGTGCGACGGCCCGCTGGAGGCCGAGGTGCTCGAGGTCCGCCTCATCGCCGAGTGGACACCCCGCTTCAACAAGGTCGGGACCCGGGCCGGTGCCTACACCTACCTCAAGCTGACCTGTGGCGAGGCCTTTCCCCGCTTGTCGGGCGTGCGCACGACCCGAGACGACGGCGCCTTCTACCTCGGCCCGCTCCCGAGCACCCGCTTCGCCAAACGGGTGGCCGAGGCCATCGAGTCCACCGTGGCGCTGCGCCGGTGCTCGGGTCGGCCCACCGGCTGCCGGGAGGCCGCCTGCGCCCCGGCCCAGCTCGGCGTGGCCACCTGCCCCTGTGCCGGGTCGGTGACCGCCGAGGAGTACGACCGGCTGGTCCAGCGCACCCTGCGGGGCCTCACCCGCGAGCCCGAGCTCCTCCTGGCCCCGCTGCGGGAGCGCATGGCCGCGCTGGCCCGAGATCAACGCTTCGAGGAGGCCGCCGACGTCCGGGAGCGGGCCGCCGCCCTCAGCACCGCGCTCGAGCGCCAGCGCCGGCTGGACCGCCTGCGCACGGCCGGCCGGGTCGTCATCGAGTTGGACGACGGCGGGGGTGCCGAGCTGGTCGACGGGCACCTGCTGGCCTCGTGGGCCGACCACCAACCCACCCTGGGCCTGGAAGCCGCCCGACCGCCGAGTGGCGTCGTGGTCGGCCGGGACGAGGTCGACGAGCTGCTCTGCGTCTCCCGCTGGCTGGACGAGCGGGCCGGCCAGGTGCGTCTCACCCACTGCGACGGGGGGCTGGCCTCGCCCTATCCCCGGCTGCCCAGCTTCACCCCCCGACGACGGAGGCGTCGGCCGGTAGCCTGAGCGACGTGCCCGAGGCGCTCGTCGCTCTGCTCAGCATCACCGTCCTCGTCGGCGCCGTGGTCCTCCCGCTCGTGATCGTGCGTTGGCGTCTGCGGCGGCGTAACCGGGTCCACCCCAAGGTCCCCTCGCCGGCCCCGTTGAGCTGGCTCGTCGCCCCTTCGGCCCCCGCGCGCCTCCACCGTCGCCTGCAGGTCACCGTGCGGGTCGCCTCGACCCACACCGGCCGCCAGGTCCCCCTCGCCGTGGCCGAGCACGCCGTCGAGCTGGATCGCCGGGTCGTGCTCGCCGCCCGCCGGCCCCATGGCGCCCGCGGTGCGCTCCTCCGGGACCTGCGGGCCGAGGCCGACGAGTTGGACCGCCTGGCCATGGCCGTCCGCCGGCCCCTCGACGCCGAGGCCGTCGGCGACCCCTACGAGCGCCTGGCCACCCTGGCCGAGGCCCACGCCGAACTCGACGCCCTGGACCACACCCTCCGGTAAGCCCTACCGGAGGTTCAGGCTGCACGTCGCCCGGGCCCGTTCACCCCCGAACGCCACGCTCCGTGGGTACGACCCGCAGCCCGAGGGGCCGACGTCAGGGCTGGGCCGACAGGCGGGTGCTGACGGCGACGACTTGGGCGAGCTTGGCTTCGGCTCGGCCGTCGTCGATGGCGGCCTGGGCCAGGACGACACCTTCGGCCAGGTCGGCGGCCGCGTCGGCGACCAGGAAGCCGGCAGCGGCGTTCAGGACGACGATGTCCCGGTGGGGTCCGGCGTCGCCGGCCAGCACCCGGCGAGCCGCCTCGGCGTTGACCTCGGCCGTCCCGCCCAGCAGGTCGTCGGGCTCGGCCTTGGCCAGACCGAACGCCGTCGGATCGACCTCGTAGCTCGTCACGGCACCGTCCCGTAGTTCGTGGACGGTGCTGGCGGCGGTCGTGGTCAGCTCGTCCAACCCGTCGCCGCCGTGCACGACGAGGGCCCGTACGGCCCCGGCGGCCTCCAGGACGCCCAGCAGGCGGTCGGCGACGCCGGCGTCGGCGACACCCACGACCTGGCGGCGGACGCCGGCCGGGTTGGCGATGGGGCCGAGGATGTTGAACGCGGTGGGGATCCCCAGCTCGCGGCGGGACGGGCCGGCGTGGCGCATCGAGGCGTGGAAGAGCGGGGCCATGGCGAAGCCGAACCCGGTTTCGACCACCGATGCGGCCACCTGCTCGGGGCCCAGGTCGATGGCGATGCCCAAGACCTCGTAGACGTCGGCCGAGCCGCACTGGGAGGAGGATGCCCGGTTGCCGTGCTTCAGCACGGGCACGCCCCCGCCGGCCAGCACGAGGGCGGCGATGCTGGAGACGTTGATCGTGCCGGCCCGGTCGCCGCCGGTGCCGCAGGTGTCGATGGCGTCGATGTCGTCGGGCAGGATGATGTGCTCGGCGGCGTCGAGCATGGCCTGGCGCAGCGCGGCCAGTTCCTCGACCGTCTCGCCCTTCATGCGCAGGCCGACGACGAAGCCGGCGATCTGCGCCGGGGTGGCGTCGCCCGCCAGGATCTCGCCCATCGCGGCGCGTGCGACGGCGGGATCGAGGTCCCGCCCGGCCGTGACCTCGCCCAGGACGGCGGGCCAGCCCACGAACGACTCAGCCACGTGGGCGACGGATCACGTCAGTTGGAACGACGGCGCTGGCGAATGATCCGACGACGCTCCTTCTCGGTGGCGCCGCCCCAGACCCCGTCCCGCTCGCGGGATCCGAGGGCGTGCTCGAGGCAGGCCGGCTGCACGGCACACTGGCCACACACCGACTTGGCCGTCTCGGCCTCCTCCTCGGACACCGGGTAGAAGATCTCCGGGTCGAGTCCCCGACACGCAGCCTGGTCGTTCCAGATCTCGGCAATGGCCATAGGTTCCGCTCAGCTCCCCTCGGTAGCCCCCCGTCTCGGGGCCCGACCCCCCTTGGTCGGCACGGCGCAGTATTGGCAATCCCGCGCCGCCGACGCAAGGCGGAACTGACGCCGATGTCAGCATCGGCTGACGGATCGTCAGATATCAGCCCCGGAGATCATCGAGGAGCTCGGCCCGGGTCGCCTCCGACAACTCGACCTCATGGGTGTAGGCCGCGTGGGTCACCGCCAGGGTGACCGGCCCGTCGGCGAAGGCGGCCACCTCGTCGGCGTCGAGGTCGAAGTGGACGTAGTGCACCGAGGCGGTGATCTCCTCGCGAGTGAGCTGACGCAGGTGGGCCTCGTCGACACGGCACCGGACCCGACGCTGACCCGACGGGCCGAGGCGCAACTCGACCTCGGTCTCGATGCCGACCAGCCTCGGCAGCCATTCCTCGAGCTGGCCCTTGTCGGTCAGTTCCACGAACAGGGTGGCGCTGACCTGGCCCGGCTCGGGGATGAGCGGGTTGTAGGTGTCCAGCTCGGACTGGATGCCCTGGTCGGTGATGATCTTCTCGACCCGGGCCATCTCCTGGATCTGGAACCGGATGGTGTCCCGGTTCTCGAACACCAGGGTGACGAAGGGGCCCACGGCGACACGGCGGCGACGCTTCAGGGCGATGACGTGGCGGCGGAAGTCCTCACGCTCACGCTCGTAGGCCCGCTGGTCGACGATGTCGTCGATGGTGAGGGGGACGGACAGGGGGGGCCTCCTCGATCGATGGGAGTCACGTCGGTCCCAACCCCCGGTGGCGCCGGAGCGCCGACCGGGAGCCGGGCGGACGGAACGGTTCTAGGAGAGGTTCTCCAGGCCGGCGGTGAAGCGACCGGCGTGGCTCTTCTCGGCCCGGGCCAGGGTCTCCAGCCACTCGGCGATCTCCTCGAAGCCCTCGTCGCGGGCCGTCTTGGCGAAGCCGGGGTACATCTCGGTGTACTCGTAGGTCTCGCCCTCGATGGCCGACTTGAGGTTGTCCGCGGTCGGGCCCACGGCCACGTCGGTGACCGGGTCGCCGACCTCGGCCAGGAAGTCGAAGTGACCGAAGGCGTGGCCGGTCTCCCCCTCGGCGACCGAGCGGAACAGCGCGGCCACGTCCGGGTAGCCCTCGACGTCCGCCTTCTGGGCGAAGTAGAGGTAGCGGCGGTTGGCCTGGCTCTCGCCGGCGAACGCCTCCTTGAGGTTGGCTTGGGTACTCGAGCCCTTGAGATCAGGCATGCGGTGCAGTTCTCCTTCAGGTGTTGGATGATGCGGACAGAACCTCACCGGCGCCGTCCTCGGCCGCCGTGCACTCCGCACAGCGCCCCCGGAAGACGATCTCGGTGCTGGACACCAGGAACCCGTGGCCGAGGCCGTCGGGCACCTGGAGGTCCGTGAAGTCGGCGTGCAGGTCGACCACGCCCCCACACGACGCACACACCAGGTGGTGATGCGGGGCGTCGTTGGGGTCGAACCGGGCCGACCCGGGACCGAGGTGGAGCGCCTGGAGCTCCCCCATGGCCGCCAGGTCGTTCAACGTCTGGTAGACGGTCTTCAGGGAGAGGGTCGGCATGTCGACCCGAGCGGACTCGTGGACCCACTCGGCGGTCGGGTGCCGTTCGCTCCCGTGCAGGATGCGGAAGATCGCCTGGCGCTGTGGTGTGACCCGGAGGCCACGGTCCCGGAACGCGGTGGTCAACTCGTCCGGTGACTTCACTGGAGGCACCCTAACAGCACGAGCCTGTTTGTTGACAATAGTTGTCGGGAAGGGGCCGGTGAGTGCACGCCGCACCTCATTAGGCTGAGCGCGCCATGACCGGACCCGGAGACTTCGACCGCGCCGCGGGGTTGGACCGGCTGGCCCAGGGCCCCTTCGACGTCCTGGTCGTCGGGGGCGGCATCACCGGTGTCGGGGTAGCCCTCGACGCCGCCTCGCGGGGCCTGCGCACGGCGCTGGTGGAGCGCGACGACTTCGCCTCGGGCACCTCCTCCAAGTCCTCCAAGCTGGTCCACGGGGGGCTGCGCTACCTGCAGCAGGGCGAGATCCGTCTCGTGTACCAGGCCCTGCGCGAACGCCAGATCCTGCGCCACACGGCCCCTCACCTGGTCCACGTGCTGCCTTTCCTCATCCCCATCTTCACCAAGGACGGCCTCATCAGCCGTCGCCTGGCCCGGGCGATGGGCTCGGCCATGTGGATGTACGACGTCACCGGCGGCCTGCGCATCGGGAAGCTGCACAAGCGCCTCACGACCGACCAGGCCATGGCCCACATGCCGACGCTGCGCCGCGACCGACTCGCCGGCGCCTACCTCTACTACGACGCCCGAGCCGACGACGCCCGACTGGTGCTCACCGTGGCCCGCACGGCAGCGCTGGACCACGGCGCCACAATCGTCAACCGGGCCACCCTCCGGGGCATCCGCAAGGACCCCGATGGCAAGGTCACCGGCGCCCAAGTCGAGGCCGACGGCCGCACCATCGAGGTCGTCACGCACAGCATCGTCAACGCCACCGGCGTCTGGTCCGACGACGTGCGGGCCCTGGACGAAGGCGCCGACCCGGACAGCATCCGACCCGCCAAGGGCGTGCACATCACGGTCCCGTGGGACCTCGTCCGGAACGACATCGCCGCCGTCATCCCCGTACCCAAGGACAAGCGGTCGGTCTTCGTGGTGGCGTGGGAAGACCTCACCTACATCGGCACCACCGACACCGACTACGACGGCGACATCGACGAGCCGTACTGCACCCGCGACGACGTCGAGTACCTGTTACGGGCCATCAACGGTGCCATCGAGGGCGCCATCACCCCGGCCGACATCACCGGCACCTGGGCCGGCCTGCGGCCCCTCGTGAAGTCCGCGGCCAGTGCCCGCACCGCCGACCTGTCCCGCCGGCACAAGGTCACGACCCGGGACTCCGGCGTCATCTCCATCAACGGCGGCAAGCTCACCACCTACCGGGAGATGGCCGCCGACACCGTCGACGAGGTCCTCGACCACCTCGGCGACCGGGCCCCCAACGGCCTGCGGCGACGCAGCCGCACCCGCAAGCTGGCCCTGCGGGGCGCCGCGGGGTACGAGGCCACGAAGACCATGGCCGTGCCCGGCCTCAGCGCCGAGCAGGTCGAGCACCTGAGCGACCGCTACGGCGGCGAGGCGCCGGTCGTGTTCGCCATGATCGAGGCCACGCCCGCGCTGGCCGAACCGCTGGTCCCGGGCCTCCCCTATCTGCGGGCCGAGGCCGTCTACGCCGCCCGCCACGAGATGGTGGCCACCCTCGACGACGTCCTCAGCCGCCGCACCCGGGCCCGTCTGCTGGCCGCCGAGGCGTCGGTCGAGGCCGCCGACGACGTGGCCGGCCTGGTCGGCCCCGAGCTGGGCTGGTCCGACGACGAACGCCGGGCCCAGGTCGACGCCTACCGGGCCTCGGTGGCCGACGAGCTGGAGGCCGCCGGCCTGCACGACCCGGTCCCCGCCTCCTGATGGCCACCGCCGTGCCCGAGGGCGCTCCTGTCCCCCCGATCACGCTGGGCGAGGACCCCGGTGCCACCACCGACCGGATCGTGGCCACCACCGTCGAGGTCGACGACGCCCTCCTCAACCGCCTCCGGGGCGTCTGCACCGAGGTCAGCACCGACGCTGCCGAGCGGGCCGAAGCGGGCCGGGACTGGTGGCCCCTGGCCATGACCTGGGCGCTGGCGGGCCAGGTGGGGCACCGCCCCGCGGCCGTGGCCCGCCCCCGGACCGACGAAGAGGTTGCCTCTGTCCTGGCCGTCTGCGACGACGCCACGATCCCGGTGACCGCGGCGGCCGGCCGCAGCGGCGTGTGTGGCGGCTCGGTGCCCGTCCACGGGGGCGTGCTGCTCGACCTGTGCGGCCTGTCCGGCATCCGCTCGGTCGACCCGACCTCCATGGTCATCGACGTGGCGGCCGGTACCTTCGGCGACCGCCTCGAGGACACCCTGCGGGCCGAGCACGGCGTGACCCTGGGCCACTGGCCGCAGTCGATCGCCCTCTCCACGGTGGGCGGCTGGCTGGCCTGCCGCTCCGCGGGCCAGCTGTCCAACCGCTACGGCAAGATCGAGGACATGGCCGTCGGCCTGGACGTGGCCCTGGCCGACGGCCGGGTGATCCACACCGGTGGCGCACCCCGGGCCGCGGTCGGTCCCGACCTCAACCAGGTCTTCATCGGCTCCGAGGGCACGCTCGGCGTGATCCTGGGCGCCCGGCTTCGGGCCCACGCCCTGCCCGCGGCCGAGCAGCGGGCGGCCTACGGATTCGGGTCGTTCGCGGCGGCCAACGACGCCTGTCGCCGCATCCTCCAACGGGGGGCCAGGCCCGCCGTCCTCCGGGTCTACGACGCCGTCGAGGCCGACCGGAGCTACCAGACCGGCGACCGCCACGTCCTGCTCGTGCTGGACGAAGGCGACCCCGCGCTCGTGGCGGCCACCATGACGGTGGTCGCCGACGTCTGCGCCGACGCCGAGGCCCTCGACGAGGGTCTCGTCGAGCGCTGGATGGCCCACCGCAACGACGTCGCCGCCCTCGAGGCCCTGATCTCGAAGGACTTCGTGGTCGACACGATGGAGGTCACCGGCCGTTGGGCCGACCTCGACGCCATCTACACCACCACGCTCGAGGCCATCGGTGCGGTCGGGTCCACCTTGGCCGTGAGCGCCCACCAGTCCCACGCGTACTCCGACGGGGCCTGCCTCTACTTCACCTTCGCCGGGCGGCCCGCCCCCGACGGCAAGGACGACTTCTACCGCGCTGCCTGGGACGCCGGAACCCGGGCGGTCCTGGCCGGCGGCGGCGCCCTGAGCCACCACCACGGCGTGGGCCTCAACCGGGGCCGGTTCATGGCCACCGCGCTGGGTGACGCCTTCGGCACCCTGATCGACCTCAAGGCCGCCCTCGACCCCAAGGGCATCCTCAACCCCGGCAAGCTCGGCCTGCCCAGCCCGTTCGGCGAGGTGTCCTGGCCGGCGTGAGCCCCTCATTCGGTTGAGCCCGATGCTCCCCCGCCTCGAGCGCCGCTCGATCCTCACCGGGGCCGCGCTCACCATCGTCCTGGCCGTGCCCCCGGCGCTGCTCGCCCTCCTGCTCTCCGACGACGACTCCCTGGAGGGCTCGTCCTGGGTGCCCTTCCTGTTCGCCTGGATCGTGCTGGCCTTCTTCCTCGGCGGCCTCCTGGCGGCCCGGTCCCAGCCCCATGCCCCTCTGGCCCACGGGGCGCTGGCCGCCCTCATCGCCTACCTGCTCGTACAGGGCTTCGGGGTCGTCCGCCACCTGATCGTGGGCGAGGACGTGTCCTGGCTGTCCATCCCCTTCTCCGCCCTTCTGGCCAGTTCCACCGGCACGGTGGGCGGCATCGTGGCCAACTGGCTACGGGCACGACGATCCCGGGCCGAGGTCTGACGCAGTAGAACTCGGTGCTCATGAACGTTCTCGTCATCGACGTCGGGACCAGCAGCGTGCGCGCCGTGGTCGTGCGCCCCGACGCCTCCATCGCCGTCGAGCACCGCAGGGCGACCCTGCCCGAGTCCCCCATGGCCGGCCTGGTCGAGTTCGACGCCGACCTCATGGCCACGGCCGCGCTGGACTGTGCCCGTCGGGCCCTGGCCGACGCCGGCCCGGTCGACGCCGTCGGCATCGCCAACCAGCGGGCCTCCACCATCGTGTGGGACCGGGCCACGGGCGAGCCGGTCGGTCCCGGCCTGGGCTGGCAGGACCTGCGCACGGTGGGCGACTGCCTCGTGCTCCAAGGCGAGGGCATCCGCCTCGCCCCGAACCTGTCGGCCACCAAGGTCCGCCACCTGCTCGACCAGACCGACCCGGAACGCACCCGGGACCTGTGCTTCGGGACCGTCGACACCTGGATCGCCTGGCACCTCACCGAGGGGGCGGTCCACGTCACCGACCCCTCCAACGCCGCCATCACTGGCCTGCGGGCAGGAGACGGCCAGGACTGGTCGACCAAGGTCCTGGATGCCCTCCGCATCCCCGTCGGCATCCTGCCCACCGTGGTCGACTCCTCAGGCCTCATCGCCCCCGCCACCGCCCTCGACGGCGCCCCGCCCATCGCCGGGATCGCCGGCGACCAGCAGGCCTCACTCATGGGCCAGGGCTGTTGCCGGCCCGGTCAGGCCAAGATCACCTTTGGCACCGGCGGCATGCTCGATGTCGTCCTCGGCCCCGACCGACCCACCTTCGAGACCCGGGGTGGCGGCGGCACGTTCCCGATCGTGGCCTGGGGCCTCGACGGCGAGCTCACCTGGGGCCTCGAGGCGATCATGCTCTCGGCCGGCACCAACGTGGAGTGGCTGCGGGACGACCTCGGCCTGATCGACGACGTGGCCGACTCCGACGCGCTGGCGGCGTCCTGCGGGTCCACCGACGGCGTGGTGTACGTGCCCGCCCTCCTCGGCCTGGGCACCCCGCAATGGGACTACGGCGCCCGGGGTGGCCTGTTCGGCCTGACCCGGGGCACCGAGGCCCGCCACGTCGTGCGCGCCGTGCTCGAGGGGGTGGCCCAGCAGGCCGCCGACTGCGTCGACTCGGCCGAGGCCGACGCCGGCTTCACCATCGACGGCCTGCGGGTCGACGGCGGCATGACCGAGAACACCACGTTCGTCCAGGCCGTGGCCGATGCCACCCAGCGCCCGGTGGAGGTCTCGCCCGTGCGGGAGGCCACGGCACTGGGGGCCGCGTTCCTGGCCGGCCTGGCCGTCGGCACCTGGGCCGACCTCGACGAAGTCAACGCCACCTGGTCACCCGGGGACCGCTACGAGCCCGTCGGCGCGTTCGACCGCGACCGCTGGAAGGACGCCGTGGCCCGGGCCTCGCACTGGCACGAGGACCTCTCGGCCCTGGACTTCTAGGCCCCGACGGGCCCCGCGCTCACGGAACGATGACCGTGAGCGCCACGTCGTGGCGCGACGTGCCTTGGCCGGCGTCCAGCAGTCCATCCGAGATCGCGCCGAGACCGGCCGGTTCGGGCACACTGGTCGGGACGGTGAGCCGGCCAGGTGGCCGCGGCGTCGCTTGACGGCGTCGAGGAAGGTCGGGGCTCCAGAGGGCAGGGTGCCGGCTAGCAGCCGGTCGGGGTGACCCGCAGGAAAGTGCCACAGAGAACAGACCGCCGATGGCCCCTCGGGGCACAGGTAAGGGTGAAACGGTGCGGTAAGAGCGCACCAGCGCCCGGGGTGACCCGGGCGGCTCGGCAAACCCCACCCGGAGCAAGGCCAAACAGGGGAACGGACGGCCCGTCCGGGCCCTCGCAAGAGGACCCATCCCCAGGTAGGCCGCTCAGATGGATGGCCACCCACCGGGACCCCCGCAAGGGACCCGGGGACAGAACCCCGCCTACAGGCTGGCTCACCGTCACCCACCACCGAACACACCGACCCTCCCACCAGTAGCGCCCGTCCGCCACACGTACGGGCCGCCCGAGTCGTCGACGATCAGCAAGGCCGGCAAACTTGCACGTCTAGACGAACGCGTGTTCTATAGAGCGATGGCGCTCCCCTCAGTTCCCAGGTCGCCATCCTCCCGCCAGACAGTCTCGATGTCGAGCCGCGGCGAACGGGCCATCAGCCGAGAGCAGGCTTTCGTGATCCTCGACCGGCTCGACCAGATGCAGACGCAGCTCGACCACCGGGAACCCGAGCACCACCACCTCAATGGGACCGAGTGCCATCGTTCTCTCCTTCAATCCGCGAACGACGACACTTAAGGCGCGGGCCGGTGGGCTCGCCATCGGCGCGGGGGACGCTTCCCGCTGCGGTCCCGCGCTACCTCACCCGGAGAA
>Ga0315287_10002595_pt1 | contig 17187 bp, 17 predicted proteins | sample YL17G11_0_MG_FD_205037 | JGI IMG/M metagenome (GOLD analysis project Ga0315287, IMG submission 205037) | Sediment microbial communities from Yellowstone Lake, YNP, Wyoming, USA - YL17G11_0 | ecosystem: Environmental > Aquatic > Freshwater > Lake > Sediment | place: USA: Wyoming | collected...
CAGCACGAGCGGTGCATCGAGGCACGCGCGCAGGTCCAGTCCCGCGGAACCGGGCGTCGCGTAATGCGGCAGCGGATATTCCTTGCCGATGCGGGCATCCAGGATGCGCACCTGCAGCTGCGGTCGCTGCGCACTCATCGTGGTCGGCTCCCGGCGTAGCGCTCGGCAATCACTTCGATCAGCTCACCGGCGAGCCGGCACTTCGGCGCGCGCTCGAGTTCGCGCTTGCCGCCTTGCCAGTAAAGCGTGAGCGCGTTGTCGTCGCAATCGAAGGCCAGGCCTTCTCCCACCTGGTTCGCGGCGATCATGTCGAGCTTCTTGCCTTCGAGCTTGAGCAGCGCATTGCGCTCGACGTTCTGCGTCTCGGCCGCGAAGCCGACGACGAACGGGCGCGGCGAACCAGCCGCAACGGTGGCGAGAATGTCGGGCGTGCGAGCCAGGTGCAACGAGAGTTCGTCGCTCGTCTTCTTGATCTTGTGCTCCGCGATTTCGCGCATGCGGTAATCGGAGACGGCCGCGGCGGCGATGAAGATGTCGGTATCCGCAATCTCGGCCTGCACCGCATTCATCATCTGCTCGGCGGTCTCGACGTCGACGCGTTTCACGCCGTGCGGCGTAGGCACGTTGACCGGGCCGCTGACGATGACGACGCTGGCGCCGGCATCGCGTGCAGCCTCGGCCACCGCGTAACCCATCTTGCCGGAACTGCGATTGGTGATGAAACGCACCGGATCGATGCGCTCACGCGTGGGACCGGCGGTCACGACGACCTTGCGCCCGCGCAGCAAGCCCGCCGTTGCGACGGGCGGCGCCGCCAGCACGGCCTCGACGATTTCCTGCGGTTCGACCATGCGGCCAGCACCGGTCTCACCGCACGCCTGGCTGCCTTCGGCCGGACCGAGAATGGTCAGGCCACGCTGGCGCAACGCGGCGACGTTCGCCTGCGTCGCGGCATTGGCCCACATCAGTCGATTCATCGCGGGCACGACGACGATGGGCACGTCGGTTGCGAGGCACAACGTCGACAACAGGTCGTCCGCCAGGCCATGCGCGAGCCGCGCGATGAAGTCCGCCGTGGCCGGCGCGATGACGATGCGCTGCGGCCAGCGGGCGAGTTCGATGTGACCCATGGCCGCTTCGGCCGCTGCATCCCACAAGTCCGTGCGCACGGGTCGGCCCGACAGCGCCTGGAACGTAAGCGGCGTGACGAATTGCTGCGCGCCGGCCGTCATGACGACCTGCACGTCGGCGCCACGGTCGATGAGTCGGCGCGTCAGTTCGGCGCTCTTGTAGGCGGCGATGCCGCCAGTGACACCGAGCAATACGCGCACGTTTGAGGCTTCTGATGCTGACATGACGGGCGATTATGGGGGCGCGCCGCGCGGTGCGGCAAAGGGACTGTCCGCATTTCAGCGCACCGGTCTCAGGTCATAACCGCCGGCTCTGGTGGCAGGGTCGAAACCCTCACCCGGACTTCGTTCGACCTCTCCCGCTGTGGCGGGAGAGGTGAAGAGCGGGAGCTACTTCTGGCACACCGGGCAGAAATACGTCGAGCGCTGGCCCTGGACCAGGTGCCGGATCGGGGTTGCGCAGCAGCGGCAGGGCTCGCCCGCCCGCTCATAGACGAACAGCTGCTGGCGAAAGTAGCCGGGGGTACCGTCCGCATTCACGTAATCGCGCAGCGTGGTCCCGCCCTGCCGGATCGCATCGCCGAGGACCTGCCGGATCGAATCGACGATGCGCTGCCATTCGGCCGGCTTGATCCGTCCAGCGGCCCGTCGTGGGCGCACCCCGGCCCGGAACAGGGCCTCGCTCGCATAGATGTTGCCGACGCCCACGACGACGTGCTGATCCATGAGGAACAGTTTTACCGCGGCCTTGCGGCGCTTCGCCCTGGCGGCGAGGAGTTCCGCCGTGAAGCCGTCCTCGAGCGGCTCCGGCCCGAGCGCGGCCAGCAGCGGGTGCTCGTCCAGCGGACCCGTGCACCAGAGCAGGCTGCCGAACCGGCGCGGATCGTTGAAACGCAGGCACTGGCCGGAGTCGAGCACGAGGTCGTAGTGGTCGTGCAGCAGCCGCGGCGAACCAGCCGGCATCACGCGCAGGCTGCCCGACATGCCGAGGTGCGCGATGAGCGAGCCGCGGTCGAGATCGATCAGCAGGTACTTGGCGCGACGGCGCACATCGCGGATGCGCTGGCCGACCAGTTCCCGCACGAGCGAAGAATCGACGGGCCAGCGCAGGCGCGGTTCGCGCAGGTCGAACGCCGTGATGGCGCGACCCACGATCGCCTCGCGCACTCCGCGACGCGTGGTCTCTACTTCAGGTAGCTCTGGCATCAGGCTCGCGACGTTGCACTGATTGTCATGGAAAAAACAGGTTCAGAAACGAAAAACCCGCCGGAGGGCGGGTTTTTCAGGCATCCGGCAACGCCGGACGCGGCAAGCGTGACCAAGGATTACTTGATCTTCGCTTCCTTGTAGGCCACGTGCTTGCGGGCCTTCGGGTCGAACTTCTTGACCTCGAGCTTCTCCGGGTGGAGACGCTTGTTCTTGGTGGTCGTGTAGAAGTGGCCGGTGCCGGCGGTCGAAACGAGTTTGATCTTGTCGCGCATTTGAGTGACTCCTGCGGCTGGCGGGCCGTCAGACCTTGACGCCCTGGGCGCGAAGTTCGCTCACGACGACTTCGATGCCCTTCTTGTCGATTGTGCGCATGGCATTGCCGGACACGCGCAGGCTGACCCAGCGCTTTTCCGTTTCGAGCCAGAAACGCTGCGTGTGCAGGTTCGGCAGGAAGCGGCGGCGCTTGCGGTTGTTGGCGTGCGAAACGGTGTTGCCGCTCATCGGCCGCTTGCCGGTGACCTGACAGACTTTCGACATGGTACTGATCCTGTGACAGACGGGCCGGCCGAATGGCGGACCCCGATAAACGAGCCGCGTTTTATACCAGTGCAGCAGGCTTCGGGCAAGCACTTCAGGGTACGGCCTTCCGACTAACCCCCAACCCCCATCCCCTAACCCCTTGTCTCTATAGCAATCCCCTCTCCGCAAAAGAGACACAGGCGCCGTCCCCGACCACGATGTGGTCCAGCACCCGGATGTCGACCAGGGCCAGCGCATCGCGCAGCCTGCCGGTGATCAATTCGTCGGCCTGACTCGGTTCGGCGATGCCCGACGGGTGGTTGTGGGCCAGGATGACGGCCGCCGCATTGCGGGTCAGCGCCAGCTTGACGACCTCGCGGGGATGCACGCTGGCGCCATCGATCGTGCCCCGGAAAACCTCGTCAAATGCGATGACTCGGTGGCGATTGTCCAGAAAAAGACAGCAAAAGACCTCATGTTCACGATCCCTCAATCGCGCCCGCAGGAACTCTCGGGTGGCCCGGGGATTGGCTAGCGGCGGACCGGCCAGCATCTGTTCCGCGTAATGCCGCCGGGACAGTTCGAGCGCTGCCTGCAGCAGCGCGTACTTGGCCGAGCCGAGCCCGGGGGTACGGCAGACCGCATGGCGCTCAGCGGTCAGCAGGCCGCGCAACGACTTGAACTCGCCCAGCAGCCCGCGGGCGGTGTCGACCGCCGTGCTGCCGCGCGTGCCGGACTGCAGCAGGATCGCGAGCAGTTCGGCTTCCGAGAGCGCCGTGGCGCCCAGTTTCAGCAGCTTTTCACGGGGACGTTCGGCTTCGGGCCACAGGGGCAGCGGCAGCGACGACATCTGGGCTCCTCGGTCGGGGAGCCCCATGTTCGTCGTGGCCGAAGGGGGCCACACGATCCATAAGCGATGGATGCGCCACGAAATGGCACGACCAGCGCGGGCGCCGCATCGCTGGGGCGGCCAGCAGGCCTCAGAGCGCTTGCTTGGCGAAGCGCGCGCGCAGGGCGTCGGCTACGGCCGGATGCACGAATTCGGAGATGTTGCCGCCGAGGCTGGCAATCTCGCGGATCAGCGTCGATGAGATGAAGTTGAACTGCTCGGTCGGCGTCAGGAACACCGTCTCGACCTGGTCGGTCAGGTGGCGGCTCATGGTCGCCAGCTGAAACTCGAACTCGAAATCCGACACCGCGCGCAGGCCGCGCATCATCACGTTGAGACCGTGATTGCGCGCGAATTCAACGGTGAGCCCCGTGTATCCCATGACCTCGACGTTATCGAGGTCGGCGAGCACGATCTTGACGAGTTCGATGCGCTTCTCGAGCGGGAACAGCGGCGCCTTGCCCGGGTTCGCGGCGATCGCGACCACCACCTTGTCGAAGATCTTGCTCGCCCGCCGGACCAGGTCGTTGTGGCCGTTCGTAAAAGGATCGAACGTGCCTGGATACATTGCGCGACTGCTCATTCGTTTCCCCGTGCCTGTTTGTTGTCTTCTGGGGCCGGCACACCCCGGCGAGCGAGATGATAGCCGACGTCGCCCGCCCGCTTGCTGCGATGCATGGTCCAACCGGGCGGCAGCGTCGGTTCGCCGCGCGCCGCGGCGTCTTCCAGGTAGATCCACGCCCCGGGCACGAGCCAACCACCGCGCTCCAGCTTGCCGGTGAGGACGGGCAACCACGCCGCGTCGTAGGGTGGGTCGAGGAACACGACATCGAAGGGCCGCGCGGGCGGGGCGCGCTCGAGCCACGCCAGGGCATCGGCCTGGTCAACGCGGCCACGGCTGCACTTGAGCTGGCCGAGCACTTCGCCGATCGCCCGGGCGGACACCTTGTCGCGCTCGACGAAGACGACCTCCGCGGCGCCCCGCGACAGCGCCTCGAGCCCGAGTGCACCACTGCCAGCGAACAGGTCGAGGCAACGCTTGCCGGCCAGCTCGAACTGCAACCAATTGAACAGGGTCTCTCGGACTCGGTCTGGAGTCGGGCGCAAACCGGCGGCCGGTGTGAAATGCAGCTTGCGACCGCGCCATTCGCCGCCGATGATTCGGACTTCGTGCCGGCCGCCTCGAGGGGCTGCCGTGCGACGTGTCGGGGGACGGTCTGCCGGATCGACTGTTGCGTCTGCAAAACGGTCCGCTCGCGGGGTTTCCGGGCGATTGTTGCGCGGCATCGTCAGGCGAGCGTAGGCTTCGTGAAGATCACTAATACGCGTGATGCTACGCGCGGATTTAACTGAGGGGAAAGCAAATGTTCGAGTCCAGGAACAGGCCGTTCGCGCCGGCGCTCGCAGCAGCGTTAGCAGGCATCGTACTCGGCGGATGTCATGCGTCGAGTGAGGGACCAGAGTCGCCGCCGCCGCCGACGGAAATCGCTGTCGCGAATTTCAGCCAGACGACCGGCAAGCTGCCTTACCCATTTGATGGTTATTTCGGTGGCACGACGGACCTCACGCTCAACATTCCCAAAGAGCTGACGTTTCATACGTTCTCCGCCGGTTTGAATGCGCTCGACGGCTGGTCGACGTCGTCCACCATCGACACGAGCTTCAGCCTGCCAGTCGACCCCAGTTCGGTCACGGGCAGTTCAGTAAAGCTAATCAAAGTGTGGCTCGACCCGTTCACGAAGGGTCCGGCGACCAACCCGAACTATCTGCCGAGTGGCGCGACGAGCCCGGTGGCCAAAGTCCTCTCCTACGGCGTGGACTACAAGGCCGCGTTGACCTCGGATGCGACGGCCACGTTCCCTGACGTTGACTCCGGAGGCAAGATCCTAGAGATCACGCCGCTCAAGCCGCTCGACTACAGCGCCGGCCCCGCTTACAACTCGGGACTCGACGCCGGCAAGTTCCTCAACGTCGGCTACCTCGTGGTCCTGACGAATGGCCTGAAGGCTATCGACGGCCAGGCGTTCGCAGCGGACACCGCGTACGAAAGCATCAAGTCCGCGCCGGCCGATTGCAGTACGTTCACCAATGCAGCCCAGAAAGGTTTTTGCCAGGCCACCAAGTTCTACCTTGGCGCCGCGAAGGCGGTGGCGGGTGTTGATCCGGCGAACGTCATCCTGACTTGGACCTTCTCCACACAGTCGGTGGACGACACACTGGCGGTCATTGGCAAGACATCGACTGCCCAACAGACGCTGATCGTGCCGACCGGCCTTACGACCAAGAACGTTAGCTCTTCACTGGCCGGAAAGGCCGACATCTACGTCGGCTCCACCAAGCTTCCGTATTACCAGACGCCCCCGGCCAGTCCGACGGACGCCGCTTCGGTGCGCTCCAAGTTCTGGACCGCGGCGGGCGCTCCGCCGGCGGGCCTGGACCCGACGAGCCGCAACCTGACGATGTTCAACCCGGTGCCTGCCAAGGTCGCGGACGTGACGGTGCCGGTCCTCGTCACAATACCGAACGCCACGTCGGCTTGCCCGGGCAAACCGGCTGGTGGCTGGCCCATCGCCATCGTGCAGCACGGCGTGACAGGTGACCGCTCGAACGCGCTTGCGATGGCGGATTCCTTCGCCGATGCCTGCTTCGTCGTCGCAGCGATCGACTTGCCTCTGCACGGAATCACCAATACGGCGAACCCGTTGTATTGCACGCCTGCCAAGGCCCAGTGCATCGGTGCCACCGAACGAACTTTCGATCTCGACATTCAGAACAACACCACGGGCGTATCAGGATCGGACGGCAAGATCGATCCTTCCGGTGGCGTCAAGGGCACGACATACTTCTATCTCTTCAGCCCGCTGACGGCCCGCGACAACCTCCGGCAGTCGGAAGCAGACCTGATCACGTTTACGAAGTCCGTTGCGGGCCTCGCGATTGCTCCGGGAACGCCGGCACCGGCGGGTCCGATCGGCGTGGACGCCACGCGCGTCAGCTACGTCGGGCTCTCGCTCGGCGCCATCATCGGCGGCGGGCACCTCGAGTTCGCCGGTAACATTACTCGCACGGCAACTCTTGCAGTTCCGGGTGGCACGATTACGCAGTTGCTGAACGACTCGCAGAGCTTCGGCCCCGTCGTCTCCTCGCTCCTGAACGGCGCAGGTGTGGCGCCAGGTTCGTACCTCTACAATCTGACCCTCCGCGACGTCCAGACCATCATCGACGCTGGCGACCCGATCAACCACATCGCCGACACACAGGAGCAGACCCCGACGCACCTCTTGAAGGTCCTGAACGACACGGTGGTGCCCAACAACTCCACCGACCGGCTGATCGCGGCGGGCCCCTTCCGCAAGCTGAAGACGATAGGGCCGAATGCGGTAGGCAAGAACGCCGGTGCCTACACCTTCTTCTCGAAAGGCTCGCACGGCTCGATGTTCGACCCGACCGCAAGCCTTGCTGCAACGGTTGAGATGCAGAAGCAGGCCATCCTGTTCGCGGCTTCGGCCGTGGCGCCGGGCGGTCCGTTCGTGTACCTCACCGACCCGACGGTGCTCGACCTGAACTGATCCAGCCTCAAGCAGGGGCAACCGAAGGGCGGGAGCGATCCCGCCCTTCTTTTTTTGGGTCCGCTACAATCGCGGCTCCTGACGCCAGCACGACGACGCGACACCATGGGTTTATTCGGTTTCCGGTCGAAGAAGACCAGCGAGGGCGAACAGCCCGTCGCCGAGGAAGCTGCGTCTGCCGTCGCGGCACCCGCGCCGGAAGCGACCGAAGTGCCGAAGCAAAGCTGGCTCACGCGCATGCGCGCCAAGCTGAACCGCGGCGACTCGTGGCTCACCTACGATCTCACCAACCTTCTCCCCGGCGGCAAGATCGACGAGAGCGTCCTCGACGAACTCGAGACGCGCCTGATCGCCGCCGACGTCGGCATCGAGACCACCGAGAAGATCTTGTGTTCGCTGCGCGGTCGCGTGCAGCGCAAGGAACTCAGCGACCTGGACGCGCTGCTCGCCGCACTGCGCTCGGCCATGCTCGAGATCCTGCAACCGGTCGCGCAGCCGCTCGTCATCGATGCGGCCAGCAAGCCGTTCGTGATCCTGGTGGTCGGCGTCAACGGCTCGGGCAAGACGACGACGATCGGCAAGCTTGCGCACCGCTACACTGCCGAAGGCCGCAAGGTGCTGCTCGCGGCAGGCGACACCTTCCGCGCCGCAGCGATCGAGCAACTGCAGGTCTGGGGCGAGCGCAACAACGTTCCGGTGATCGCGCAGGGCGCGGGCGCCGATCCGGCCGCAGTCACGTTTGACGCATTGCAGTCGGCGCAGGCGCGCGGCACGGACGTGCTGATTGCCGACACCGCGGGCCGCCTGCACACGCAGAGCAACCTGATGGCAGAGCTCAAGAAAGTGCGGCGCGTGCTCACGCGACTCGATCCAACGGCGCCGCACGAAGTGCTGCTGGTGCTCGATGGCAGCCAGGGCCAGAACGCGCTGACGCAGGCGCAGCAGTTTCAGCAGGCCGTGGGCGTCACGGGGCTGGTCATGACCAAGCTCGACGGCACGGCCAAGGGCGGCATCGTGCTGGCCATCGCCGATACGCTCAAGCTGCCGATCCGTTACATCGGCATCGGCGAGACGGCGGCCGACTTCGACGTGTTCGACGCCGGTGTATTCGTCGATGCCGTACTGTCGCCATCCCGCAAGGGAGCCGGCGCGTGATCCGTTTCGATCACGTTTCCAAGCGCTACCCGAACGGACGCGAGGCGGTCAGCGACCTCTCGCTCGACATCGCGCGTGGCGAGATGGTGTTTCTCACCGGTCACTCGGGCGCGGGCAAGAGCACGCTGCTCAAGCTGATCGCGCTGATCGAACGTCCGAGCAAGGGCACGCTGGTCGTGAACGGCCAGAATACGTCGGCCCTGCCGCGCTCGAAGATTCCTGCATTCCGCCGCCAGATCGGCATCGTGTTCCAGGACCACAAGCTGCTCATGGACCGGCCGGTCTACGACAACGTGGGCCTGCCGCTCGTCATCGCCGGCGTGCCCGAGAAAGAAATCCAGAAGCGCGTACGTGCCGCGCTCGACCAGGTGGGACTGCTGGGCCGTGAACGCTCGCGCCCGATCGAACTCTCGACCGGCGAGCAGCAGCGCGTCGGTATCGCGCGCGCGATCATCGGCAAGCCGGCACTGCTGATCGCCGACGAACCCACCGGCAACCTCGACCCCGATCTCGCGATCGAGGTCATGAACATCTTCAAGCGCTTCAACGAGGTCGGCGTGACGGTGCTGATCGCGAGCCACGACATCCACCTGATCGAGCGCTTCGGCGTGCGGCGGGTGATCCTCGCGCAGGGCCGCACGGTTGACTCGTGGGATGCCCACCCCGAACCGCTGCTGCCGGAAATCCGGGCGGACTGACCATGAACCAGTGGTTCGAACGGCACGTGCAGACTCTCGTGGGCTCGCTGGGGCGGCTCTGGCAGCAGCCTTTTGCGACGATGCTGACGATCATCGTCATCGGCGTAGCGCTCGCGCTGCCGGCCTGCCTGCACGTGCTGGTGCAGAACGTGCGCGTCGCGAGCGGCGGCTGGAACAGCGCGCTCGACATCTCCGTCTACATGAAGCCGGATGCGTCGCTGGACCAGACGAAGCGTGTGGCCGAGCGCATCCGCCAACGGCGCGACGTCGACGAAGTCACGCTGATCGAAGCCGACGCGGCGCTGGCGGAATTCCGCCGCAACTCGGGATTCGGCGCCGCGCTCGATGCCCTCAAGACCAACCCGCTGCCGCACGCGCTGGTAGTGCGGCCGGACGCCGAGTACCGCGAAGCGGGACGCGTGCAGGAACTCTCCAGCGAACTCGCGAAGATCGACGGCGTCGACATCGTGCAACTCGACACCGAGTGGGTCAGCCGCTTCAACGCGATCCTCGACGTGATTCGTCGCGGCGTCTTCCTTGCGGCCGTGCTCTTCGCGCTGGGCATCCTCGTGATCATCGGCAACACGATCCGCCTCGACATCGAGAACCGCCGGGGCGAGATCGAAGTGACCAAGCTCGTCGGCGGCAGCGATGCCTTCGTGCGCCGGCCGTTCCTCTATAACGGCGTCTGGTACGGCCTGGCCGGTGGCCTCACTGCGGGCATCATCGTCGCCATCGTCGTTGCCGTGCTCAGCGCGCCGGTGCAGCGCATTGCCGGCCTGTATGGCAGCCAGTTCGAGTTGCAGGGCGTCGGCCTCATTGGCTGGATCGCGCTGCTGCTCGGCGGCGCGCTACTCGGCTGGCTCGGCTCGTTCATCGTGGCCACACGCGAGCTGCGCGAGATCGAGCCGAAGTAGGAAGGCCCGGAAGGACAGGAAGGCCCGGAAGGCCAGGAAGGGTCGGCCTCTCCAGACTTCCGGGCCTTCCGGGCCTTCCGGGCCTTCCGGGCCTTCCGGGCCTTCCCGGCCTTCCCGGCCTTCCCGGCCTTCGAAACACAAGCTACTGTTTTGTAACCTGTTTCTTTCGCTTCGGGGCGGTTATGAGGAACTTCCCAGTCATTTAGCACTCCAACCCGCGGACTGCTAATATTGGATTCACACAGGTACTGAGAGGTACTTCGAACCGATGACTACGGCCACCGCCCTCGTTGCCCGCACGCCCGCCGAACTGGCCCTTGCCGGTCCGATCGGCAGCTTTGACGCCTACGCCGATACGGTCAGCCGCATCCCGGTCCTGAGCCGCGAGGACGAGCAGGAACTCGCCGTCCGCTACCACCGCGATGGCGATCTCGACGCCGCGCGCCAGCTCGTGCTGTCGCACCTGCGGTTCGTGCTGCACATCGCGCGCGGCTACGCGGGTTATGGCCTGCCAATGGGCGACCTCGTACAGGAAGGCAACGTGGGCCTCATGAAGGCCGTGAAACGCTTCGACCCGGCGGTCGGCGTGCGCCTGGTTTCGTTCGCGGTGCACTGGATCCGCGCCGAGATCCACGAATACGTGCTGCGCAACTGGCGCCTGGTGAAGGTCGCCACGACCAAGGCGCAGCGCAAGCTGTTCTTCAACCTGCGCAAGTTCAAGAAGAACCTGGGTTGGTTGTCGGCCGCGGAAACCACTGCGATTGCACGGGACCTGGGCGTCACCGAGCACGACGTGACCGAGATGGAGCGACGCCTGTCGTCGCGCGACGTCTCGTACGACCCGACGCCGGAGTCGGACGACGAAGACTCGTCGTCGTATTCCCCTTCGGCGTATTTGCCGGCTCCGGACTCAGACCCGGCCGTGGCGATCGAAAACGCGGAATGGGATGACGACGTCGGCGCGCGCGTTGCGCACGCGATGACGCAGCTCGACGAACGCAGCCGCGCAATCCTTCGCGCGCGCTGGATGGTAGAGCCCAAGGCGACGCTGCACGACCTGGCCGACAAGTACGGCGTGTCGGCCGAGCGCATCCGCCAGATCGAGGCGAATGCGATCAAGAAGCTGCAGAAGCTCGTGGTCGCCTGACGGATAGGAAGGCCAGGAAGGCCAGGAAGGCCAGGAAGGCCAGGAAGGATCGGCCTTCCCAGACTTCTTGCCCTTCCGGGCCTTCCTGGCCTTCCTCCCCTTCCTTCAGCCCTGCTTCGCCTTCTGCACGCTTTCCTCGGTCACCGGCACGATCGTGATTTCGACGCGGCGGTTCTGCGCCCGGCCTTCCTCGGTCTCGTTCGAAGCGACCGGGTGATCCTTGCCCGCGCCGATCGTCACCATGCGTGAGCGGTCCACGCCGCGGCTCGACAGGTACGCCGCCACGCTGACCGCGCGTTTCTCGGAGAGCTGCTGGTTGTACGCGGCGCTGCCCACGCTGTCGGTGTGACCGGCCACTTCGATGACCGTCTTGTTGTACTCGCTGAGCGTGCCGGCCACCTTGTCGAGCACCGGGTAGAACTGCGAGTTCAGGTCGGCGCTGTCGAAGGCAAACGTCACGCCACCCGGTATATCCAGGGTGATGTTGTCGCCGTTGCGGACGACGTCGACGCCGGTGCCGGCCATCTGCTGGCGCAGCTTGGCTTCCTGCTTGTCCATGTAATAACCGACAGACCCGCCCACGAGCGCGCCCGCTGCCGCCCCGATCATCGCGGACTTGAACGGGTTGTTGCCCGCGCTGATCAGGCCGACGACGGCGCCGGCCGCAGCGCCATAGCCGGCGCCCTTGCGGGTCTTTTCCTTGTCGGGATTGGTGGCCATGTCTTCCATCGACGCGCACCCGGCGAGGGCCACGGAGGCAGCGGCAAACAGGGCGACGAAGCCGGATCTGGCGGTACGATTCATGAGCAACTCCTGATCAATAAATTTTCACAGTCCCTTGGCGGATATACGTTTACCTGGTAATTATCTATTTTCAATTGATACTTGTTCGATCACGACTGCGCGCACTGCGGCCGCGATCCCGATGAGTCTCTGGATTCAATGGATCGGGCGAGAGTTCTGCGGGAGCGGTTCGTTGCGCCAGCGCATGCGCCTCGGCGACCAGCAACTCGTCGGCTGCGTCGTGATCGCGAGCGTCGGCTGCATGTGAATCTTGCCGCCGCGAGCGTGCGGACCTGTTCACAACGAGCAGGATTTCCGTGGATTTCATGGCTTTCCGCCCAATGCGTCAGCATAGGGCCGGCGCGGGTGTCGGGCCCCCGTTTCCATTAGAATCGCGGTCCCCCCGCACCAGCATCCGACCGGGAGTTCCCGTGCCCGCCACTGCCCTGAATCCGCTCGACCTGTATGACGTCCGCGCCTCGCTCTCCGAGGAAGAACGCATGGTGCAGGACTCCGTGGCGCGCTTCGTCGACGACGCCGTACTCCCGATCATCCGGTCGCACTTCGAGAACCACACGTTCCCCAGGGAACTGGTCGGCGAACTCGCCGGTCTCGGCCTGCTCGGCAGCTCGCTCGAGGGCTATGGCTGCGCGGGCATGAACGCCGTGAGCTACGGCCTCATCTGCCAGGAACTCGAGCGCGGCGATTCGGGCCTGCGCAGCTTCGTGTCGGTGCAGTCGTCGCTCTGCATGTACCCGATCTACACTTACGGCAGCGAAGAGCAGAAGCAGCACTACCTGCCGCGCATGGCGACGGGCGCAGTGATCGGCGCGTTCGGTCTCACCGAACCGCACGGCGGCTCGGACCCGGCCAACATGAAGACACACGCCAAACGTCGCGGCAGCGACTGGGTGCTGAACGGCGCCAAGATGTGGATCACGAACTCGCCGATCGCCGACGTGTTCGTCATCTGGGCGCGGACAGAGGAAGGCATTCGTGGCTTCCTGGTCGACAAGGGCACGAAGGGCCTCGAGGCGCCGGAGATCGAGAAGAAATTCTCGCTGCGCGCGTCGGTCACCGGCGCGATCTTCCTGAACGACGTCGTCGTGCCCGATTCCGCGATGCTTCCCGGCACCACCTGCGGCATCAAGGCACCGCTCTCGTGCCTGACGCAGGCACGCTACGGCATCACCTGGGGCGTGATCGGCGCCGCCCAGGCGTGCCTCAAGGAAGTGCTCGAGTACAGCAAGACGCGCATCCTGTTCAACCGGCCGCTGGCCGCGACGCAGGCGATCCAGATCCGGCTCGCCGAGATGGCGCGCAAGATCACGCTTGGGCAGCTGCTGTCACTGCAGCTTGGCCGCCTGAAGGACCAGGGCCTGATGTCGCCCTCGCACGTATCGCTCGCGAAATGGAACAACTGTCGCGCGGCGATCGAAGTCGCGCGCGATGCACGCGACATCCTCGGCGGCTCCGGCATCAGCGCGGAGTACGTGCCGATCCGACATGCGCTCAACCTTGAGAGCGTCATTACGTACGAAGGCACCGAGACGATTCACCAGCTCACGATCGGTCGCGAGCTGACGGGCATCAACGCGTTCTGACCGTCTGCGCGCCACGAGGACGCGGCAGTCTCGGACCGCATTCGTGATGAAACGCTACTTGCGCGTGACGGCGTACTCCACCGTCACCACGGCCTTGACCAGCTTCTCGACCGTGCTCGTGTCGTAGCTGCCGTAGTCGGCCGTTTCCGTCGAATTCGGCGACGTGATCTGGAACACGCCCTGCGACGCCGAGCGCAGCGGACCCACCGTCACGCCGCTGTTCGCAGCGAATTGCTGCGCGCGCAGCAGCGAATCCCTGGTCGCCGCGCCGATCAGCCGCACTTTCACCGCGTTGAGGTCGGTGAAGAAGTACTGCGGCGGCATCGCATTGATCGCGACGCCGTCGCTGATCAAGCGTGATGCACCGGTGGCAATGGCGCCGATCTGCGCGACGTTCTGCGACGAGAACTCGAACGGGCGGCTGAGTTCGTACCCGAGGACGCGTCCTGTCTGCGTGCCGCCGGGGCCGAACTCGTAGACGGTCTGCGTATTGACGGTGCCCTGCTGCAGCTTCTTTGCGTCGGTTCCCGCGACTGACTCGATGTACTTAACGACGCGCGCCGAGTCGGCTTCGAGCTTGCCGTAGGCCGTGGCCAGGTCCGGTGCGCGCACGCTGACGATTGCGCGCCAGGTGCCGGCGTCGGAAACCACCTTCTCTTCCGCATAGCCCTTCACGGTGATCTTGTCGCCGGCGAGCTTGATGCGCTCGAGACTCGACGCAACGATCCACGCCGCCAGCACGAGACCGACGGCGAGCGCGGCACCGAGTGCGAGGAAAGCCACCGTGGATTGGCCGCGCTGCCGTGCAACGTTGGTTACCGGCTGGCCGCCGTGATTCGTCATGAAAGTTTCCTTGTGTGGCAGCGACTTACGCGCATTTCGTGTCGGCATTCTTTACGAAAACGAGATGCCGCGGCAGACCGCAGCGACCCAGGCCCGGCTGAAACTCTGCAAGCCACTGAAAACGCGTAACTTTTTTCGACTGGCACGCAGCTTGCTTCTACACATTGTCCTTCATTGGCCCAGAAGAGCAGAAGAAACGCCGCAGGGCGAAGGACGGGCAAGCCAGCTCACGGTGGGGATGTCCGCCAGGGGATTGAGTCGGAAGGAAAAGACTGGATAAGACGGAACGTGCAAGAAGAATTCTGGTTGCAGAACGCGCACAAAAAGTAGAGCAGAACAACAAGAACAACTGCGTTCGATGAGTAACCCCGGCCCCGCACATGCGGGGCTTTTTCTTTCCTGTCTTACTCGTTCGCGTCGATGGCGATGACGCGATCGCCCGCTTCGATCCGCAGCGTCGGGTCGTTCCAGCAGCCGAACCGGCGCTGACCGCGACGGATCTCGACGATCACGGTGCCCGCGGTTTCGCGCGCCACGCACCCGACTTCTTCCGGACGGGCCTCGCGCTCGACCAGCTGGCACTTGCCGCGGTATGACAACAGTTCCGACACGAAGTCGATCGTGCCCCGCATGCTGACGGCATCGGCCATCAGGTAGCCGCCGAAGTGCGACGGCGAGACGATCTCGTCGGCCCCGCCCGAGCGCACGAGCTTCACGTTCTCCGGTTCGGCGACGCTCGCGATGATCCGTACCTTGTCCGCCAGCGCGCGGACCGTGAGGACGATCAGGACAGTGGTGTCGTCGCGGCCGACGCTGACGATGACCGAGTGCGCGCGCTGCACGCCGGCCATCCGCAGGATCTCCTCGCTCGACGCATCGCCGTGCAGGCCGATGAAGCCACGGTCGGCCGCGCGGGTGACTTCGTCCCGATCCGGGTCGATCACGGCGATCTGCTCGGGTTGCCAGCCCCGCAGCAGCAGTTCGGAGGCGGCGATCGAACCGCTGTGGCCGTAACCGCAGAGGATGACGTGGTCCTTCAATTCGCGCTGCAAACGCAACATGCGCCATTCCTCGATGAGTCGCTGGATGATGAGCTGGTACGCCGTGCCCAGGAACGTGAGCCAGACGAAGATCCGCACGGGCGTGACGAAGAACGCGTCGATGAGGCGCGCCTGGTCGGAGACCGGGACGATGTCGCCGTAGCCGACGGTCGTGATGGTAACCATCGTGAAATAGATGACGTCGGTGACCGAGACGTTGCCGTCGATCTGGTCCCGGAGGCCGTCACGATCGAGCAGGAAGACGAGAAACACCGACGCGACCAGCAGCAGCACGAAGCCTGCGCGCAGCAGCAACGTGACTTCGGGGGGACGCGCGGCACGCCGGATGAGGATGGGCAATGCGTCGTCGCCCCGTTCTGTCCGGATGCGGTGCATCGTGCGGCGCACCCAGCCGAGTCGTACCCGTCGTGACCCGGTCACGCGACCGGCCCGGCGCGAAGAAGTGACATTGATACCCCGTCAGGGGCGGCGGATCGCCGCCCGGCGCAACACGGAATATAGCGTACGCCGCCGCGGGGTTCGGCGGCGTTACTGCAAGGCCTGCCTGGTCAGGCGACCGCGAGCGGCGCCAGTTCGTAGCCGATGATTTCGCGGGTGTGCGGATCGAGGATCGGCGTGCCGTTGTTACAGCGGCCGGCGACCCTGGCCGTCTCGAGCAAGATGCGGCTTGGCACCACGGATGCCAGCATCAACCCGCCCTGGGGGTCCCGCACGAAGGCGGTCACCGACAAGCTCGGAGTACCGGCCGCAGCCGGCTCGGGAAACAGCAGGGCGAGGACTTCCTCTGGACTGATCGTGTCGGACATCGTGGTTGTGTGCAGGTGTTCTCGAGGAAGGAGTTAGCAACTTGCGTGCCAGCGCGCCGGACCAGCATTTGCAACCATTCAGGCTGTTACGGCAGGTACGTACCTGACAGTACACGTCCATCGTGGTGACCGGCACTGTCCAGGTGTGAAGGTCGTCACATTGCGGGACGACCGACTGCGCGGTCGCCAAGCGCGCTGTGCCGAACATTAAGTAAACTCCGCTACCGGGACGCGTCCGCCGCTGCGGAGGAGAACAATGAACGACCACGACACCCGGCTGCCGGACATCATTGCCCATCGCGGCAATGCCATCGAGTTTCCGGAAAACACGTTGCAGGCACTGGAGTCGGCTGTGGCCCTCGGCGTGCGCCACGTGGAGTTCGACGTGCAACTGACGGCCGACCACGTTCCCGTCGTGATCCACGATGCGGATCTCACCCGCGTGGGCGACCGTCCCGAGAGCGTGCACTCGCTGTCCTGGTCGCAGCTCGCTGCAATGTCGGTCGGCGAAGTCAGTCGCCTCGGCGACCGCTTCACCGGCACCTGCGCCCCGTCGCTGGCGCAAACCGTCGATGCTATAGCCGGCTGGGGCGACGTCACCGCTTTCGTCGAAGTGAAGCGCTCGAGCATGCGCCAGTTCGGTCGCGAAGCCGTGCTGCGCCGGATCAGCGAAGTGCTGCAGCCCGCGCTCGACCGCTGCGTGCTGATTTCATTCGATCTCGCCGCGGTCAAGATCCTGCGGCTGATGACGGGCGCGCGCATCGGCTGGGTGCTGGATCGGTACGACGCGGACAGCCTGCGCGAGGCCACGGAGCTCGCGCCGGAATTTCTTTTCTGCAACCTCGAGCGCGTGCCCG
>Ga0315287_10002596_pt1 | contig 17179 bp, 5 predicted proteins | sample YL17G11_0_MG_FD_205037 | JGI IMG/M metagenome (GOLD analysis project Ga0315287, IMG submission 205037) | Sediment microbial communities from Yellowstone Lake, YNP, Wyoming, USA - YL17G11_0 | ecosystem: Environmental > Aquatic > Freshwater > Lake > Sediment | place: USA: Wyoming | collected...
TTGGCCCGGACAAGGTCGATACGATGGATTTCCTCGCCCTGGCCGACGACTGGCATCGTAAAGTCGGTCCGGTAGTTATCAACGAAATCCATTATGATCCCGACGTGAAGACCGAACTGGTGGAATTCGTGGAGCTGCACAACGTGGCCGACGAACCGATCGATCTTACGGGCTGGTATTTCTCCAGGGGTATTGATTTTGTCTTTGGTCCCGGCGCGTCCATACCGGCTAAGGGGTTCGTAGTGGTCGCTCAAGACGCCGGCGAGTTCCAGGCGAAGTTCGGCTTTGCTCCTGCGGGTCAATTCATTGGGAATTTAGACAACGACGGCGAGACGATCTGCCTGCGCGACACCATGGGTGAGAAGATTGACGAGGTGGACTATCAGCTTGGTTTTCCGTGGCCGACCGTAGGCGACCCGGTGCCCGATGTGACCCCGCCCAACGGCACTGGGCATTCCATCCAACTGATCAACCCTGCGATGGATAACAACCTTGGCGGCAGCTGGAGGAGCAAGCTGCCGACGCCGGGCGGGAATAATGCGTCCCTCTCGGCCAATGCTCCGCCGTTGATGAGGCAGGTCGTGCATTCACCTGAGCAGCCGGCGGGGGGGCAGCCCGTTGTGATCACGGTCAAAGTGACGGACGAGGACGGCGTAAGCAGTGTAACATTGAGCTACCAGATCGTCGAGCCGGGCAACTATATCTCTCTGAACGATGCGCGGTACACAACGAACTGGGCGGCCGTGCCGATGTACGACGACGGCACCCACGGGGATGTAGAACCGTCCGATGAAACATATACCGCGGTGCTGCCCGCAGGGTTGCAGGTGCATCGCAGGCTTATCCGCTACAGAATAACGGCGGTTGACGGAATCGGACTGTCGATTACCGGTCCATACCCGGACGACCCGCAGCCTAATTTTGCGTACTTTGTTTATGACGGAGTGCCGGCGTGGCAGGGCGCGATCCGGCCCGGGGTTACGCCGGTTGTGGAGTACGGCGAGGATGTAATGCGGAGTCTTCCGGTGTATCATCTAATCAGCAAGAAGGGCGACGTCGAGACATCTACTTGGTTTGAGCAATATGGCGGAGACGACTATAAATGGGTTGGTACGCTGGTCTATGACGGCGAAGTGTATGATCATATCCGGTACCGTACGAGGGGCGGAGTCTGGCGGTACTCAATGGGCAAGAATATGTGGAAGTTCGACTTTCTGCGGGGCCACAGCTTCCAGGCACGCGATGATTACGGTAATAAATACGACACCAAATGGGACAAGCTGAATTTCTCGGCGTGCATTCAGCAAGGGAGCTTCGGACAGCGCGGCGAACAGGGGATGTTCGAAGCACTATCGTTCAGGCTGTTCAACATGGCCGGTTCCCCCGCATCAAAGACTAACTGGGTGCACTTTAGAATTATCGATGAGGCTTATGAAGACGGGAGGTTTAATGCGGCCCATTCTCCGCTGACGAGCGGCGGGACGCAGTACGACGGCGATTTCTGGGGTCTCTATATGACCATCGAACAGATGGACGGGCGGTTCCTCGACGAGCACAAGCTGCCGGACGGGAACCTGTATAAGATGGACCAGGCTTACCCGGACGGCTGCGACAAGAACAATCAGGGTCCGACGGCCGTGGCGGATAAATCGGACGTCCTGAGCTTCAGAGCCGCTTACCAGTCCTCCCCTTCCGCGGACTGGTGGGGACACAATGTGAATCTCGACAGCTACTACGGCCATTACGCAATTTATCACGCGGTCTGGCACGGAGATATTACGAGCAAGAACCATTTCTTCTATCTCAATCCGGAGCTGATGACGAACAAATGGGGAACGAACTACCTGTGGTGGCAATTCGTATGGGACCTCGATCTGACGTGGACGTGCTATTACAGCAGCGTTAGCGACCCGTTTAGCAATAGCGGCGTGCTGAACTATAATGCCATAAACATTGCAAACAGGAACCGGGTGCGTGAGATACATGACCTGCTCTTCAATCCGGAGCAGACGGGCCGGCTGATCGATGAGTACGCCGCGATAATCAACGATGCTGCGGACGGACTCTCAATGGTTGACGCGGACCGGGCGATGTGGGACTATCACTGGGTGATGAGCGACGCGGCTTGCTCGGCAGGATATCGCGACCAATGCGGGAGCAACAAGGCGGGCCAGGATCGGTTTTACAAAAAGGCCGAGAGCAGCAAGTATAGCAGGAGCTTCGAGGGTATGGTCCAGGTTATGAAGGATTTCGTAACCGAGCGGCAGAGCCACATGGTGTCGATTTCTAGCGATTCGTATATCCCGTACACGCCCACGGTTACGTACCAGGGCCCTGCGGGGTATGCGGTCAACGCGCTGGCGTTCAGGACGTTGAGTTTCAGCGACCCGCAGGGCAGCGGGACATTTGCGGCGATGAAGTGGCGGATCGCAGAAGTTACCGACCTGACCAATCCGAGATACAATCCAGACGACCCGCGGAAGTATGAGATTGAGACCGTCTGGGAGAGCAATGATCTGACGGTCTTCCAACCCGGCGTGCAGATTCCCGGCAGCGCAGTTGAAATAGGGCGCAGTTATCGTGTGCGGTGCAAGATGAAGGACACCAGCGGTCGCTGGAGTCACTGGTCTTCGCCCATCCAGTTCATCGTCGGTGGGCCTGTCGCGGCGCATGTTCTTGATGATCTGCGTATAACGGAGGTGATGTATAATCCGGCCGATGCGGATATATCGAAAGGCGAGCTTGATGTCGATAGCGATGAGTTCGAGTTTATCGAGCTGAAGAACATCGGTGGAGACGTGCTGGATTTGAAGTATGTATCGTTCGTTCAGGGCATCACATTCAATTTTTACGGCAGCGGCGTTACGAGTCTTGGTCCGGGGCAGTTTGTGCTTGTGGTGCGGAACAGGGCGGCGTTTGAGTCGCGTTACGGTACGGGGCTATCGGGCAGGATAGCCGGCCAGTACATAGACTACGACACGAAGTTGGACAACACCGGCGAGACGGTGCAGTTGGTCGATACGTGGAACGGGACGATTGCCCTGTTTACGTACAGTGACGATCGCGGGTGGCCTTTGCCGGCGGACGGGAGCGGTCATTCGCTCGTCCCGCTTAGTTCGGCGATTGCGGGCGAACCTGACGGCTCTTTGGACTACGGGGACAACTGGCGGGCCAGCGCTTATATGGGCGGCTCGCCTGGGGCGGATGACCCTGAGCTTCCGCGTACGGTTGTGCTCAACGAGGTTATGGCTCATACCGACTACAGCGATCCTGCGCATCCGGAGTACGACTCGGACGACTGGATAGAGCTGTACAATACGGGCGGGACGGGCATCAATCTGAGCGGGTGGTATCTAAGCGACAACAAGAACAACCTCAAGAAATGGGCCATACCGTCGGTCAATATCGGCGGCGGGGGCAGGATCAGCTTTGACGAGGTTACGGGCTTCCATAACCCTATAACGACGGGCTTTGGTCTGGACAAGGCGGGAGAGGAGGTGCTTCTATCTTTCCTGCCGGGTACTTCGCAGGACCGTGTGGTTGATTACGTTCGGTTCAAGGGCGAGGAGAACTTTATATCTTTAGGTCGTTATCCTGATGGCGGGTTGTACTGGCTTCATACGCCGGCGTCTCGTGATCTGCCGAACAACGGCGGGATTGTTGATATAGTGGTTGATGAGCTTATGTATCATCCTGTCGATGCAAATGAGGAGTACATTGAGCTGTATAATCCGACGGGGGGGAGGATATACTTGGAGAACGCGGATGGGAGTTGGCGTCTGGATGGCGCGGTGGATTATGTATTTACGCCGGGTGCGTATATTAACGCGGGGGACAGGTTGATAGTGGTAGGGTTCGATCCTGCGACGGAGTGGGCTCGGCTGAATGCGTTTATTTCGGCTTATGGTACGGGGCCGTTGACGGCGGGCGTTGATATTGTAGGTCCGTGGTCCGGGGTGCTGGCGAACGAGGGCGAGCGTCTTGCGTTGGAACGTCCGCAGGCGGCTGATTTGCCGCTTGAGCCGCTTTCGTGGGTGGTTGTTGACGAGGTGATTTACGGTTCTGTTTCACCGTGGGCGGTGGAGGCTGATGGGCTGGGCGCTGCGTTGCAGCGGAATTACGCTGACCGGTACCATTCGGGCAACGACCCGGCGAACTGGCGGGCGGATTGGCCGACGCCCGGCCGCAATCCGTAGGGGCGTATCTGAATCGTTCATTCAGTCCGTATGCAGAGAACTGCGATCATCATTTGAAGAAAGGCGAGTAAGGATGCAGAGAATGCCCAAGTCTATTTGGAATGCCTTGCGGGTCCTGATACTGGTGACTTTCCTTGTTGGTTCTGTTTGGGCGGTTTGTCCGGAAGGCGACGTCTATGAAGACTGCGAGATCAACTGGCGCGATTTGAAGTTTCTGGCCGACCACTGGCTTGAGCCTGCGGGCAGCGAGGCGGATGTGGTCGGTGGCGATGGGGTAAATTTCGCCGACTTTGCCAGGGTAGTCGAGCACTGGCTTGACGCCGGAGATGGAACAGGTCTTTTAAGTGTAACGATTTTGCCGGCGGAGGCCATCGATGCGGGGGCAAGGTGGCGGGTGGATGGAGGCGAATGGCACAGCAGCGGTGACTTGCATGGCTTTTCGGTGGGCTTCCACGCTCTTGAATTTGCCGAGATTGACGGCTGGATCAGACCCCGTAGCGACACTGTGCACATTCGTGAGGGCAAGACGACGGCGCTCAGCCGGATGTACGATCTGCAGACGGGCGGCGTGCGCGTTACGATCTCTCCGCAGGGACCAATAGACCTCGGGGCGAAGTGGAGAATCGCCGGCGATATGTGGCGGAGCAGCGGTGAAATCGTGACCGGGCTGCCGCTCGGCTTCTACAAGATTGAATTTAGCGAAATTGGCGAGTGGGTCGCGCCGGCCGACCAGAATATCGACTTAGAGAATGGCTTGATAACTGACATCGAGGCATCCTACAAGCACCCGCTGGTCATAAATGAGCTGCTTGCATCCAACAACAGGTTCAACTTTGACCCGCAGAGTGAAGACGACGACTGGATAGAGCTATACAACGCCGGGGCCGAGGCAATCAACACGGGCGGGATGCACCTTACGGACAACTTAGGCAATCCGACGAAGTGGCGGATTCCCACCGGTAATCCGGCGCTGACGACGATTCTGCCGGGCGGCCATTTGTTGATATGGGCGGACGGGGATGAAGAGGATTACCCTGCCGGTCTGCATGCGGGTTTTGAGCTCAACGCCGGCGGCGACGAACTCGGCCTGTTCGACAGCAACGGCGCGATTCTCATAGACAGTGTCAAGTTTCCGGAGCAGGATGCGAATGTTTCGTACGGCCGGTACCCGGATGGTAATGAGACGTGGCAGTTCTTTCCATCGCCCAGTCCCGGCTCTGAAAACATCGGGGCGTACGATGGTTTTGTGTCGGAGGTGAAGTTCAGCCACGATCGGGGATTTTATGACAGCGCGTTCACGGTTACGCTTGCCTGCGAGACCGAAGGCGCGGATATATATTTCAGCATGGACGGGACAGAGCCGGGCGTGATAGGCGAACGGCTCCGAACGGGGTATCATTACAGCAATCCTTTCACAATCAATAAGACCACGTGCCTGCGGGCCAGGGCGATCAAATCGGGCTGGAAGCCTTCCGAGACGGATACGCAGACGTACATCTTCATCAACCAGGTGGTTAATCAGCCGGCAAATCCACCGGGATTTCCGACCTTGTGGGGTTCGACGTCGGCGGACTACGAGATGGATCCGGACATTGTGAACAGCCATCTGACCACGATCAAGGACGACCTGAAGTCTCTTCCGACGATGTCGCTGGTGATGAACCTGGCGGATCTGTTTGATGCTTCTACCGGCATCTACACCAACTGGGGCAGCAGGGGGGATGCGTGGGAGCGTCCGGGGTCGGTTGAGTATTTCGGGCCGGACGATCCGGAAGGCATCCAGGTCAACTGCGGGGTTCGGCTGTACGGAGGAGTGGGGCGCCGGGAAAACAAGAAAACGCTGCGTTTGGTCTTCAAGGGGGCGTACGGACCCGCAAAGTTGCGCTATCCGTTGTTCGGGGAGATGGCTGCCGATGAGTTCGACACGATTATCCTTCGCGCTAATTTCAACGACGGGTATCCGTGGGGCGCGGCGAATTCGCAGTTCATTCGCGACGAATGGATGCGGCGCACGCAACAGTTGACGGGGCATCCCTCGGCGGTAGGCTCATTCGTGCACTTATACATCAACGGCGTGTATTGGGGCATGTACAATCCGACACAGCGGCCGGATACGGGATTTTCATCGACTTACTACGGCGGCGACAAGGACGAGTGGGACGGCATCAATTCCGGCCAGCCCATCAACGAAAGCCCGATGACCGCCTGGAACGCGCTTATGGGTATGTGCAGTAGTGAGCTGTCATCCAACGAGGGGTATCAGCGACTGCAGGGCAACAACCCGGATGGGACGGACAGCCCGGATTACGAAGATTACCTCGACATGGACCAATACATAGACTTCCTGATGGTGAACTTCTACGGCGGGAATAACGACTGGGGGAGCCACAACTGGTACGTCGGGAGGCGTCGCGGGCCTCTGAGCACCGGGTGGAAGAGTTACACGTGGGATGCCGAATGGGTGCTGGGCATGCAATCGGGTGTGAGCGATAACAGTGTCGGTGACACGACGACGTCGAACTGGCTGCTCAAACCGTACACGTACCTTCGGAACAATCCGGAGTTTCGGCTGCTGTTTGCGGATCATGCACACAGGGCGTTTTTCAACGGCGGCCCACTGTACGTGGATTCCGCCAATCCCAACTGGAATCCCGCCTATCCTCAGCGCAACCGGCCGGCGGCTCTGTACGCGGAGCTTGCCGACACAATCGAACGCGCGATGGTGTGCGAAACGGCAAGATGGGGCGACGTCGGGGGCGGTGCGCCCTATACGGTTGCAACGTGGCGGAGCGTGCGCGATAGTGTGCTGAATTCGTACATGTCCCAGCGGTCGGCCAACGTTCTCAATCAGTTGCGCAGCGCGAGCCTGTATCCGAACATAAACGCTCCAGTTTTCTATATCAACGGCTTGTATCAGCACGGGGGGCATATTTCTTCGAGCGATGTGTTCACTATAACGGGCGCTCCGGGGACGGTCTATTATACGACCGACGGCTGCGACCCGCGCACCCCGGTGACCTCGCAGGGGGGTACGACCATAAAGCTTGTGGCTGAGAATGCCGGCAAGCGCGTGCTGGTCCCAACCGGGGCGATCAGCGATAACTGGCGTGGCGGCGGGTACTTCAACGATTCGGGGTGGACCTATGTCAGTGGGAATCCGGGCGGCGTGGGCTACGAAAGGAGCTCCGGGTACGAGTCCTACATCAGCATCGACCTTGGCGCCGAGATGTACAATACTCAAAACACGTGCTATATCCGCATTCCGTTCACCGTTGATGCGGGGCAACTGGCCGGCCTGGAGTCTATGACATTGAGGATGCGGTATGACGACGGCTTTGTTGCGTATATTAACGGGACCCTCGTCGCCCGCGGCAATTTTGCCGGCACACCGGCCTGGAATTCCGGCGCCGATACGACTCACTCCGACTCGGTGGCCGTGGTCTTCGAGGATATTCTTATTCCCGAGTACCTCGGCGCGCTGCGGGCGGGCGACAACATACTTGCCGTTCACGGGATGAACAACGCCGGCAATCAGTCGGACTTTTTGATTTCGGCGGAATTGGTTGTGGGCAAGGGCGGCACGAGCAGCGGTGGCGGCGTTTCGCCGACGGCTGTCAGATACGATGGCCCGATGACATTTGCCAAGAGTACGCACATAAAGGCGCGGGCGTTGAGCGCAAGTGCGTGGAGCGCACTTAACGATGCGACTTATGCGGTCGGCCCGGTTGCCGAAAGCCTGCGGATTACCGAGATTATGCACCATCCGCAGGAGACCGGCGACCCCAATGATCCAAACAAGGAGTTCATAGAGCTAAAGAACATCGGGACTGAAACCATAAACCTCAATCTCGTTAAATTCGCCAACGGTGTCGATTTCACCTTCCCGAACGTCCAGCTTGCCGCGGGCGAATACCTCGTAGTCGTTAAGAGCCTCGCGGCGTTTACCGCTGCGCATCCGGGCTTTTCCGGCGTCATAGCCGGTGAGTATGCCGGGAGCCTGGATAATGAAGGTGAACGAATAGAATTGGTCGATGCCGCAGGGCAGACGATCCTGAATTTCAGATACGGGGACGGCTGGCGCAGTCTTACCGACGGGCAGGGCTTCTCTCTGACGATAATCGATCCGAGCAATATGGTATCCTCTATGCCGGAGGACGGCCTTATTGCTCACTGGAAGTTCGACGAGGGTTCCGGCACGACCGCGACAGACAGCGCCGGCAGCAACAACGGCACGATACGCGGCGGCGCGGCGTGGACGACCGGGCGAGCTGGCGGAGCGCTGAGATTCGACGGCAGCAACGACGATGTTTCCTTTGCTCCCGTCAGCGCGCTGGCGGCGAACAGCGTGACTATTTCGTGCTGGGTGCGTCTCAGCGGTCTTACGGGCGTGTGGAATCCCATACTGACGCAGAGCAACGCCGGCGGCGACGGTTACTACCTCTACATCTATGAAGACAAACCCATGTTCGCTCTTATCGGCGGCGGGGGCGCTGTTCAGGCAACCGGCCCGGAGAATATCCTGTGGAACGAGTGGTATCAGCTTGCCGGGACAAATGACGGCTCCAGCCTCAGAATATATGTTGACGCCGGGCTGAAGGGCAGCGCATCTTCTTTCGGCCGGACGGGCGTGAGCAGTAATGCCTACGTCGCTTCCGCCTCGGGGGCGTACTACAGCGGTCTGGTCGATGATGTGCGGATTTACAATCGGGCGCTGAGCAAGTATGAATTCGGGGGATCGAGCGATCCGCTGGAACGGTGGAGTCGGAAGGATTCTTGGCGAGGCAGCGCGTATGTGAGCGGGTCGCCCGGCGAAGACGACAGCGGGATTATTCCCAATCCCGGCGTCATCGTGATTAACGAGCTGCTGGCGCATTCACACGCTGTGGCCCCTGACTGGATAGAGCTTTACAACACGACCGATGAGGATATTGACGTCGGCGGCTGGTATCTGAGCGACACGGAGATTAACCCTAAGAAATACAAGTTCGCCGACGGGACAAAGATTCGCGCGTATGATTACCTCGTTCTCTATGAAGATGCTAACTTCGGCGAAGCGAGCACGGACCCGGGCAGACTCACTGGCTTCGAGTTCAGCGAGAACGGCGACAATGTGTATCTGCGCTCTGCAGAGGCGGGCATCTTGACCGGCTACCGCGAGGCGGAGAGCTTCGGGGCCTCATATACGGGCGTATCTTTCGGCAGGTACTTCAAGCGGAGCACCGGCAGCTACAACTTTGTGCCGATGGACTATAACACGCCCGGGTGGGCTAACGCCTACCCGGAAGTTGGGCCGATAGTTATCAACGAGATTATGTACAACCCGGACTGGCCTGTGGGCGGGAACTACACCAACGACAGGTATGAGTATATCGAGCTTCGCAATATAACCGCCGAGCCTGTAACGCTATACCGGTTTGATAAAGCTCTGCCGTGGAAGTTCACCGAGGGTATTGAGTTTGTTTTCCCGGCCTGGCCGAGCGCGGTAACGATACCTGCCGGCGACCATATTGTGGTGGTCAAGGATCCGAATGTGTTCACGTGGCGTTATCCTGCTGTGCCAGCCGGGAAGATATTTGGTCCCTACACGGGGCAGTTGGCCAACGAGGGCGAGCAGGTTGAGCTAAGCATGCCTGGCGATATAGACAAGTTCGGCAGGCGGCATTACATTCGGATTGACCGTGTGGGTTACAGCGATGGTTCTCATCCTGGGGATGAGCCTGGCGATGTTGACCTGTGGCCCGTTGAGGCGGACGGCGGCGGCAAGTCGCTTGCCCGCAAGGTTGCAAGCCTCTACGGCAACGACCCGAATAACTGGATACCGGCCACACCTTCACCCGGCGGGCCAAATCCCTAAGCCGTCCCTCTTATTTGCCGTTCAGCAGTCTCTCCAGAATTTGGCTGGATACCTGCAACACTGTCCCGTGACGAGAATCCTTAGGGAATTCAAGCTTATCGGAGACGTCCTGCCAACTCTTCAGGTCCTTCGATATCACCACGCCGTATTCGTGCTTTGTGTACTTGTCAAAATACACGAACCATGTATCGTCGATTTTGATTACGGTGGGTCCTTCGGCCCAGTATTGGCCGGTGATAGGCTCGGAAGGCTGTGAATAAGGCCCCTCAGCCGATGTCGCCGTCGCCAATCGTATGTTCTTTTGTGAAGGCTGGCGTGTTTCGTCTTTGAGGAACATCACGTATCGGTCGCCATCTCTGGCAATGGTCGAGTCAATAACGTTGAAGCCGTGTTCATATAATAGCTTTGCCTTGCTGAAAGACTCGAAGTCTTTGGTCGTGACATAGTATATTCGGTGGTTGTTGTCGCCCTGCTTTTCCGTTTCGGGGAATCTTCCGGGAATGGTCGTGGCCCAGAAGATCAGGAACTGTGCCTTTGCCTGGTCGTAGAAGACTTCAGGCGCCCAGCAGTTCTTTGCCTGCGGTTCGTGCGCCATCACCTCGATATACTTTTGCTTCGACCAGGTAATCAGGTCGCGCGAGCTTGCGTATCCGATGCCCTTTTCCCACCAGCCGGCGGTCCAGACCATGTGAAAGGTCCCGTCGGCACATTGAATAAGACAAGGGTCGCGCATCAATTTGCTCACGCCGACCTGCGGACGAAGGAACACCTTTTCCAAATCGGTCCAATGATACCCGTCATAGCTGTACGCCAAATGTAGTCCGTCTTCACCATTGCCTCTGAACGACGTGAACAGATAGACCTTTTCCTCCTCGTCGCAGAGGGCACGTGGCCCGAAAGCTAATGAAATGCCGGTCAGGCTTATAAACAGCACCGCTGCACGTTTGTCCCCTGTCATCTTCCACTCAACCTTTCTTCGCCGGACTTACGGACCACTCACAAGCGGATTCGCATCTGCGCCGGTCACGTGAACAATAGGCCAGACCAAGCGGCCAGCGCCAGCACGACAGGATAGGCGTATAGAAACTTGGCCGACATATCCCATTCACAACTGACTCAGCGTCACCAGTACGCCAATGCACCCCCAAAATACCACATCTACTCCAAGACTGTAACTATCCCGGCACCTTTTTGTGCAGAATTCCTCACCTTCGGCTCGGTAAACAACCTGCACAAGCACACAGCACCGTCCTATAAATCTCGCCCCCACCAAGCACGGTACCTGTCCATTGTAATCTTGGCCGCTCACTGTATCCGCTGCTGACTAAGATAGACACCGAACCTATCTTCCCACGTTTCCTACTTTATCTATTTTAACTAAAGATTTTTCGACCCTTGTTCCGATACCAAATACTGCTCTTTGTATATTGCCCATATTAACACATAGGTCAACAGAAAAGGTGCCGTGCGTTAATATGGGTAGTGCAATTAAAATCTGAGACCTATAGGAGACCTGAGAATGATCAAGGAACAGTTGCTCGAGCGCTATCTGGAGCCGCTCCTGCGCGGCGACCGCACAGCTTGTCGCGCCGTCATCGAAGAAGCCCTTCAGAGTGGCATACCCGCCAATTCGGTGTATGTGCACATGATCTGGCCCATTATGGTGGAGATCGAAAAGCTGCTCCGCAAAGGCCGAATCAGCCCGACTCAGGAGCATCTGGCTGCTCGCATCAACCGCACAATTGTTGACCAGCTGCAGAATAAGCTCCCCCGCAGACCGGTCAGACACAAGAGGTTAGTGGTCTGCTGTGCGCCTGACGAATTGCAGGAGCTTGGCGCCCAGATGCTGACGGACCTGTTCGAGAGCGATGGCTGGGAGGTGCGATTCCTTGGCGGCGGCCTGACGAACGACGATATCCTTGCGTTCATCAACGAGTACGCGCCCGACATTCTGTTGATCTACGGCACTGCTCCAAAGCAGGCGCCGGACGTTCGCCGGCTTATCGACACGATAAAGGCAATAGACGCCTGGCCTGACATGCGGATAATGGTCTCAGGGGGGCTTTTCAACCGCGCCGAAGGGCTCTGGGAGGAAGTTGAAGCAGATATGTACGCCGCGACAGCGAGTGAGGCGCTGCAGGTGGCCTCGAATCAGGATCAAGCTCCGCGGCGCGAGCGAAGGACGATAAACCGCAGGAAGAAGAGACGCCACCTGATTCCACATGCAGAACTGGAGAGGCTTGGAGTCGCAGCCGCAGATTAGGCATCTGGCAGTTGTGGACGTCGGCGCCTTGAGTCTCAATTTTCCGAATCAGTGCAGACGAGGCCTCTGAAGGCTCATTTGAGCTCTTTCTGCAGCTTGTAATCGACGGAGTCCGCCAGCGCCTGCCAGGACGCTTCAATGATATTCTCCGAGCAGCCAACAGTACCCCAGATTGAGTGTTTGTCGCGTGACTGAATGATCACACGGACGCGGGCGGCGGTTCCGGCTCCGGCGTTGACCACACGCACCTTGTAGTCGATCAGGTGAACATCCTTGAGGCTTGGATAGAACGGCTCCAGAGACTTTCGCAGCGCAGCGTCCAGGGCGTTCACGGGGCCGTCACCCTCGCCGACAACATGCTCTACCCTGTCGCCGACCTTCAATTTGACGGTCGCCTCGGTAACGATATTGCCGGTGACGTGCTTCTCAACAGCAGTATGGTACTTTAGAAGCTCAAAAGCGGGCTTGTACGTGCCCATCGCCTTTTTGACTAAGAGGTCGAAGCTGGCATTCGCCGCCTCGAACTGATAACCCTCGTTCTCAAGCTCCTGCACGCGGGCAAGTATGTTTCTGGCCAGCTCTTTGTCCTCAGCAATCTGCTCCTTTTCGAGCTTGGCCAGTACGGTTGATTTGCCGCTCAATTCGGAAATAAGGAATCGCCTCTCATTTCCGACGAGTTCGGGGGCTATGTGTTCGTATGTTCGTTTGTTCTTGCGCAAGGCATCGACGTGCAGACCGCCCTTATGTGCGAAGGCGCTCTCTCCGACGTATGGCATATTCATCACCGGCGCCATATTGCCGGTTTCGAAGACGAATAGGGACACTTCGGTCAGCGTCCTGATTTTCTCGGGGCTCAAGACGTCAAAGCCCATCTTAAGGGCCAGATTGGGTATTACGACACAGAGATTGGCGTTGCCGCACCGTTCACCTATGCCGTTGATTGTGCCCTGGACATGCCGGGCGCCGGCCCGCACAGCGGCGAGCGAATTCGCCGTGGCGCAGCCGGTATCGTTATGCGTGTGAATTCCGACAGGCAGCGGACCGAACTTCTCACAGACAGTCCTGGTGATTTGCTCGATCTCATGGGGCAATAAGCCTCCGTTCGTATCGCAGAGCACCAGCGCGTCCGCGCCGGCATCGGCGACAACAGAAAGGACCTTCATTGCGTATTCGGGATTATCCTTGTAGGCGTCGTAGAAGTGCTCGGCGTCAAAGAAGGTCTCCAGGCCGTGCTTCTTGAGGTGCTCGACCGACTCGCCGCACATTCTGAGATTCTCATCGAGGGAGCAATCGAGAACCTCTCTGACGTGCAAATCCCAGGCTTTGCCGACCAAAGTGGCGACCTGCGTTCTGCAGGCAAGAACCGCGTTTAGCGAGGCGTCGTCTGCTACGGTCGAATCGGCCCTGCGCGTACTGCCGAACGCAACAACCTTGGACTTCTTCAAGCCGAGTTTCGAGGCCTCAGCAAAGAACTGCGTCTCCTTTCGGTTGGAGCCGGCGTACCCTCCTTCGATATAGTCGAGGCCAAGCTCGTCGAGACATTTGGCAATTGCCAGCTTATCTTCGAGGGAGAAACTGACGCCTTCGGCCTGCATCCCGTCGCGAAGAGTTGTATCGTATAACTTCATCTTTTCCATCGCTTCGTACTTCCGCCACCAATGCCGGATAACCATTGAATCAACTGTATTTTGCGAAAAGCAAGGGCATAATTCTATATGTCCTGCGGCAAAATGTAAAGAGCAAAAGCGAAAGCCCGCCAACAAGGCCAGATTGGATGGGACGGCCGGGAAATTCGGCTCATATTCTCATAAAATGCTTGTAAGAACGGTCAATAGCGGATAGTCAGGCAAGTTTCTACGGGTCCTGGCGGAAATGTGCTCTTTTTGGATGTTATGTGAAATGACTTTGACAGAGATATTGCAGGCAAACTGCGTCAAGGTCCCGGCGGAGAGCAAGACGAAGGAGGCCGTTATAGCTGACCTGGTCGGCCGTCAGCCGTCATTGACCAGCGTTGTCAACTTGGCGACGCGCCGGGTATGGTTCCACGTTCGATTTTGGTCACAGATTCTGGGGTTCGCCCGTCTCCGCTGTGTCCTCTTCCTGGATTTCGCCGGCCTTCTCCCAGAGAATAAGCCCAAGCTCATAAGGATTCACAAGGTCGGCGTGCTTTGGCAGCACTCTGACGGCGACGCCGTGCTGCCCCGTCGTCTTGCAGGTCATTGAGCCGGCGAACCAATGTTCACCCTGTTGATCAGACGACTTATCGTAATCCATTCTGACGGACGATCCCTCTTTGACGTTGCCCCAGCTATCGACCTGGCCGTGGTACAGCTCAACCGAGACATCACCCGGCTTGATGCCGCCAAGCCTGACGAGCGTCCTGACGCACAGCTTCGAGCCGATTTTGAGCTGGGGCTGCTTGGGATTCAACTGTTCGTTGCCGTTGCCGTTGCCGTTGTTGACTTCCATTATTACATCCTTAACGGCGCACTGTGACCAGGCTTCACGGATATCGGCTTTCCACTGCGAGAATGCCTTTGCCCTTGCCATGGCCTCGGCGGTCAGGTATCGCCACTTCGCGCCAGCGGGATTGTAGAACCTGCGGGTGTACTCGGCCAACATTCTATGCGTGTTGAATCGCGGCGCTATCCACTTGATCGAATTTTTGACCCTGCGTATCCAGGCGCGGGGCAAATTGTCCGCAGAGCGGGTGTAAAAGAGCGGAATAACCTCGTTTTCGAGCATGTTGTAAATGGCCTGCGACTCGACTATGTCCTGGTAATCCTGATCCTGGTAGGTCTCGCCGGCGCCAATGACCCAGCCACCCTCGGGCGTATAGCCCTCGCACCACCAGCCGTCCAGGGTGCTCATGTTCAATACGCCGTTAACCGCCGCTTTCATACCGCTCGTGCCGCTGGCCTCCATCGGCCTTCGCGGATTGCTCAGCCAGACGTCCACGCCGCGAACCAGCACCCGCGCCATATCCATATCATAGTTCTCCAGAAATACGATACGCCGTCTGACATCCTGCTGCGTGGCGAAGTGAACGATATGGCGTATGATGTCCTTGCCCTCGGCATCCTTGGGATGAGCCTTGCCGGCAAAGATCAGTTGTATAGGCCGATCCGGGTTTGCAAGCAGCTTAACAAGACGCTGCGGGTCCCTTAACAGCAAAGAACCCCTCTTGTAGCTCGCAAACCTTCTGGCAAAGCCTATTGTCAACGCATCGGGGTCGAGAACCTCCTCCGCGTGATTCAACTCGGTGTGGTAAGTGCCCCTTCGCTGCATCTGCACCTTCAGACAGTTGCGCGCAAAGACAATCAACTGTTCCTTGCAGCGCTGGTGTATATGCCAGAACTCCTCATCGGGGATTTGCTCGACGTTGTCCCAAATAGACTTGTTCATAGCCTCATCGGCCCAGGTCGGCCCAAGATACCTTTCATACAGGGAGTCCATCTCATCCGACAGCCAGTTCCTGATGTGAATGCCGTTTGTAATGGACTTGATGGGGACTTCGTCGAGGGGGATACCGGGCCACAGGCCGCCCCACATTCCACGGGATATCTCACCATGCAGCTTGCTGACTCCATTGGCGTAGCTGCTGAGCTTCAATGCGAGAATCGGCATCTTGAACGCCTCGTTGTCATCGTCGGTGAGCATCCTGCCGAGGCCCAGGAACCGCTGCCTGTTTATGCCGAGCTTGGGGAAATAGTTGCCGAAGTATTTATCCATCAGCTCGACGCGGAACTCGTCGAGCCCCGCCTTGACGGGCGTGTGTATCGTAAAGACGTTGCCCGCCCTTGTGGCCTCGACGGCCTCGTCAAAGGTCATATTCTTGCTGCTTCGCAGGTCGCGGATTCGTTCGAGCGCCATAAACGCCGCGTGTCCCTCATTCATGTGGCAGACGGTCGGTATGATGCCCATCGCCACAAGGGCCTTCATCCCGCCGATGCCAAGCATAATCTCCTGGCGTATCCGCAGCTCTCGGTCGCCGCCATATAGACTGCTCGTAATCATCCGGTCCGCAAGCGAATTCGCCGCAATATTGGTGTCCAGTAGATACACTCTTACCCGACCGACGGAAGCGCACCATATCTGCGCCACGACGCACCTGCCCGGGTACTCAACGCTGATGGTCAACGGGCGGGCACTCTCCTTGCGAACCAGCTCGACGGGCATACTGTAGGGGTCGTTTTCAGCATACACTTCCTGCTGCCAGCCATCAACGTTCAGGTACTGACGGAAGTACCCTTTCTGATAGAGCAGCCCGACGCCGACCAGCGGAACCCCTAAATCGGAGGCGCTCTTCAGGTGGTCGCCCGCGAGAATCCCCAGTCCGCCGGCGTAAATGGGCAAGCACTCGTGAATGCCAAACTCCGCGCTGAAATAGGCGATAATCGGCTTGCTGTTCTTCCCACAGACCTTCTCAAACCAAGTCGGCCCCTCCAGATATGCCTTTAGCTTCTCGGCTGTGCGTTTGAGCTGGCCGAGGAACCCTTGATTCTCGGCAAGCGACTCTAATTTTCTCTGTGAGATATTCCCGAGCATCTTGACCGGGTTATGATCGCAGGCAGACCACAAATTCCCGTCAATGCGCTTGAACAGATCGACAGATTCGGGGTTCCACGACCAAAACAGGTTCCCTGCAATAAGCTCCAGGTCCTTGAGTGGTTCCGGCAGGGCCGGCAAGACAGTGAAGTTCCGGACGCTTGGCATTTTCCACTTCTCCGTGTAAGTCTTTTACTGGCAAATACTAACAGTCTAAGCCCAAAAGGCGATTGCACGTTCGCGCATAATTTAATCGGCCAATCCATTCTTTGGCTTAACCGCAAAAAGCCGGCCAATTGACAGGCTTTCGACTATTTG
>Ga0315287_10002597_pt1 | contig 17174 bp, 13 predicted proteins | sample YL17G11_0_MG_FD_205037 | JGI IMG/M metagenome (GOLD analysis project Ga0315287, IMG submission 205037) | Sediment microbial communities from Yellowstone Lake, YNP, Wyoming, USA - YL17G11_0 | ecosystem: Environmental > Aquatic > Freshwater > Lake > Sediment | place: USA: Wyoming | collected...
GTGTTCCCCGCACACGCGGGGATGAACCGATAGCCCCCGGCGACCTCGACGACCTCCATGGGTGTTCCCCGCACACGCGGGGATGAACCGCCGCAACCGCGCCGCGAGTACACCGGTCCCGAGTGTGTTCCCCGCACACGCGGGGATGAACCGGTCGGTCCCCTCGATTCCGCAGTCGCCGACTGCGGAATCTGCCTTGCTCATTCTGGCTGTGCGCGCAGTGGTGCAGGATTTGTCAGGCGGTGCCTGACAAATCGCCTTTCCCGGCCTCGGCCGCTCTCGGTGCGGGGTTGGCCAAATTCACCAGACGCCGTCTGGTGAATTCGTCATCTTCGAGGACCGGTGTGATATCACGCGGCCATTTCCATCCCCGGCAGTGTTGCGGCCCCGCAATTGGTCAGGCGCTGCCTGACAAATCAGTTTCCCCCCACGTGTGCGAGTGTTCCTTGCACGCCGCCGTTGATCCGCAGAGGTCAGACCACGTATCTTTTCTGTTTGGCAACTGCCCGGGAAATCCGAACTCAGAACAGGAGGCACATGGCAACGCCATCATCCCGAATAAGTCAGAGAGTCCGGCGTGTACGCAGTGGTGTATCTGCTCGGATACCGCGCTTTGCCGCCATTGATTTTGAAACCGCCGACCAGGGCCGAGACAGTGCGTGTGCTGTGTCGGTGGTAGTTGTGGACGATGGCGCTATCGCGGAAACTGTGACGCACCTGATTCGCCCGCCGCGCAAGCACATCGTTTTCGACTATATCCACGGCATCACTTGGCGCGACGTGTGTGACAAACCGGTTTTTGGTGAGCTCTGGCCCGACATACGGCGAAGCATGGAGGGCGTGTCGTTCATCGCCGCGCATAATGCGTCATTTGACAAGAGTGTTCTGGGTGCATGCTGCAGCGCCTCGGGGCACCGGGCGCCTGCTGAGGGCTTCCTCTGCACTGTCAAGGTGGCGCGTGAAGTTTGGGGTATCTACCCGACAAAGCTACCGGACGTCTGCCAACGGCTGCGCATCCCCCTGAAGCATCATGACGCGGCATCGGATGCCCGTGCGTGTGCTCAGATCGTACTGGCGGCTGCGAAGAAGGGGTTCGACGTTCTGTCGTTGGTGCAGAAGACTGCCACGGCGCAACGCGGAAACTGACGATGTCGGGGGTCGCAACGCGGGCTTCTCCGCGCACGTGCGCGCGACCGGTGAGAATGACACGGACCTTCCGAAAATTGTTGCACGGGTTGGCGAGAAGTTCGAGCAGTATGGCGTGTTCTGAGGTCGTCGTTACATCGGTGAGCCAACGGCGCCATCGTTGCCATCAGCACGGTGTCGATTCTGAGGGGTGATTCCGGTGCGCGCTCAACGTAATTTTTCTGAAGTCATGCTCACGAATTGGAGCGCATGGTTCAGCGTGTCAAGCCGTTTCTGTTCGGGTGACACCCGTCCAGTGCAAGAGATCCCGCTCTCACCGCCCCGCAACAATCTCCAGCAGTTCCTCCCGTGTAAACGTCTTCATCGACTCCGGATCGTCGGTGGTGAGCGTTCGGTCCGATAGCGCTGCTGTGCGCGCAATAATCGCGTCGATGCGCTCTTCGATGGTGCCGGTAGTGATGGATTTGATCACCTGCATGGCGCGGGTCTGGCCCATGCGATGCACGCGGTCGGTGGCTTGTTCCTCGCGCACCGCGTTCCACCACCGGTCGCCTTCGATCGATCGTCTTGTCAAGTACAGCCGGCACATGAAGAAAGTCCATGGTCTTGGCTCGCTTGCCGTGTCAGCACCCAGGGGACTTTTCGACACTACCGCCAACGGGATCCGGTCCCTCGATAGTTTCCCTGAAGTCGAAGAGTGGATCGCTAAGAATGGTCCAGCAACCGCAGCCAAGTAGTGATCATGCCCCGATTTCTTATCCTGAGACTGGACGGGGTCATGCAGGGTTGGGGGGGGGCCACACATACGAGTGGGTGCCTGTTTCCTGCGGTGACACGGAAGCGTCGATCCCCACGGGCATCACCGGCCCCCAAGGAAACCCACGAGCGGTTCGTAACTCGTAACTCGCTTGCTCGTAACTCGTCACCTCCCCCTCCCCGCAAGAAAGAGGGGCGCCCTCTCGGACGCCCCTCAATCTCTCCGACTTCGTCGATCCTCACTACGCAGCGTGCCGCATTGCTTCTTCCAGCATCACCGACACCACCGTCGACACGCCTTGCTCCTGATGCGTGACGCCATAGAGTGCATCGGCTGCTTCCATGGTGCGCTTGTTGTGCGTGATGATGATAAACTGCGTGCTCTGCGAGAAGTCCTTCACGATGCGCACGAACCGCCCGATATTCGCTTCGTCAAGCGGCGCATCGAGCTCGTCGAGAATGCAGTATGCGGACGGTTTCACCTTGTACAGCGCGAAGAGCAGTGAGATAGCCGTGAGTGCGCGCTCGCCGCCAGAGAGGAGACTGACTCCGCGCATCTTCTTGCCTGCAGGACGCACGTTGATGTTGATGGCCGCCTCCAGCGGATCCACGTTCTCTTCGAGTGACAGATGCACTTCGCCACCTTCGAAGAGCGTGGTGAACAGCTGGGTGAAGTTGCCGCGCACCAGTTCGAAGGTCTCGACGAACTTGAGGCGGGCTTCCTTGTTGAGCTTCTTGATGGCAGTCTCAAGATCGTCAACCGCCGCCTGCAGGTCGTTGCGCTGCGTGAGGAACTCCTGCAGCTCCTTGTTCTTGGTCTCGTACTCTTCAGGCGCTGCCATGTTGACCTGACCGTTCAGGCGACTGAGGCGCTCCTTGTACGTGCGAATGGCCTCTTCGATCTCGGCGTCGGGCAGTTCCGACTGCTTGACGTCTTCGGGAGGCGACTGGAGGTCGATCTTGTAGGCCTCGAAAATCTTCTCGCGCAGAGCACGCATCTTCTCCTCCGCGCGCGTCTCCTCGTTGCGGAGTTCGAACACGCGTGTTGAGAGCTGGTCCATCTCCAGGCGCTCTTCCTTCACCTGCTTGCGAATCTCGTCGATGTCGTTGAGAATGTGATTGTACTGCTCGCGAATCACCGCGTGATCGCTCTGGAGCATCTCACGCTCAACCCGGCGCGACGCAAGCTCCTCGATGACCGAGGTCATGCGTTCTTTGAGCTCGGCGATGTGCTGGTGCGTGGCTTCCTTGTTCTCGACCAACTGCTGCTTGCGGCTCTCAAGGCGGTCGATGTCTTTGCTCAGGCTTGCGATGTCAGCCTGGTTCTGGGCGACCTTGTGGGTAAGGCCCTGAATGCGAAGCTGCGCGTCGGTGAGACGCTCGGTGATCGCGTGACGGTTTGTCTCCATGGACGTGACATCGACCTTGGAGTCTTCAACCTGACGCTCCAGAACCGCACGGGCATCCTGCAACTGCTCCAGCTTCTGTTGAGCTTCGGAAACGCTGCGCTCCAGCTCCTCGATACGCGCGGTCGCGGCGGCAAGCTCGGTGCGGTGTATCTCAAGCTTCTCGGAGATGGTCTCCATCTCCTTCTGATAGTGCTTGATGTTGGTTTCCTGCTCCTGCTGCTTGCGCTGACCGGTAGAAAGCTTCTCGTTGACTTCTGCAAGCGCGACCTTGGCCTCATCGCGCGTGATGATGGAGATCTCCTTGTCGTGCATGATCTTGGAGAGCTCTTTGCGCAGTGTCTCGACTTCGGCGGGCAGTGTGTCGAGACGCTGACGACGCGCGAGCAGCCCAACAGACGCCTTCTGGGCGCTGCCCGCAACAACCGTTCCGTCGTTGCGGCACACCAGACCGTCTTCGGTGGTCACGATAGTGCCATGGTTGAGCGAAAGCGACAGCTCCATGGCCTCTTGTCGCGACTTGGCAACAAGCACCCGGTTGAAAAGATGATCGGCCAGCGGAGTGAACTCGTCGGATGTCTGCACATACTGGCGCAGGCACACTGAGTCGCTGCGATCGTGCGCGGGATGCGCCGCAGCCATCCGGGTCATGCGCTCCATGGAAATCATGCGCGCAGTGCCCACTTGCTCGGAGGTGAGACGTTCGATAGCTGCATGCAGGTCGCTGTCGGATCGGAACACCACGGTCTGGATCTCCTGGCCCAGAGCGCGGTCGGCAATGGCCGCAGCCTTTTCGTCGGCAACATTGATCAGGTCGGCCACAATGCCGAGTCTGCCGGGGTTTTCTCCGGCCAACAGGGCTTTCACGCCATTCTCGTAGCCTTCGCGCTGTGAGTCGAGGCCCTTGAGGAACTCCAGTTGCTGCTTGCATGTGTCAATCTTGGCTTCGAGATGTTTTTCGCGCGCCAGCAGATCGCGATACCGCTCGTCCTCCTTCTCGATGCGGGCGACCAGTGCATCGCGGGAATTCATGAGATGCTGGTGCTGCTCGCAGGCCGAACGCAGTTGCTGGGTGGAGTCTTCGAGCTTCTCGGTGTTCTCTTCGCTATGGGCGGTGAGAGCGGCAAGCTCCTTTTCGTGGCGCTCCTGCAGGTCCATGGCGTTGCGAAGGGTTGTCTGCTGGCTGCCGATGATGTTCTTCTGGTCGCCAATGGCATGCATGATGCGAATCTGCTCCGACGCCAGCTCGTCGGTCGAGAGCTTCTTCTGCGACAGCGATCGGTCGAAGCGCGCCAGATTCTCCTGAATGCCCAAAAGCTCTTCTTTGTGGAGAGCAAGCTGCGCCTCGGCGTCGACGATGCCCTTCTCGATATTGCCGCGCAGGTCGCGCTTCTCAACCATCTGTGCGTCGATGGAACCGTATTCTTCGTCAAACCGTGCGGTGTTCTCATCGAGATGCTTGAGGGTCTCGTTGGAAAGCGATGCCTCTTTGTCCAGCGTGATGATGGTCTCGCCGATCTCGGCCACCGTCTGGCCCGAATTCTGGACTTCGGTCTCCTTCTGCATGGCCTGAAGGTTCATGCTCTCGATGCGCGACTCTTCGGTGGCGATTTTCGCGCGCACGGTCTCCAGCGACGCATCGGCCGTGCTCAGCAGCTCGCGGCGCTGTGCCATGGTCTCGTTGAGCTCCCGGTAGTGCCTGGCCTCGTAGCCCAGCTCCATGTCGCGCAACTCGTCGTACCACTTGCGGTAGCGGTGCGCCTTTTCAACTTGACGGGCGAGCACCTTGACATCTTGCTCCTTGTCCTGAATCTTGTCGCTGAGTCGCAGCAGGTCGGTGCGCGTGAACTCAAGCTTGCGCTCGCTTTCCTTGCGGCGCTGTTTGTACTTGCCGATACCTGCGGCCTCCTCGAACAGAATGCGACGCTCCTCCGCCTTGTCGCTGAGGATGCTGTTGATCATACTGTTCTCAATAGTAGTATAGGCATTGCTGCCGATACCGGTGTCGAGAAAGAGGTTGTTGATGTCGCGCAATCGGCACGGCACCCTGTTCAGCATGTACTCACTCTCACCGCTGCGAAACACGCGGCGCGTGATGCCGACTTCCTGATACTCGATGGGGAGAATGCCCTTGTTGTTCTCGATGGTGAGGGTGACTTCGGCGAAGTTGAGGGGTTGGCGCTTCTGCGTGCCGGAGAAGATGACGTCCTGCATGCTCGTGCTTCGGAGCGACGAAGCTTTCTGCTCTCCAAGAACCCAGCGGATGGCGTCGACCACATTACTCTTTCCGCACCCATTGGGGCCGACAATCGCGGTGATGCCTTCCCCAAAATTGACTTCTGATTTGTCTGCAAACGACTTGAAACCGAAGGTCGAGAGCTTCCTGAGTATCATGCAGCACGAGTTCCTCTCTGGCCGAAGTTTCGAGGGGGGAAACCATGAGCCCACATCCTTCCCCCAAGAGCGTAACCAAGATACAATATCTTGGGGGTCGAGTCAAGTGAAACAACATTCTTTTGTGGATTTTGGCCGTTTCTGGGGTCAACGAACTTGAAGTTTGGCTCAGAAGTGCATGAAGATGCCCGAAATACACCATCTGTTGTGGATCCTGGCAGACCTGCCTCCGACCCGTTGTGGAACTTCAGAGATGGGCGAGCCTTCGTGCCAAATGTTCGAGCCAGGCATGGGCGGTCCCGGCGCCGGTCACTGAGCGGAGCCGAAGTGGGCGCCGGTCGGTCTGTTGATCATCCCTTGAGCTTCACAGGGCTCAGTGACCGACACCCAGCGGGCACTGGTGTGGATCGACAACCGGTTCGACCGCATCCTGACGCCCGGACTGCATGCCATCTGGACTGGTGTGCGCAAGGTTCGGGTCGAGGTGCTCGACATCGCCAACCTGCGGTTTGAGCACGCGGAGATTGACACGATCACAGACAACGCCCGGGCACAGGCCGCTCTTCAGGTGGTACAGATCGATCAGGGGTTTGCCGCACCCGTATTCGATAATGGTGCGCATCAGGAGACACTGAAGCCTGGCGCCTATGCATTTTGAAGGAATGTCGGCAAGATCAAGGTGCATACCGTGAACACGCGGGACGTGGTTCTTGACATTGCGGGCCAGGAGATCATGACCGCCGACAAGGTGACGCTGCCCGTTGCGTGAGTTCAGCCGATGTGTCGCCGTGCGAGACCGGGAGCACCGAACTTACCTTCACTCCCGGGGCTGTCCTGGGCGGCGGCTCAGTCACGTGCACCAAGCCGTCTCTGCACACGACAACGAATATCGCAATACTGCGGGAGTTCACCGGCGCATCAATCGCCCTGAACTGCACCGACGAGGAAACCCGGCACCTGGAAATGAGGACCTGACATGATCACCGTCGCCGGCAAATACACCACTGCCAAAATCATGATCGACGAGATCGAGCCCTCCTGTCTGGCGCAGATCAACATGTTCATCAATCACTCTGCCTTCACCCACCCCGTGGCCATCATGCCCGACACGCACGCGGGCAAGGGCTCGGTGATCGGGTTTACCATGCCACTGTCTGCGAAGGTCATCCCCAACGTGGTGGGCGTGGACATTGGCTGCGGCATGCTGTCGGCCAACTTCGGCCCCGGACTGTCCGTGTCACTTGACAAGCTCGATGCTGCGATTCGCGAGCGCATTCCCTTCGGGATGGACGTGCACGAGCGCGGGGTCATCCACATGCGCGATGAGTTTCCGTGGAAGGACGTGCACGAGACCGCCAAGCGGTTCGCCGTAGGGTACCGCGCGCGGTTCAACCAGGCCATGGGCATTGCCGACTACGGGGAGAAGTGGTTCCTGAGCAAGTGCGAGAGGCTCGGCGGCAACTGCCGGCGCTTCATCGGGTCCATCGGCACGCTGGGCGGGGGCAACCACTTCATTGAGACCGGCATTGACGATGCGGGCAATCACTGGATCACCGTGCACTCGGGCTCGCGCAATCTGGGCAAGCGCGTGTGCGAGTACTGGCAGGAAAAGGCGCGCAAGGCCCTGGATCATCTCGTCAAGACGACACTGCGCGAAGAGATTTCCCGCATTCGCGCCGAATCGGATGGCCCCGACATTGAGCAGCGGATTGTCGCTCTGCGCGAAGGTCACGGCCTCTCTGGCATCGACACCAAGGGTCTGGAGTGGCTTTCCGGCGCACCCGCGCACGAGTATCTTGGCGACATGATCTTTGCGCAGGTATATGCGTCTGTCAACAGGCGCACCATGATGAAGATCATTGCCGGCATCCTCGGAACCCTGCCTGTCGACACCATCGAGACGGTGCACAACTACATCGACTTCGACGACTTCATCATCCGCAAGGGCGCGATCCGCTCGTACGAGCATGAGCGCATGATCATCCCCTTCAACATGCGCGATGGGCTGCTCATCTGCACGGGAAAGTCCAACCGGGAGTGGAACTTCTCGGCGCCGCACGGGGCGGGTCGGCTGATGAGTCGCACCGAGGCGCGCAAGACTCTGAGTGTGGAGACGTTTGCGGCACAGATGACGGGCATCTTCTCCACATCGGTCGGCAGGTCAACGCTCGATGAGTGTCCGGACGCGTACAAACCACCAGCGCAGATCGAGGCGGCCATTGCACCGACCGCCGACATTGTCGCGCGCGTGAAGCCACTGCACAATATGAAGGATTGTGGCGGGGGGCCGGGGGACTGACGGACACTCCGGGCATCGGAGGCCGTAGCTGCGGTGCGGGCTGTCCGGATCAGATCCCCAGATTGTTCAGCGTGGAGATCACGTTGTTGAACGCCGCTGTCAGCTTGGGATGTGAGATTTCGAACCTCTCGATTGAATCCTCCAGCCGGCCCAGCATGCCGCGCACGTCTCCGAACTCCTCCTCGCGCGATCGCTGGAGAACCTGCCCGATGTCGCCCTGCAGGTCCGCAAGCATCTGTCGCGCTCCATCGTCAAGTGACCCTGCGTTCTTGAGTTCGGCGTGGAGCTGTGTGAGGGTCTGCCGCAGTTGCGTGTCATCCATGGGTGCACTTCCTGTCGTTGCGGTTGTGTTCGCGTGTCGGACCATCCGTCAGCCGTAGTTCCGAACATACAACGTGTGCAGACGTCGCCGCTGCGCTCGAGGGGCGCTGTCGCCGACTAGCGGGGGAATGCGCGATGCATCGGTCAGGCCGGGACACCGGGGGCGCTGATGCGCTCAATGGCCTCGTCCATCTGCTCGGGTTGCAGATCGGGCGGGGGAGTGCGACCGCACGAGTAGCTGAGCCAGCGGGCGCATCGGGTACGGGTGTTGGTGCAGTATCCGGTCTTGATTCGCGCGACTTCGTCCGTGCTTCGGCCGTTGTGCACCGCAGGGCAATCGTCGACTCGCGGGCACTCTTGTGCGCCCAGTTCTGCCAGAGACCGGCACACCTCGACGTGCGTGAGAAGCCCTGTGATCTGGAATACCTCGATGATGGCCGGACACGGCAGCACCAGCGCCAGCGTGCCGCCTTGCTTGCCCAGGTCGTACAGACACCCGGCCAGCAGACCAATTGACTCGGAGCTGAGGTAGGAGTTGCGGGAGAACTGCAGGGCGATCTTCTTCGCCCCGTTTTCCATGCACTGCTCGACGTGGGTGCGGAGTTCGGGGATCTTCGAGTCCATGTGCACGTCTTCCATCAGGCGGATGACGTGGTAGCCGTTGTGCCGGTCGGTGGCAATGAGCATGGCGTGGTCCGTGGAAATGTGGCGTTCGAGGGATCAACTATATCGTATCATTGCGCGGTTGATTGTCAACTCGGTGAGCAGGGCGGCAGTCGTGGCCCATCGCACGTCGGTGAACGTCACTGGCGGAGAAACCGGGTGGCTTGGGACCTGTGGCAGACCGGACATGTCAGATTCACTGGCTCAAGTATCGGTGCGTGACGGCAATGGTCGCGTATCGCGGCTGCTCATGCTCCTTCAGGCCTGCCAGGCCAATCTCGGAACCACGGACGGTGGCAAATTATAGACTTATCCCACTCCCCCCCGAACCTGCCGGAGAGTCGATGTCGATCAACGCGGCATGTCGCTCTATGAATATTTTGCCGCCGTCCCCGAAGCTCCCGGCGGGTCATCCCTCAACAGCAACAGACTATTTTCCATTGTGCCAGGGGCAGAGGGCTCGAAGTAGCCGACGGGCCCGGATCCCTGCTGTATCGCCGTCAGAAGCCTTTCTGCACACGTTCGAGGTTGACACATGCCAATTATCAGCCGATTCTTCGGAATCATCATCTTCGTCTTCTGGCGCGATCACGCCCCGCCACATTTCCACGCCAAGTACGGCGATGAGGAAGTCACCATCGAGATCGCATCCGGTATCGTCAATGGATCCATGTCCAACCGCGCCCTTCGCCTTGTCCAGGAGTGGCGCGAACTCCACTTGGACGAACTTTACAAGGAATGGACGCTCGCCGAGCAGCGTAAGACATTGTTCACCATCAAGGGATTGGAGTAGGACAATGATCCTCCATGTCAAAGAAGCGAAGTATCTGCGCGACTACGTCCTCTGGCTCAGGTTCAACGACGGAGCGGAAGGCGAAGTCGACCTCAAGGATGAATTGACCGGGGAGGTCTTCGAGCCGCTCAGGAATCTTGACGTCTTCAGAGACTTTGCAGTTGACCCCGACATGCAGACCGTTGTGTGGAGCAATGGCGCCGATTTTGCCCCCGAGTTTCTGTATGAGCATCTGATGGTCGTGGCGTAGTTCCCTTTGGACGGTTCGGGTGTTTCTTCGAGTTTTGGGACGGCGGCAAATTATCCACTTACCACCCATGGGCTCACGGGCTGATCTCCGACGTTGCCCGTCACCGAACGTGCCGGAGCGTCGGTGTCGAACACCTTGGCACGTCGCTATATCAATCTTTTGCCACCGTCCCCGAATCCACGACAAGTGGGTCGGGCTTCGCGTTGCCGCGAACGCCTACATTCCCCTTGGCACCTCGGCCCTCACCATCGTACAATAGCAAAGCACACGCAGAGGACGTGATCCACCCGGCGCGGTGCCACTTCTATGCCTCGTCGAAAGCCAGCATCCCGCACTCCTCGCAACGCCCTGCCTTCATCCAAGGCCGATCTGGCGCAGTATCGCCGCATCTTTGCGGTGATTCCCGACATTGTCTACAAAATCGACACGCAGGGCCGCTTCACCTACGTGAGCGAATCGGTGAGCGACCTGGGATATGCGCCCGAGGAGCTGCTCGGCAAGCACTTCAGCGAGATCATTCATCCGCAGGATGTGGGCACTGTGAGCCGCCAGGCCGTGCTTGACAAGTACCAGGGCAAGGCCACGGGCGATACCGATGCGCCCAAGCTCTTCGACGAACGCCGCACGGGAAAGCGCGGCACGCGCAGCCTGGTGATCCGGCTGGTGCCCAAGCTGCTCAAAGACCACCCCGCCGCGTCTGCCGACGAAAAGAGCAGCTTCTACGGCGAAGTGATTGCATTTGGCGACTATCTCACGCGCATGACACGCCCCGACTCCGCCTCGTCCTCGTCCCGTGTGTCCGGCGTGGTCTACGGCGAGGTCTCGGCCAATGGCCAGTATCGCACGCACAAGGGCAAGCGCACCGAGGAGTTTGACGGGTCGGTGGGCATCATCCGCAACGTGACCGACCGCGTGCTTCTGGAGCAGCAGAAGTCGCAACTGGAGCAGGAGCTGCAGGGCTTTCTCAAGATGGAGGCCATCGGACAGCTTGCCGGCGGCATGGCACACGATCTCAACAATGTTCTCGGCAATGTACTGGGCTATGCAGAGCTCATCCGCAAGACAAATCAGGATGCTGACGGGCGCCCCACCAACGCCGAGTTGACAAGGCGTGTGGATGCCATCATCACCGCTGCCAACAACGGCGCCGGACTCCTGCGCAGCCTGCTTGACTTTGGGCGAAAAGCATCGAGCGAGACGCAGGTGGTTGACCTGCACGAGCTCATCACCGACATGCTGCAACTGTTGACATTCACGCTCCCGCGCTCAATCAAAGTGACCTCCGAGCTTTCGGCGCCCATCGCCAGGGTTTCGGTCGATCCCAACCAGATCCAGAGCGTGCTCATCAACATCGCGCTCAACGCACGCGATGCCATGCCCTCAGGAGGCACTCTGGCGGTGCGCACCGGGTATGCGCGTCTTGCCGCGCCGATGGACTTGCCGGCAGGGCAGAAGAGCCGCGCGGGCGAGTATGTCCTGGTCTCGATTTCCGATACCGGTTCTGGGATGGACGAGGCCGTTCGCAGCCGCATCTTCGAGCCGTTCTATACCACCAAACCGGTTGGCAAGGGCACCGGGCTTGGCCTTGCAAATGTGCTGCGCATCATGGGTCGGCACGGCGGATTTGTGGATGTCAAGAGTCAGCCCGGCGAGGGAACCACGTTTGACCTGTGCCTGCCCGCTGTGTCGGAGCAGGATCGCGCTCCGCAGAAGAAGCCCGCTGCCGACGGAGCCGTTCGCTCGACCGCGCGCGTGCTGGCCATCGACGACGACCCCTCGGTGCTGGACATTGTGCGCATTGCCCTGCAGAACATCGGCTGCCGCGTCACCATTTGCACCGACGCCGCCGATGCCGTCGAAGCATACCGCAAGCACGCCGGTGACTTCGACCTGGTGCTGGTCGACATGCTCATGCCCGAGACCAATGGATTTGAGTGCCTGCGCAAACTCCGGGAGATCAACCCGGATGTTCGTGCCATCCTGGTGACCGGGCTATCAGAGGAAATTTCTCCCGCACGTGTCAAGGAGAAGGGCTTCGTCGCCTCGGTGCGCAAGCCGTTTGACCTGCGGCAGTTGGCTGTGACCGTGGCCGCGGCTGCAGCGGAGCCGGGCGGGGCGTGAGTGCCTGAGTACCTACCTCGGCGGGACGATCGCGATCCCTGACGCAACCCCCGAGACCGGCAGGATCGTCCTGCCGCGAATGTCCATGACCGGTCCCTCCGGCTGCCAGCCCGCACGCGATGGGAGTCCCACCAGAAGCGCAACCCCTCCACCGCCGACAGGAACCGACGCACCCACCTGCGCAGGCAGAATGACCGTCTGTGCGCTCGTTGCATGCTTGGACGGCTCGGGCAGTGCCGACACCGGCTTGATGGCAGAGCGCCACCGCTTGGAGCCTGTCCACGAGTTGATGCCACCAAGGTCATACACGCGGGTGAAACCGTGCGCATCAAGAGTGTCGGCAGCCTTGTTGGACCGGTTTCCCGATTGGCAATACACCACCACCACGGAGTCGCGCGGGATGACAGACATGAACTGCTGCAGTATCCCGTAGTTGAGAGACAGATTGTACGGACGGCACGAGTCGTCGGCAATGACACTGTCAACCTGGATGGAGTCGCGCACGTCAATCAGAATGAAGTCGAATGGCGCCCGCACGCTCATCCACTGGACGAGTGTGTCGGCGGGCTTGTCTTGATGGGCATGCAGCGGCGAGGTCAGTGCTGCCAGGATCACGGAGATGGCGGCGAGGCATTGCTTGTTCATACCATGGAAAATACCAGATCCCCCGTACTCGGATGCGCCCCGTGCACGCCCCCAATGCCACCTGCCGCGCCACCCATCCACGAAAACACGCACACCGGGCTCCCGCACGTGTATTTTTCCGGGCGTCTGTGACACGCCAACCCCGCAAACTTCTTCAGGAGGATGCCCCATGCCCAAGTTCGGACACTTCAGTCCCGATGGCCGCGAGTACATCATCACCAACTGGAACACGCCCCGCCCCTGGGTCAACTACTTGACAAACGGCCGCTACACCAGCATCCACTCGCATGTGGGCACCGGCTACAGCTTTCTCTACGACGGACACTACAACCCCGTGTCCAACCTGGGCATCAACCTGGTCTTCGACAGCTTCCCGGGCAAATTCCTCTACGTGCGCGACAACGACAGCGGCGAGTACTTCAGCGTGACCGTGGGGCCATGCCTCAAGAAGCCCGACTCGTATGAGGCGCGCGTGGGCCTGGGCTACTCGGTGATAATCTCAAGCTACATGGGCATCAATGGATCCATCACCTATTTCATTGACGAAGAAGACAACGCCGAAGTGTGGATGGTGGACATCACCAACAACTCCAGGAAGCCGCGCTCACTCAGCCTCTTCTCCTTTGCCGATCTGCTGTGCGGCGAGCTGGGCAGCGAGTTCTACGGCTCAGGCTGGTTTGCGCACACCTACAAGCAACTGCGCTACGAGAATGGCGCACTGCTGGGCACCAAGGAGTTCGTGGGGCGCCCCGACGGCAAAGGCATGATGCACTGGCCGTACCAGATATTCGTCACGTCAACACTCAAGCCCGCTGGCTACGAGGCATCGAAAGAGAAGTTCATCGGCACATTCCGCACACTGCAGAACCCCATTGCCGTTGAAACCAACAAGGTATCGGGCAAAGACGTATCGGGCGAGCCCCTGGCAGCCACGCTCAAGTGGAACCTCTCGCTCAAGCCCGGCCAAACCAAGCGCTTTGCCATCTCCATGGGCTTTGCGCCATGGGCCGACGCACCGGCAACCGACCGCATTGTGAAGAAGTTCCAGTCGCTTGACGCATGCACTGCCGCGCAGGAGAAATCGCAGAGCGCGTGGCGGGCACGGCTCGACAACATCCAGATCAACACCCCCGACAAGTTCATGAACATCGACGCCAACTGCTGGGTGAAGTACCAGACCATGATCAACTACATGACCTGGCGCAACACGAACTGGTACTATGGCGTGGGCCCCGACGGCAATGGCGCGGGCGGATACCGCAACATCCTCTGCGATGCGCTCGGAGCGCTGCCGTTCGACCCTGCAGGCGCCCGCGAGCACATCAACATTATTGCCCGCTACCAGACCAGCCAGGGACTTGCCGCACACAGCGCTCCGCGCCCCGAACTCGGTGTGGCCCCACGCAGCATTGGCAGCAAGGTTGACGATCCGCTGTGGCTTGCCTACGACGTGAGCGAGTACATCAAGGAAACCGGCGACGGATCGATCCTCTCCGAAGAGATCCCCTACATGAACGACGGCAAGACCGGTCCCATGTGGGAGCACATCTCCGCAGGCATCGACCAGATGATCGACACCGCAGGCGACAAGGGCCTGCCCCTCATCGGCCACGGCGACTGGAACGACGCTCTCAACGGCGTGGGCCCGGGGGGCAAGGGTCAGACTGTGTGGCAAGGCATGTTCCTGGCCTACATCCTGCGCATCACATGCGATATTGTCAAGCGCTACGTTGCCATGGACGGCGCGCTCACCGGCAAGATCAATCGGTATACGGCAAAGGCCGACGAGCTCACGCGCATCATCAACGACCAGTGCTTCAATGGCGAGTACTACGTGCGTGCCTACAAAGACGACGGGTCACCCGTGGGCGACAAGAGCTGCACTGAGGGCAAAATCTACCTCGAAGCGCAGACCTGGGCTGTGATCACCGGCACAGCCGATACCAAGCGCGCCAACAAGACCATGGACAGCACCATCAAGCTGCTGAACACGGAGTATGGCCTCGAAATCCTGTGGCCTACCTACACCAAGTACGACCCCACCGTGGGCGTAATCTCGGCTTTCAGCCCGGGCACGCACGAGAACGCCGCGGTCTTCAGCCACGCCAACACCTTCGCAGTTGTCGCGCTCGCGATGCTCGGGCGCGCCGAAGAGGCCTACGAGCTTTACAAGAAGGTAGCACCCGTGGGCAACAGCGACAAGTTCCTTGCGCGGCGCGAACTCGAGCCCTACGCACACTGTCAGTACCTCGAAGGCCGCAGCTCCAAGCTCTTTGGCAAGGGCTCCTGCCACTGGCTCACCGGCACTGCCGCGTGGATGCTCAAAGCGATTTCCGAGTGGATGCTCGGGGTGCGGCCCGACTACGATGGGCTGATTATTGACCCCTGCATCCCAAAGGCGTGGAAGGGCTTCTCGATGACGCGGCAGTTTCGCGGTGACACCTTCATCATCGACGTGAAGAACCCCTCGCACGTCAACCAAGGGGTCAAGCAGATACTGGTTGACGGAGTGGAGATAGGCGGATCGATGATCCGCCCGATCGGCGACGGCAAGGAGCATCGGGTTGCGGTGACCATGGGGAAGTAGGCGACGAGCGCACTGCGAGGCCGTCAGGGGCGGATGCATGTGGGTGGTCCTGCGGGCCGGGTCACCGGTGCGATGGTTCGGTGGCACGCAACCGTCCGAGTACCGGGACCCACGGGGGTTTCGGCACTTCCTGGCATTCCAGGGCGGGGATCGACGGCCCCCTTGGCCTACCGGGGAATTGACGAGCGGCTCGTCATTCGTAACTCGCTTGCTCGTCACTCGTCACTCCGCTCCGGTCCGGCCACAGCGCGCTAACGCCCGTTCATCCTACCGCATGCGCATCGTCGCCACTACAGATCCATGGAGGCGCCATTCCTCCGAAGCCAGTCTTTCCGCTCGCGGTAGTCTGGCATCACCTTGTCAACCTCATTCCAAAACGCGGCAGTGTGGTCGGCATGGTGGAGATGACAGAGCTCGTGCACGACCACGTAATCAATGATCGTGGCAGGCGCCATCATGCACTTCCAGTGGAAAGCAAGATCCCCCTTCGCAGAGCATGATGCCCATCGCAGTCCGAGATCCCGCACGCTTGTCTTGCCCGGAACAACGCCAACCTTGGGTGCGCAGTAGTTGACGCGACCGGTGATCCACTCCTGTCCTCGCGAAGTGTAGTAGCGTTGGAAGGCCTCCTGCGCTGCCCAGACGCCTCCTGAGTCAACCAGATCGCGATTCAGATAGAATCGACCATTCTTTAGTGTCAATGCATCAGCCTGGTCAACCAGCGATAGGCGGTACGACCGGCCCCGGTACAAGAACCCCTCGCCATTGCGGAATTCACGCACCACGCGCGTTGCATTGAGGTCGCGCCATTCGGCCAACGTCTCGTGAATCCAGTAGCGCTTCCCCTCGACAATGCGCTCGATTCGAGCATCCTCAATGTGCCGAGGCGCGCGAACGAGGACTCGGCCATCGCGCTCCACAACGACATCTGCCGTCTTTCGGCGGCTTCGAACAACCTCGTAGGTGATATCCCGCTCAGCAGTATGCCTCATTGCAGCAGCTCTTTGTTGCGCTTCTCGGCGAGCTTGATGATCTCCACAGCGATGCGCTCGTGCATGGCGGGGAGTTGCGGAATGTCGGAGAGCAGGATCTCCGTGTCAATGTTCCCGCGCAGTTTCTTGACCTCAATCGGCTTCTGCCAGAAGTCAATGATATCGATCGTGTCTTGAAGGATCTCCACAATGCGAGACATCAATGCCTTCATCGGCTGTCGGGACTCGGAGGGAATCTCCTCCCCGCCAAACGCAAGCTGCGCAATGTAGTCGTAGAAAGTGGATGCTTCCTTTGTCAAGCCATCGATCGCCTCGGTACGCCCGGCCTCCGCCTCCTCGCGAAGATGCACGTATCCCTCGGCCAGGGCATTCCAATTGTCCGCGTAGTCCTGAATCAGCTTCTCAAGCTTCTCGCTCAGCTTGGTGTAGAAGGCGGGGTCTTCGTCGAAGTGCACTGTGCAGTGTTTGCGGATGGCATGCTCCATCTCGCTGGCCATTGCCTCCGCATTGCCGCTGCTGTGTTTCTGCACATGGCCGAGAAAGTCGGGAGAGAGAAGTTCGATGGGCGGGATCTTCGGGTTGATGCCAAGATCGATCAGGTGCTCGTTGATGAGCGCCCGCACCTTGGCGCCCGCATCTGAGATGTCGAACGTTTCGTCTTTGTAGCGTTCCTTGACCATGCACAGCAGGTACCCGAAGCGACGCGCTGGGCCGCGGTACGTGTGACCCGCTTCGTGCGGAAGAATCAGGTTGAGGCTCTGGAGGAACTTCTTGAGGTACACCTCGAAGTCGGCTCGCCGC
>Ga0315287_10002598_pt1 | contig 17173 bp, 20 predicted proteins | sample YL17G11_0_MG_FD_205037 | JGI IMG/M metagenome (GOLD analysis project Ga0315287, IMG submission 205037) | Sediment microbial communities from Yellowstone Lake, YNP, Wyoming, USA - YL17G11_0 | ecosystem: Environmental > Aquatic > Freshwater > Lake > Sediment | place: USA: Wyoming | collected...
ACCCCCTGCTTGATCAGAGCTTTGGATTTCTCTTCGTATTCCTTGTACGACGCGGCAGTGAAGAACCCTCGTTCGAGCTTCTTGACCTTGTGGTGGAGCTTCACGATTACGAGCGAGTCGATGTCCTCCGGCGATTTGACCTTCTCAGGGAATGGAAGGCCGGCCTGCTCGAGTAGCCAGTAGTAGTCCCTCTGCCCTCCGCGCTCCTCGCTCCTGAGCATGTTCCTCGATCCGACCATCGGGACCTCGAACCTGTCCTCGATGTCATCGAGCGAGACGTACGAGCTGAACGCCCTGTTGGGGACCATCATAACGCTCTTGTCCCTGAGACTCTGCTGGAACGCGGGCGCCATGACCTCCTTGAACTTATCCATCAGGACGAACTCGTCGATCATCCCCCGGACGGCCTTGCCGCCCTGGCGCTGGCATCTGAAGAATTCCGTGTAAGTCTTTTCCCTACCTCTCTGGCAGATCGCGAGCGTCTTGAAGCCCTCTTCGACGGCGCCGTCGCAGACATCCAAAGCGGAATGCGAGGCGATCACGCCGACGGAGATGTTAGAACGGTCATAGCTGCCGACTATCTCCCGGATCCTCTTCCTGTCCAACATGAGAAGCCACCTGCGACCGGATGACGCAGGAGGAAAATCGGTAGCTGATGTATAATGGATTCGGTCTCTACAACATTCAAGTTGATGCGTGCACCATGGTCTGCTGGTTCAAGGCGACGCAGAGGTCCTCGTATTGGATCTTGAACCCGTAGCGCTCGTACAGACGTTTCGCCCGAGGGTAGATCGTGTTCAGGTGGATGTTCAGGCAGTTCTTGGACAGGGCCGCGAGGGCACCCCGGGTCAGCTCGTCCCCGACGCCCTTCCCCTGATGCTGCGGGGAGACGTACACGTCGTTTATCATGCCTTCCGCCGCCTCCATGAACCTGATCAGCGCGAACCCTTCGTTCCCTGGGGTCAGGAGATAGCGGAACGGCGGGTTCTGGAAATTCTTCATCACGCGCCCTAACGCGGTCTTACTGTCGGAGTCCTCGTACTCGGATGTGAGCTTGACGAGGATCCCCAGGTCCGATTCGGCGGCAAACCGGCATCCGTGCTTGAATTCCCCCGGAGAGGAAATAATCAAGTGCCAGAGAGGGAAGGGATGGACCGGTTTCGAGGCCGCCGAATACTCCGGACCGAGGATCAGATAGCGCTTCCTCTCCTTGATCATCTCTTTAACGAGGGATGTCAGCAGGATCGAAGGGTCCCTCCCCCGCTCGACCAAACCAAAGCCTTCCGACCCGAACCTGTTCGCCTTGGCCCTCACGAATCTGCCGTAGTCCATGAACACGATCTCGCCGATCGCACCGTCCTTGTCGGAGAGGCTCAGCCGGCGGCTCGACTGACATATGGAGACCTGCCCGTGCTCTTCGATCCCGAGGTAGCGCATATCAGGAGGCGTCGGCTCGTTCCAGGCACGCCAGCGGGTCTTCGTGCCCCTGGGGAATTCGTAGGTCTTTGTGAGCCGGTATCCGACCCGTTTGAGAAGCTTTGCGAGCAGGGCTTTCCTTGTGTCCTCGAAGATGATTTTCTTGACGTTGATTCCATCCAAGAAAGCAGCGAACCGTTCATTAGATTCATCGCTGGGCGAGTAGCCCGTTCCGGAGAATTCCTTGAAAAGGCGCATGCTTCCGTCTTCCTGGAGGGACGGTTCGATGGAAAGGCATGACCCTTTCTTGGAATCCTCCAAAATGAGAATCGGTATCCTGGAATCTGGAATCAAAGCCTCACCGAGATACTGCCATAACGGCTGCCCTGGAAAAAGAGTTTTCGACATGACTCAGCGCTGGAAAAAAGGCTCATTCCACCCAGTCACTGACCGCTGAAATGGGATGGAAGGCATGGCGGAGGAAAAATCGCCAAAACCGGGAAAGATAGATTAATTCAGTTATCTGGACAGAATTGAAATATATCGAGTTAGCATTGTTCTACCGCATTAGAAGGAATACGAAAACCGGTGTCGACAATGCCCCGAAGGTATCGCCCATCGCTTGTCATTCTGGGAACAGCGTTCGTATTGATATCATTCATGATGATCGTAAGCGGTGTTGCGAAAGCGGAGGTCGCCGGGACATGGAGCTCCACCGTCTACGGGGAAGGCTACTTCGACCACACATACCCTGCCGACTACTACTACGAGGCGACTCTTACACTCTCGGGAAGCGGGAGCAGCGTCACCGGTAGCCTCACCCTGTACTGCACGGATGTTGTTGTGAACGTGGCTGGCTGGGAGAGCGCCCTGGACAGGATAGGCCAAACCTTCACCTCCTCAGTAACTGGCACGGAGTCTGGTTCGAGCTTCACGATGTACGTGCACGCCTCCTCTGGAACCTATACATATCAGCTCACGGTCGCCGATGGGAAGATGACCGGTAGCGGTCAGTACACCGACGCGGCGATGACTGTGAACCACTGGACATTCGACCTGACGAGCGGCGGTGGCGGCAGCGGCTCGTTCGGTGGGTTCCCAGAACTCGAGGGCATCGCCCTCGGGGTGGCCGCGATAGGTGCAACGGTAGGTCTCGCCGCTTCAATAATGCCGGTACCCAAGCCTCCCGTACCGACGGTGAGGCGAATACCTCCGTATCCGATAGGACAGACCCAACAGCAATACAGCACAGGGCCCGCGATGTATCCCACACGGTACGCTCCGGGCGATGCCCGCGAGTACGCCACGCAGGCAGGGCCCATCCAGCCTGGAGGCATGCCGATCACCGGCGCCGGAGCCTCCATTCCGATCGAGTACGTCAACGGGATCCCGGTCCGTCCGAAGGTCTGGCCTCGGCTTTATGGGCCAGCATGCCCCATTCATGGCACCCCCTGCACCCCGCACTACACAAGCGACGTCGATTACCCCGGATGCTGGGTGTGCCAGACATGTCGGGATCAGGGCATCGGGGTGCCGCCGGGATTCCCATGGGGATTCCCCTAAAGAGATGATGTGATGAGCTACGGTTTCCCTCCTCAACAAACGCAGCAGGTCGCGAACCGCATCGTCAGGCGACCGCTCACAGACATGGAGATGGGGTTCGTCGCGAATACCTATAAGAGCCTCCAGAGAGGCCTGATGATTATTTCGATAATCGCCCTGCTCCTCTTCGTGACGACTGCGTTCGTCCTCTGGGACATTTCCCTGGATTGGACGGTTTTCTTTGCGCTCGAATTCTCTGCGTTCGTCCTCGGGGTGCTGGCGCTCGTCTTGGCGGCGACCATACTGAGGATGCGAAAGCAGCTCGCTGAAACCTACAGAGAGGGGACGGCAATCGAAGTCCAGGGTCTCGCCTATAGCAGCCGAGCGATGAAGAATGCACCTATGTGGACGGTTGGCCCAATCTCGATAACATCGACCCCTGAGGTTTCGAGGCTCATAACGCAGGGGGCATTAGTAAGCATCCTGTGCGTCCCGAAAATGAAGATCGCCATTTCCGTGAACGGCACGCCCCTGCGCCAGGGAGCCCGAATCACTGTCCCGTCGAACCTCGAGAGCTTCGTGATGCAGGCTTACCAGCCAGCGCAGCAACCGATGCCACAGCCAATCCAAGCTCAGTATCCTCAGAACTACCCGCCCGCTCCGCAACCACAAACGGCTGCTCCGAGTTACGAACCGCCGCCACCGCCTCCGGATCAATGATCCCGAAGAAGAACGAAAACCGATGAATGGAAAGAGTTTCGCTCTTGATCAATCACGACGCAAAATAGAACTTGCAGTCGTGCGTCGCGCAGGTCTTCGCCATCGCCTCGAGGCGCTCGATCACGCCGGCGAGGCGCCTCTGGGTCATCTTCTCCTCGGTGACGATGACCTTCTTCAGCTGCTCAATCTCTTTCAGCAGCTCCTTCGCCATTGCGGAATCGAACTCCTGCTTCGTCTCGGCGTACTTCTCGATGCCGGAGATGAACTTGAGGTTGTGCTTCTTGGCGACCTCTGGCAGTGGAGAATCACCGCTCATCAGGTTCGCGACGCAGCCCCTCCCCTTGTCCCAGGAGAGGACGCATTTCGTACAGACCGCGGTCGACTCGACGAGCGTAAGGACGTCCCATCCGGTCATCACGTCCTCGACGAGACCGCTGTCCATTATCAGCTTGGCGACCTCGCCGCCGGCCTTCGACAAATCCACCCAGGTCGTTATCTCGTGCCTGGTGAACGGTTTGAGCGTCTCGATGTCGGCCTTCTCCTTGACTTTCTCGACCTTTATCTCGCCCTTGCTCCTTAGCTTGTTCCGCTTCTTGATCTCGGCCAGCTTCTCCTTCCCGAGCTGCGCCTCGGCCTTCGCGAGGTCGATGAAGCTATTGACTTCGCAGTACTTCTCGAACTTGCTTGTCTCCTTCAGGTTGACCTGGGCGGTCCTCTTCTTGGCGTCTCTGCACAGCGCCTTGTCGCTTTCCAATTCCTTGATGAACATAGTGATACTCATCGGTACACCATCCGTTTCGGCGAGCAATCATTCGGACTCGATTTAAGCGTTATGTATGCAGTCGATTTGCAGTAGGCGACCATCGGGATTATATCATTCAGGGGGAGATACCGCCCCGATGGCCAAGGACTCTGGAAGGGCGGAGCGGAAGGCGTCTGTCTACGCTGTGAAGACCGACAAGTTGAGGAAGGAGTTCGACGGGCTCGTGGCCGTAGACGACCTGAACCTGAGCGTAATGAGAGGAATCCTGTACGGCATGATCGGCCCAAACGGATCCGGCAAGACCACGACGATCAAGATGTTGATGGGCATCCAGCGGCCGACGAAGGGCACCGGTTCGATCCTCGGGGAATGCATCCCCGTCAAGGACAACATCCAAAAGATAGGGTACATGCCGCAGGAGATGGCGGTTTACTACGACCTCTCGATACACGAGAACCTCGAACTCTTCGCAGAGCTCTATTCCGTCAAGAAAGAAGATTTCCAGCGGAGGGAGAAGGAGCTGCTAGAGATGGTCGATCTTGTTGAGAGAAAGGACGATGCAGTCTCCAAGCTGAGCGGCGGGATGAAGCACAGGGTGTCGCTCGCCTGCACGCTCGTGCATGAGCCGGAGGTCCTCTTCTTAGACGAGCCCACCGTCGGAGTGGACCCTGAACTCAGGGCCGGATTCTGGGAGTACTTCGGCGAGCTGAAGGAGCGGGGGAAGACCATCATCATGACGACGCACTACATGGACGAGGCCGTAAGGTGCGACGTCGTCGGGATGATGAGGGCCGGCAGGCTGATCGCGGAAGGCGCCCCGGATGAAATCCTTGCAAGGACGTCGACGGACAATCTGGAAGATGCGTTCCTGTTCTATTCGCGGGAGGGGAAGGCATGAATCTGGACAGGGTCCTCGCAATCGCCAAGAAGAACCTCAGGTCCTTGAGGCGCGACAGGCGCACGTTCGCGTTCATCTTCATGGTCCCCTTCATGATGATGCTCGTCTTCGGCTACACGTTCGGAGGAGAAGTCAAGAACATCAACGTGTACATCGTCAATCTAGACGAGGGGTCGACGGAGGGCTCCCTCTCTTGGACCATTATCAGCGAACTCAACTCCACGGACACCGTGAAAATCGTGCACATTTACACAGCGGCAGACGCCGCGCTCGACCCAGTGAACCTTTCGATCCAGAAAGTAAGGAATGCCGAGGTCTGGGGGGCGATAGTCTTCGAGAAGAACTTCACGAAGGATGCGATCTGGAGTATCGCATTTCTCCACTCAGGGCATACATTCGTCCCGAGCAATATGACCCTTTATTTGGATGGAACTAACCCGAACGTGGCAAAGGCTGTAAGCGGCTCGCTCTCGGGAGCGCTCCAGAAGCTGCTCACGACAAAATACCTCCTGACCTCGCCGGTCTCGATCGAGACGGACATGGTCTACGGGAAGGACACGAAGTTCATCGACTTCTTCGCCCCGGGGATAATGGGGCTGGCTGGCTTCCTGGTCACATTCATGCTGACAATCGTGACGTTCGTCAGGGAGAGGTCGTCGTCGACCCTCGAGAGGCTGCTCACCACACCTGTCAGGGAGAGCGAGGTCGTCGCGGGATACGCGATTTCGTTCGGGCTCATGGCGCTGGCGCAATCGACTGTCATCCTCGTGACTGGCGTGCTGCTGTTCAACATCCAAGTGGAGGGCTCGTTCCTGGTGGCGCTGCTCGTCTTCTTCCTGCTCGGGGTCGGCAGCATGGGGATGGGGCTGATGTTCTCGTCGGTGGCGAAAAACGAGTTGCAGGCGGTGCAGTTCATCCCGCTCGTCTTCATCCCGTCGATACTGCTTGCGGGAATCTTCTGGCCGCTCGAAGCCGTGCCGGAGTTCCTGAGGCCGATATCGTCGTTCATCCCGCTGACCTACGCCGTGGACGGAGCGAGATCGGTGATGATCAGGGGCTGGGGGGTCGAGCAAATCTGGGTGCAGATCGTCATTCTCACGTTGTTCGCGCTTGCGATGCTGCTGCTGAGCACCTACATGCTGAAGAGAAGGAAGTAGCCCCGATTATGGGACTAGTGCGGATAACTGGATACGATCACCGCGAAGCGCACGCCCTCTCCCATACCAAGGATATATTGGTCTCGATAAGGTTAATATAATGAATTATAATTCATTACTATGCCTAGACCGGAAAGATGCAGACGCATCTGCTGCTATCCCGATTCGACCTTCTTCAAGCCTCGGGGGATCCCCTTGAGCGAATTGGACATCGTCGAATTGCGCCTGGACGAGTACGAGGCGGTGAGGCTCGCAGATTGCGAGGGATTGACTCAATCGGCTGCGGCGAAATCCATGAACATATCTCAGCCGACCTTCAATAGGATCGTCGGCAGGGCGAGAAAGAAGATCGCCGAAGCGATCGTAAATGGAAAGGCATTGAGGATAGACACGAAAAAGAGTCGACGAGATTGAGGGAGTGAAAAGAAATGAAAGTATGCATACCGACGATGGAAAAAGGCGGAATGGATGGCGAACTCAGCGATCACTTCGGCAGCTCTCCGACATTTACTGTTATCGATACAGAGACAATGGATGTCAAGATAGTCCCGAATGAGAGCGATCATTTTGGAGGAACTGGAAAGCCTCCGGAGAAGATTAACAGCACGGGAGCGAAAGTCGTGATATGCAGAGGCATGGGGCCTAAAGCGATGATCATGCTCAGAGACTTCGGGATCGATGTGTACATCGGATCGACTGGAAACGTCAGAAATGCCTTCGAGATGTGGTCGAGCGGCAAATTACAGAAGGCGACCTTCCAGAATGCGTGTCAGGGACACACGCACGACCATAATTGCCATTGAAGGCTCGAAATCCCATATGATTTCAGAACCAGGCGATCATCGATAGCTCAGCATCTCGGGGAAGGTACGGAGGGTTTGTCATATGAATTCGCACGACAAGAAAGCCGAAGCAAAAGAGCAAAGCGGCTCACAGACGACCGAGAACAAGGTTGAGACGAACCTCAAAGGCGTCAGGCACAAGATCGTCATCATGAGCGGAAAGGGCGGGGTAGGGAAATCCACAGTTGCGGTGAATCTCGCCGTCGGTCTCTCGATGAGAGGGCATTCCGTCGGGTTGCTCGATGCGGATATGCATGGTCCATCCGTCCCGAAATTGCTCGGGATGCCTTCCATGCCATTGGAGATCATCGATGAGAAACGCATCATACCGCCAATCGTGCCGCCTTCGCTGAAGGTCATGTCGATCGCGTTCCTGCTCAGAGATAAGTACTCGCCGATTATCTGGCGCGGACCGCTGAAGATGGGAGCGATCAAGGAGTTTCTTGAGAACGTAGAGTGGGGTTCATTGGACTATCTCATCGTCGACCTTCCGCCCGGCACGGGGGATGAGCCGCTGAGCGTAATACAGCTGATTCCCAGACCAGACGGCGCGATAATAGTGACGACCCCTCAGGACGTCGCGCTGCTGAGCGTGAGGAGATCGATCAATTTCGCCAAAGCGATGGACCTGCGCATCCTTGGGATGATCCAGAATATGAGCGGCCTCAAATGCCCGCACTGCGGTGAGAATATAGACGTCTTCGGTGACGGCGGGGTCGCAAAGGCCGCCGCGGAGATGGACGTGGAATTCCTCGGCAGTCTTCCCTTGGATCCCTCGATTTCGAAGGAAGGGGATAAGGGCATCCCGTTTGTCCTTGCGCAGGGGAACGGGGCGGCGAAGGCCTTCGAATGCATGATAGATAGGATATCCAGTTTGTTAGAGAAGAAAAAAGTGTGACGCCCATGAGTGAGGAAACCGACGAGAAAAAGGAGGAGCGAGATCGTTGCGCAGAGAAGGCGGTTAGCAAGAGGAGAAGCAGCAAGGTCAAAATCGGAGAACACTGCTTTATCGGAGAGCATGCGGTACCACAAGTCAGATGGGTTGAGGGTGCGACATGCCCAGAATGCGACGGCGATCAGTTGATGGACGCAAAAAACGGATTGGCGCTCTGTGTGTCTTGCAACAAATTCGTGAAGCCTAAGAAGACAATGTGATCTATTTGGGCGACATGCGCATGGCGGTCAAGTTCGGTAGATTGACATCCTTTTTCAATTTCTCTTTATTCATCTCCTCGCCAGGAGATAGAGCTTTTTCCGATCCCTACAGAAGTTCCCTTGGAGTAAGTCATTGAGAATCTTGATCAGCGTCGGTCGTCTCGCTGTTCTTGATATTCATTTCTTGAATGGATGGACACGCCACGCTACCGTACGAGCAGAAGATGCAGCAATCGCCTTGCTTGGGGGTCATCACATGTCCGCATTGTTTACACTGGTATCTTATCAGACAGAAATCAGAAGGCATCCTTTCCTGCGAAGCGAAACCGCACTTCGGACAAGTCACAATTGAATCGAGTTCGATGGTCATGATACGAACACTTTGCTGAATCATATTGCGGCGGACTCAAATAATTTGGGGCAGGCTATCAAGCCGATGATCGCCCTCCTCAAGAAGAGGATATTCACTTTCTATTTCGCAGTGACAATCCATAAGAGATTGACCACTTTGGTTCAATGAGACCTCTTCCGATTCCTCATGACCGATCAGAAGGCCCATGCTTCGATCTTGCCGTTCCGATGTCCCTCATCACTCGCCCATCTTCCATCCCTCTTCCGTGAATGTCAGCTGGAGCCTTTCCTTCGGCTCGAAATAGGGGCATGTTTCGCCCTCTTTCGGCGGCTCCAGCTCACAGTCAGGGTAGAGGCGGCAGGTCTCACAGATCATTTCGCCCCTCCGCTAGCAACAGCTCGGGAAGATAGTAGCCTTCCATCCGCGCCGTAGTATCTCTTCCTAATCCAGAGCGCCACATTCACCAGGCTGATCAAGACCGGCACCTCGACCAGCGGTCCGATGACGGCCGCAAAGGCCACCAGCGATCCGATGCCGAACACTCCTATGGCGACCGCTATGGCAAGCTCGAAGTTGTTGCTGGCCGCGGTGAAGCTCTGCGCCGTCGCGTGCGGGTAGTCGAACTTCAGCTTGATCGACAACCCGAACGACAGGAAGAACATGATGACGAAGTAGAAGACTAGAGGTATAGCGATTCTAATGACATCGAACGGCTGGCCGAGGATGTACTCGCCCTTGAAGGCAAACATGACCACGATGGTGAAGAGCAGCGCCAGCAGGGAGACCTTTCCGAGTACTGGCATCAGCTTCTCGTTGTACCAGTCGGCCCCTCTTCTTGGCAGCAGTAGATATCTCGTTGCTATGCCCATCGCGAAGGGGATGCCCAGGTAAATTAGGACGCTCTGCGCCACCTCCCACACGCCGATGCTTATCTCCGTGCCGGAGCCCGGGGACACCCAATCTGATGCCACGGCCACTAGGAAGTATGCATAGAATGAGTAGAGGGCGATTTGGAAGACTGAGTTCAGCGCGACCAGGATTGCCGCGTACTCCGAATCCCCTTCAGCGAGGCTGTTCCAGACTATCACCATTGCAATGCACCTCGCCACGCCGACGAGTATCAGGCCGATGCGGAAGTAGACGTTGTCAGGGAGGAAGATCCAGGCCAGGGTGAACATGAGCAGAGGGCCAACGATGTAGTTCAGGGCGAGGGAGGTGCCGAACATCCTCTTGGCCTCCGGCTGCTTTGGGATTTCCTTTAGCTCCTCGTACTTCACTCTGGCCAGTGGGGGCCACATCATCAGGATCAGACCGATGGCGATGGGGATGGAGGTCGTCCCGACGCTCAGTCTGTTCAGTCCGTCGGCAATGCCGGGGACCGCTGCTCCCAGGCCGACACCTATGAAGATCGCAAGGAATATCCAAACGGTCAGATACTTGTTCAAGAAAGAGAGCTTCTTCTTTGATGGAACTTGACCTGCACCGGAAGCAGTTGCTGGACTTGGCATGGTTTCACCTAGCTTCCTGTCCATACTTCATCCTGAGAGATCTCAGGACGTCTCTGAGCTCAGTCAAAGAGGGAAACGAGATTGCTCCTTCGGGACACTGGCTCTTGCAGCCGGAGCAGCCCACGACGCAATCATAAGGGTTCTTCACTTTTACTGTCTTTTCCAATGAGTATACATCATTCGGACAGAAATCGACGCATTTCCCGCAACCGGAGCAGATATCATTATTGACGGTTGGGAACCATGGTATCTTCTCCCGCGGGATATTCTTTTTTTCATTTCCCAAATTGCCCACCTGCCTTTTGTCGGTCATGTCATGCTGGGTTCGGACGAAGAGCTTCGAAACGCATCAGAATCAACGAGAGGGATTTCACTTAACCCCTATCAACCCCTCGACAGCCCCTCCATGGCCCTTTTCAACCCCTTCAGCCCTTTCACGATTTCCTGTAACCTTGCAGTCGGTATGCCAACATACATCTCTTCATCCGCGAGCTTTCCTGCCATTCGGCATCCATAGCATCCCAGACTAAAATTGACCTTCTGAGTCAGGATGGGCAGCGCCGTGACATCGCTGCACGAGGCTTGCATCCCGGCGAAGTTTGCGCTTATTCTGGGGCTGCCTGACTCGAACAGCAATGCGTTCGCGATCCACATGGCCTGCTTGGGGAGAACCGTTAGAACCACGACATCAGGATCAAAGAAGGCACGCTCGAGAGGCGCCAGCAATGTACCTCTTGTCGTCCCTGCCTGTAACCTTGGGATCTCTCGCATTATCCTCGAAGCCGCCTCCTTGCTCCCCGCTAGGCCGTGCATGAAGGGCACAGTCCCGTCCTCAACCTTCCCGGGGAGATTTTCGATTCCGAGCGCCGCCTTAGCGGCGGAGCATGCATGCTTGTCTGCGGGAACGAATAAAACCGCGCCCAGCGAAGCCATGCTCAGGGAGACGCAATGCCTGATCGGGAAATTCATAGCGGGCACCGTTTCTGGCACTTTCTCATCCATCCGAACGAGCCTAATTGCCACGGGGCGCTTGTCAAGAGCAAGTGAGCGATTCAGTGCTTGGGAGAATTCCACGAACTCTTTCCTCGCCTCTGGCACATGTTCAGTTGACAGTGCGGGTTTCGGTATCCTGAGTGCGATTGCTCCCTCTGGGCACTGGTCGGCACAGACGCCACATAATGTGCACGAATTAGGATCCAGCATTCTCGGCATCCCATCGACCATCGCGATGGCGTTCGCGGGGCAGATCTTGGCGCATCGGCCGCAACCGTTGCAGAGATCGTCGCGAATTGATATTCCTTGTTCATTCAATTTGTCCATCTCCTGATTCTGGATCCTATCATTATCGTCGCAGGGCTTCAAATGCGGATTCTCATTCCGTCAGCGCCCTCACGATTATCTCCTTGGCCTTCGTCCGCTCCTCAGGAGTAACAGCCTCCGCAACCCCGGCGACCGCTGGCTGCCCGTCGTACAACGAGACTTTCTTCATGCCGATGTCCCGTGCGAGGACTATCGCCTTATATGGTTTGTATCCGTGTCTCTCGACGAGCTTCTTGGCGCATTCCACCGGGCAACCGTCCACGACGATTATCCTCCTGGCGGCATCCAGCTTCGCCTTTATGCTTTCCGTTTCCAATGGCATGCCGCTCAGGCATCCTATATTCGCTTTGCCCAGCCCTACCTGGCTCACCGCGTCCATGCTCGCCAAAGCGGTCGCGATTCCCGTGTTCGAGAAACCGCCGAAGCATGCAAGGACGACATCCTTTCCACTCTTCTCCATTTTTTCACCTTCTATGTTCTTTCAGATCTTACGGCTTTCATGACTTCTTCCTGATCAGTTGAATGACCTCGTCGACCGAAGGGATCCTACCTGCTGAGACGAGTTCTCCATCTATCGCCAGACCAGGCGTCGACATCAGGCCGCGTTCGACCATCTCGTCGATGTCCGTGACTTTCACCACCTCGGCGATGAGGCCGGTCGTTTCCAATGCTTTTTTCACATTGGCTTCGACCATCCTGCATTTTGGGCATCCAGTTCCGAATACCTCGATTTTCATTGATTTCTACCTCCTTGACCTAGTGTCCTTGATTCTGAGCAATTCCTGCAATGCCGCTTCCGCGTACTCCTTCTCCACGGTCGGCGGGATATAGTTGTATATCTTAATCTGGCTTATGAGGAACGTCTTCAGCTCCTCGTCGCTGGCATCCTTCATTTGAAGAGCTTTTTCAATGATCTCATCAAGATGCGTTATTCCAATCTGCTGTCCTCCGATGGACAGTATCTTCGCATCCGTCTTACCTGGACAGCAAGCTCCCGGCATTGAGGTCACCCAACCAACGCTCCGAATATCATGCCAGCTGCGATGCAGAGTACTGCGACGAGGCTGACATAGACAGCGGTCTTCACCTTGCCCATGATTTTTCCAATGACTAATACGCTCTGAATCGAAAGCTCTGGATCGGCTAAAAGATATGCAAGCAGCGGACCCTTAGCCATGCCGAGATCGAGGAACATCCTGGCGACGGGCACCTCCACCAGAGTCGGGAAATACATGAATATCCCAAACCCGACGGCGATCGAATTCGCGCTCAGCGTGTTCTGACCAAGATGCTCCGCGATGAGACTCTGCGGTATGACAGCCGTCGCTATGCCGGCCACGAAGACGCCAATAAGCAACAGCGGGATTATCATCTTTGCGAAGAAGTAAGTCTCGCGCATCCAGTCTGAGTTCTCTTTTCTTGTATTGGTCTTGAAAGCCCAGACTATCGTCAGAACCGTAATGAGAATCAGAAGCGGTATCTTTATCAGGTCATCCAGCGGGAAGGTCCCTGCAAGGAGGATCCCGATCAGCAGCACGAAAAGAACTGCTGAATGATGCCTTAGCATCTTCGCTGCGAGACTCTCTTTTTGGCGCTCTCCATTCTGAGGAATGACCGAGCTCTGGGCATTCGGGGCAGAAGTCAGATTCACGACGGAACCTTTTTTTGAACCCGAGCGCTGGAAAATCAGACCCATAATCAGTCCGATTACGATTCCGAAAATTATCGCAAGAATGCCCCGCGCACTCGCTATGTCCCACCCTATCAGGCTCCCTGTGTAAAGAATCGCCAAGACATTGATTGCCGGCCCGGTGAAAAGGAATGTGACCGCGGGCCCGAGTCCCGCCCCCTTCTTCCATATGCCAGCAAAAAGCGGCAATATCGTGCAAGAGCATACCGCAATCAGAAGACCTGCCATCGAAGCGACCGGATAGGAGATGTATTTTGGTGTATCAGGGCCAAGATACTTCGTCACGGCATCCTTTGTAAATAGTGCGGCCAGAGCGCCGGCGATAAAGAATGCTGGTATCAGGCAGAGGAGAACATGTGCTGATAGATACGTCACAAGGCCATTGACCCCGGCTAATAGCACTTCGACGACGCTTTCTTCCAAACCCATTCATGAACCCCTATTTCTACAATAATTGAAATACTTCGAAGCATATATATTGGTTATGGTTTCAAAAAAAATTGAAACGTCGTGCCTCGCCGATAGGGGGATTCATGATTTGCCCGAGGATGTGAGGAAAGGGCTCCTCAAGATCGGTGGGATGGATGAACTAGAAAGAAAATTCCCCGACGACGCAATCATGATAAAGGAAGCGGAATTCCATCAAGCACTTGCCGATCCGATACGTTTGCGCATCCTGCACGCGCTCGATAAATTAGACCTATGCCCCTGTCTGCTCAAAGACATAACCAGCGTTTCGGATTCGAAATTATCGTATCATCTTAGCATTTTGGAAGACAACGAGCTGATAGTCCAAAGACGGCACCAGAACTGGAGGATATATTCCATAACTGCAAAGGGACGTCAGTCTCTGAGAAATGTGAAGTAATTTTCATTGGACCATGCGAATCCGTGATATCGATGGCAAAACGTCGACGCAAAGATGAATCCGATAAGAAGAGTCTCTTGGCGGAAGGATACACGGAGTGCCCTTCATGTTCTCAACTTGTAAAACCCGGATCTAAGAGATGCGAACATTGTGGTGCATTCATGCCAACCACAAAAAAGATTGTTGTTGCGATTGCTATTGTCACAATGATAATCATTGCCTCAACTCTTGCATATGTTTTTATCTTCCAAAATCCCAATTCTTCATCACTGCCTTGCGTTGTTGATTATTCTCCGAAAGGAATGGGCGTTCTAATCGGCTCGAAAATTACTGTCACATTCTGTCAACCAATGAATACCGATTCAGTTGAGCAGGCATTTTACTTTTCTCCCGCCGTCGCTGGCGACCATTCGTGGTTGAATGACACGGCGTTGGTTTTCACTCCGTTGTCGCCTTTTCTGAATGGGACGATTTACATGGTCACCATAGATGAACGTGCAAAAAATGTAGAGGGCAGAGGACTCGATTCTTCCATCTTTCGATGGCATTTCACCACTGAGAGCGGTGCACCGACAAACGAAATTCCAACGAAAAGAGGTATAGGAACAGGCGTCAACAATTTCTGGATAGGATATCCTTCGTCCCATCCTTCTGTTGGGCAGATCGTGTCTCACCCATCATTTGCTTCCGCGTCTCTTGAGAAAGGCGTAGTGATGATTCTTGATCACAGCGTGGGATGCACTCCTTGCGTTCAGCAGGTGGCAATCTGCAACGCAGTCTCCTCCAGCCATTCGTCCGATCTGACCTATTTCGATCTCACCTCAGGCACCAATGAGCCACAGGCGTCTCAGGCATTCGCAGCATATGATCCCACTGGAGGAGTCAACTACATCCCTCTCACCGTGATATTGACGAAGGTTCAGGATTCGAACGGTAATGTCGCCATCGGCTGGCACAGCTGGGAAGGAGTTGTGGATCAGGCGACCCTCGAGAGCTGGATATCGGACGCCTTATCCTATTTCGAGGAGAATGCATAGATGCCGCGGTCATGGCTCTCCCAACTGCATAAGCATCTGCCTTTGATCGTTGCATGCGGGGCAATCTTGGGCATGATTGCCATATTGCTCTTCGCCGGAGGAACTGGACAGTCGGGCGAGATCGAGCCCGCTCCAGACTTCGAAGCTTTCGATCAAGTCAAGAATGAGAGCTTCAATCTGTCCCAGCTGAGGGGCAATGTGACATTCCTCCACTTCACGCAGCTGGAGAATCCGCTGTGTCTCGAATGCGAGGAGTACATGATCGGGCAGATGCAGGCCTTTCAAAGGATAGCGGATAATTCCAGCGAGGGAATTGAGATCATCACATTGAACATCAGAAAAAACGCCTATTCGGACGACGGATTGTCAATTGCGAGCAACGTTTTCGGCGTGAATGTCACTTGGCGGTGGGTCGAGGAATTCAATCCGTTCACTATCTCGGCTCTTTATTCGAAATATTGGGAAATCGAGGGGGGATTCGCAAATCCTACCATCGTCCTGATAGATCCGAAAGGGGACATCGTCGGAGTCTATCACATCTATTGCATGGGGAGAGGGGTCGTAGACGGCGTGCAGACTTCGGAATCTCTGCTGTCGGATGCTGAAGCGATCATCTCGGGAGAATGGGGCGGCGGTTTCAAAGGTTCGATAATGGCATCCGGCGCGACGCTGGGCGGATTCTTCGTGCTGGGAATGATAACCTCCTTTTCCCCATGTTCGATAGCGTTGCTTTTCGTTGTCATTTCCTACGTGGCTGCACGGAGGAATGAATCCATCTCAGGGCGAGCTGATTCCGGAGGCTTTCAGGAAGGGATGGTCGTCGGACTGTATTTCACGCTGGGCACCGCGCTGGTCTTCCTTGCCTTTGGCTTGATACTAGCACAGATCGGGACGCTAATTTCATCCTTCGAGTACTTTCAGCTCCTAATAGGAGTCGCCCTCGTCCTGCTGGGAATCAATATCATGTTTCCGCTGAGGGAGTCATTCGGAAGGATGTTTCCAAAGAAGCTGAAGTTCGACGCAGGTCCCGAGATGTCAAAGGGTCTCTTTGGGAAATCAATAGATAGGGTTGCGTCGCACTCCCTTCCATTTGCTTCCTTCCTGCTCGGCGTTCTGTTTTCCATAGGTTGGGCGCCTTGTGCGATGGCTCTTGTGCTGCCTATCCTGATGATAGTCATAGCCAACGGTGCGACTGTCGTCGTGAGTGGCGCACTCATGTTCGTGTTTGGGCTGGGTCATGGGATGGCTATACTCCCGTTCTGTGTGGCGACGGGTGATCTTAGAAAGCGAATAGGGAACCGATTCATCCTAGCTGGAAAGTGGATACAGAACGCATTTGGTTTGGCCATAATAATACTGGGTGTCATTTACGCCATGCGTCTTTTCGGAATCAGGCTCTGGTAGGCATGTCCGTACCGTCAACATCCAAGGGAGGAGATTATGATGAGAACGGGAAGATCTGACTTATTTGAGGTGATGATGCAGAAATCTCCTAAGGCAGTCGAGATTCGTCATGCCCTTGTGATATGCCGACGTCATCGGGATGAGGGGTAGGGATTGCGTTCGAAGAATGTATATATCTTTGTTACACATATCTTTGTTACATATACCTTGGATCAATATGTGCGACGACCATCCAGAGACGTGTAGATATTCTGGCAGAGGCCTGATCCAGTTATTGATTCTTCGCACATTGTTCGATAAAAGGCTCCACGGCTACGAAATCATGGGGGAGCTAGAGAGGATGACGGATGGAAGATATGCTCCCGAACCGGGGTCCATTTACACAATGCTGAGACGGATGGAGAAGTCGGGACTGTTGGAGTCCGAATGGAAGAGCAAGAAGGGGCGCATAGATCGGAGGATGTATGCTCTCACGGATTCTGGCAGGGAAGTCTTGCGGAA
>Ga0315287_10002600_pt1 | contig 17168 bp, 17 predicted proteins | sample YL17G11_0_MG_FD_205037 | JGI IMG/M metagenome (GOLD analysis project Ga0315287, IMG submission 205037) | Sediment microbial communities from Yellowstone Lake, YNP, Wyoming, USA - YL17G11_0 | ecosystem: Environmental > Aquatic > Freshwater > Lake > Sediment | place: USA: Wyoming | collected...
TCAGCGACACGATTTTCGGCGTCAATAACGGGCAGAACAGTATCTTCAATGGCTACGGGGGCAACCAGCATTTCATGGATAGTTTCCTTGGAAGCATTGCTGACCTCTAATGTGACCTTGCTGGCCGGAACGGACTTCTGGTCGATATCGGTAGCCATCATGGCCATTTTCATGTCGCCCTTCAAGCCCAAGCCGAGTCCCATGCTCTTGCTCACATCCATTGTGCCGCCCTTGTCCCAGAGGGATACCTTGACCGTGGCATCAGCGTGGGCGGGAACCACAATGGCCACTCCTAAGCCCAAGCCAAGCAAACCGGTTCTCAAAAACGTGACACCATTGCAATTTCTCCATCATCAGATGGGCTTGATTCGCCAACATCTACAATGCTAAGAATGACAGTTGGTTCCGTCATTGATATGGCTCAATATTTCGCAGTTTGGGCAAAGCTTGCCTTTTGCTGCAAATAGCCCTAGAAGGCGCCCAAATCCCGATTTACACCCTTGCAGGAGACAACGCGCCCATGGCCCGCGTCACGATTGAAGATTGCATCGACAAGTTGCCGAACCGTTTTGAGCTGGTTCTGCTGTCTGCCCACCGCGCCCGCATGATTTCGCAGGGTGCGCCCATCACGCTTGACCGCGACAACGACAAGGACCCTGTGGTTTCACTGCGTGAAATCGCCGACGAAACCATCAACAAGGATGACCTGCGAGAAGAGTTCATTCACGCCATGCAGAAGCATGTTGAGGTAGATGAACCCGAGCCCGTCAATGTTCCGCTACTCACGTCAGACGTGGCAGGCACCGTTGGCGAACCTGTCGCAACTGCCGAGGATGCCGCCGACTTTGCGCAGATGACAGAGGAAGAACTGCTGCGTGGCCTCGAAGGCATGCCTCCTGCGGAAAGCCCCGGCAGCCAGCGCAACGGCTACTGAGTTTTTCTCATCATGAAGTTATTTTGGCCGGGCCTCTAGTGTCCGGCCTTTTTTATCGTACACTGCTTCCAATATGATGCGGCAGTATGAACTTGTTGAAAGGGTCATGAAATATGACCCGGACGCGAATGAGGACCTCCTCAATCGCGCCTATGTCTATGCCATGAAAGCCCATGGCAACCAGACCCGCGCCTCCGGCGAGGCCTATTTCAACCACCCGCTGGAAGTGGCGGCCATTCTCACAGAAATGAAACTGGACGACGCTACCATTGCAGCGGCCCTGCTGCATGACACGGTGGAAGACACCGAAGCCACCCATCAGGAAATCGAAGAAAAATTCGGGAAGGAGATTGCTGCCCTGGTGGATGGTCTCACCAAGATCAAGAAGATCGATCTGGTCACCAAGGAGGCAACCCAGGCTGAGAATTTGCGCAAACTCCTGGTGGCCATGTCGAAGGATGTTCGGGTGCTGATGGTGAAGCTGGCAGACCGCCTGCACAATATGCGTACCATCGAGGCAGTCAGTCCCGAAAAGCGCACCCGCGTGGCCCAGGAAACCATGGATATCTATGCGCCACTTGCCGGCCGCATGGGCATGCAAACCGTGCGTGATGAGTTGGAAGACATTTCCTTCCGCGTATTAAACCTCGATGCCAATAAGATTATCCAGGACCGCATGGCACAGCTTCACGAGGAAAGCGGCGACATCCTGCGTGAGATCGAAAAGGCCCTGGTGACCAAGCTCGCGGAGAATGGCATCAAGGCGGAGGTCTATGGCCGTGAGAAGCGCCCTTACTCTATCTGGAATAAGATGGAGCGAAAGCACCTGTCGCTGGGCCAGCTTTCAGATATTTTCGGATTCCGCGTACTAGTGGGGACGGTGGACCAATGCTACCGTGCTTTCGGTATCATCCACCGCACATGGCGCGGCGTTCCCGGACGTTTCAAGGACTACATTTCTACGCCAAAACAGAATGACTACCGTTCGCTGCATACCACTGTGATCGGACCTCACCACATGCGCGTGGAAATGCAGATACGCACCCGCCTGATGCATGAAATCGCTGAACGTGGCGTAGCGGCCCACTCGCTCTACAAGGATGCGCCTGATGCTAAGGAGGCCGCAGACGGTTTCCGGTCACCTGCCGCCGAATCCAACGCCTATCGCTGGCTGCGCCATCTCGTGGAAATGCTGCAGGAGGGCGAGTCCCCAAAGGAATTTCTCGAACATACAAAGCTTGAGCTGTTCCATGACCAGGTTTTCTGCTTTACGCCCAAGGGCGCATTGATTGCACTGCCACGTGGCGCCACGCCCATTGATTTCGCCTATGCGGTTCACACCAGTGTGGGCGACAGTTGCGTGGGTTGCAAGGTCAACGGACGCCACACGCCTCTGGTAGCAGAGCTTGAGAACGGAGACGAGGTCGATATCATACGATCGGATGCACAGGTACCGCCACCGGCCTGGGAGGGTATAGCGGTGACCGGTAAGGCCCGCGCTGCCATCAGGCGGGCCACGCGCGCGGCCATGCGCAAGCAGTTTGCAGGGCTCGGGCGTGAAATTGTGGAAAAACTGCTGACCAAGCAGAACCGCCCCTATATCGAAAAGGAAGTTGCCGCTGCCGTGCCAAGGCTGGGCCACAAGAACGTGGATGATGCCATGGCGACTATCGGTCGTGGTGACTTGTCGGGCTATGACATGCTGAAGGCGATGGGTTTGACGGTTGAAGAAAGTCAGATGCGCGAAACGCGGCGCAAGATTGCCGGCAAGAAATCCGATAAGTCAGAGGCAAACTCGGTTCCCGTGCGCGGGCTCGCCGGCAACACGGCTTTCAAGATTTCGCGTGAAACAGGTGCAGTTCCCGGTGACCGAATCGTCGGCATCAGCATGCCGGGCGAGGGCGTCACCATATTCCCGATCTTCGCCAAGGCACTCGAGCAGTTCGATAACCAGCCCGAACGCTGGATTGACCTCACCTGGGATACCCTGGCCTCGCAGCAGAAATTTCCGGCCCGCATTATGGTAGTTCTTCTAAATGAGGTGGGAGCCCTCGCCCAGGTCACGCAGGTGATCGGTGAGCAGGGGGGCAACATCGACGAACTCCAGATGATGGCACGGCAGGGGGTGCGCGATTTCTTTGATCTTGATGTTCTGCTGGAAGTACACGATGCCCGGCACTTGAATGATATCATCACCGGGTTGAAGACATGCAATGCGGTGAGCTCAGTAGCACGCGCAACAGGATAGGCAACCGATGAAACAAGAAGACGTCTTGCAGGAATTTCGCGAAGCCGGCGCCTTGCTGGAAGGGCATTTCATTCTCTCGTCTGGCCTGCATAGCGCACGCTACCTGCAATGCGCGCGCGTGGTCATGGACCCTACACGGGCGGCCAGGCTGTGCAAAGTTCTGGCTGCAAAAATCACCGAACAGGTTGATCTCGTGGTATCACCGGCCATGGGCGGCGTGGTTGTAGGTTATGAAGTGGGGCGCCAGCTTGGTGTTCCTGCGATTTTCTTCGAACGCGCCGATGGCAAACTGGTCCTGCGTCGCGGCTTCAATATTGCCGAGGGAGCGCGGGTCCTAATGGTGGAGGATATTGTCACTACCGGGCTTTCATCACGCGAATGCATTGCAGGTATTGCGGAGGAGGGCGGCATTACCGTGGCCGCTGCTTGCCTGATCGACCGCTCCGGCGGCAAGGCGGATATCGGCGTCAAACTCCATGCCCTTACGAGCCTTGAAATCCCAGCCTATCCCGCTGATGCCCTGCCGCCAGAACTGGCCGCCATTCCCGCCGTAAAACCTGGCAGTCGAGGACTCAACAAATGATCATTGGCCTTGGCAATGACATGGTGGATATCCGGCGGATTGAAAAGGCGCTGGAACGCTATGGGGACCGTTTTGTGCGGCGGCTCTTCACGCAAATAGAGCAGCGGAAATCGGACGGGCGAGCCCAGCGTGCCGCATCCTACGCCAAACGCTTTGCCGCCAAGGAAGCCTGTTCAAAGGCCTTGGGCACCGGATTTCACCACGGTGTGTTCTGGAAGGACATGGGCGTGGTGAATGAGCCCTCTGGCCGTCCGACCATGCAGCTCACAGGCGGTGCCGGGGCCCAATTGGACCGCATAACTCCAGCTGGCCACAAGGCACAGATTCTACTAACAATTACAGATGATTACCCCTACGCACAGGCCATCGTGATGATCGAGGCTGTGCCAATTCCGTGACTGTGGTTAATTCGCAACAGTAAGGGAGCTTGCAAGTCGGTTCATTGCAACGCATATGCACTAGGCGCTATAGCCCATTTTGAAGTATAGGAACGCACGAACGTATGGCATCGGCCCAGGATACCCGCCAAAAATCTGAAGATGGAGTTTGGGAAACCGTAAAAGTCATTTTCCAGGCGCTTCTGATTGCTTTTTTTGTGCGCACGTTCCTGTATCAGCCTTTCAATATTCCATCTGCCTCCATGTATCCAACGCTCAAGGTTGGTGACTATCTGTTCGTTTCCAAGCTGTCCTATGGCTATAGCAAGTATTCCTTCAATTTCTCCTTCGGCGCATTTGGCACAACGCTGGTGAATTGTTGCCCGATTGATTTTCCGGGCCGCGTTGTTCTGGCCGATACTCCAAAGCGTGGTGACGTGGCCGTTTTCAAGTTGCCGACCAATACCGAGATTGACTACATCAAGCGGGTCATTGGCCTTCCCGGCGACCGTGTGCAAATGAAGGACGGTGTTCTATACATCAATGGTGAGGCCGTTCCCAAGGTCCGCGTCGAGGACTATATCGATACCGAAGTGGACGGCGAGGGCGATGGACACCCGGTGCCACAATATGAAGAGACGCTCCCGAACGGTGTGAAGTATCGCGTCCTCGACCAGCAACCCAATGGTGGTGCCGACAATACCATCGAGTATGTGGTACCTCCTGATCACTATTTCATGATGGGCGACAATCGTGACAATTCAGAAGATTCACGCTACCTCGACCACGTGGGTTATGTGCCGATTGAAAACTATGTTGGCCGCGCCGACATTATTTTCTTCTCCATTTCCCGCGGTACGACGTTGTGGCAATTCTGGAAATGGCCCTTCGAGATTCGTTGGGGTCGCTTTTTGAACCTCCTATAGGCGCTGTCCTGTGGTTAGGTTTACGCAAACACTCTACGACCAAATTGCGCATCGGCTTGGCTATTCCTTCAAGGACCATGTCCTACTGCGGCACGCGCTGACTCACAGCAGCTCGAAGATCAAGCTCGATGACTATCAGCGGCTTGAATTCCTCGGTGACCGTGTATTGGCGCTCGTCATTGCCGAGGAGCTCTACAGGCTCAATCCTACCCACCGCGAAGGCGACATGGCAAACCTGCATAGTAACCTGGTGCGCGGCGAAATCTGCGCCGAAGTAGGAAAGTGTCTCGGCATCAGCGATTTCATCGTGGTGGGGCTGAATGAACACAAGAAGGGCGTCAACCTGAACAGTTCCATTGTGGGCGACGTGATTGAAGCCCTGATCGGCGGCATGTATCTTGATGGCGGACTGGAACAGGCCAAGGCCTTCATCCTGCGTAATTGGGAGAGCCACTTGATGGCACGCAAGTCGGTCAGCAAGGATGCCAAGACGTTCCTGCAAGAATGGGCCCTGGCGCGCAGCTTATCCATTCCTGAATATAAGATATTAAAACGCGAAGGATTGGAGCATAGTCCGACCTTTACCGTTGAACTGAGGGTAAAGAGCAAGGAACCCGTTCAGGCGCTCGGACCCTCCAAGCGGCTGGCTGAAATGGCCGCTGCCGCCGAGTTCTTAAAACGCGAGGACATTCGTTAATGACTGAAACCCAGACCCATTGCGGCTTTTGCGCCATCATTGGTGCGCCCAATGCGGGAAAGTCAACGTTGGTGAACCAATTGGCCGGCTCCAAGGTTTCTATTGTTTCCCACAAGGTACAAACTACCAGGGCCAGGCTTCGCGCCATCTTCATGGATGGGGCTTCGCAGGTCATCGTTGTGGACACGCCCGGTATATTTACGCCCCGGCGCAAGCTCGATGAGGCCATGGTGGAAAATGCCTGGAGCGGCTCGTCTGAGGCTGATGTGACGGTCCTGCTGGCCGACGCAAGGCTTGGGCGCAATGAGGATGTCACCCGCATCATTGATCGTCTGAAGGCCAATGGCTCGAAAGCCTTGCTTGCCCTCAACAAGGTCGACCTGTTGCGACGCGAAGTTCTGCTCGAAATTTCCAAGCGGTTCAACGAGGCTTTTGAGTTTACCGACACCTTCATGATCAGTGCGCTGAAAGGATCAGGCGTTGCTGATCTTCGCAGGAAGATCGTCATCATGATGCCCGTTGGCCCCTGGCTTTACCCTGAAGACCAGGCCGCCGATGTGCAAGTGCGTTTCCTGGCCTCCGAAGTGACGCGGGAAAAAATTTACCAGCGCTTGCATGAGGAATTACCCTACGCCTCGACGGTTGAAACGGAGACTTGGGAAGAACAGGCGGATGGCTCGGTCAAGATCGGCCAATTGATTTTTGTAGAACGCGACAGTCAGAAGGCCATAGTCCTGGGCAAGGGTGGTCAGATGATCAAGACTCTCGGACAACTGGCCCGCGAGGAATTGGAAAAAACCCTCGGGCGCCGCGTACATCTGTTTCTTTTTGTCAAGGTTAGGGAGAATTGGACAGAAGATCCAGAACGCTTGCGCATGATGGGACTTGGAACCTGAAGAGCGGGCATGGAATGGCGCGATGAAGGCGTAATCCTTTCGGTTCGCAAGCATGGGGAGACCAGCGCTATTGCGGAAATCCTCACGCCTGGACATGGGCGCTGTCTTGGTCTTGTAAGAGGCGGCCGTTCGCGCTTGCAACGGCCCGTGCTGCAGCCCGGCAATTTTGTAGCTGCCACCTGGCGCGCCCGCATCGAAGACCATTTGGGCACCTTTGTTTTTGAGCCCCTGAAACTGTCCGCCGGCACGATCATGGAGGACGCCTTCCGGCTCTCCGGTCTCACCACCCTCGCCAGCCTCACTCAGACCCTGCCTGAGCGTGAACCCCATCAGTGCCTTTACGCAGCCTTCCAGATCGTGCTGGATGCCATGGACCGCGATGAACACTGGCCGGCGCTACTGGTGCGCTGGGAATTGGGCTTGTTGGAGGAATTGGGCTTTGGCCTCGACCTAAGTAAGTGTGCCGCGACAGGTGTTGCCAATGACCTTGCCTTTGTCTCGCCCAAAACTGGGCGCGCGGTGGGCCAACTCGCCGGTGAACCCTATCGTGACAAACTTCTGGAGCTGCCACAGTTCCTGCTGGGCCATCCCATCACCTCAATGGACGACGTCCTGGCGGGGTTCAAGCTCACGGGCTACTTCCTCGAGCGTCACGTTCTTGAACCGCGTGCGCTTGAATTGCCGCAGTCGCGCGCCTGGTTCATTTCAGAGTTGGCCCAAAGGACGTATTGAAGGCGGGCAGGTAACTCGGTAAGGGGGATGCATCATGCTTGGACGATTGAATCACGTGGCCATCGCCGTTCCCAATCTGGAAGTGGGCGCTGCAATCTACAGAACCGTGCTGGGTGCAAGAGTCTCGGTTCCGCAGGTTGAAGCCGCCCATGGCGTGCGGGTGGTTTTCGTGGAGTTACCCAACACCAAGATCGAACTCCTTGAGCCCCATGGTGACAACTCACCGATCAGGGCCTTCCTCGAAAAGAATCCGTCCGGCGGCATGCATCATCTGTGTTACGAAGTGGTGGATATCGAACAGGCCAAGGACCAACTGGTGCGGGAAGGCGCTCGCGTGCTGGGCGATGGCAAGCCCCGGATCGGAGCTCATGGCAAGCCTGTTCTGTTCCTCCACCCCAAGGATTTCTGTGGCACTCTCATAGAACTGGAGCAGGCATGAGCATTGCCTCTGGCATAGCCATCTATTTCATCATCTGGTGGCTGGTGCTGTTCCTCGCCTTGCCCTTTGGGGTGCGCAACTCCCATGAAAGCGGAGCGGTCGTGGAAGCGGGCCATGAACCGGGCGCACCAGTCAATCCAGCCCTGGTGCGCAAAGCCATCCTCACCACAATGCTGGCAACCATCGTGTTCGGAATTTTCTACTATTTGAAAACTCAAGGCTATCTCACCCTCGATAACCTGCCATTCTACGGCACCATGCCAAAACCAAACGGATGAGGATAATCTTTTTCGAGTGTCAAAAATAAAAAAATAAAAAAAGGCGAAGTTTTCACTTCGCCTCTGTCAGTCATTTGGACTTCCTTTTTGCTACCGATCCCGATGGGAACGGGGTGCAACGGTCTTACGGTTTCCCCGTATGCGCAACCTAAAGTGTCCTCCCCAGACCTGGATCCACTTTTGAAAGTACATCATCGGTCCTTTGTTATTAACGGCGAAACTAGCACACCAATTAGCCTTGTCACGTGAAAAATGACTATCTAGTTGCGTTCACCCCAAAAAAGCACCTTCTTGTGTTCCCAAGTGTTTCGCTTAAAAGAACGCAAACAGTTTTGTTCGGGGATTCTCATGCGACTTTCGCAATATTTCATGCCCATTTTACGTGACGATCCGAAGGAAGCGGAGATCGTATCGCACCGCCTCATGCTGAGGGCCGGCATGATCCGGCAAGAGGCGGCGGGCAATTACTCCTGGTTGCCCACGGGCCTCAAGGTTCTCAAGAAGATTGAGCAGATCGTCCGTGAAGAACAGAATCGCGCCGGCGCCCTCGAAGTCCTAATGCCAACCATTCAACCTGCCGAGCTTTGGAAAAAATCTGGCCGCTATGAGGCCTATGGCCAGGAGATGTTACGCATCAAGGACCGTCACGACCGCGAAATGCTGTATGGCCCCACCAACGAAGAAATGATCACCGATATTTTCCGCCAGGGCGTGCAAAGCTACAAGGACCTACCACGCAACCTCTACCACATCCAGTGGAAGTTCCGGGACGAGGTTCGGCCACGGTTTGGCGTCATGCGTGGTCGCGAGTTCCTGATGAAGGACGCCTATTCCTTTGATGTGAGCCGTGAGGCAGGACAGCATTCCTACAACAAGATGTTCGTGAGCTATCTCCGTACCTTCGCACGCCTCGGATTGAAGGCCGTTCCCATGCGGGCAGAAACAGGCCCGATTGGCGGATCCGACAGCCACGAGTTCCTGGTGTTGGCGGAAACCGGCGAAAGCGGCGTTTTCTTCGACGGCGATTTTAACGACATGGACTGGGACAAGGTAGAGGTCAACTATGATGACGTGGACGCTGTAGCGAAACTTGTGGACGGCTTCACCTCGAAGTATGCAGCTACGGATGAAAAACATGATGTTTCAGAGTTTGAGCGGCGGGTCCCCGAGGCCAGACGAATGAGGGGGCGCGGCATTGAAGTCGGTCACATCTTTTTCTTTGGCACGAAATACTCCGAACCCATGGGGTGTGAAGTACAAGGTGCCGACGGCAAGAAGATTAGCGTGCAGTCTGGCTCCTACGGTATTGGCGTGTCGCGCCTGGTGGGCGGAATTATCGAGGCTTCCCATGACGCAGCGGGTATAATCTGGCCGGAAGCCGTGGCTCCTTTCCACGTGGGACTCATCAACATCAAAGTTGGCGATGTAGCAACCGATGCAACAGCTAAACGGATCTATGGCGAGCTCATGGCCAGGGGCATTGATGTCCTTTATGATGACAAGGAGGGCGGTGTTGGCGGAAAATTTGCGGCCATGGATATGATCGGCTTGCCCTGGCAGGTGATCGTAGGCCCCCGCGGCATGAAAGAAGGCTATGCTGAAGTGAAGAATCGCAGGACTGGGGCGCGTGAGAACGTGCCGCTGGCAGATGTTGTGGGGCGTTTTTCAGCCCCATGAACAAAGATCTACCAGATACGAGACCCTTCGCCGGTTTCGAGTGGATGCTGGCGCTCCGCTACCTCAGAGCGCGGCGCAAAGAAAGTTTCATTTCGGTGATCTCCCTGTTTTCCTTTCTTGGAATCATGCTCGGCGTTGCAACATTGATTGTCGTTATGTCGGTTCTCAATGGGTTTCGCGCTGAACTGCTCGACAAGATCCTGGGATTTTCAGGCCATGCAACACTCTATAAGGAAGACCTTACCGCCATTCCAGACTTCAGGGATATTCAGGCCCGACTGGAGAGGGTCGATGGCGTGAAGCGCGTCATCGCCCTGGTTGAAGGGCAGGCCATGGCATCCTCGCTGAAAAGCAGCACCGGCGCGCTGGTGCGCGGCATCAGCGAAGCAGACATCGAGAAACTCTCCAGCATCAACAACAAGGACCTTATCACCGCGATAGCCGACCCCATGGTTCCCGACGCGAAGCCCAGTTTCAAAGGCTTTGACAAGTCAGGTGGCTTAGCAGTTGGCGAGGGTCTAGCACTTCGCCACCAACTTGGCCTTGGCAGCAACCTGACGATCATTTCGCCGAATGGGCCCGATACCGTCATGGGAACGGCGCCTCGCATTCGCGATTTTACCATTGTTGCCATCTTCAAGATCGGCATGTCGGAGTATGACGACAACATCATCTATATGCCCATGGCCGACGCGCAGGAGTACTTTGTCTCGGAGGAGGGGGCTACCGGGCTTGAGATCATGGTGCAGGACCCGGACAACATCGTAAGCCTCATTCCCGCCCTTCGCGCGGCTGCAGGTCCAGGACTTTGGCTCAATACCTGGAAGGACCGCAACCAGGCGTTTTTCAATGCGCTTGCCGTCGAGCGCAATGTCATGTTCATGGTTCTTACAATGATTATTCTCGTGGCGGCCCTCAACATCATTTCCGGTCTCATCATGCTGGTGAAGGACAAGGGGCATGACATCGCCATTCTACGCACCATGGGCGCCACACGCGGGGCCATCCAGCGGGTATTTTTCATCACGGGTGCAGCCATCGGTGTGGTGGGCACGTTTGCTGGTCTGCTGCTTGGCACTCTCATCTGCTTCAATGTGGAAAGCATCCGTAAGTTCATTCAGTGGCTATCCGGAGTCGATCCCTTCAACAAGGAAATCTACTACCTGGCGCAGCTTCCAGCCGTAATGGACCCCATCCAGACCCTATGGATTGTGCTAATGGCGATGACCTTGTCCTTTCTTGCGACCCTGTACCCTTCTTGGCGCGCGGCAAAGCTGGATCCGGTTGAAGCACTGAGATACGAGTGATGCGACCCGCGCTTGAGTTATGCAACGTGGACCGTTCCTATTCGGAAGGAGCGGGCAGGCTTGACATCTTTAAGAGGCTCAACCTGAAAGTTTATTCCGGCGAGATCGTAGCGCTGGTTGGGCAGTCGGGTTCTGGCAAATCATCTCTACTTCATATTGCCGGCCTGCTGGAGGAACCAACAGCTGGTGATGTACTTATATCGGGTCAGAATTGCACCGCCCTCGATGATACGGCACGGACCCGTATCCGGCGCATTGGTATAGGTTTCATCTATCAATTCCATCACTTGTTGCCAGAATTCTCTGCACTCGAAAATGTTGTCATGCCACAGCTGATCGCAGGAGTGGCGAAGAAGAAGGCGGCTTCCCGTGCCAGGGAGTTGCTGTCGAGGCTCGGGCTGGGCTCGCGCCTCGAACATCGTCCATCGGAACTGTCCGGCGGTGAACAGCAGCGCGTAGCCATCGCCCGTGCCATTGCCAACCGGCCCCTGCTGCTCCTGGCTGACGAACCGACGGGTAACCTTGATCCCGATACTTCGCATCGTGTGCATGAGGAGTTTTTGCGCCTGATCCACGATGAAGGCCTCGGCGCCCTGATTGCGACCCATAACATCGAGCTGGCGCAGCGCATGAGCCGCATTGTAAGCCTCAGCCGGGGCATTCTTGTGGATGGGCTGGTTTAAGCCTCCCACTGCTTTTTGTTATGGTCTAGACTTTTCCCATGGCCACAGACTCAGTTCCTCCAACCTTCATTCACTTGCGCGCCCATTCGGCCTATTCCCTGGCAGAAGGTGCCTTGCACATCAAGCAAATGGCAGGGCTTTCCAGCGATGTGGGAATGCCAGCACTGGCCATAACGGATTCGGGCAACCTGTTTGGCGCGCTCGAATTTTCCGAGGCTATGAGCGACAAGGGCATCCAGCCCATCATTGGCTGTGCGCTCCGAGTTGATTTTCAGGAAACTGCCCCCGAACGCAACCAGGTGGCACCGCGCAAATTTCCTCCCATCGTGGTGCTGGCCAAGGATGAGCTGGGTTACCGCAACCTCATGAAACTGTCGAGCCGGGCTTATTTGCAAACCCCGGAAACCGAGACGCCCCATGTGTCATGGGCACTGTTTTCCGAGCTTAGTGGCGGACTGATCTGCCTGTCTGGTGGTCCCGATGGTCCTGTCAATGAAGCGCTGATCCAGGGGCAGATCGCGCTGGCAAGACAGCTAGTCGAGCGGCTCGAGAGTGTGTTTGGCGATCGCTTTTATGTTGAATTGCAGCGCCACGGTACCGATGCCGAACAGGCCACGGAACCTGTGCTCATTGAACTTGCCTATGAACTGGGCTTGCCATTGGTGGCCACCAACCAGGTGTATTTTGCAAAGCCGGATGACTATGCGGCCCATGATGCCCTGATCTGCATTGCCGAGGGCCAGGTGGTTTCGGCCGATGACCGGAGGCGGGTGACGCCAGAGCATTATTTCAAGACCCAACAGGAGATGGCGGCCCTGTTTGCCGATGTCCCAGAGGCGATTGACAATACGGTGGAAATAGCCAGGCGTTGCGCTTACATCGTCAAGGGCCTCAAACCCATCCTACCGCGCTTTGCCAAGGGCGACGAAGCCGAAGAACTGCGACAGCAGGCAAAGGCCGGGCTGGAGCATCGCCTTAACACGGTGGGGCTTGCAAAGGGATTTTCGCGAACTGATTATGATGAGCGCCTTGATTTTGAGCTCAGTGTCATAATCAAGATGAATTATCCCGGCTACTTCCTGATCGTGGCTGATTTCATCAAGTGGGCAAAGGTGCAAGGCATTCCGGTAGGGCCAGGGCGTGGATCCGGGGCAGGGTCGTTGGTCGCCTATGCGCTCACCATCACCGACCTTGATCCTTTGCGGTTCAATCTGCTATTCGAGCGCTTCCTGAACCCGGACCGCGTGTCCATGCCAGACTTCGACATCGACTTCTGCCAGGACCGGCGCGACGAGGTGATTGACTACGTGCAATGTCGCTACGGTGCCGATCATGTGGCGCAAATCATAACCTTCGGAAAGCTGCAGGCGCGTGCCGTGTGCCGCGACGTTGGCCGCGTGCTGCAGATGCCCTACATGCAGGTGGACCGCATCTCGAAGCTGATCCCCATGAATCCGGCAGCTCCCGTGACACTAAAGCAGGCCATCGACGGCGAACCAAAGATCCAGGAAGAGCGTGACCGCGACCCTACGGTTCGCCGTATGCTTGATATCGGCCTTAAGCTTGAGGGGCTCTATCGCCATGCCTCCACCCATGCCGCGGGCATTGTCATCGGTGACCGTCCGCTCGAGGAACTGGTGCCGCTCTACCGTGACCCACGCTCGTCTCTGCCGGCCACCCAGTTCAACATGAAATATGCCGAAAAGGCAGGCCTGGTGAAGTTCGACTTTCTGGGATTGAAGACCCTGACCGTCATCGACAAGGCGCAGAAGCTGATCCGCGTGCGCAAGCCGGAGTTTGATGTTTCCAAGATCCCGCTCGATGATGGACCCACTTTCCATATGCTCGCCCAGGGTGACACGGTTGGCGTCTTCCAATTGGAAAGTTCCGGCATGAAGGACGCAGTCCGCCAGATGCGGGCCGACCGGTTTGAGGATCTGATAGCACTTGTTGCCCTTTACCGTCCGGGCCCAATGGCCAATATTCCCACCTATTGCGCCCGTAAACTCGGCAAGGAGAAAATCGAATACCTACATCCAAAGCTTGAACCCATCCTGAAGGAGACCTTCGGAGTAATCACCTATCAAGAGCAGGTGCAGCAGACGGCGAAGGATCTTGCGGGATACACCCTGGCCGAGGCCGATCTGCTGCGCCGCGCCATGGGTAAGAAGATAAAATCCGAAATGGATGCCCAGCGCGAGCGTTTTTTGACCGGTGCCATGGAACGCGGCGTCGACCGCAACATCGCCATCCAGATTTTTGATGCCTGCGCCAAATTTGCCGAATACGGATTCAACAAGTCACATTCTGCCCCCTATGCCTACATCAGTTACCAAACGGCTTACCTCAAGGCTAACTTCCCAGTCGAGTTCCTCGCTGCCTCCATGACATTGGATATGGGCAACACCGACAAGTTGCAGGTGTTCAGGGATGAATCGGTGCGGCTGGGAATCAAGGTGGCGCCGCCATCAATCAATGCTAGCGCCATTGATTTCAGCGTGCGCGATGGCTCGATCTGTTATTCGCTGTCCGCTCTCAAGAACGTGGGCGCAGGAGCTGTTCAAAATCTTATTGCGGCACGCGACGGCGGAGGCCGCTTTGTTTCTCTAGGTGATTTTGCCAGGCGCGTGCACGGTGTGGTCATGAATAAGCGGGCGCTTGAAAGCATGGCAAAGGCCGGTGCTTTTGACGATCTCAATTCGAACCGCGCACAGGTCCTCGCGGGTGTCGAAACGCTTATCGCGACATCAAGCCGTACCAGCGCGGAAGCTGTGGCCGGTCAGAATGACCTCTTCGGAGCAGCCACGGGCACCCCTGAGGAATTGGTTTTGCCGGCACGCGAAAACTGGCTGCCAATGGAGCGGCTTTCGAATGAGTATGAAGCCGTCGGCTTCTATCTCTCCGGCCACCCGCTTGACGACTACATCAAGCCGCTTGCCAAGATTGGCGTAGACACCTGGGCTTTATTCCAACAGAAGGCTCTGATAAAAGGTGCCTCTGCCGGAAAGCTTGCTGGCACCATTACCCACCGCCAGGAGCGCCGTTCCAAGTCGGGCAACAAATTTGCGTTTGTGGGTTTTTCTGATCCCACCGGCACCTTTGAGGCCATCTGTTTCTCTGACACATTGGCAGCCGCACGCGACCTGTTGGAACCAGGCAAAGCCGTAATTGCCCGGGTTGAATGCGACGTGGAGGGCGAGGAGATAAAGCTCAGGCTGCAAGGTGTTGAAATCCTCGACAAGGCGGCTGCTGCCATTGCTCAGGGTCTCACAATCTTTGTACGCAATGCCAATCCCTTGGACTCCATCGCCATGCGCCTGGGCTCAGGAGGTCGAGCACCTGTGCGCATGATCGTGCAACTGGACACAGGCCGTGAGGTAGAAATGTCTTTGGGCAACAAGTTCGCTATAACACCGCAAATCAAGGGTGCCATCAAGGCCATCCAAGGTGTAATCGATGTGCATGATTTTTAGGGCGGCCCCCGTGATTGGTTGAGGTGAGAAAATGGAGGAGAAGCCCCTGCGATGGTTTCAAGCCGGGTATTTTGGGGTGGAGTAGTGGTGTTGAGGCTCGAAGACTGGTTCGGAGACGCAGCGATTTTGATGGAAGACCTGCACTTGCAGAGCCTTAGATGTGGGGTCTCAGCAGGTTGTCCACGGTTTGGTGTAGTCTGCTGATGGCTGGGTTATTACAAATGGCGGAGCGTGGTCGACCGTGAATGACCCGCGCAATGCAAATGCTGATCGCGTTTGGAACAGAATGAAGACGGGTGGAGCCTCAAGTTCCACAACGACTGCCTCTGCGCTCAGCTTGTTGCGATCAAAAAATACGTTCAGGGCGCGACAAAGCCCGTCGTGTAGTGCGCAATCGGTCTCAACGCCTCCCGGAAAACGATGCGGCGCAAAACAGTCTGCCACATACAGCGTTTCCCGGACCTCGACATTGAGGCCAAGTCCGCGATCACGTCCTTCTTGGTGGTGTAGCTCGGTGGTAGCAAAGTCGCTGGCGTAGCGCGCCATTATGGAGCGCTGTAGTGGAGGGGGTGGCTTTGCGGCGGTCGGCGGGGATTCCGGTTAGGTTGGGTTGCCAAACTCAAACCTGAAGGAGACCTCTGATGACCGAGGCCATGATGAACCTGCGCGCGCTGATCGAAAAGACCCCGGACGCCGATATTCTTCGCGACATGATTGGCTTTGCCGCCCACCGGTTGATGGAGATGGAGGTGGGAGCACTTACCAATGCCGCGCATGGCGAGAAGAGCCTTGAGCGGCTGGTGCAGCGCAGCGGCTACCGTGACCGTGACTGGGAGACGCGGGCGGGAACCGTGGAGCTGCGCATCCTGAAGCTCAGGAAAGGTAGCTATTTCGCCGGCCTCCTGGAGCCGCGCCGGATGGCCGAGAAGGCGCTGAACGCAGTCATCCAGGAGGCTTTTACATCCAGGGCATCTCGGCGCGCTCTATTGATAACCTGGTCATGGCGCTGGGCATGGCGGGCGTCTCCAAGAGCCAGGTATCCAGACTATGCGAAGAGATCGATGGGAAGGTGAAGACCCTTCCGGAGAGGCCACTCGAAGGCGACTGGCCCTATCTGAAAGTGCGCCAGAACGAGCGCATCATCTCGGCCGCCATCATCGCCATCAGCGTCAATGCCGACGGTCGGCGTGAGGTTCTGGGGCTGGAGATCGGGACCTCACAGGCGGAGACCTCCTGGGCGGGCTTCCTCAGGAAACTCGATAACGTACAGAATCTTTCGCACTTTTCAGGGACGTGGACTTCTTCCAATCTGAGGGAAGGAGAGAGCGATGAAGGAAGAGAACGAGGGAAGACCGATGGACCAGGTGATCAAGATTGACGAGGCTCGGATCAGGGACCACCTTGGCTGGATGGTGCGGCAGGCGGGTGGTCTCGGCCTCCATCGGCACCGCTTTCGCCCAGGAAACGCCTGAAGCCGCCAAGACCCAATGGCGCGCCGTGGCCGACCAGGTCCCGCCCCAAGGCGCCCAAACTCGCCGCCTTGATGGATGAGGCAGAGGCCGATGTTCTGGCTTACACGACCTCTCCCAAAGAGTACCGCGCCAAACCGCATTCGACCAATCCCACCGGCGAAATCAAGCGCCGAACCGAGTTGCCAGCATCTTTCCCAATGAGGATGCCATCATCCGCCTGATCTGTGCCATCCTGCTTGAGCAGAACGATGAATGGGCCGTCCAAAGGGCGCGCTACATTAGGCGACACGCAGAAAAGATCGAATCGATCTTGGCATTTTCGGATAGAGGATTCCAGCCGAAGCAGGCAGCCCTTATTCTGGTTTGATGATTGATTCGGAAGCGATTTGCAGCCGTTGCCTTGGCCTAGCAGGTCACCTTGACGAGCGTGGGCGACGTTTGCTTGC
>Ga0315287_10002602_pt1 | contig 17167 bp, 9 predicted proteins | sample YL17G11_0_MG_FD_205037 | JGI IMG/M metagenome (GOLD analysis project Ga0315287, IMG submission 205037) | Sediment microbial communities from Yellowstone Lake, YNP, Wyoming, USA - YL17G11_0 | ecosystem: Environmental > Aquatic > Freshwater > Lake > Sediment | place: USA: Wyoming | collected...
GGGGGGGGGGGGGGGGGGGGGGCGGGGGCCGCTCCTTCCTCCAAAAAAAACAAAAAAAACAAAAAAAAAAAAAAAATAATACTTATCCCTTTTTTTTTTTCCCCCACCTCCCCCCCCCCCCCCCCCCCCCCAGACGACCAACCTACTCCTGGAGGCCGGCGACGCGGCCCTCCGGTCCGGCCCCGCCGCCGTGCCCGGCCTGCCCGCCCTGGCCGCCGTCGCCCAGCTCCACCGGGCCACGGCGGCCGACCTGGGCGTCCCGGCCGCCGCCGCGGACGAGGTGGAGGCCCTGCTGGCCCAGCTGACCCAGCTGTTGACGGGCGTGGCCATCGTCCAGGAGCTGACGCCCCGCGCGCGGGACGCGCTCGTCTCCTTTGGGGAGCGCTTGTCCACCCGCCTCTTCGCCGCGTACCTGGGCGACCGGGGCGTGCCGGCCGTCCAGGCAGACGCGTGCGGCGAGGGGTGGGTGGCCACGACCGACGACTTTGGCAGCGCGGACGTGGACTACGGCGCGACCCTGCCGTCGCTGGCCGCCCGGTGCGCGCCCGGGGCCCACCCGCCGGGCACCGTCCTCGTCCTCACCGGCTTCCTGGGCCGGGGCGCCCGGACGGGCGCGATCACGACGCTGGGCCGGGGCGGGTCGGACCTCACCGCCGTGCTGGCGGGCGCGGCCCTGCTGCCCCCCGCCGGACGGGTGGCCGAGGTCGTCGTCTGGAAGGACGTCGACGGCGTGCTGAGCGGGGACCCCCGCCTGGTGGGGGCCGACGCCGCCCGGCCCGTGCCGGCCCTGACGTACGACGAGGCGGCCGAGCTCGCCTTCTTCGGGGCGGCCGTCCTGCACCCGCTGGCGATGCAGCCCGCCATGCTGGCCCCGGCCGGGGTGGCCGGCCTGGCCGTGCGCGTCAAGAACTCGTACAACACGGCCGCGCCCGGGACGGTCATCGCCCGCACGCGGCCGGGGCGCGGCGCGGCGGGCCCCGGGGGTGGCGGCGGGGGCGCGCCCGCGGTGCCCGACGACGCCCTGCCCGTCTCGTCCATCGTGCTGAAGGACAATGTCACCCTGGTGGACGCCTCCTCCCCGCGCGCGTCCGGCGGGGTCGGCTTCCTGGCGGGCGTGTTCGCCGTCTTCCGCGACGCGGGCCTGTCCGTGGACGTCGTCGCCACCTCGGAGGTGTCCGTCTCCATCACGCTCGACCCGGCCCGCCTGTGGGAGCGGGACCTGGTGGAGGCCGAACTGGACGCGTTGAGGGACGCCCTGCTGGCGGGCAGCGCGGGCGCGGGCGCGGGCGCGGCGGGCGTGTCCATCACGCGCGGGGTCGGGTGCGTCTCCCTCATCTGCGACGTCGGCCGGACTGCCCCCATCCTGGAGCGCGCCTTCCGGGTGCTCGGCGCCGCGGACATCCCCGTCCTCATGGTCTCCCAGGGCGCGTCCAAGACCAACATCTCGCTGATCGTGGGCGGGGCCGGGGCGGGGCCGCGGGCGGCCAAAGCCTTGCACGACGAGTTTTTTGGTCGTGGGGGTGGGGGGGGGTGCGGTGGGGAAGGGTTGAGAGTGGGCGAGAGTGGGCGCGACATAGCGGCGGTCGTCAATGCGGCCAGCCTGCCGTCGTGCGGCATTTTTGACGTCTGTGTGCGGCTAACCGCGGCCCGCGGTCAGGGGCTTCGCGGAGAAGAAACAAAAAGACACACGGGGGGGGGCCGGGGGGGGTTGAAAAGATGGCGAAGGGGATTTGTTTCTTTCTTCTTACACCGCGCGCCCAGGCTCTCTTCGAAAAAAAAAGGGGCTCTAGGAAGGAGAGAAAGCAATGGAAGCGGGGGGGGGCGATGACAACAACACAAACCCTGGGGGGGGGGGGGAACACACACACGATGGCGGGCCGGCGGGGGAGAGTGGAGGGGTGGGTGACACCACGCCGGGGCGCCTGGCAGGGGGGGGGGGGGAGCAGGTGGAAAAACAGGGGGGACTAACATGTTCATGTAGTTTGTTGGAGGGCGCGGACGCCGGGCGCGCTGCAGAGCAACACGCGCGCGCGCACACAAGCAACCGTGCCTCCGCACGGGGCGGCCGAGCGGCCCCGAGCGCGGCGTCGCGGCGTTGCGGGTGCGGGCACAGAAGGGGGTGGGGTAAAAACTCTTCACACTCAGGGAGGGAGGGAGGGGGGGGGGGGACAAGAGGAGGAGGGATGGATGGGCAAATGAAAACACATTCAGGTAAGGCGCGCGCAGGCAGAGGGCGCGCGCGCTCTAAAGCTTCATGGAGGTCTGGTGGTTCAAGGCGGGTGGGATGGAGCAAATTCGGTAGGGCGATGGAAAATGATGGGGGTGGGAAAAAAGGAACACAGACGAGCACACACAACGCGCACCCCAGGGGCGCGCGTGCATAGGAGGAGGAGGTGGGGCACTGCGCGCGAACAGGACACATCTTTCGAATCGAATGGGCATTTGAAAAATGAGTGGACGCGTGGTGGTGGAATGGGGGGAGGATGCAGTCTATTGGTAGGCAAAAAAAAAACGGTACTGAGGGAGAACGAAAGAAATTCAAAATTATTTTTGGTGGTGCTCGTCATCAGAACACGGCACCCGCGCCGACGACGCCCGCAAAGGCGGACGACCAGAGCGCGCCACCATCCCCGCCGGGCGAGGAACCCAGCAGGGTGGCGCCGGCGCTGGCAGGGTGGAAAGCGTCGGCCACCCCACCGCCGCCCGCCGGCGCCGCCCAGCCGGGCAGGCAGGCCAGGGGGGCGGTGGCGGGGCCGCCGGGCGCGCCGCACGCGCCCCGCGTGTTGGCCGCCGCGTCGTCGCTGTCGTCCGCGTCGTCGTCCTCGCCGATGGCGGCCGCGCCGAACAGGGTGGCGGCCGCGGCGGCGGCCGCGGCGTGGATGCCGCCGCCGCCAACGCCCACCGCGCCGACGCCGACCTCGGCGCCCTCCCCGAAAAAGAGGGCGTCCTCGCCCTCCACGTCCTCCTCGCCGCCCGACGAGGAGCAGGGCATGTGGTGGTGGGGGTGGTGGCCGTGCTGGTCGTGGTGGTCATCGTGGTCGTCGTGGGCGGGCACCATGCCCGCGACGGCGCCGGCGACGCCGACAGCCAGGGCGGCCGCCAAGCCGCCCGCCCCAAAGACCGAGGCGCCCGGGCCGCGGGGCGCGACCACCCCGCCACACGACAGGTGGGAGGGCGACGCCCGGGCGGCGGCGCCCATGAAGCGGGAGGGGGACGCGCCTGCCGGCTGGGCCCCGCCCGCCGCCGCCGCGTCGCCGTAGCCCGTCCCGTCGGAGCCGCCCGAGGAGGGGGCGGCAGGCCCGTCGGCCGACCCGACCCGGGGCAGGATGGAGACGGGCCCCGTCGCGGCGGCCGCCATCGCGGCCACCGCGGCCGCGGCGGCCGTCGTCTTCTGGCGCTTGAAAGCCTTGGTCGCCGCCTTCTTGGCGGCCCGGGCGGCGGCGGCGAGGGAGTCGGCGTCGGGCGAGCCCGCAGCGACGGCCGCCGCGGCCGCCGCGGCCGCTGCGGCCGCCTGCGCGCCCGCCCCGCTCCCCTTGCGCTTGCCCGCCGCCAGGATGGTCAGGTCCGGGCAGGCGACGGAGAAGTCGTTGGGGAAGTTGCAGACCGCGCTGGTGCCCCGGATGTGGCGGGCGGCGGCGTCGTACACCTTGGCGGCCTCTTCCGGGCTGTTGGGAGAGGGAGGCAAGGGAAAACACGGTGAGAGAGGGTCGGGTGGCGAGCAAGAGCCGAGGGAGGGACCAGCGGCCTCTTCTCCTTCCCAACTCTGCTGCTCGTTCGGCGGGCCAGACGAGGGGTGATCGCCCCTCGCACCGCCCTGGCCACACCCCGCCCGTGTGGCCAGGCTCCGCATCCACCCATCAGAGGCAAGGTGAGGACCGGGCGGGAGGAGCGCCCCCCTCAAATCGCGACCTGAAACGCCCCCCCGCTCACGCGCGCGCTCGGTCGGTTCGCATGCCAACTCTCCCTGTCTCTCTCTCTCTCCCTCTGTCCCTCCTCACCTGTCAAACGTGCCCAGCCACAGGCGCGCCCCAAACCGGGGGTCCCGGATCTCGGCGGCCCACTTACCCCACGGCCGGCGGCGGACGCCCCGGTACAGGTTGTTGTGGCCGGCCGCGCGCTGGTGGGCGGCTGCTTGGGCGGGCGGGCCGGCCGGCGGCGTCACCGCCGTCGCGGTCGGGACCGCCTTGGCAAACAGCAGGGCGCCAAACTCGCAGGGCGGCATCACCGTGGCGGTCGGCGCCGCGCCCGAGGAGCCGGTCGAGTTGGCCGGGCTGCCACTGGGGTGGGTGGGCGCCGCTTTGGCGGCCTTGGCCGGCCGCCCGGGCCCCGGGCGGCCGGCCTGGAGGGTGGCCGGGGGCAGCGCCAAGTGCACGCGTTTCGCAGGCACTCCGGCCGCGGCCTTCTTGCCCTTGGCCCCACCCCGCCGCACGGCTTTCGGGGTGGGCAGGGACACGGGCTCCAGTAGCTTGGCGGGCGGCTTGATGGCCCGCCCCGAGGCGGCGCGCAGGGGGGCGGGCGGGGACGGGCAAGCGGCGGCGCTCGTCGTCGTCGTAGTCGTCGAGCGGACGCGCAGCGCCTGGCCAGCCGCCGCCGCCCCGGCGGGCGGCGGCAGGATCTCGCCGGCGTGGGGGTCGGCGGGGGAAGGCATCTCTGGGGCGCGTGCGTGTGTGCCTGCGAATTGGGTGGGCGGGGCGGGTGCGCGAGGGTGGGAATGCGCGTGAGAAAAGATGTCTGAAGATGAAGGACCGCGAGCGGTTTGGTCTGGACGAGAGGAGAGAGGAGAGGCTAGGTTTGGCCTCGCCCCCAGGCGGCCCCAAAACTACCCCCCTCCCCACCCGCCCGCGCCGCCCGCGCCGCCCCTGACACGTCATCCATCCATACTAAAGCCAATTGCGGAGGGGAGGCGGCGGGGCGGCGGGCGGGAGGGTGCGCGCGGGGGGGAGTGAGAAAAGCGTTTTCTTTCCGGCCTGCGGCCTCCCGGGTCTCTTCCTCGCATGCCGATGCCGCGTGAGGGGTCGCCTCGCTCCTCGGCCCCGGCCAGCCCCCACCCAGCCCGGCGGCCGCGCCCGGCCCCGCCCGCGTGCCATGAACACGTTTCCGGGCTTGGCCCGGGCGGGCGTGCTCGCCCGCGGCCGGGGCGCGATGGGGCGGGCCCGCACCCCAAAACGCGGTCGCTTCCCCCCGCGCCGCGCGCTGGTGCTGGCGGGGGGAGAGGAGAGAGGCAGACCGCGCCCATAGTGTCTTCTCTGGCGGCGGCCCCGTTTCGAGGGGCCGCCGCCGCGATCTAACGCCTGCATCTAACGCCGTTTGCATGTTTGGCTACCTGGCTACGCACCTGGAGTAAAGAGTGGGCAATCGGGGGGGGCGCGGGTCGGGCGCGGAGGGGGAGAGAGGGAGGGAGGGGAGAAGAGAAGGGAAAAGGCAAGACTGAAGATGAAAACTGTAGGCTCTTTCGGAAGTCTCCCACACATTTTTGTTACTCACCACAGAGGTCAAAAGTCGGATAGCGAGCAACCCCAAAAACACACTCCCGACGTTTTTTGTTTTTTCTCACCTCGTCCAGTGTCATTCATCCACTGTGTCGGTCCGTCTTTTAGACCCCCCCCAGGTTTGTGCGTTCGCTCTCGCCCGCCACTTACCTCAAGAGCTGAGAGAGCACCCGCTCAAGGTCCAGCCTGTGTGCATGTCAGCCTGGGCGGTGGGCGGCCGCCCGGCCCAGCCCCGCCCTGCAAACTACTCACGCGCCGATTGGCTAGCGCAGCGTGCGCTGGCGCGAGCACGCCCTGCCGTCGCTGCTTCCGCCGCGCCCATGAGTGGCCAACCCCTCTTCCTGGGCGTGGACGCGGGGACGTCTGGCGTGCGGGCCTGCCTGGTTGATGGTACGAGGAGGAAGGGAGAGAAAAAAACTGAGAGCGATTTGCTAGCGCCCTCAAAAAGAACCACCACCCACCATCCCCATCCCCTCCCGAACCGAGCACGCTCTGCTCTCTCAGCGCGTGTATGTGCACGCCGTGCGGCGGGTGGGCTGCCCGCCAGTGTGCGCGCATACTATACAAACGCACGCTCATCCATGCGCATGCCGGGTGGGTTGCCAGTGTGCGCGCACCCTCCCCCCCGACCTGACACACAACGCCCCCGCCCCAAACCCCCTTATCTCTCTCACCATCACACCACCTAGCCACGGGCGCCATCGCCGCGGAAGCCAGGGTCCCCTACCCGGGCGGCAGCGCTGCCACCGCCGACTGGGCGGCCGCCTGGCGGGGTGGGGTCGCCGACGCGCTGGCCGCCCTGCCGCCGGCCGCCCTGGCCGCCACGGCGGGCGCCGCGGTCGCCGGCACGTCCGCCTCGGTCCTGCTGGTGGACGCGGGCGGGGACTGGGCCGTGCCCCTCGCGCCCGCCCGCCTGTACTGCGACGCGGCGGCCCCCGCCGCGGTGGCCGCGCTGAGCGTCCTGGCGGGTGGGGCGCCCCACACCGCGTCCGTGCCCACCGCGTCCGCCGCCAAGGCCATGGCCTGGTGGCTGGAGGGGCAGGTGGGCGGGTCGGGGGTGGAGCGGGCGCTCGCGGCGGCCGCCTCCCCGGCAGTGGTCTCCGCGGCCGACTGGATCGCGGCCCTCCTGGCCGGCGACCCGGCCCGCCTGGCCTGGACGGACGACAACAATGCGTTGAAGGCGGGGTGGGACCCGGGGGCGGGGCGGTACGAGCCCTGGCTCGCGGCCCACCCTGTGAGCGGCTGGCTGGCCGGCCGCGTCGTGGCGCCCGGGGCGGCGACGGTCACGGTCAGGGCGGGCGCGGCGCACGCGCTCCTGCCGCCCGGCTGCGTGGTGGCCGGCGGCACGACCGACTCGATTGCCGCCTACGTGGCCGCCCGGGGCGCGGGCGACGTGGCCGCGCCGCCGCCCAAAACGCCCACCGCGGTCACCTCGCTCGGCTCCAGCCTGGCCCTGAAGCTCGAGTCCCCGGTCCGGGTGGACGACCCGGCGACCGGCGTCTACTCGCACCGCCTGGCCGGCGCCTGGCTGGTCGGCGGCGCGAGCAATGTGGGATGCAAGGCCCTGGCCGACTTTTTCACGCCCGGCCAGCTGGCCGCGCTGTCTGCCCGGATCGACCCGGCCGTACCCTCGGCCTGCGATTTCTACCCCCTGCCCGCCGGGATGGTGGGCGAGCGCTTCCCCCTGCCCGACCCGGCCGCGAGGGCGGTGGTGACGCCCCGCCCGCCCGACGACGCCGCCTTCCTGGCCGGCCTCCTGGAGGGCATCGCCCGGGTGGAGGCGTCCGGGTACGCCCGCCTGGCCGAGCTGGGCGCCCCCTTCCCGGCGTCCGTGCTGACCGCGGGCGGCGGGGCGGCCAACCCGGTGTGGGCGGCCATCCGGGCGCGGGTGATGGGGGTGGACGATGTGCGGGCGGCGGTGAATGGGGAGGCCGCGTACGGGGCGGCGCTGTTGGCGAGGGGGTGTGTGCAAACGTAGAGCATGGTGGGGAGAGGCGGGGCTCACACGACGTTTGGCTTTTCTCTTCCGCGAAACACAACGAGGTGAGACAGCGTCGCCAGGTTAGCCCATCCATCGAGCTGACACGTGCACTTGCAACACACGCAGCCCCCACGCCTCTGCGTGAGTGTGAGGGGGACAGGAGAGAGTAACGGCCGCCAGGGAAGGGGGGAGAACACCTCAGGGCGAGGCCGCGCTGCGGGAGCCCAATTGGCGGGGCCTCGCTCGCTCGCTCTCGAACGCCCGGGAGGCAAAGAACGCATTCCTGTCCCAGCACGCTCCCCTAGAGCAAGGGTAATTTCCACGCGGGGAGCGTGAGGGAAAGGATGCGGGCGCCCAGGGCGAGGCGGCCCCCCCCCCTCACATCGCTCCGCGCGCTCTTTTCTCTCTCCCTCTCTTTTTCTCACCCCTCGACCCTCGCTCTCTCTCTCTCTCTCTCCAGGCGCGCGACCGGCCGCGCACACTCAGCCTCACCCACCATGACCTCCACCCGGCGGCAGTGGGACAGGGCCCTCAAAAGTACCGCCCCCTTTCTGGCCCTCTTCGTGGCGTGCGTGGTCGCCCAGGTATGAGAGATGAGACACAGGAAAAAAACGGCACACGAGACTCATGAAACCCACAACCTGTTCACCCCCTCTGCACGCCTCTCTTTTCTCCTCTGCATTGTAACCCCGCAGGCCACCCAGATGACGGGCCCCCCCGTGCCTGCGGCCTGGCGGGACAAGGGCGGCCCCGGCACAGTGGCGGCCGTCCTCAACCTGACCGCGCCGCGGTTGGGGGAACTGACCGACGCCCAGGCAGGCGCGCTGAGGAAGGCGCTGCTCGCCACGCTAGCGTCCGACGTGCCCGGACTGGACGTCAAGCGCGTCAAACAGCAAGGCACGGCGGCCCCGGTCGTCGAGCAGGGCGGGGCGGGCGCTGCGGACCGCATGCGCGTGGGCGTCGACCTCGTCGCCCCGCAGGCCCGCCTCTCGGACCTCCTGCGCCGCATGCAGGCCGTCTCTGACAATGCGGAGCTGGCGGGCGCGCTCCGGGCCAGCGGTCTATACGACCTGACGGACGCGCGCTTTGATTCATACGAGCTCCGGGCGGGCGGGCGGAGCGCGGCGGGCGGCGGCGAGAAGGACGGGGACACGGACAAGGCGGGCGCCCAGCGCGAGGGTGGCGGGGCGGTCATCGAGCTGCCACCGCTGCCGCCCCTGCCCAAGCCCATCGCCGTACCGCCGACGGCGCCGGCTCAGCCGGCGACCCCGCCCCAGCCCCAACCCTCGCCCGCCCCCCCGCCCTCGCCTTCAGGTAAAGGCCAGGCCCCCATCACCGCGGGCATCGAGGTGGCCGGCACCTTCCCCTCCTCGTCCGACCTCACCCCTGAGCGCCGGGCCGCCCTCGCCCGCGCGGTCGCCGTCCTGGCGGGCGTGCCGGAGGGTCAGGTCAGCGTGGTGGAGGAGGCCGGCCGGCGGCGGGCGTTGCTGCAGCAGGGTGCAGCTGCCGCCGCCGCCCCCTGGGCCCGGCGGTTTGAGGTGCAGGTCACCCCGGCCGACGCGGGGCAGGCTGCGGCCGCGAGGGCGGCCCTGACCCGCCTGGCCACGCCCGCGGGGGCGGCTGACCTGCGCGCGGCCCTGGCTTCCCAAGGCTGGGACGGCCTCGCGGCGGCCGGCCTGACCGGCCTCAACGGCAAGAAAGTCAACGGCGCCGGGACGGGCGCGGCGCCCGTGCTGAAACCCGCCGCCGCCGCGAATGAGGCTGGTGGTGGTGGGGAGAGCAAAAGCGGTGGTGGCAAGCTCGCCGGCAAGCTCGCCGGCATCATCATCGGCTGCCTGGTGGGGGCGACCCTCCTCGCCCTGGCCGCCGCGTACGCGCTGGCCTACTTCTTGGGCTGGTGCCGGTGCCTGGGCGTGGGCGTGAAGGGGGCTGGCGGAGGGGATGAGGAGAAGGCGGGGGGTGGGGTGGGGTGGCGGGCCAAGGCCAAGGCGCGCGCCGCCGGCGGTGGCGCCCCGTCCGCCGCTGTCGCATCAGCTTACAAGCTGACGGAGGGCGAGGAGGAGCGGGCGGCCGACTTGAAAGCCGCGGCGGCGGCCGCAGCGGCGGGCAACAAAGCAGACGCCGACGGGGCGGCGGTCGCGGCAGCCGCTGCGGCGGTCGCGGACGACGCCCGCCGGGACCTGGCTTCCATCGCGGCCGCGGGCGTGACCTCCCTGCGTCGCCTTGCGTCGGGGGCGAAGGACCGGACGGGCCGGCCCGGGAGTGCGGGCGTGGGCGTGGGCGGGGCGGCGGGTGCTGCGACCTCGACCCGCGCCGGCGCCACCACCACCCCTGTGTCCGGCGACGCGGCCGCGACGGCCGACGCCGTCATGGACTTTGTCCGCAAGGGCGCACCCCTGGCGGGGACGTTTGCCCTGGAACGGGGTGCCCTGGTCCCCGGCCAGGCCGCGGTGACTGTCAAGGCCCGGCAGGTGGGGGGCGCCGCCCGGGCGGCGGTCGCGACCTTTTACGTCGACGACGACGCGCACGCCCGGGCGGTCGGCCTGGGCGGGCGCCTGCCGGATGGGAGCGCGACGCCCGCCGTGCTGGCCGCGTACGGGCGTGGGGATGCGCCCGGCGCGCCGGGGCTGCCGCCCGTCATCGTGCGTGAAGCGCCGGACTATGCCCTCGACGCCTGGGTCGCCAAGCGGTTCCGGTGCGTGTGCTCCTCAATCAAAAGGAGAAAAAGTCGGACGGGGCGGCTTTCGACCCCCTGCCCGTCCCTTTTTCCTTCCATCTCACTTTCCTTCCGCTCTCTCTCCCTAACTCTCTCTCCCTCTCCCTCCCTCAAACAGGACCCCGGACCCCATGCAGCGCAAGGCCGTCCTGTCCCTGGTGACCAAGCCCGTCGCCGCCTTTGCGGCCAAGGGCCTGGTCCACGGCGCGCTTTCACCCGCCACCGTCCACTGGTTTGCGGACGACAACGCGATGAAGCTGGCGGGCGCGGACGGGTGGGCGCCCAAGGGCGCCCACGTTGTGGCCCACCACCCCGTGCCCGCCTTTGCGGCGCCGGAGGTGCTGTCAGCGCTGTCCCGGGCGGAGGAGACCGGCGGGCCCGCCCCAACCATCGCGGCCACGCCCGCCCAGGACGCCTGGTCCCTGGGCATGCTGGCCTACCTGGTCCTGACGGACGCGCCCCTGATCCCGGTGGATGCGTCCGCGAGCGACGTGGCGGCCGCCATCGGCACGGGCGGTCCCCTGCCCTGGGAACGCGCGGGCGGGGCGCTGGAGGCGCTGGAGGACCCGGTCGCGGGCGCGGCCATCAGGGGCCTGCTCCAGAGGGAGCCCAAGAAGCGGACAACCGCGGCGGCATTGCTGGGTGGCCCCCTGTTCAAAGGCCTGGCCGCCGCGGCGGCGGCGGCAGGCACGACGGGCACGCCCCGGCGGGTGAAATGAGAAAATGTGGAGATGGTGGGTGTGGGTTTGTGTGGGTTGTGTGTGTGTGTGTGTGTGTGTGTGTGTGTGTGTGTGTGTGTGTGTGTGTGTGATTTTACAGGGCGTGGGGGTGTGATTTACAGGCGGGGCGTGTGAGCACGGGGGGTGGCCGCAGAAAAGAGAGCATGTCATTATCGCATTCGCTGGAGTGTCGTAGGCTGCCTGCCTGCCTCTCGCACATCGCACACCCTCCTCTCTCGCTCTCTGGACCACACCCACCCAACCAAGCATGGAGACCACCGCGGTCCGGGACCGGGGCATGCAGGTGTGCGAGGGGAGTGTCAGAGCGTGTGAGAGCGTCGGGCACGGAGACGGACGTAAAGGCTGTTTTTTTTCAATTTGCGCGCAGAATTCTCGTTTTGCCCGTCTCTCTCTCCCCGCTGTGTGCGCCACCCTGCGTCATCCATCCACAAACCCCTCGCCTCCCCCCGTACTCTCTCTCTCTATCTATCTCAGGAACTGGACGCCCTGGACGCCGGCGTGGCGGCCGCTGCCAAGGCGGCCTCGGACGCGCGGCGCGTGTCGCAGGCCGGAGGCAACTTTGCGTCGTCGCCACCCGCGTCCTCCGACCTGTCAACCCCGCTCCGCCCGGCCTCGCCCGCCGCCCGCAGCCCGCGGGCGCCAGCATCCATGCGGCGGCCCGTGGGAGGGGTGACTGGTGGTGCGGGCGCGGGTGTGGGCGCGCACGACTCGCCCAGCGCGGCCAGCAGCGAGCTGCATGTCGGTCGGCGCGACCTCAACAACAACGGCAACAGCGCAGGCCGCCTGGCGGCCGGGACTGCTGCGGCCCTCTCCCCTGCCGCCAGCGCGCCCCGTCGGGGAGGGCGTGGGCAACGCGCTGGCAACAGTTGCAGCAGCGAGGACGAGGCTGCCGCCCGCGCCAGCCTCAACCACGCCGCCCTCCTGTCCTCCCTCCACTCCGCGGAAGCCCGGGCGGCCACGGCGACCGACACGGCCGCCCGGGCGGACGCGGACCTGGTCAACGCCCTGAACGAGGCGGCTGACCAGGTTGAAGCCGCCCGGTGCGTCGCCGAAGCCGCGGCCGACCGTGCCCGGGCGGCGGAGGATGCGGCCCTGGCCCTGCTGGAGGCGCGGGGCGGGGAGCTGGTGGCGGCCCGGGAGGCCGGTATGGCGGCGGCTGCGGCCGCGGCAGCCGGCGTGGCGGCCGTGGAAGCTGATGCGGCGGCGGTGGCGCTGGCGGAAGCCAGTGCGCGGGCCGAGTCGGCCGGTGAGGCGGCGGCCAAGGCTGGGGCTGCCCTAGAAGCCGAGCGCGCGCGGGTGGCGGCCCTCGAGGCCCGCCTGGCGACGGTGCTGGAGGAGGCCACGGCGTCTGCGGGCGCCCGCGCCGAGGCGGACGGGCTGGCCGTATCCCTCGCCGAAGCCCGGGCCCGCGCGGCCGCGGCCGCCCAACGGGTGGGCGCCCTGGAGGCGGCCGTCCAGGAGGAGCGCTCGGCGGCCCAGGCCCGTGTGGACGCCCTCCTCACCGAGTCGGCCGCCCAGGTGAGGGCCGCCCAGGAGAGTGGGGCCGCCGTCGCGGCGGAAGGCGAGGCCGTGGCGGACAAGGCGGTGGCGGTGCTGACCGCGACGGAGGGCGCCCGGGCGCAAGCCGTGGCAGCGCTGAGCGATGCGACCGCGCGCGCGGAGCGGGCGGAGGAGGAGGGGCGCGGCTTGCGGGCCGAGGCGACCGCGGCTGCTGGACAGGCTCGCACCGCTTTGGAAGCCGCCCTGTCCCGCGCGACGACCGCCGAAGCGGCCGCCGCCAAAGCCCACGCGGAGCTGCGTGGGGTGGAGGCTGCCCTGGCGGCCGCCCCCGCCGCGGCTGGGTTGGTGAAACAGGGGGGGCTCCGCCTGTCTTCCTCGACCTTGCCCGACTGGGTGTCCCGCCTGGCCGCCCACTGCACCTTATCCCGCTGCACCTGGGACGTGGAGCGGGCGGGCCTGGAAGCGGACCTGACCCGGGAGCGGGCGGCCCGGGAGGCGGCCGAGGAGAAGGCCGCAGCGGCGGTGGTCGGCCGGGCCGAGGCCGAAGCAAAGGCGGCGGCGGCGAAAGCAGAGGCAGAGGCAGCGGCGCTGGCGCGGGCCGCGGCAGAGATGGCTGTGCTGGGTGCCCGCGATGCGGTGGATGCAGCCCGGGCGCGCATGGAGGCGGCCGTGGAGGCGGAGGGGGTGGCAAAGAGTGCGGCCGAAGAGGCCAGCGCACAGGTCGAGGCGGCCAACGCTCAAGCCGCCGGGGCAGCCCAGGTCGCGTCCCGCCTGAGCGCCTTGCCGGGCGCGGCGGCCTCGATCGCCGCCTCCTTTCACCGCCTGGCCGTCGCGGCGGGGCCGCTGGTGGTCGCGGCGGCGGCGGAGGAGGGTGGAAGTGCCGCGGCCGGCCCGGCCGGCCCAGGCGCGCTCGCGGCCCTGCTCGCCGACCCGGACGCCCTGCTCGCCACCTGGGCGGGCGCCGACACGGGCGCCCGCCTGACCGCGGCGACCACCATCACCGCATCTGCCATCGCTCGGGCGGCTGAGACGGCCCCGCGCGCCCGAGCCGCCGTGCGGGAGGCCCGCCGCCGGGAGGTGGCCGCGTCTGAGGGCGGGGCGGCCTTGCAGGCAGCTGCGGCCGCGGCAGGGGCGCTGCTGCGCGAGTGTGCGGGACGCCAGGGCTGGGCGGCGTCGCCCGAGGGGGGCGCTGCGACGGCTGCCACGGAAGAGGCCATCATCTCCATGGCCACCGCGGCGGCCCCGCTCACGTCCCCGGACGCCCTGGCGGCGTCCCTGACGGCGGCAGTGAAAACGGCGGTGGGCGCGCTGGCGCGTGCGCGGGCCCGGGCTGCTGAGGAAGCCTGCTCGGCGGCCACCACCCGCGCCACCCTGGACGCTGCCCTCATCGCCCTCGCCCAAGCCGAGCAGACTGTCGCCCGCTTGCGTGCCGCCCGCGACGCCGCCCGAACGGCCGTGTCCGCCTCCGACACGCAGCTGTCGTCCGCGCGGAAGCAGCTGTCGGGCCTGCGCTCGGAGGCCGCGGCGACCGCCCGGGACGCAGCACACAGGGTGGAAGCCGTGGAGGTGGAGGCGGGGCGGGCGGTCGCGGCTGCTGAGGCTCGGGCCCGGGTGGCCGAAGCGGAGGCCGGCGTGGCGCGTGCGAGGGCGGAGGACGCGGACAAGCGGGCGGGAGGGGAGGCGGAACAGGCAGCAGCGGAACGGGTCGAGGCGGACACCTCCCGCCGGGAGGCGGCCGCCGCCCAGGCGACCGCGGTCGAAGCCCAGGCCGCCCGGGAGGCCGCCCAGGCCGCGCTCGCCCGCTCCGACCAGGCCTGCCACGCCCTGACCGACCGCCTGGCGGCCGTGGAGTCTGACCTGGCCCGGGCCAACGCGGCGGGCGCGGCTGCGGCCGCCAAGCTCGCGTCCGCCGCGGCGCGCGCCAACGCGGCCGGGGGCGAAGCCGAGCGGGCCCGCGCGGAGGCCGGCGCCATGCGGGAGGCGGCCGCCGCCGCGGGCCGCACGGCCGAGGCCGCGCGCTCTGAAGCGTCCGCTCAGGCCGCCGTCGCGGCCGACGCCCACGCGGCTGCAGCGCGGGCGCAGGCGGCGCTGGTCGAGGCAAAGAAGAAGAAGAAGGTGGCAGAGGCGGATGAGAATGCGGACCCGCTGGCGGCCGCAGTCAAAACACTGCCCCCCTCGGTCGCCCACCGCATCTCTTCCCTGGAGGCCGACCTCGCGGCCGCGCGGTCGGACGCCGAGGCGGCCGTGTCCCGCCTGGAAAGCGACCTCGCGGCTGCCCGGGCGGGCGGGGTGGGCGCGACGGCCGCGCGCACGGCCCTGGCCGCCGCCCGCGCCGACGCCGCGTCCGCCCTGGGCCAGTTGCAAGCCGCACACGCGTCCGGCGCGGGCGTGCGGGCTGCGCTCGAGGCCGGCCTGGCGGCGGCGCGGGCGGAGGTGGAGGCGGCCAAGGGCCAGGTCAAAGAGCTCCAAGCCGAAGCTGGGGCCGCAACAGCGCTGGTGGCCGTGGCCGAGGGGCGGGCGGCCGTGGCTGAGGAGGCAGTGGCACAGCTGACGCTGGATCTAGCGGACGCGCAAGCGTCGCTAGCCGCCTCCCAGGCGGACGTGGCGCACCTGAGTCGCATGGTTGTGGGGGATGGGGAGGTGGGTGTTTGAGTGAAGGCGGGGGAGGGGGGGGGAGAGTGCGGGAGTGCGTAAAATTTTTTCTAACCAACATGACGATGGTGTCCATTTACAACGAGGTGAGGACGGCACGTTCCCCCGTCTCTCTCGTCTCTCTCCGTGTGTTCATCTCCTTGCCCACGTGGCCAGCCGCTCCAGTTCGGCGCGGGGCCGGCCTGTCATGGCTTCCAAGCGGGTCGAGGGGGTGGCCGTGCGACTATCACCCCGGGCGGCCGTCGTCGCCCGCGCCCAGGCGGCCAGGCGGTCCCGGGCGGCAATGGCGTAGAGGAGGGAGGATGATGGGGGCGGGGGTGGGGGTGCGGGAGCGCCAAACACCAGGCGGCCCGAGGCGCGCACCACCGCGGCTGCCACCGACCCGGCCGTCCAGGCAAGGATGGCCGCGCACAGCAGCAGCCCTAGCGTCGTCCCCCATCGGGCGGCGGCACTCACCCAGTACTGCCGCGGGCGGCGGTGCAGGGGCAGGCGGGCGGCGCCCTCACCAGCCTCCACAACCAGCGTGTGCCAGCGTTTCTCGAGGGGGAGGGGGGCGGCGACCGCGGCGGCACCCGCGCCCGCCAACTCACGCCGGGGGCGGCGGGCGACCGGGTGGGACGCCAGGGCCGCCGCCGCAGCGGGCGGCGCCGGCCGGATGGGGCGGGCAAACCAGTGCGGGGCGGCCGGGGGAGGGGGTGGTGGGAATGCCTCGTCGCTGCCGCCCGCCCGGACGCAGGCGGTGCGGAGGCCTTCTAGGATGGACCGCGCCGCCCGCGCACGCCAGGGCGGGGGGAGGTGGTGGGCCCAGGCGTGGACGGACGCGTCTACGCCGGTGAGGAGGGAGACGGCCCACCAGAGCGCGAGGAGGGGAGGGGGGGGAGGGCGGGCCGTGGACCAGGCGCGCTGCCGGGCCCACGCCCACCCCTCCGCCAGCGGGCCGGCCGTCCAGGTGGAGGCGACCAGGGATGCGGCCGCGGGCTGGGCGACGGATGCCGCGTCGAAGAGGGTCGCCCAGGCGGTGGTCAGCAGGTCGACGCCGGCCGGGGTGAGCGCGTCGACCAGCCAGGACGGGAGAGGGGGCGTGGGGGCGGCAAGGGCAAGCGGCCGGGGCGGCGCCAAGGCCGGCTGGGCGGCATGCATCGCGCCCGCCGCCGCCCGCGACACGGCCTCCACCAAGGCCACGGTCTGGCGACGCACGGCCGCCTCCAGGAGCGTGTCAAAAGGCGACGGCGGAGCGTGGGACGGCAGCAGCGCCTGGGTCAGGGTGAGCGTGCAGGTCGCGCCCCTGCCCAGGCGGTCGGCGTCGCCGCGCACCACCGCCCACTCCCGGTCCCAACGCCGGAAGGCGCCCTGACAGGCGAGCGACCAGGCGACGGTGTGGCGCACCGCGTCGCAGCGAACCAGGTGGCGGGCGGGCGCAGAGGCGTACAGGCCGGCCCGCCCGACGACGTGCTCCACCTCGATGATGCACGACCCCGTCGCCGGGTGCTCGGACAGGACGCGCCGCCGGATGACGGCCAGCACTCCGTTGCAGGGGCCTGGCAGGGGGTTCGCCAGCAAGGAAAAGACCAGTGCGGGCGGTGCTGCGATGGACACGGTGGCGGTCGCAGTCGCCAGGAGGTTGAGCGAGGTGGACGAGGACAAGATGGGCGGAGAAGATTTCGCGTGCGGGCAGGCGGGGCGCGCTGAGGGGCTTTCCCCGTGCATTTTCCCCAGAGTGATGGTGGCCGCCATCTGCTCGGGTGTGGTATCCAGGGGTGCCAGCCCCTCGGGCGGTGGGCGGGCGGCCTGCGAACCCGAGACGTGCTCGCGCCGCACGACATCCTTTGCGTCAACGGACGCCGGAATGACGACGTGGACGGTCGCGTCCATTGCGAGAGCTGGACAAAAGCGGCGGTGTATCACAAGGGAGGGTCGTTGAGGTGTGGAGGAGGGTGGCAGTTCAGAGTGGCAGCTCTCTGAGGTGCGTGCGCGGCGGAGGAAAAAAAAAAAAAAAAAAAAAAAAAAAAAAAAAAAAAAAGAGTGGTGTTGTTTTTGGTTTTAAAAGCCGGGGGGGGTGAGGGGGGGGGTGGCCGCACCGGGGGGGGGC
>Ga0315287_10002603_pt1 | contig 17166 bp, 15 predicted proteins | sample YL17G11_0_MG_FD_205037 | JGI IMG/M metagenome (GOLD analysis project Ga0315287, IMG submission 205037) | Sediment microbial communities from Yellowstone Lake, YNP, Wyoming, USA - YL17G11_0 | ecosystem: Environmental > Aquatic > Freshwater > Lake > Sediment | place: USA: Wyoming | collected...
CGCTCGTACTTCGGACGGATCGGAATCGCAATCGCGTGCCACCCCTCCCACAGTTCCTTCAACTCCTTCGCGTTGTGGCTCGTGGTGAGGCGTTCGCTGATCGCGCCGATGTCCAGGCACTCTTTCCCCGGCGGGCAGTACTTGCCCTTGCCGTAGATCCCCTCCATCTGGGCCGCGATCTCGGACAGCTCCTTGCTCTTCACGGGATCGGAGGGCGCGACCAACGAAAGGGAGATCGGAAGGAGAGTGAACTTCCGCGCCACGTCCTTTTCCAGCTTCAATCCCTTGAAGCGCTGCGCTTCCTTCGAGAGCCTCACCGTCTCGTCGATGACTCTCTGGCGGGCCTGCGCCTGGATCAGCTCGGTGTCGTCGGTGATGAACGTCGAGTACACCCACGACGCGCGCTCAGCGTCGATCCAGAGGGTCAGCAGGCGAGACTCGGCCTGTTCGATGAAGGCCTTCGCCTCGGCGGGGGTGGGCGAGGCCGAAGCGGCCCACGCGGGGAGGACGGCGGCGAAGACGATGACGGCTAAGGCAACCAGGGCAAGGCGATGACGGCGCATGGCGGCTCCTCGACAGGATTCGGCGTGAAGGCCGACGAGTATAAGCGGAGCACGGCTATCCTTGGCTACCGATCGGGTTGGTTGAAACGGAGGATCGCGTGAGCGGACATCGGACGATGGATTCCCCGTACATGCACTGGGCCAAGACCCATCAGGCCGCGCGGTACACGCTGGCGGTAAGCGGGATCAAGAGCCTGAGCCTCGTCGAGTTGGGGGCGACGTGGGACGACCTTTCGCTCGACGGTGGGGACGGATACGGCCTCCCGGCGCTGCGCGCGGCGCTGGCGGCGAAAGCCGGCGTGGCGGACGACCGGATCGTCCTGGCCACGGGGACCTCGGGGGCGAACCACCTCGCCTTCGAGACCCTCCTCGATTCCGGGGACGAGGTGGCGATGGAGCGCCCGGGGTACGAACCGATGGAGAGGCTCGCCCGCCACCTTGGCGCGGCCGTTCGGTTTTTTCCGCGACGGCCCGAGAACGGGTTCCGCATCGACCCCGCCGACGTCGCCGGGGCGGTCACTCCCAAGACGCGGCTGATCGTGCTTTCAAACCTCCACAACCCGACCTCGGTCGCGACCGACGAAGCGACGCTGCGCGCGATCGGCGCGATGGCCGAGGGTTGCGGGGCCACGGTCCTCGTCGACGAGGCCTACCTCGACGCCGCGTTCGATTCCGCCTCGCCATCCGCGGGACGTCTCGGGGACGTCTTCGTCGTCACGACGAGCCTGACCAAGGTTTTCGGCCTGAGCGGACTGCGCTGCGGGTGGATCGTCGCCGAGCCCGCGCTCGCCTCGCGGATCTGGCAGCTCAAGAACCTCTTCGGCGTCAATGAGGCCCACCCGGCCGCGTGCCTGTCGTTGTGCGCCCTGCGGCGAAGCGGCGAGATCCTCGCTCGCGCGCGCCTCATCCTCGAGACGAATCGCGCGAGGTGGGATTCATTTCTCGCCGGGCGGGAGGATCTTTCGGTTTCGGGTGATTCCCGGGGGACGACCGTGTTCCCTCGGGTGCTCTCGTGCGATGCGGATGCGTTGTGCGCTCATCTGCGCGAGCGTTACGAAACCTCGCTCGTCCCCGGACGTTTCTTCGGCGAGCCGGCGTATGTGCGCGTCGGACTGTGCGGGGATCCCGAGATCTTTCGCGAGGGGCTCGCCCGGCTGGGGAGCGCGCTCAAAGACCTCGGCGGTGCGGCCTAGGCCTCGGCGAGCCGCTCGCGGCAGGCCTTCACCGTTTCGGTGCTCGGCGGCGCTTCGTCATCGGGCATCGCCCATTCCCAGAGAATCTCAGCGACGAGTTCGCCTTCGGGTGTGCCCTCGTTCCAGCCGAAATTATCGGACTCGAGGATCAGGCCCGCGACCGCCTGCAGGCCGTCGGCCGGGAGACCCTCACGCAGGTGCGCGTCGCAGAGCCTGCGCATCTCTTCGGTGGTGAGGCAGACCGCCTCGTCGAGATCGGCCACGAGTTCGGTGGCGGCCGTATCGTCTTCGAGGATGCGCGTAATCCACCGTGCGTCCAAGTCGCCTTCCAGGAAATTCAGGATGTCGCTCTCTTTCATGCCCCCAAATATAACGCCGGCCGAGCTTCGATCAAGTCGCGCGCGTTATGTTCTACTGATCCACCGGATCGTTTCGGGCGGGAGGGTCCAAATGCGTAATGCGTCGCCGGCAATCGGGCTTTTCGCCACGGGAATCGGTCTGGCCGTGATCCTGATCTGCGGCGGGTTGAGCTCCGCCGGGCCCGCCACGACGGCCTCCCCGGCGTTCTGGAAGGTCTGGGGGGACGGCAAGGCCGAGCTGTCCGGCTACGCGATTACGACGACCCGCTACGGCGCGCCGCGCGAAGGACGGATCACCCTGATCTATGTCACCGAGCCGATGGACCGGCGCAATTGGATCAAGGACGACGCCGGCGACGTCCCTGTGCAGGACCGCGTCAACGTGTTGAAGCTCAACAACGTCCTGAAATTCCAAACGGGGATCTACCCGTATTCGGTGATGACGAGTGTGTTTGCACCGGTCGACGCGTTGATGACGGAGCGGTTCGCCCCCGTGAAGATCGCGATGAGCGCGCAGGAGTGGTGCGGGCTCGTCTACGAGAAGCTCATGCCGGGGCCCGAGGCGTTCGCCAGTGAGGTGCGCTCGTACTTCCATGCCGAGGGGGACAGCGACACGACCGTCAAGACGCCGCCCGGAACGCTCTACGAAGACGCGCTCTTGATTCAACTGCGGGAGCTCGACGGCCCGTTCGCCCGCGGGAAGAGATGGGCCGGCTCGATCGTGCCGTCGCTCTGGTCCCAGAGAAAGAGCCATGGGGCGAAGGGGCCGGTGGCCGCAACGATCAAGCGGGAGGACGCGACCCGGGACGGCGTGCCGGTGTCGCGGTTCACGATGTCGTACGGCTCCGTCGTGACGACCTACGACGTCGAGAAGGCGGCGCCGCGGCGCGTGTTGGGATGGAAGACCTTGGACGGTGACGAGGCGAGACTGCTCAAGACCGCGCGCCTCCCGTACTGGCAACTGAACGGCCCCGGCGACGAGAAGTACCTCAAGGAGTTGGAATAGGGGACAGTCCCCTATTCCTCAACGCCGAGTTCGCGCATCAGGAAGGCGAGCACGTCGGTGTATTCGTCGATCTGGTCGGAGAGGGGCGTGCCGCGGCCGTGGCCGGCTGCGGGGTTGCTGCGCAACAGAACCGGGAAGGCCGACGAGGTCGCGGATTGCAGGCGCGCGACCATCTTCCGGCTGTGCCACGAGTCCACGCGTGGATCGTTCTCGCCGGTCGCCATCAGGATCGAAGGGTAGGCCGTGCCGTCTTTGACCCGGTGATAAGGCGAATACGCGTGTAACGCGTGGAACATCTCGGGGTCGACGACGCTGCCGAACTCCGGAACGTTGTACGCGCCGTTGGGCGTGCGCTCGACGCGCAGCATGTCGTACAGGCCGACCAATGAGACGACGGCGCGGGCCAACTCCGGGTGTTGCGTGATCATCGCGCCCATCAGAAGTCCGCCGTTGCTCCCGCCCATCAACGCCAGCTTCTCGCGGGACGCGTAGCCGGCGGCGGTCATCCGCCGCGCGCACGCGGCGAAGTCGTCGAAGACGTTTTGCTTACTCCCGAGGCTGCCTTCGCGATGCCAGGTCTCGCCGAACTCGCCGCCGCCGCGGATGTGAGCGACCGCGAAGACCCCGCCGCGCTCGATCCACGCCCGGAGCCGCCCCCGGAACCCCGGCGTCTGGCAGACGCCGTATCCGCCATAGCCGTAGACGATCGTCGGGTGGGTCCCGTCGAGAACGATTCCCCGGAGGCGCAGCACCGTGATCGGCACGCGCGTGCCGTCTTTCGAGACGGCCTCGTCGCGCACGACCTCGCAGTCGGAGTAGTCGGCGGGCGAGGTCTCGGCCAGCGCGGTGCGGAGCGCGGGACCTCCGACGTGCGGCCTGCGGTACCAGGCCGGAGGCACGGTGAAGCTCTGAACCTGAAAGAGGACGTTTCCGCCGGGGAGCACGACGAGGTCGTCCACCGCGGACAGCGGCGGCTGTGGAAGCTCGCCTTCCGAGTGGCCGTCGAGGTGGAACGCCCGCACGACGTTGGGTCCACCCTTCTGGTAGAGGATGTAGACACGATCGTCACCGGTCCAAAGCCCGGTGCCGTGCGCGAACGACGCCTCGATCGCGTCGGCCGATTCCGGAACGATCACGACGGCGGCCGCGACGCCGCGAGCGACGGCCTGCGGGGCCAGCCGGAGAACCCGTCCTCGCGGCGCGCCGAGAAGCGACACGAAGTAGATCGCGCCGTCCGGCCCCAGCCGCGCCGCAACGCATCGATCTTCATAACGCGTCAGCGCATGCCACGCACCGCTCTTTTCGCGAAGCCAATGAGTGAATTCGCCGCCGTCGCCTTTTTGCACCGAGGCGAGCGTGAACCGCCCGTCACGACTCGATTCGAGCCGGATCTCGGCGATGCGCGGGAACTCCCGCCCGATCTCGTACGGGTCGAGCGCCGGGTCGGACAAGAGCGCGTGCCAGTGCACGTGGACGTTGAAGGCGAGCTCGTCAGGCGGGCGCTCGCCGGGCCGCGGGTAGCGTGTGTAGAAGAAACCCCCGCCGTCGGCGCTCCATGCGAGCGAGCCTCCCGCGGTGCCGCCGTTGACGCGCGGGACGCAATCGCCGAGATCGCGGCCGGTCGCGGTGTCGAAGACGTGCACGTCGCCGGCCTCGGTCCCCGCGAAGGAGAGGGACACGGCCACCTTGGAGCCGTCGAACGACGGAACGAACCAGTCGATCGAGGTTCGCCCCGATGGGTCAAGCACGTTGGGGTCGACGACCACGCGCTCGCTGGCGAGATCGTCGGCGTCCGCGAGCACGACGAGCAGCACCTGCTCGAGCGGAGGCTGCCTCTTGAGCGCGAAGAGCCGCCCGCCCGCCTCGTGGAGCGCACCGTAAGCGACCGATCCGGTCACCGTCAGTTCCGTCACCCGCCGCCTCAACGCGTCGCGTCCCGGCCACCCGTCGAGAACCGCGCGCGTGTGGGCGTTTTGCGCGGCGATCCACGGGGCGACCTGGGGGTCGGCCGAGTCCTCGAGCCAGCGGTAGTGATCCACGACGTCGACGCCGTGATAGGTGTCCACGACGGGGCGGAGCGGCGTTCGCGGATGCAAGGTGTCTCTCCCGAATCAGGCGGACCGCGAAGTCTAGCGCATGAGACGCGGTCTGCTGCCAAGCGCCAGCACGGCGGCGGCCAGGCGGGCATGGGCGTCGAAGAGCCGGGCGTACTCGCTTTCGCGGCGCCCGCCCTTCGCGCGAACGACTCCGACGAGAGCGCGGCGAGCTTCGAGGGGCCAATGTTCGAGCCCCGGGAGGGCGTCTAAGAAAGGAGCCCACCGCTTCCACCAGAGGCGCTCTCCCGCCGTCCAGCCCGCGACCGACTTCACGCCGAGACGTCCCCCGGCGCGCCCGCGATTTTTGTGGCGCGCGAGGGCAAATCCGATCGCGGCGGTGGGCGTGATGACCCCGGACCCCTTGCCCTCCGGCGACCAGAAGACGTGGGCGGAGGCTAGGCGCAAGAGCGCGCGCCGGTTGGAACGGTACAGGGGATTGCGCGCTCGCTTGCCCAGCTCCAAACGTGCGACACGCAGCACCTTCGGGTCGCGCGGGCGGAACCCGAAGCGCGCGTAGAACCACCAGGCCCCGGAGGCGATCCCTTCCTCGTTGCCGTGGCCGAGTTGATAGGGCTCGATCGAGAAGTTCGTCACGCCGAAGACGTGGCGGCAAGCTGCGAGCAGACGGCAAAACACGAACCCCGCCTCGCCGCCGCGGAACGTCTCGAACGTGTTGTACGAGACCTCCGCGTTTCCGAACAAGACGTCCAGTTGCACATACCCGATGGGCACGCCGTTTCGCAGAGTGAGCGCCCCGTACACCGCGGGGAGGAAGAGCCGGCGTTCCGGAACGACCCCGATCAGCACGAAGGCGAGGCCATCGCCGTCGTCGACGATGCGCACGTCGCGCGGGTCACCGTGGGCGAACGCATCGAGATCGCGAGAGCGCGTGACCATGGCGACTCGCGCGAGATCGACGAGACGCGTCCCGTCGCGCGGCGTCAGCGCGCGCACCGATCGAGGCGGAACGAGCAGCTCGGCCGCGAGATCGGGCCTATCCCGGCGTGGCGCCCCGGACCGGAACGCGAACGGGGCGCCGTCGAAAAATGCGTGCGTCCGGCTCGGGCCGTCGGCGCTCCCTTCGAGCCGGTAGGCCACGTCCACCGCGTCGTGAGTCGCCTCGCGCACCGCGTCTCCCCCGGGAAGCGTCTCGATCCGCCGGATCAGGAACGCGGCGTCGGTTTCCTGCGGCGAGCGCAGCCTGTCGATGGCGGGGCGTGCCGGAAGGGCCGCGCGTCGCAACGCCTCGGCCTCGGCCGCCGGGACCACGAGAGGGAGCGCCGCGGCGAGCCGGTCCGCGAACTCCCCCTCGTCCCAATCGATGGTCAGCAGAGCCGGGTACCGGTGGGCGAGCCAGCGGGCCATCGGCCAGAAGAAGCGGTAATGGATTGGCGTCCCCGCGATCCCCGTGTCGGCCAGTGCCTCACGTTGCCGCTTCAAGTCGGGGCGGCGGTGGAACCCGGCGAGCGTGCGCCTCGCCTCGGCCAACTCGGAGGCATTTTGCGGGTACGCACGGAGGATGCACGCGGCCTCGTGGAGCCGCTTCAACGCGTTCGGGGTCATGGCCGGGGAGTCTATCCGGCTTTCGAGCTTGACGGGATCCCGGGTATCCATCAACTTGAACGCTTGAAGGTGGGGGGCGCGTGAGCCAGGGTCATCGAGTCGAGGTCCACAAGTTCGGCGGGACGAGCGTGGGGGATGCCGGCCGCATCGCCGCGGTCTCGCGCATCGTCCGCGAGGCTTCGGCCGAAAGCCGCCTGGTCGTCGTGGCCTCGGCGATGTCCGGCGTCACCGACCAGCTGGTCGCGGCAGGGACGGCGGCCGCCCGTGGGGACCGCGACCAAGGGACGAGGCTCTTGGACGCGGTGCTCGCCCGGCACCTCGAAGCCTTAGAGCGCCTCGAGCTCGGCGAAGCGCAAGAGGTCGTCGCCGAGATCCGGCGCATCGTCTCGGAGGTTTCCGACCTGATCCGCGCGGTCGCGCACTTGCGCGAACTGACGCCGCGGACACGGGACGACATCATCGCGGCCGGGGAGAAGCTCTCCGTCCGTCTCGTGACCGCCGCGTTGAACCGCGACGGAGCGGCTGCCCGGGCGGTCGACGCCGACACGTTTCTCGAGACCGACGATCACTTCGGCGAGGCGAACGCCCTCATGGGGATCAGCGACCGCACCATCGTGGCCGCGCTGCGGCCCCGGCTCCTGCGCGGTGAGATCCCCGTCGTCACTGGGTTTTGCGGCCGCGCTCCCGACGGCGCCACGACGACGCTCGGGCGAGGCGGATCGGATCTATCGGCCACGCTCATCGCCGCCGCGCTGTCCGCCGACGAGGTGACGATCTGGACCGACGTGGACGGCGTGTTCACCGCCGACCCCAGGGTCGTTCCGGAGGCGCGGGCGATCCGGCAGTTGAACTTCCGCGAGGCCGCCGAGATGTCCTACTACGGCGCCAAGGTCCTGCACCAGAGAACGATGATCCCCGTCGCCTCCCTGGGCATCCCGGTGCGCACGCGCAACTCGTTTGCACCCGACGCCGTAGGCACCGTCATCGACGGCCGCATCACCCCCGGGTCGCACCCGGTCAAGGCCGTCACGGCGGTGCGCGACCAGTGCCTCGTATCGGTCGAAGGGAAGGGGATGGCGGGGGTTCCCGGCGTGGCGGCACGCCTGTTCAAGGCGATAGCAAGCGCCCGCATCAGCGTGACGATGATCAGCCAGTCCAGCTCCGAGTCGTCGATCTGCCTCGCGGTCCCAGGAGAGCGCGCGATCGACGCGGAGCAGACGTTGAAGCGCGAGTTCCGTTCGGACATCGCGCGCGGCGATGTCGACGAGATCGTCGCGCGGCGCGGCGTGTCGCTGATCGCCGCGGTGGGCTTGGGGATGGCACGGACACCCGGCGTGGCGGCGCGCGTGTTCACGGCCCTGGCGCGGCGCGGTGTCAACGTGCTCGCCGTCGCCCAGGGCTCGTCCGAGCTGAACATCACGCTCGCGGTCGACCACGACGAAAGCGCCGACGCCATCCGTGCGCTCCACGCCGAGTTCGGCCTCGACCGGATCGACACCGGCGAGGACGTCGCCCGCGGCTTCGATCTCATCCTCCTCGGGTGTGGGAAGATCGGCCGCGCCTTGGCTTCGCTCCTGCGAGCGCGCCGCGCCCACATCCTGGAGCGGTTCGGTCTCGACGCGCGCATCGTCGCCGTCGCCGACCGCACGGGCTTCCTCTTCCGCCCGGCGGGTATCCCCAACGAAGAGCTGGCGGAGATCCTCGAGTCGAAATCCGGCGGAGCGCAGCTCGCCGCCCGCAGCGGCGCGGTCTCCGGCGCGGATTCGCTCGCGATGGTGCGCCACGTGCTGTCCTACCGCCTTGCGCGCCCGGTGCTGATCGACGTCACCGACGGCGACGACACGGCGGATGCGATCCTCGAAGCGCTGCACTTGGGCTGCGACGTCGTCAGCGCGAACAAGAAGCCCCTCGCGGGATCGCTGGCGCAGTTTCGAGCCCTCATCGATGGTGCCCGGGCCTCCGGGCGGCTCCTCAAGGCGGAGGCCACCGTCGGCGCGGGACTTCCCGTCGTTGACACGCTGGAGATGCTCCTGGCGACCGGCGACCGGCTGACGCGCGCGGAAGGCTGCCTGTCCGGCACGTTGGGGTTCGTCATGACCCGGCTCGACGAGGGCGTCCCGTTTTCCCAGGCCGTCGCCGACGCGGCCCGGCTCGGCTACACCGAGCCCGATCCGGTCGCCGATCTGTCGGGGGCCGACGTCGGGCGGAAGGCCGTCATCCTCGGCCGCCTCTCGGGGCTGGCGGAGGCGGACGACGCGATCGAGGTCTCCGGCCTCGTTGATTCGAAGCTCGCGGGGATGCCGCTCGCCGCTTTGATCGAGGCCCTGCGCGCCTACGACGCGCCCATCGCCGAGAGGATCGCCAACGCAAGGCGGGAGGGCCGCGCCCTTCGCTACGTCGCCCGCGTCGAGGCCGGCCGGATCACGGTCGGCCCGGTCGAGGTCCCCTCCGACTCGCCTCTGGGCATGCTGAAGGGGACCGACAACATGATCGTCTTCACCTCCGAGCGTTACGCCGCTCGGCCGCTCGTCGTCGCGGGGCCCGGGGCCGGCGTCGACGTCACCGCGATGGGCGTGCTCGGCGACATCCTCCGGATCGCGGGGGAGAGGCGGCCCAAGTGAGAGGTCCGGTCGAAATCACGGCGTTCGCGCCCGCGACGGTCGCGAATCTCGGGCCCGGCCTCGACGTGCTCGGCCTCGCGCTCGCCTCACCCGGTGATCGCGTGACGGCCCGCCTGTCGGATGGCCGCGGCGTGACGATCGCGAAGGTGGAGGGGGACGGCGGCGCGCTCTCGCTCGATCCGGAAAAGAACACGGCGGGGATCGCGGCGGCGGCGACGCTCGCTCGGGCCGGGATCTCAACCGGGATCGCGCTGACGGTTCACAAGGGGATGCCGATCGGCTCGGGGCTAGGAAGCAGCGCGGCGAGCGCCGCCGCGGCGGCGTACGCGGTCAACCTCCTGATCGGGTCGCCCCTGCGGAAGGCCGAGTTGGTAGGCCCTTGCCTCGCCGCCGAAGCGGCCGTTTCCGGCCGCCACGCCGACAACGTAGCAGCAGCGCTTCTGGGAGGGCTCATCCTCGTTCGCTCGCTCGATCCCGTGGACCTCGTGCGCCTGCCGGTCCCGGAAGGGCTCGTCGTCGCGGTGGTCACCCCGAAGATGGAGCTGTCCACTCGCGCAGCGCGCGCGGCGCTCCCCAAGGACGTTCCGCTCGCTTCGCTCGTGCGCAACACCGCGCACGTCGGCGCCTTCGTCTCCGCCTGTTACTCGGGGGATCTGGGCCTCCTCGGCAGGAGCATCTCGGACGCGGTGGCGACCCCCGCGCGCGTGCCGCTCATTCCGGGCTGTGCCGCCGTCATCGAGGCGGCGCTCGATGCGGGCGCGCTCGGCAGCTCGATTTCCGGCGCGGGTCCTTCGATCTTCGCGCTCTGCCGCTCGGAGCGGAGCGCCGGCGAGGTTGCGGCGAGGATGGTCGACGCGTTCGCCGCCGCGGGACTGGCCGCGGACGCGATCGTCTCGCCCGCCGATTGCCCGGGGGCCCGGCGCGTATGAGCGCGCCGTCGTTTCGCCTCGTCTGCGTCGACTGCGGGGCGTCGCATCCGGCGTTCGAGCTTCGTTACCGCTGCGATTGCGGCGGCACCCTCGACGTGGCCCACGATCTCTCCGCGCTCCGCGGCCGGGTCAGTTTCGAGTTGTTCGACCGGCGCCTTGCCTCGAAAGAGCCCGCGGACCGCTCGGGGGTCTGGCGGTTTCGTGAGCTGATCCTCCCGCTGGTCGAAGGCGAGATCGTCACGAAGCCCGAGGGGAACACCAACCTCTACCGTTCGGAGCCGCTGGCCTCGTGGGTCGGAATCGACGACGTGGCTTGGAAGCACGAGGGGGAAAATCCGACCGGCTCGTTCAAGGATCGCGGCATGACGGTCGGGATCACCGTCGCCAAGAAGCTCGGCATGAACCGCGTCGCGTGCGCCTCCACCGGAAACACGTCGGCCTCGATGGCCTCCTATGCCGCGGCTGCGGGGATGAAGGCGTACGTGTTCATCCCCGAGGGGAAGGTGGCGTTCGGCAAGCTCAGCCAGGCGTTGGCCTACGGCGCGACGACGATCCAGATCGCGGGCGACTTCGACGCGGCGATGCGTTTGGTCCAGGAAGCGTGCGCCGCGCGAGGGGTCTACCTGCTGAACTCGATCAACCCGTTCCGCATCGAAGGGCAAAAGGCGATCGCGTTCGAGCTCCTGCAAGATCTCGGGTGGGTCGTTCCCGATTGGATCGTCGTGCCGGGGGGCAACCTCGGAAACAGCGCGGCGATCGGGAAGGGGCTGATCGAGCTTCATGAGCTCGGTCTGATCCCGCGCCTTCCGAAGCTGGCCGTCATTCAGGCCTCGGGCGCCAACCCCTTCGCCGCGGCGTTTCGAGCCGGCACGCCGGTCGTTCCGCTGGCCGCAGCCGAGACGCGCGCAACCGCGATCCGCATCGGCGATCCGATCTCGTGGCGCAAGAGCCTGCGGGGCGTGGTGGCGAGCGGCGGACTCGTCGACGAGGTCACCGACCAGGAGATCCTCGACGCCAAGGCCCACCTCGATGCCTCAGGCATCGGCGCCGAGCCCGCGTCGGCCGCCGCGGTCGCTGGGGCGAGGAAGCTCGCGGCCTCGGGGGTGATCGGGCGAGGGGAACGGGTCTGCGGCATCTTGACCGGGCACCTTCTGAAAGACCCCGAGATCGTGATCGACTACCATCGCGGCACGCTTTCGGGCATCGCTTCGAACTTCGCCAACACCCTGAGGCGATCGGAGCCGACCTTGAAGGGCGTCCTGGCGGCGATGGGCGACTGAGGCCAGCGCGATCGTTTCGGAGCCTCCATGAACGACACAGTGTCCCTGCGCCACGTCAGGGAGGACGATCTCGAGACGTTCTTCACGGACCAACTCGACCCGGAAGCGGTGCGCATCGCGGCGTTTCCCTCCCGTGACCGCGAGGCGTTCATGGCCCTTTGGAAGACGATCATGACCGACACGTCGGTCATGGCCCGGGCCGTCATCCTCGAAGGAGAGCTGGCCGGTCACGTCGTCAGCTGGGAGCAAGACGGCGAGCGCAAGATCGGCTACTGGATCGGGAGGGCCTTCTGGGGAAAGGGCGTCGCCTCCGCCGCCTTGTGGCAATTCCTCGGTCAGTTCAGCGTCCGGCCGCTCGTGGCGCACGTCGCGAAGCACAACGCCGCCTCGATCCGGGTCCTTCAAAAAAGCGGGTTCACAATCTCGGGCGAGGCCCGGTTCCCGTTGGCCGACGGAGAGTACGTCGAAGACTACGTGATGACGCTGAGCGCGGAGGCGGCCGTCGATGAACCATCGTGATGCGATCCGGACCGCGTTTTTGATCGCCTTCGTTTCGTTGTCGTCTTTCGTGTGCGGTGTCTACTTCACGAACTTCTTTCATAGCGCCTCGGCGGGCACGGGCGGGCTCTGGGCGGTCATGTCCGGAAACGTCGTGCTGCAGGAGACGCGCCGCAAGACCTTATCCTCGGCCTGGCTGCAGATCCTCGGCACGTTCGTTGGCGCGATCGTCAGCGCGGCGTACCTTTCGTCCCTGCCCTTCAGCGTCTTCGGCCTGGCGGGCGCCGTCTTCGCGACGGTGATCCTCTGTCACCTGTTGCGGATTCCCGACCATGCGCGCCTGGCGGCCTTGGCCGTCAGCGTGGTCATGGTGGTTTCGAGCTTCCACCCGACGCTGCATCCCGTCCTCAACTCCGCGCTGCGGCTGGCCGAGGCCTGCATCGGCACCGCGATGGCGGCGCTCGCGGTCCTGGTTTGGCCGGAACCACGTAGGGTATCCTGAAGGGATCGGAGGGTTCCCATCGTGTGGTGGATCAGCTATCGAGGTGAAGGAAAGTCGGGCGTCGAGAACATCGGCGTCTTCGAGGACAACGGCACGCCGCGCAAGAAGCACCCGCTGCTCCTCGACATGTCGAAAGGGGCTCACCCCCTGCACATCGCCCGAGGCTTCGCGCTCGTGGGAGACGATCTCTACATTGCCAACGCCTGGCGGAAGGACAGCCACGTCGCCCGCTACCGGCGCCACGGCGACACGTTCCGTTTCGCCGAGATCGTGGTCACGACCAAGGACGTCGCAGCGATGGTCCACCCGTTCGACGTGGAACTCGGCGACGACGGCCGGCTGTACATGTCCTGCCAGGACACCAATACCGTCATCGCCCTCATGCCGAAAACACGCAAGCCGGTGCCGGTGGCGGAGCACCTGGCCGAGAACTTCCCCAAAGGCAACTTCCTTCCCGGCACGGTCGTGGCTTCGGCGGTCGGCCGGCTCCCCGAAGTGGGTGACCGCGCGCCGAAAGACGTCCCGTCGCCGCAGGGGCTCAAGGTGGTGCTCGACGTGCACGGCAAGCCACGGCACTCCGTCCGCGGGATCATCGTGCACCGCAAGCACCTCTACGTGGCGGACGAGGCGGGGGACGCCGTCAAGGTGTTCGAGGTGAGCTCGGGACGGGTCGTGGCGCGTATCAAGGGGGGCAAGCTCACGAAGCCCGTGCACCTCATCCTGCACAAGGACACGCTCTACATCGGGGCCGCGGGCACCGGCAGCATCCTCGCCTTCGATATCCCCGAGAAGGCTCCAAGCGGCAAACTCAAGACGCGCACGGTCATCGACGGGAAGCTCAAGGCCCCGTCCGGATTCGCGATCGGCCCCGACGGCGATCTGTACGTCGCCGAGCGTTTCGACCAGAGGGTGAGGCGCTTTTCTCCCAAGGGGAAAAAGAAGGGGACGTTCATCGACGGGCTCCCGGACATGCCGGAGTTCCTGGTGCACGTGCCGGATCGCGCGTGAAGCCTCCCGTCGATCCCTTGCTCTACGTCACCTCCGTCGAGGAGGTCCTGTGGGGTGTCGGGCTCGTCGCGCTCAACATGGGCGTCCACGCGCTCGGCATGCTCGCGATCCTGCGGTTCGACCTCCGGTTCAAGGCGCGGTTCGAGACGAAGCCGTCGTTTCTTGCAGGCCTGAGCAATTTGATATTGGCAGGCTGGCTCCTGGTTTCCGTCCACCTGATCGAGGTCATGATGTGGGCGGCTTTCTTCGAGTGGAAGGGTTGCTTCCCCAACCTCAGCGTGGCGAACTATTTCTCGCTCAACGAGTACACCACTCTCGGGAGCGAGCTGCACCTTCCGCACGACTGGCGGCTGCTCGAGGGCATGATCGCCACCGCCGGCATGCTGGCGTTCGCCTGGTCCACCGGTGTCCTGCTGACGATGGCCCGGAGCTTTCAGGAGCAGCATTTGAAGCGGTTCGAGGATCAGCTGAAACCTCGAGGGACGCCGGACTGATGATCGAGGCCGAACTGGAAGCGACGCTCGCCTGGTTGAAGCGTCGTGGGACCAAGGCCAACCGGGAAGGCATGGCGCGCTACGCCATCCGCTCCGAGAAGGTCTTCGGCGTATCGGTCGCCACCCTGAGACAAAGGGCCAAGACGCTCGGCCGGAACCACGCGCTAGCCTCTGCGCTTTGGGACACGGGGTGGTACGAGGCGCGCATGCTGGCCGCGTTCGTCGACGAGCCCGCGCGTGTCACACCGGCGCAGATGGACCGATGGTCCCGCGATTTCGACAACTGGGCGATCTGCGACACCGCGTGTTTTCACCTGTTCGATCGCACGCCTCACGCCTTCAAGAAGGTCGCGGCGTGGGCCGGAAGGAAGGATGAATTCGTCAAACGCGCGGGGTTCGCGCTGCGACTCGCTGCAAGGGCGGCCCAGGGGAAGCCATGAGTGCGACGACGACGATGATTCTGGGTTGCGGGTTCGGCGGCCTCTCGACGGCCAACACGCTGCGCGGGTTGCTCCCGGCCGAGCACGAGATCTTCGTGATCGACGAGTCGCCGCGCTTCCTGGTCGGCGCCGGCAAGACCTGGATCATGCTCGGCGAGCGCACCTACGATCAGATCTCGCGGCCGCGTGAGTCGCTTCTCGTTCCGGGCGTCCGTCTGATCGAGGCCCGAGTCGAGACGATCGGACTGGACGAACGAACCGTGTCGTCCGCGGGAGGCTCGCTGAGCTGGGATCATCTCGTGGTCGCGCTCGGCGCCGAGCTCGACCGTTCGAAGGTGCCCGGGCTCGCCGAGGCGGCGCATACGTTCTACACCGTCGAGGGAGCGCAACGCCTGAAGGTCGAGCTCGAGAAGTTTCTAGAAGGCGATATCGCGATCCTGATCCCGAAGGTCCCGTTCAAGTGTCCGCCCGCGCCGTACGAGGCGGCGATGCTCCTCCATCAGGCGTTCGCCCGCCGGGGGCTCCTCGGTAAGGTGCGCCTGTCGATCCACACCGTGGAGGGGGCGCCGATGGCCACCGCCGGTCCGGAGATGGGCCAGTACGTCAAGGGGGAACTGGCCCGCCGCGGAATCGAGTTCTTCTCGCAGCGGGCCGTCGCGCGCGTGAACCCCGCCGAGCGCGTCGTGCACTTCGAAGACGGCAGCGAGGCGCACTACGACCTGCTCCTGACGATCCCTCCGCACGAGGCCCCCAAAGCCGTGCACGACGCCGGGCTCACGAACCCGTCGGGTTGGGTTCCGGTCGACCCGCTCACCTTGCAGGTGAAGCTCCCGCCCGACACGCAAGACGTCTATGCGGTCGGCGACATCACGAGCGTCCCGCTCCCGGGCCGCTTCAAGCCGGACGTCGGGCTGTCGTTGCCGAAGGCCGGCGTGATGGCTGAAAAGCACGGCTGCGTCGTCGCCCACCAGATCGCGGCCCGCGTCCTGGGCCATGCGCCGGTTACGACGTTCGACGGGAAGGGGCACTGTTATCTGGAAACCGGCGAAGGGCGCGCGGTGAGGGCGGACGGTTCGTTCTTCGAGCTCCCGCATCCCGTCATGCAAAAGCGCGATCCGGACGAAGCCCAGTTCGGCGACAAGCTCGAATGGGTCGAGCGGCTGCTTCGGCCCGCGAGATGAGGGAGTACGTGCTCCAAGGCCTGGTCGCCCTGGGGCTGGTCGCCGTCGTCCTGCTCACCGCGCCCGCGCAAGCCGGCGCGCCGGACTACGCGAAGTTGTTTGCCGGGCGTGACGGCTGCTTCGAGTTGTACGACCTGAAGACGAACAAACTCATCGTGCGCTCCGATGCCCGCCGGTGCGCCGAACGCACCTCGCCCTGCTCGACCTTCAAAGTTCCGCTCTCGCTCATGGCGTTCGACGCGGGCATCCTGACCGACGCGAGTTCGTCTCTAAAGTGGGACGGCACGGTGACGTCCCGAGAGGTCTGGAATCACGACCAGACGGCGGCGAGCTGGATGCAGAACTCGGTCGTCTGGTTCTCGCAGCGCCTCACGCCGATGCTCGGCATGGAGACGGTGAAGTCGTACCTCGCGCGTTTCGACTACGGGAACCAGGACATGACGGGCGGCCTCACGACCGCCTGGCTCAGCTCCTCGTTGACGATCTCGCCCGACGAGCAGTTGACCTTCTGGCAACGGTTCTGGCGCGAGGAGCTTCCCGTCTCCAAGCACGCCTTCGAGGTGACGAAGGAGGTCACGTTCGTCGACAAGTCGGCGTCGGGGTGGACGCTTCACGGTAAGACGGGCACGGGCCGCGTCGGGCCGAGCGGGGCGAAGGTGGACTCGACGTTATGGCTGGGGTGGTTCGCCGGACACGTCGCCCGCGGGGATCGCGAGTACGTGTTCGTGACCACCTACACCGACCGCGTGCCGTCGACCGACGACCGTCCCGCCGGATGGGTCGCGCGCGACCTCACGAAGAAGATCCTCACGAAGCTGGGGCTGTACTGACCGTCCGGCGTCTACTTCGATTCGAAGACGACGACCCCATCCCACGACGCCGGCGGCGCGGCGGCGAGACGTTCGGCGTACTTGAGGAAGAAAGCTGACGGCCCATCCTTCCCGCCCGTGAGAGACAGCGCAGCACGGAATCCGTTGGCGGCCTGCGCGAACCGCCCCGCCTCGAAATCGGCCCGGGCCGCGGCAAAGGCGTCAAGGAGAGCCGCGTCGCTCCGTCCCGTCTCGTCCCGCGTTGCGATCAACTCGTGCAGCACGACCGGCTCTGTCCGGCCGACGACGCGGGCGCGTCCCAAAGAGCGCGTGATGAACCGGCCGTCGGTGGCGGCAATCGACTCGCCACTCGCCAACGCGAGCGTGCCGAACGCCTTGTTCAGCCCCTCGATGCGCGACGCGAGGTTCACAGCGTCGCCGATGGCGGTGTAGTCGAACCGCTGCGCCGAGCCCAAGTTCCCGACGAGCATCGGGCCGGTGTGGACGCCGATCCGCGTGACCAGGCTCGCGACCGGGCCGGCATCGGGACCCACCGCCTCTTGCGCGCGGGCCAGCGCGAGCGCGGCGATGCAGGCCTGGGTCGCGTGGTCGTCGCGGCGGATC
>Ga0315287_10002604_pt1 | contig 17161 bp, 10 predicted proteins | sample YL17G11_0_MG_FD_205037 | JGI IMG/M metagenome (GOLD analysis project Ga0315287, IMG submission 205037) | Sediment microbial communities from Yellowstone Lake, YNP, Wyoming, USA - YL17G11_0 | ecosystem: Environmental > Aquatic > Freshwater > Lake > Sediment | place: USA: Wyoming | collected...
GAGGTGAAAGCCTCCGCGACGGGTTTGCCTTGGGTCACGGTAACTTTGCAAATTGTCACGCGCGCTCGCGAGAGAAACCTGAGGAGGGTTGTTTATGGAGGCGTTTTGCACGAGGCAAAAAAGAGTACTTTGGGCTCAGCGGGAAAAAAAGACGAACGCAGCAGAGAAGGAACTCGCACGTCCTTGCAGGAACTCGCATGTCCTCGCATGTCCCTAAGAATTTAATCGCGTCTGACGACTTTCTCTGGCCGATTCTCACCTGGCATGAAATGAGCATCAACGCCGCAAACGCGGCGAAAGACGCGCGATTCGAGATTTTGTGAGGCACTGCTGCCATCATTGCTTAGTTGAGGGCTTTCCCGACTCGTCGTTTGTTGATCCTGTAATGACGCTGTGTATGCTTCTATGAAGATGATCACAGAGGCGACGAAGCGTTGTCAAGCTCTGGGCAGATAAATGCAGCAGATGAAAGAAGAAGAAACGTCTCGAAGCAAAGTGAAGAAGACAGCATCGGCACAAGAAAAACAAAGAAAGAAATTTGCTTTTTTCTTATATTTTGCCGAGTCCTTTCACGAGGAAACAAAGTCATCCATATTTATCTCGTTTCTCATTTAAGCCAGAGGCTTTAACCCTTTCAGTCAAGACCCATTGCTTTAAAAAAATGTGAGCTCGAGATCGCTATCTTTGAATCTCTTTTGGTTTGATCTCCAATCAAATCCTTCTCTGTTGCGAGTCAGCTTTATTTGCCGACCTTTGCCGCACCCTGTGCCGTTGAACTTATTTTTGAAATACTCTTCACTGGTCCCTTTCTCTTAAATTCTGATCCCTCAGTGAGAACAATAATCAGCGACGTTGTAATGACATTCTTGAGATTAAAAAATCCTCCTGCTCAAAGTTTCGTTTCGAGAACAGTGCATGCACTCGCTTCGGATCGGTCGTGCTTGCCTTGGATGACAGCCTCGTGAACGTGTAACCGCACGCAGCAATGTCCCGCATCGTATTAGCCACGTCGGCTGCGACGATGCCCCTCTTCTCCCAGAAGCCACCACCGGGAGTCACTTCGACAATGACGTGCTCAATGCATTTTTCCTTGAAAAGTGGCATCGCACCAGAGAGGACGCGTTGTTCCAACCCTTCCGTGTCGATCTTCATCATAAAGATGCGCATCGAAGACGACGGCGGCAACACGCGGCTCAGAGGCACTACGGGCACGGAGACGTCGCCCTCCTCCAAGGTGCCCGTCTCTATCGCCGAGATCGGGAATCTCCCCGACTCGAACGAGCACGTGCTCATCGAGCTGGCTTGCACGAAATCCATGCGGTCGGACAGTCCCGCTGCTAGGACAACTCCGCGATCAGCAAAACCGTTGACGAGCAACGCGGCATTGACGACCTTGTTGCACCCGGGCTGAACGTCAAAAAACGCAGCGGCGCAGCCGTGCGAGATGGCGTTTAGGCCATAGAATCCCGTGTTGCTGCCAACGTCGAGAAAAAGGACATCAGCCTCACGGTTATTGTGATTTCTACAGCCTGCGCTGAGGATCTCTTCCATAGCAGCAGTCACGAGCTGCTCACCTCGTTTGGCACAGATCCAGTTGTCGACCATTCCCGTGTCTGCCACTAAGAAGTCACCCTTCCCACATCCGACGCGCTTGAAACCCCACGTATTGAGGAGGGTCGCGTCGTACGAGAGAGGAGATGCGAACTTGCTTGCGACCAAGCTGGCGAGCACAGAACTTGAGCTGCTTTTTGTGCTGTGCAGCGAGATCGTTGTCGGATAGCTTTGAGGTGCTGTGACGAGGGACACGGCTTCTTTCCGGTGGCTTGCTGAGCGCGAGGATGCTGCTGTGTTGCATGCCTGTTGCAGCAAAAGAAAAAAAAACAATGCCGCGCGGCAATAGGTGCGAGGGGCCGCAAGTGGAGAAGCTTTGTTCCGCATGCCCGAATTTACAGGCATATCGGAAGGAGATCGGAGGCTTGTTTTCAAACGCGACTTCACGGAGGCTTGTTTCCTTGTAAAGCTGCAGGAAAGGACTGGGGGAGCAAAGAGCAAAATGAAGGAAGCGAGAAAAGGAAGCGAGAACCCGTCAAAGGAAATAGGGAAAAAAACAGAGGCTATAAAACATATTTTGCCCCATGAGAATGGCATATTCATAGCAACCAGGCGAGTATCAAAAAGAAAGTTTTCATGGACAAAACACCAGAGCACGAATGCGTTCGCATCCTCACTATTGTATGGGAGCATTAAATGCAAGAAAGATATGGGCCACACATGGATGAAAGCGCGGCAACCGAGAGCCACTCGCAGTCGTGCTATTTTGTTCCTTTTTTTTGTTGCTGTCATAGTGGTATTGATATTGGTCCAGCACTGGGACTCAGTTCCGGTCCACTTTCCTCCTACATCACATCTATCGCCTTCTGACTTCCTCGTTCCGTCCAAAGTGTCTGATTTTGTCCTCGATGACCTGCCATGGTCACGATTTCGCGCCGTCACGGTCCTTCACAAGCCGTGTTCGACGCTTGGATACACCCTTAGCAATTTTGCGGGGAACCTCGGGCCAGAATGGTCGCTCTTAATACTGCACAACGCGTTTTTGACCTCATCAATCAAGTCCAACAAGATAGTGCAGATGCTCAAGAGAGGTGGGGGGACACATCAGGAGCAGGAGGATCCGCAACTGCGCCCGCAGCAGAAGCTTCCGCGGCTGTTTTTGAACCCGCAGCGACAGCGGCGACAAAAAATGAGGCAGCGGTTGCAGCTCAAGCAACGGTACCAACAGCAGCAGCAGCAGCAGCAGGAAGCACAACGACGGCAACAGCGACTCTACACAACTTCTCTTGAGGCGAATGGGTTTCCGAGACTTTCAAGCGCCAATTCCTCGTCCTACTCAAAACTCCTGGCTTCCAGACGATTCTGGACCTCCATGCGCGCTCAGCACGTGCTCATATTTCAAATGGACAGCGTTCTCTGCTCCATGTCTCCCTGGCGTGCCGAGGACTTTCTGCAGTACGACTTTGTCGGCGCTCCTTGGATAGACAGGTGGTACGGCATGGACATCGGCAACGGCGGGCTCTCTCTGCGCAAGGTTTCGACCATGATCAAAATCACGGAGACCTTTAAGTTCAACGAGACGGAGAACGAAGACATTTTTTTTGCGAGAGGTATTTACAAGCTCAGGGACGCGGATCAGAGTTCTGTGCAAATCCCACCGGTGCACGTAGCTGTCAAGTTCTCGTACGAAGCAGGTGAATTACCCAGATTGGCTTCTTTCGGCGTGCACAAGACCCCGTTTCTAAGCGTGGACGAATTGAGCATAATTAAAACATGCCCCGAGGCAATGCTAGGCGTTTGGAAGAGCTGCAGAGTGCCCGAGCTCTCGAGAGAACAAACATATGGTCCTATGGCTGACTTTTCAGAAAGCGGATCTGAAAGCGGATCTGACAGATTTCTCGCTGCAAACTTCCTGCTTGATGCGCAGTCAAGTGAAGGAATAATGTTGTATAAAAGTCTACCCGAAACCTCCGAAAAAACAATAACGCAGCGACCCCTGTAACGATATATATTGCTGACGCATGAAATGCGTCTTCTTTACCAAACATTTATTCGTCCCCTCTATGCAAGAAAGGGTTTCTCTTTCTTTCACGAAAGAGCGACTATCCTCTAGACATTACGTACTGCTACATACGCTGAACAAGGGAATACGCAGAACTGGGAAAATCCATGCTGTTGCGACGCTTGAAAGATCACGCATAGATATGCACAAGCTTCGTCTCTTTGTATATATATGTTTTTTTTCAAGGCGGCAAAGAAGGAAGTCCAAGGCGCCTGCCGGCTCTGTCCAGCGCGAGATGTAGCAGCCCTGCAAAACCACCTCCGCTGGGGAGGACTGCAAGATGCAGCGGGTGGAACCACGTCTGCACATCCGTGTTAGATAGCAGCGCCATGGCCTCTTTCTCTCCAATGACAACGAGTGATGTCCCTGGGCTCTGAAAGAAGCTCACATACGTGGTGCTGCCATGCTCCGAGACGACAACCGTCGCTGCAGATATTGCTCGCATCTGCTTTCGGATGCTCATCTTTGCCGGAGTGATGCAACTGACCTTGACAATTTCTCTGTCCCCGGGCTCGGGATTTGCGTTCTTTGTGGCAGGATTGAGCGCTCTCTTTGTCAAATCGCAGACGTCGAGTCCAAGAGACGGGGTCATAAGTTGCAACTTATTTAGGACAACGACGTGATGCTTTTCCCTCGAGGGCTGCAAAACCGGCAACGCCAGCTTCTGAAGGACGCGTTGGCGGAGCTTTCGAATGGAAACTCCACGGTGTGGAAACATAGAGCCCACAGAAAGCGCGTGGGAATGACCAACCACGAGTTCACGGAAGCACACGTCCTTGTGCGGCGGGAACATGGGAGGATGGTCGAACGCGAGGGGTAACCATGCGCGTATCTTTTCCTCACAAAGGTCGTTTGCGGTCTTTCCCTTCGTTCCTGGGACAATGTGATGGATCCCGCCCTTGCGCATGTGGGCGTGAACTTCCTGGTCGGTGAAGGTCGTGCAGTTGTTCAGAAAGACGGGCTGTAGCTTGTGCAAGGAATCGCCGAACATGTCTGCTGCTGCATAGGAAGAGATGACCGTATCGAGGAGCAAATGTGCATAGTTTGATGGATCGGACATTCGATCCAAAAGATGCACTTTGTCTTCTGACATGAACTCGAGAGTCTCCGGGCGAGGTTCGTGTCGTACATCTGTTCGCTCGGGCACACACGTGCAGTCCAATGGAAGGTAGCCGGCGCAAGCTGGACCGCCACCCGGGAAAGTCTCCATCCGGGTTGTAGGAGGCGCACGCGATTCCACGAAAGGGTCAACGTAATATGTCAACAACCCGTCGACGATGCAGACGTCTCGAAGCTTGCAGACTCTGATGTGCACATCCGTTGCATCGTGATATCCTCGGCACTGGTCCACGCTCTGGACATCGAAGTCAAAAGCTTGCGATCCCGAAGCCGTGCACTCAAAAGACGAATACGAATCAAGGCGGGCGCGTTGGCGCACGGGGGCGGCATCGGAACTAGAGGAGGAAAAGGAGGTGGTGGTGGAGGAGACGGTGGGAGACGCGCGATTCGGCCTTTTAATCAAGGATTTATCACGCTGCACGTCGTCCAAAGTCGGGGAACATTCCACTGCTAAGAGACCCAGGGCAATGGGACCCAAAACAAAGCAGCAGCAGCACAGCAGCGAAAGAAAGCACGCCTTTTGGACCCCATATGTGGCCTTAGAGGAACAACGCTGCATGAGGAGGAGTGACGTATGTAAGATAAAACCGGGTGGCTCCGAGGCACAGAAAAGACGCCAATGTTCCGTTTGTATAACTTTGTGTTCGTCAAGCGCAAGAGAATCAGCCAAATGGTGATCTTCTTTTGATATGCAACAGAGAGCACAGAACTTACACACGCCCGGATTTTCTTCTTTTTTGCCAGCGTCATGCGGCACACGCAATTTTTTTTTACACGTTATACAAGCCAAGGTTTTGCACAACTTTTTGCCTCCAGCTGAAGCTGCGCCGCCTCGCAGTGATTCAGCCACTGTGAAGTCGTCCGACGCTGCGACTCAAATGTTTCGTCCGAACTCTCATCGCATGAGCAATTGCCTCTCCTAGCCCGGTGCCGTCCCCGAGGCGAACGAACAGGGGGACGATGTGCGTCATGTACAGCATGTGCTGGTCTTCCTTCCAAAGAGGACTGCTCTCGCCATCTCCCCGTCCGAGCACGACACTCACGGTGAAATCTCGAGACCACACCGCCGCCAGCGACGTGGTGCCGTCCTCGGAAACGAAAATATCCGCTTCCTGCATCCATCGCAATTCTTCTGAAAACGACATCGATGCGGGCGTGATACAGCTGACGAGTACACTGTTCGTTTCCTGAATCTGGTGCGGGTGCAAATGCCGCTGCTCCTGCCGCTGCTCCTGCCGCTGCTGCACGAGCTCTTGGACGACGGTGCAAACATTTTCCCACGCACCAGCCGTGAACCCTGCTCCGCGCTCAGCAACGACTATGTGAACTACCTCAGGAGACGTCAACTCAATGTAACCTTTTGTACTTTGGGTCGGTTCTTGCTGAAATAAGGGAGCGTCGGGAAAAAGAGTAGATCGCTTTGGAGTTTCCGTCGTCGCCCCCCTAGAGGCAAAGACGGAAGAAGAAGAAGACGCGACGACAGTGCTGCTGCCACTCGAGTCAGCGAGCCTCTTTACCAATGATTTGCGGTGGCGCTCGTTAAACCGCGACGAGGGATGCAGTCGAAGGGCGTGCTCGCGTAGACGACGCACGTGCCCACCGAGATCCAACTTCAGGGATTGGATCGAAAATGCCGAGTTCTGTCCCACCAGCATGCGTCGAAAGCACGTCGTCGCATTTGCTGCAGAAACGCCTTTTTGGGAGGCGGCAAACTTCTGGGGTAGCACTAGGAGCGGGTGTGCGAAGAAAGCGTCTGTCATGGACGAGACCAGCGAGAGACAAGCAAGCTGCCGCGTGAGAGACTCACCCATGCCGTTGCCACCGTCGCCGCTGCCGTTGCCGCTTTCGTCTCTTTTCGTCTTAACGCCTTCCACATAAGGAGTCTTGACTCCGCCTAGAAGAGCGCAGTCGGAATAGGCAGTAGGGACGACGGAACGCCACTCGTCTGTCAGCCCGAACGCGTCCAGGGCAATCCATGTAGGCAAAAGGTTGTCAAAGAGGTAATGGCCAATATTGTCCTCCCACGAAAAGTCAAAGAGCGTGTGTATCAAGTCTCCATCTTGTCTGATTCGCCCTAGTCCTTTTGTCGTCCCTTGGTAGCGCTCTACCTCACCTGAACGTTGCTCTCGCTGGTTTTTCTCGTCCTTTTCCTCGGAGAAAAACGACGCTCCGGGTGGGAGGAAGCCTCTGTGTATCTCAGGAGTCCAAAGCGGACCTAAGTAGCCCAGTTTGACGAGGCCGCCTCCATCTGATGCCAGAGATCGCAGGCCGTACGTGCTTTCAGCTGGAGGAGGTTTCAGGTCAGAGTCAGAGCCCTTGGCGTCGGCACCTTCCACCCCCTCGAAGTAATGCAATGCCCCCGCCTGCCAGCACACGTTTTCAAGGTAGCAAACGCGAAACTGCGCTTTGCCCGTCGTGCTCGGAAACCCGAACTTGTGCGGAAGGTCCTGGAGCTTTGCCCCACTCCAGGCCTGGTTGCCACCTGTGCATACGTGTGCACTGGAAATGAGATCGTACGGAGGTGGAACCGAGGAAGAAGAGGACAAATCAGGTAACGCAGAAGAAGCCCGGAACGGCTTTTCTCTAAACCGCTTTCGGGTTTGCTGTTCGGACGACTCCTTCATAGGCACTCGCTGCTGCCGCTTGTCGTTTGAGATTTGAGAGGAGGCGCGGGAGGCGCGGGAGGCGCGGGAGGCGCGGTGGCTCATACCGGGCAGCTGTTCTCTGGAGCTCCTCTCGCTGAGGGACTTCGCGCCAGAGATCGGAGTCCAGAGAGCAGCGACTGCGTGTTGCAAACAAAACAGTGTGAAGACTTTAGTCTTGATCATCTTGTTGCAGAACAAGAAATCAAGCCTTATTGTAGGAGGACGCCCCGATACGTGATGATCGTGGGATGATCGTGCGTGCAAGTTCGCTGAAAGAAACGCTCCTTGTTCGTCAAGTGACAGAGCCGTTGCGCTCTGCATTCTTTTCCGCTTTCTTTTGCCATTTATAAAACGGATTTCTTTGCCGCACTGAGCCAGTTTCCGCAAAACAGCTTCTTTAAAGCGGTTTCCAATCCATCGCTGCTTTTGATCGGCCGTGACTCGATAATCTTTCTCCCCGACACTACTCATCTTGTTTATTACTATGCGTATCTGTAACTAGAAAGGCAGCTTCAAGAGTTGTTCGTGCGTTTGTCTCGTTCAGTCTCTCTCTCCTTTTGATTATAATTGTTCTCTCTTTTCTCTTTTTTTCGCCACTCTCTCTCTCTCTCTCCTTGCTAACTCTCTCACCCTTTCTTTCTCAACTCACGAAGCGCCTCTTTGTCAACTCTCTAGCTTTCTCTCTTTCTCGCTAGCCTCGTGACGCGAAGTTAACTGAGGCCGAAGGGGGAGCGCGCTGCTGGTCTGCCTTTCCAGGTCCCGCGAGACTCACTTGCGCGAAAGCGGTTGCCGCAGGCTCAGAGCCAGCAGTCGCAAAGATAGCCGACCCGTCGCCGCCCGCTTGCTTCTCGCGGTACCACTCGACCGTTCTCTTGATGCCCTCGAGCAAGTCCAGATCCTTGTTCTCCGGGCACAGCGCGCGGTAGCGAGACGTGTCTGCTGTGCGACGCAAGGGACCGTCCACGGCGCCCTCTTCGAAAGAAAGGCCGCCGCGGTACCCGGTTGCCTCGCAGACGAGCTCTGCCGTGCGGCGGACGGACACTTCTCTCCCTGCGACGATGAGCGGGTCGAACTCGTCGTAGTTGTTCAAAGCCCACAAGCAGGCGCGAGCAAGGTCGCGGGCGTGCTGAACCTGGCGAAGGGGATTGCCAGTGCCCATGACCTTGAGGGGGAGGTCACTGGTGCCCTCGGAGCGCGCCTTCTCGGCCCGCGCGATGAGGGCATTGACCAAGGGCGCCGTGCTCGGGTTGAAGTCTCCGTACTGGCCATAAAAGTTCCCAGGGAGCACGCTCGTGAAGGCATCGCCGTGCTGCATGCGGTACCACTGCGCGAGCTGCGCCAGCGCCTTTTTCGCGGCCGCATAAGACTCAGCCGCGGCGTGGTGGCGGCCGCCGTACAGGCGGTCAGCCTCGGCGGTCATGGGGTACTCGCAGTCTCGCGGGAACATGACGGTAGACAGAATAGATACGACCTTGATGCGCGCACCGACGTGCGCCTGCACCTCATGGGAAGCGCGCAGGACGTTGTCATTCATGGCGACGTTGCCCAGCCAAAAGTCCACGAGGCGCGAGTTCATGCCATGGAGCGAGTCCCTCATTCCCGCGCAGTGGAGCACGTGCGTGGGCTGGAAGCGGGCAAACATGCGGTCGACGTCGAGTTTCGAGCGCAAGTCGCCGTCGTGGCGTGCAACATACACGCCGTCGCAGTCGGAGTAGTCCGGATCCTGGGCCAGCACGTCCTTGACGTGGCGGCCCAACATCCCTCCGGCGCCAGTAACCAGGACGCACTTGCGAGGCCTGAAGTCGAACGAGGAAAGGACGCTCGCGATTGCTTTGATGACGTCCTGGGAGACGACTGCGTGGCGAGGACCACGAATCACCAGGGCGCGCGAGGACAGAGCGATGGCGGCAGGGCAATCGTCAAAGCGGCAGGGGCATCCTCGCAGGCGCGGCATCGCTTCCGCGACAAAAGGCGAGTCGAAAAGGGGACGAACGGAAACGATATCAGACGCAGGAGCACGGTCACAGGCTTGGGCTGAGGTGTAGGCAGGCGCAGCGTCAGGCTGTTTGACACGACGTGCGATCGCGTCATTCAAATAGTCCACAAGCTCGTTTTTATGGTGAGCGTACTCCCGACCGAGGATGAAACAAGCGCCTGACCAGGAGTGGCGGACGCCGTCGCCGGCTTGGAGCAAGCTAAAAGCAGGTGTGGCTTCAGCGGCTCCCTTTCCGCTGGCCGCAGAGCCCTTGTGCTCGCGGTCGTCATCTTTCTTCTTTAATGACGAGAGCACCGAGAGAAGTGTGGTGGCGAACGCCTCGGCATTGCGGCGGGAACACTCGTTTATGGCGTCGAGGTTCGCGCTCAGGGCCTTGACTTTTTCGGCCTGTTCCTTCGTAGGTCGTGCGTCTATACCAGATTTTGACACGGCAAACGCAGCGAGGACAGGGCCTCGGGCAGCTACTTTCTTGCCGTCTTCGTCGACGCCACCGTTGTTTCCGTACTCAGTCCATCCCGACCCGCGAGTGGAGCGCAAGAAAGCGGCATCGACGTCCGAATTGCACAGGACGACGCCTCCGTCGTCCGAACCCCAATCGTCCTCGTCGCAAAGGTCAAAGGCAAACACGCCAAAGTCTCCCGTGGCTCCCATGTTTCTCGTCGCAGACACGGCTTTTTCGAGGGAATGTTGTTGCTCTTTTGCGCCGATTCCTTCTATTCCCAAACACGCGTTCCTGCTGCTTTCCGTAACTGCGTCTGAGAAGGACAAGCCCGGAGCACTTCGGGCGACCTCGATAAAGATCAATTTATTGTCCTTGGCGAATGCTTCTAATTGGAGCACGTCGGAGGCGTTACCCACCACGTTATAGGCGATGATCGCTTTGATCTCTGAAGCGCTCGAGTTCAAAGCTTGTACGCACGCGTCATATTCGATGTTCGCCGTCGAGAGCTGCAAATCAATTAGAACGGGCCGCAGCCCAAGGCGAGCGACCGAGGGCGCGATCGTCGACCAACAAGAGGCGGGAATCAAGATTCCATCGCCAGAAGACAAAAAAGACTCGCGCTCCCTGTTGAAGCAAGCTCCAAGGGCATGCGACAAAGCCGACCACCCGCGGTTGAAGATGACGACACGAGAACCGCCGGACAGTTTCGTCGACAGCGCCTGCTCTGCCTCGACGATGACAGAGTTGGTTCTCGCCATGATTTTGCCTTTATTCTTCGAAAAAGAACAAAACTCGGATGGTGCTCTGGCAGCAATAGCTACTTTCCCGAGAATGTGCAGCTGCTAGAGATAGCTACAAGAGAAAATAAGCTGCCAAAAAGATGAGGTTTAGAAAGGAAGCAAGCGAGAGAGTGAAACGGTTGATGTGTCACGCCGGTGATAATGAAAATGATTATGAGAGGATTCGAAAAAATATACCGCTGGTAATGCGCTTATTTTGGACTAAAATCAATTTAAAGCCGGAAATAAGAAAAACATCGTGGTAAAAAACGAAGGGTTTATTATGCCGAAACTTTGTCTTTGCCTTCGCCTAAACCGTGCCGCTTCATCAAGACGCAAAAGCTTTACAACGCTGCCGTTTTTTCAAGGCGGTTTGAATCTCCAGCGACTGTTCGCCCTTGAACGTCTTCGTGACGGGTTCACAAATTGCCCTATAAGACAGAGTAAAAAAACTATCTGCTCATGTCAAACGAGGACATAAAGGATGCCAAGACGACGACTCATGTCTACATCCAGCCGACAGTGAGAAAGTCTCAGAAACCTACCGATATGACGGTGACTGCTGAAGCACATGCCGGCGATGACGCGCCTCCTTCGCGTGCTTCTGCTTCTCCTGCAGCCGCTCGGGCCGGCTTCATCGTCACGTTGACCCTGTACTGCGTCTCCGGAACTCTCCTGACGCTGTTTAATAAGCTTCTCATCAAGCTTTTCCCGTTACCAAACGTGGCCATCTTGCTCCAGAACGTGGCGACGGTAGCTCTTCTTCGTGTGGGTTCCTTGTCGTGCCCGAGTTTCTTCGGGGACTTGCCATCTGTCGATGCATCCCTCGTGCGAATGTGGTGGCCACTGACGGCCATGTTTGTCGGGCTGCTGGTCAGCTCGATGCTTGCGCTCATGCACGTCAGCGCCGTGACGCTCATCGTCTTCCGAAACCTTACTAGCCTCTCAGTGGCGGTGCTAGAGTACGCCGTCCTGGGAACCCGCGTGCCAATTGAGGGGGCGCTCGCGCTCCTCGGCATCATCGCCGGAGCTGTTATGTACGCGGCGCACGATCTTACGTTTTCGTGGACAGGGTACGCGTGGCTCCTGGCCAACCTGGTATCGACCTCGGCGTACCAGGTGTGGGTAAAGCGCGTCATCTCGTCTTCTGAGGCGCAAACTATGGGACCCTTTGGCTTTTCTTACGTGAACAACCTGCTCTCGCTGCCTGCGCTCGCAGCGATCGCGCTTTTCACAGGCGAGCCCCTTCGGATGGCGCAGGGCGCGTTTATCTCCAGCGAATCCATGGCCGTCCTGTTCCTGTCCTGCGTGCTCGGTTGCACGCTCAGCGTCAGCGCGTTCATGGTCAACATCGCTGTTTCGGCGACATCGATGATGGTCGCAAATAATGTCAACAAGTTTTTTGTCATTATTCTGAGCGAGATTTTTGTGCAGAGCACGCTCGACGCCGTGGCCACCGCTGGCTGCGTGACGGTTCTGTTGTTTGGATTTTGGTATGCTCGTTCTAGACAGAAGAAAAGCAGCGAGGGTGGCAGCGACTCTGCTGCCGGGAGCATCCGTGTTCAGGCAGAAACAGACAAAAGCGAAATAGGAGTCCAGGACAAAGGGACTGCAAAATCGCGCGGCTTGCTGGTATCCAGCGAAAACAACTGCAAGAAAAAGATTTCTTCGGTTAAGAACGGCAGCTGTGCTTGATGGGCCGCGCGCCCGTGCGTGCATCATGAACCCTTACTCACTCCGCACGATATTATACGATTTCGAGAGTGCGATGGCGATTGTGATGACTCATTCCTATTAAGTCTGCCTCGAAAAGGACACAGAGCTGCCTTCCCCGCCGAGGCAGCCAAAGCTCCTTGACCACCTTGATGGGCTGTAACTTGAAGAACTTATCTTCTTCGTTTTCCTGATTATTTCTGTTTTCTTACACGTAAAAACTTTCCCTCTAGAACATGAGATTGTCATATCAAGTGGAACACGCGACGAGAAAAAATGAAGTCCTCGAATTGAAATTCTTCCTCGTGGAGCTTGTTCACGACGATGTTCGTAATGTCATGGACCGTCACAGCAGCTGGTGGGTACAGCTTCGACGAATACTGCTCTCCGTAAGTGTAGACGTGTGTAAAATCTCCATTTTGCATGATCCGGTGCATGAGATCGCGTTTCGCGAGCGAGTTGAACTCCTTGATTTCGGCGATCACGTACTCAACGTTTTTCAGAGTGTCATATGCGCCGTCGAAGACGGAAGACTCGTATCCTTCGGTGTCTACCTTCAGAATCGTAATCGGTTGGGTCAGGGTTAAGAGGGAGGATAAGCGAGAGACTTGGACGGCGGCGCCGCCGTTTCCGTCGTTTCGCGTTGTTGTGTTTGCTGCTGCAGCGGCTCCCGAGCCTTCCTTCTCATCCTTCCGCTCCATTTTTCCAAGGGCCCAGCCCTGGTTCTCCGGGAACGTCACGCGTTGCTCTTCTTCTTTCGCGCCGACGGCATTCGGGAAAAAATGAATGTTGCGCTGTGCGACTTCGGGCTGTAGCGCGGCGCCGACGCGAAGGAGCTTCGCCGCATGAACGTTTGGCTCAAAGGAGTAGACCTTGGCCCCCCAAGCGGAGCTCAAAAATGTAAAATATCCTATGTTCGCTCCCACGTCCACGACCACGCGGTCTTCCTCGCGCGTCAGGCCCAGAATGTGCTCGAAGATGGACGTCTCGACAGGCGCCCATACATGGTGCTCCCGGAGATCATCACACACGACCATACACTCGCAGTCAACGCACGCGGCCGTAATAAACGGTCTCAACGTAATCGTGCGCAGAAAACGGAGCTTGGGAAGAAGGCTACCGCGAACTCTATCTCTGTCGGCCTCATCAAGTGCTTGCGATATGTGGTTCGAGAAAAAACCGTAACTGTGCAGCGAGTGATGCCTTAGCGCGCTGACAGCAGAGGAGGGTGCAAGTGAGACCGACAGAGTCACCGCCGCAAACAAGGCAGACATGCGTTTTGTGATCGAGGGCTGTGTCGTGAATTGACGTACAATGGAACGGTAGAAAAGTAACGTTATGGACCGAGCACAACAGAATGGAAGGAGCTGGTTTTGAGGGATCCGTAGATCGAATAAATGAAAGTGCAGTGACACGCTATCCGGCCCCTGCTTCGCTCCTTTTCGACGTTTTCTGACGTCGCATCTGCCACCATCGACCTGCAGCTTCTATGATGTTGGTCGCAAAAGAATTGGTTCCTCCTCCTTGCCTCAGATGCCCTCAAAATATCAGCACAGTACCTTCATGAGAAGTGGTTTGAAAGTTTGCAGAAGTGCGCGGCGCGAGATGAGAAAGGTATCGCCAGAAGGACAGAAAGCAGATTTGAGCGTAAGGAAATTTTCTTTGAAGACAGAAGCGAAAATAAGGGAGAATATTGCCTATCGCCAGAGGGCAAATATATACAGCGAAGCTTTCGTGACACGATTCTCTTGTGCCACAGCGAATATAATTGGTTTCTGAGACCTGTCCGATCTTTTATCTCAGTCTCTCACGCATGCCTTAGACCGTGAATCCATACAAAATCGGCGAGGTTTGTTCATTTTAAGATTTCGTCCATTTTGAGGATTTCGTTCATTTCAAAAGTGCGTGCATGGCCTCTCGCGCTTTCTCTTTCTGTCTATTTTTTTTCCAAATGAGTCACCTCTACTAAAAGGATGTAGAACGCAAGGAAGACGTAAGCTATACAGAACCACTGTTGCCTTCTCATTTTTCTCAGGAAGAGGTGTTTCTTTTTGTGGCGGAAATGACAACTCCACTTTTGCCGCTGCTGACACTGCCCTTTTTCTGCGTACCAAAAAACAAACGATGGGCCTAAGGCAGGCAAACCACTTTTGACAAGGCAATAAGAGGGATATAAGAAAGAACCATCATTTTAGACTGACATCAATGTTGTTTTAGATTGGAAATCCACAGTGGAGACTCATAGAGTCTTTTGACTGTGACAAGAGTCGCAGTTATCTATTTGGAAGCATCTCATTATTCCTGGATGCCGTTTGGGTCCTCGATGGACGCAAAATCGGCAACGCTGCCTCTCAAGACCCTGTACGCGTTGTCCACGTCCGGTGCGCTGGTGGACGCGAGATAATCCCACCAAACGGGAGAACGTGAAAAGCTGAATGCTCTGAATTCGCTCCTTTTTTTTGCGGTGGTGCTCGTTTTTGTGAGCCACGCGTCAGGTTTCATTGGCGCTGCAGACCCCTCTGCCAAGGGAGTCGTGCTAAGCATGCTGGGAGAAGGCTCCGCCGGCGTATCGTTCTTCTTCACGCTGTCGGGTTTCATTCTTTGCTACCGTTAATATGACGCGTTCTACGCAATATTTGTGGACCATTCATTAAGCCGCCGAGACGCGGTCACCGCATTTGCGGCACAGTAAAGAAAGTATTTCATGGCGCGTGTCGCCAGGATATACCCGCTGCACATGGTTGGTCTCGTCGTTGCTGCCGTCTTGACGCGGGTGGGCTGGCTACCCTTCGTTCTTGAGCCGACCTTTCACCTGCCCAAGAACACCACCAACGCGCCTCCCGTCTGCGGTTTCCTGGCCCAAATGTTGCTATTGCAGGCATGGTTTCCGGCCGGGTTAACTAAATGTACAACGCCGTAACGTGGAGCCTGTCCGCCGAAATGTTTTCATACGCGGCGTTTCCGTTCATCTGCTTCCTAATGCACAAGTCGCGCAGACTCAAGACAGGCCTCGCCATCGTTTACTGTTCGATCACTACGGTTGCCGTCATGCATGCTTCCAAGGCTAGCCCTGACGATAAGTTGCGGCATACGTTGTTCAAGCACTGGTTTGGCTATATCTTTCCACTTGTTCGACTTGCTGAGTTTGTGGTCGGCAAGTGCTCTTTCTTTTGGTACAGAAAATTAAAGGTTCGCTTTGCTGATGCGCGCAATAGCGCCGTGTTTTCGGCGGTGTTTGAGGTGTTCCTACTTGGAATCGCGCTTGCGTCCGTGGTCGCGGCCATCACGTTGAAGGTGGCACCATGGGTGCGCTACTCGCTGTGGTACTTGCCGGCATCGGTGTGCATTGTCGTCGGTTTTGCGCACAACGGCCCCATCGCGACCACCATTCTCAGCCATCCGTGGCTCGTCTTTCACGGAGAGACGTCATTTGCTTTCTACTTATTTCACTACATATGTCTGTCTCTGATCGTGACGCACGTGCACGGAAGCATCTACGCACTCGTCGCGCTGGCTTATGCCGCAAGCAGCGTGGTTGCGTACATTGCGTTTCGGTGCGTGGAGACCCCGGGACGAAAAAAGATTCGAGATGCGTTGACACGTACTTCGACGCAGCGGCCCAATCTCAGCCAGGGGCGAAACAGGACAAAACCTTGCTTGAAGTACGTGTAAGCTAAGCTGCTCTATCGCATCCCGCGCCCGCCCAAATTAATGCCGTTCTGTTGTCTTGTCAGAAGTCACAAGTTCAGAACTAGTTGCTCTGAGACCGTACGGCTCACAATTCACTGTATTTCCGCAGTGATCTGCGTGCATGGTCTCTCGCGTTTTCTCTTTATTTCATTTTTTTCAACGTCTATCGAAAGGATGTAGAGCGTGGGGAAGACTTACGTTCTACAGTGGTTCTGTGGAACGTAAGTCCTTTTCTTACTTTTTTCAGGAAGAGGCATCTCTCGCCTCTTTGTGGCAGAATGGTCCGTATGGTACGCATCAGGCAAAAATGGTGCTCTCTCTCGCGCTCTTAGATGCTTCTCTGCCCTTTCTTGTCCTTTCCTTTTTTTCTTTCCCTTTTTGTGGACGAGCTCTTCGTCTCAATTTTCCCTCCTGGAGAGAAAAGAGAAAGAGAGACTTTCTTTCACAAAAAAGTCGACACTGCGCCAAATGAAAAAACGATCACGCGCTGCCGGCATACGCCGTTGCGCGTTTTGCACCTTCTTTGCCTTCGTATCGGTCTTGGGAACAGTGTTCGTGTCTCGCAATGCATTTTCGGTTGCAGCAGAAGCAGCAGCAAGAGAGGCGCTTGATCAAAGGGTCGGCAGCAGGTTGACGCTCCGAAAAGATGCGACCTGGACAAACCAAAGGCGGCGGCAGATCAAAATAACAGGCACGGGCGCAGTCTCTTATGCAGCGGGGGCGACAGAGACAGAGAAGGCAGTGCCTCCGTTCCCACCACTAACGGCACCTCCACCACCACACGCAACAACAACCCACGTCGTCGTCGCGTCCTTTGGCGAGCCCGAGACGTACCATGCCGTCTCGCTGTACTTTGCCTCGAAGCTCGCCGGGGCCACCGTGCACCACGTCGTCATGCACACGTACGGAAAGGGACACGAGCCAGGGGAGCTGAATCTGAAAGTAGCAGAGGAGGTGGAGGGAGCAACGGCTGGAGCAGCAGCAACAGCAGCAGCAGCAGAACGGAAACAGGCACGCAACTACCACCAACAGCCTTCCGTCCCCTGGCGCACCATCTACCATCGCCTTCGGGTGCACCGCCACAACATCGACCTTTCCGTAGAAGACTCGTATCACGCCCTGGCTCGTTCGTACCTGCACAGCAGCGCCAGGGAGGTCGACTAT
>Ga0315287_10002605_pt1 | contig 17160 bp, 13 predicted proteins | sample YL17G11_0_MG_FD_205037 | JGI IMG/M metagenome (GOLD analysis project Ga0315287, IMG submission 205037) | Sediment microbial communities from Yellowstone Lake, YNP, Wyoming, USA - YL17G11_0 | ecosystem: Environmental > Aquatic > Freshwater > Lake > Sediment | place: USA: Wyoming | collected...
GCCGGGCCGTCCGGCACGAGCAGCACCTCGAGCGTCGGCAGCGAGCGATCATCGACGGCCGGCGCGGAGAACCGGACGCCCAGGATCACGACGCCGTGCAGCAGGGCGGCGGCGAATACCGCCGTCGCCAGGCGATCCTCGGGACGGTCGTGCCAGAGACGCATTCTCATCTGGGCCGAGGCTACAGCCGCCGCCCGATCGCGTCCATCAGGGTGCCGCCGATGTCGAGACCGAACTGGCGATCGAGTTCGCGCACTCCCGTCGGGCTCGTCACGTTGATTTCCGTGACGAAGCCGCCGATCACGTCGAGCCCGACGAACAGCATGCCGCGCTCCCTGAGCACCGGGCCGATCTGGCTGGCGAGCCAGCGGTCGCGGTCGTCGAGCGGCCGGCCCACGCCTTTCGCCCCGGCCGCCAGGTTGCCGCGGTTGTCCGCAGCGGAAGGAATGCGCGCCAGCGCGTAGGGCACGGGCTCGCCGTCCACCAGGATGACCCGGGCGTCTCCCGTCGTGACGATCTCGGCAAGGTAGCGCTGCACGATCGCGTAGCGCTGCCCGTACTCCGTGAGCGTTTCGAACACGACGTTGGCATTCTTGTCGCCGAGATCCACGACGAAGATCGAGCGCCCGCCCATCCCGTGCAGCGGCTTGCAGACGATGCGGCCGTGCTCGCGCAGGAACGCGTGCATGTCGCTCATGTCCCTCGTGATGAGGGTGGGTGCGCAGCACTCCGGGAACCAGGCCGTGAACACCTTCTCGTTCATGTCGCGCAGGCCCTGCGGCCGATTCACGACCCGGGCTCCCTGTATTTCTGCGCGCTCGAGGATGTAGGTGGCGTAGATGTATTCCGTGTCGAAAGGCGGGTCCTTGCGCATCAGGATCGCGGCGAAGTCGCCGAGACGCTCGACCTGCGGCTCGCCGAGCGTGAACCAGTCGTCGTGATCGTCGCGCACCGTGACCGGGTGCGCGCGCCCCATGGCGATGCCGTCGCGCAGCCACAGGTGACGGAGCTCGAGATACGACAATTCCCAGCCGCGACGCTCGGCCGCCAGCATCATCGCGAGCGAAGTATCTTTCGCCGGCTTGATGTCCGCGATGGGGTCCATCACGACGGCAATGCGGATCTTGTTCTCGGCCATGGTCACTCCGGCAACCCTCGGCCGTCGCTGCGGCCGCATGTGATGGGCGTCATGGTATCGAAAGCGGCCAATGGCAGGGGACTGGCCAATATGTTAAAAAGCCCACGCGAGCGGTAGCCTCGCGCTTAGCGTCGCGACTACGACGCTCATTCCCATCCGGGGGTTCGAGGGCATGGAAAATACGGCAGCCAGCAGCAGCCGGCCGAGGTTGGCCGGGCTCAAGGTGCTGGTCATCGATGACAGCAAGACCATCCGCCGTACGGCCGAGACGCTCCTCGCCCGCGAGGGCTGCGAGGTCTTCACGGCGGTGGACGGCTTCGACGCGCTCTCCAAGATCGCCGATCACCAGCCGGACATCGTGTTCGTGGACATCATGATGCCGCGGCTCGACGGCTACCAGACCTGTTCGCTCATCAAGCACAACAAGGTCTTTCGCAACATTCCGGTCATCATGCTGTCCAGCAAGGACGGGCTGTTCGACCGGGCGCGGGGACGCATCGTGGGCTCCGAGCACTACCTCACGAAGCCCTTCACCCGCGAAGAACTGTTGAGCGCGATCGAGACTCACGTGCAGCGCTGATGCCGACCCCCTCGGAGGACCCACCGTGGCACTCGTATTGATCGTGGACGATTCCCCCACCGACGTGCACGTCATGCAGCAGGCGCTGGAGCAGCATGGGTTTCGCACCGCCGCGGCAGCCGACGGCGGCGAAGGCCTGCGCATGGCCCGCGAACTGCACCCCGACCTGATCCTGATGGACATCGTCATGCCCGGAGTCAACGGTTTCCAGGCCACGCGCGAACTCGCGAGTGACCCGCAGACGCGCTCGATCCCGATCATCATGGTCACCTCCAAGGCCCAGGAATCGGACCGGGTCTGGGGCCTGCGCCAGGGAGCGGTGGACTACCTCGTCAAGCCCGTCGCGATGGAGCAGCTCGTGCGCAAGGCGCAGGCCGCCATCGCCGGTTGACATGACAGGCGAAGCCGCCCTGCGCTCCCTGCGCGACCGCCCGTTCGAGCTCCTGCAGGAACTCGACCGGCGCGCGCGCGCGGCCGCTCAGGGCCAGCCCGAAGCTACCGCGACCGGCCCAGAATGGGTGGGTATCGCGTTCCGGCTCGGCGGCGAAGCATTCCTGCTCGCGCGCGAGGAAACACGGGAAGTGACGGGGTACCCCGCGTCCGTGACGCGCGTGCCCGGCGCACGCGGCTGGATCCGTGGCCTCGCGAACCTGCGCGGCCAGTTGCTGCCGATCGTGGACCTGCGCTCGTTCCTCGGTTCGGGCAACACGAGCATCGGGCGCACGACCCGGGTGCTGGTGGCGAGCCACCGGGAAATTCCGGCGGGACTCGTGGTGGACGAGGTGATGGGGTTCCGGCGGTTCTATGAAAGCGAGTTCTCGGCCGACCTGCCGCCGACGCTCCTGCGCTGCGAGCGATACCTCGCCGGCGCATTCAAGCGTGGCACGGAAGTCTGGCCGGTGTTCAGCGTGCGCACGCTGCTCGAGGGCCCACAATTTCTGCAGGCGGCCGCCTCGTGACGGCGCCGGCGGACCAGCACCGATGAATCGGGTGACGACATGATCAACAGACTCGACGCCGCCAGAGCGCAGCCAGTCCTGCTGGGCGTGGCGCTCGCTTCCGCCTTGCTCGCGGCTTTGGCGCTGCTGCTGTCCGGTCGCGCCCTGACGCAGCAGGCGCAGTTGCGCGAGCACGTGGCCGTGCTTGCGTCACTGTCCCAGAACATCCCGTTGCAGGCCGGCGCCGCCGTGCGCGGCTCCGCCCCGGCATTCGACGCCCTGGCCGATTCCCGCGCCCGCCTGGAGCGGGTGCTGAACGAAATCGATGCCGGCAAGTCGGCGGTCGGTCTGCTCGCTTCGCCGAGCGCGCGCCTGCTCGGCGGCGAGAACGGCTGGCCCGCGCTGCTCGAACAGTCGCAGGCCGTGCTCGATGGCCGCGACGCGGCGCTCAAGGCGCAAAGGGCGGCTGCGGGAGTGCGTGACCTGACCCCGCAGGTGCTCGGCGCCGCGGCGGACGTCATGAAGGCCATGGGCCCGCAGCGGCCGGAGGCCGTGAACCGCTCGTTCGAGCGTTTCGAGATCAAGGCCCAGGCCGTCGAGCAGGATCTCGCGGCTCTCGCGGACGGCACGGCGCCCGTCGAGGCTGCCTCGCGCCGGCTCACGGACAGCCTCGACTACATGGGACAGGTGGCGAGCGGGTTGACGGGCGAGCGCAACGCCGTCGGCCTCGAGGCAGTGGCAGCCGGCCCGGCGGTCGACGCAGCCAAGGTGCTCGCCGCCGTGTTTCGCAACGAGTCGGACCAGGTACGGGCCGTCATCGCACTCGGCGACCAGCTGGAGCAGATGCAGGCAGCACGCAATGCGCTCGCGGAGAGCGGCACGGCGTTGTACGCGAGTCTCGCCATGGCCGAGAAGGGCGCTGGCGCACAGGCCGCGGGCTGGTTCGGCAGCCGGTGGCTGCCGTTGTTCTTCATCGTCGTCACCTTGCTCTCGATCGCGGCTGCCACGTGGCTGCAGCGCGAACTGACGGCGCTGCATCAGGCCGCGGAGCACCAGGCGCGCCAGAACGAGCGCAACCAGCAGGCCATCCTCAGGCTGCTCGACGAATTGTCGAGCCTGGCCGACGGCGACCTGACCGTGCAGGCGACGGTCACCGAGGACATCACCGGCGCCATTGCCGATTCCATCAATTACGCGATCGAAGCCCTGCGCGAGCTGGTGGTGACGATCAACGATTCCGCGATCAAGCTCGATGCGGCCACGCGCCAGACGCAGGCGATCTCGACGCATCTCGCCAAGGCGTCCACCGCGCAGTCCAAGCAGGTCGGGTCGGCGTCAGAGTCGATTTCAGCCATGGCGTCCTCGACCGAAGAAGTGTCGGGCAACGCCGAGCGTGCGGCCGACGTGGCGCGTCATTCCGTGGACATCGCCCACAAGGGCGGCGATGCGGTGCGCCGCACCATCGACGGCATGAACGCGATCCGGGAGAACATCCAGGAGACCTCGAAGCGCATCAAGCGACTCGGGGAGAGCTCGCAGGAAATCGGCAACATCGTCGAGCTCATCAACGACATCGCCGAGCAGACCAACATCCTCGCGCTCAATGCGTCGATCCAGGCGTCGATGGCCGGCGAGGCGGGCCGCGGTTTTGCCGTCGTCGCCGACGAAGTCCAGCGGCTCGCCGAGCGCGCCGCCAACGCGACCAAACAGATCGAGGTGCTGGTGCGCACGATCCAGGCCGACACCAACGAGGCCGTGGTCTCGATGGAGCGCACCACGACCGACGTGGTGGGCGGCGCGCTGCTGGCGGAGAATGCCGGGGCTTCGCTCGAGGAGATCGAGCAGGTCTCGAATCAGATCGCGAGCCTGGTGCAGAACATTTCCGCGAGTTCGCGCCAGCAGGCGGGCGTGTCGCAGAGCATCTCGCGCAACATGCAGGTGCTGCGCGAAATCAGTTCGCAGACGGCCGAGAGTACGGCGGCGACGTCCAGTTCGATCGGCAAGCTCGCCGAGCTCGCCGCGCAGTTGCGCAAGTCCGTGACCGGCTTCCGCCTGCCGGCCGGCGTGCGCTCGAGCGTCACCGGCGAATACCCGGTGCTGCGCACGGACGAGGCCGAGTCCGACGAGCGGCCCCGCCGCGTAAGCGGGCTCCCTGGCTGATCCGACGGACCCCCTGAGCCGCCGTGAGCACCGGACCCCTGACACTGGCCAGCGTAGATGAGGCCCACGCCTCGCTGCAGGTCATTGCGCGCGAAATCTCCGCCGAACTCAACGAGGCGCGCGTAGCGCTGGAAGCTTTTGCGGAGCGCCCCGAGGATCGCGGCGCGCTGCACCGCTTCGCCGCCCACGTTCATCTGGCCCGCGGCGCGCTGCGCCTTGCGGAGGTCTACGGCGGGTCGCTGCTCGCCGAAGAGATGGAGCACGTCGCGCGCTACGTGGATCTGAATTCCGGCGCGGGTCGCGCGGATTCCGACGGGCTCGACGCGCTCATGCGCGCCATGGAGCAGTTGCCGTCCTACGTCGAGCGCGTGGCCTCCGGCGGGCGCGATGTGCCGCTTGCCCTGCTGCCGCTCCTGAACGACCTGCGGGCCGTGCGCGGCAGCGCGTTGCTGTCCGAAGGCACGCTGCTGCTGCTCAATCTGCATTCCGACGAGCCGGCGCGACCTGCGTCGGTGAATGCCGGCGATCGCGAAGTTGCCGACCTGGCGCGCCGTGCGCGGCCCCGCTTCCAGCTCGCGCTGCTGGGCTGGATCCGCGGCGAGAGCGTCGAGGGCAACCTCGAAAACCTCGCGGAAATCGCCAACCAGTTCGAGGTCGCCGCCTCGACGCAGCCGCTCTTCCAGCTCTGGTGGGTCGTCGGCGCCGTGCTCGAGTCGCTGCGCCAGGGCGAGGCGGGCGGCAACGTCTCCATCAAGCGGCTGCTCGGCCACGTCGATCGCGAGTTGCGCAGGCTGCAGGAGCAAGGCGAGCAGCGCTATGCGGAATCGCCGCCCGTCGAGTTGCTGAACAACCTGCTGTTCTACGTGGCCCGCGCGCGGACGTCGGGGCCGCGCGTGGACGGCGTGCGCCGGTCGTTCAAGCTCGAGCAGCTGGAGGCGATGGACGCGGACGACGAGTCGAGCGAAACCCTGTCGACCCCGAGCGTGCGGCTGATGAAGACAGTGGCGGCCGCGATTCGCGAAGACCTCACGCGCGTCAAGGACGTGCTGGACATCTTCGTTCGCAAGGGCGCGCAGCAGGTCGAGGATCTGGTGCCGCAACTCGAGATGCTGCGCAAGATCAGCGATACGCTCGGCGTGCTCGGGCTCGGCGCGCTGCGCGACCGCGTGCAGGGCGAGATCGACTCGCTCAGGTCCATCGTCGATCGCCGCATCGCGCCGGACGACACGACGCTGCTCGGCATCGCTGCCGCCCTGATCGCGGTGGAAGACAGCCTCGATGCGCAACTCATGCGGCTCATCCTGCCGGGCGCCCGGTCGGGTCAGCCCGGCGAGCCGACCGACGAGGAGTTTCGCCAGGTCCAGGACGCGGTGCTGCGCGAGTGCATCGTCAACATGGCGCGCATCAAGGAAGCGGTGACGCATGCGCTCGGGGCCCCGAGCGAAGCGCAAGGACTCGACCAGGTGCCGCAGCTGGTGCGCGGCATCACCGCCGGGTTGCTGATGCTCGGCAAGCAGCGCGCCGTCGAAGTCATGGAAAGCGTCGGGCGGGCGCTCGGAACGATCGTCCGTCCGGAGCCGGGCGCGCTCACGTCGCCGCGGCTCGACCGCATTGCAGACGCCATCGTGGGCGTCGAGTACTACATGGAGATGCTGCAGGCCGGCCGCGCCGACCAGTGGCAGATGCTGCAGGCGGCGGAAACCCGTCTGGCGGAAGTCGAGCCCGCTGCCGCCCGCATCGTCCCGTTGCGTCAGCCGCGGCCTGCCGAACCGCTCGCGCCCGAGCCGGCTCCACTCCCGCCGCCCGCCGTGACGAGTGCAACGGCACCGCCCCCGCGCCCACTTGCAGAGCCGCAGCCGTCGCCGCCCGGCCCGGCCGCCGAGGCCGTGCCGACCACGGTGGACCGGGAATTCGTGGATCTGTTCATCGAGGAGGCCCGCGAGAACATCGCGCGCCTGCAGACGCTTTTCCCGCAGTGGGAGCGCAACCCGCTCGACACCGAAGCGCTGCGCGACGCCCGCCGCGCCTTCCACACCTTGAAGGGCAGCGGCCGCATGGTCGGCGCCCGCCGCGTCGGCGAGTTCTCGTGGAGCATCGAGAGCGTGTTGAATCGCGTTATCAGCCAGACGCTGCCGCGCTCCCCCGAAATCGTCGCCGTCGTGCGTGACGCAGTGGCAGCCATGCCGCACCTCGTGGATGAAATCGAAAAGGGCGGCGAGACGCCAGTGGATGTCGCGCAGATCATGGCGCGCGCCGATGCGCTGTCGGGCCGCGAAGCCACCGGCATGCCCGCACCGATGCCGTCCGTGCCGATGGTCGAGGCCGTTGCAGCCGCCGCGGTCGAGCCCGTCAGCGAAGTCGCAGGCATGGACCCGGTGCTGCACGAGATCTACCGCAAGGAGACCGCCGGCCACATCGGTGTGGTGCGCGAGTTCATCGAACGGTGCGGGCGCAGCGTCGCGCCGCACCCGATTTCCGAAGCCCTCTATCGTGCCTGCCATACGCTGAGCGGTATCGCCAAGACGGCCGGGGCCCGGCAGGGCATCAAGGTCGCCGAGCCCATGGAGCATTACGTCCGCAAGCTCTTCGACAATGGCCATGGCCTGCCGGACGAAGGCCTGGCGCTGCTGCTGGACACCGTGCGCCTGCTCGAAACGGTGTCCGAGAACGTCGACGAAAGCACCGCCTACTTCCCGGAGCAGGGACCTCTCATTGCCAGCTGGCACGCCCTCGACCGTGCGCTCGACGCCGAACTGGCGCTGCTCGCCGATGCAGCCGAGCGGACGGTTGGGCACCTGTGGCAGCCCGCCGCCGAGCAGGCGTCCAGCGAGGATCTGAGCGAGCCCTTGCTGCCTGGACCGCCCGCAGCACTGCAGGCGCCGCCTGAGGCCGACGGCGATGACACGGCGCCGCACGAGGCGCTGGCCGATGTCGAATTCGACGCCGACATCGCCGCGATCTTCGGCGAGGAGGCGACGGAGTTGCTCGAACAGGCGGACGCCGTGCTGTCGCGCTGGATTCGGGATCGCGCGGATGCAAGCCAGGTCACCGAACTCAAACGCCTGCTGCACACGCTGAAGGGCGGCGCGCGCATGGCCGGCATCCGCGCCATGGGCGACGTCAGCCACGAGCTCGAGTCATTCCTGGCGGCCGTCGAGTCCGGCGCGGCTCGCGCGGACGCAGGTGCGGTCGAAGTACTGCAGGCGTCGCTGGACGAGTTGCAGCAGATGCGCGAGATGGCCAGCGCCGGTCAGCACGTCGCGCCTGCGGTCGAGTTGCTGGCGCGGATCCGCGCGGTGGGGAAGGCCGTGCCGATCCCGGCCGAGCCTGAGATCGAGCGTGCCATCGCACCGGTTGCCGTTACCCCGGTCGAGACTCCGGCCGAAGTCGTGGCTGCGCTGCCGGACTTCGAGGAGCCGGTGCTGCCGGAATTCGAGGAGCCGTCGCTGCCGATCGCAGCGACTTCATTCGAGCAGGAAACCAGCGGCATCGTGCCGTCGTGGCCGGTCACTCCGCCCGTCACCGCAGCTGCCGGGGACAGGTTGCCCGGGGCTGCCGAATTTGTCGCGGCCCACGCGCAGCCGGTGCTCCCCGGCCGCGAACCCGCGACGCCAAGCGAGCGCCAGGAGCTGGCGCGCGTCGATGCGGATCTGCTGGACGAACTGCTCAACAACGCTGGTGAAGTGAGCATATTCCGCGCGCGGATCGAGCAGCAGATGACCTCGATCGAGTTCAACCTCGCCGAGCTCGACCGCACCGTCACCCGGCTGCGCGAGCAGTTGCGCAAGCTCGAGATCGAGACGGAAGCGCAGATTCTGAACAAGCATCAGGACGACGTCGGGCACCGCACCGACTTCGACCCGCTCGAACTCGACCGGTACTCGACGATCCAGCAGCTGTCGCGTGCGCTGGCGGAGTCGGTGAGTGACGTCGGCAGTATCGAGGGCCTGCTCGAGAGCCTGAACCGCGAGACGCAGAACCTTCTGCAGCAGCAGGGGCGCGTCGTCGCCGAGCTGCAGAACGGCCTGATGCGCACGCGCATGGTGCCGTTCCAGCGGCACGTGCAGCGCCTGTCCCGGCTGACGCGGCAGGCCGCGAACGAGGCGGGCAAGAAAGTCGAGCTCGTGGTCGAGGGCGGATCGGGAGAACTCGACCGCCAGGTGCTCGAGCGCATGCTGCCCCCGTTCGAGCACATGCTGCGCAACTCGATCGTGCACGGCATCGAATCGCCGGACGAGCGCATTGCTGCGGGCAAGCCCGAGTCGGGCTGCATCACGATGCGGTTGCAGCGCGAGGGCGCCGAAGTCGTCCTCGTCGTCGAGGACGACGGCGCAGGGCTGAACGTGTCGGCCATCCGCGCCAAGGCGCGCCAGATGGGCCTGCTGCGCCCCGACCAGGATCTCACCGACGAGCAGGCGCTGCAGCTCATCCTCGAACCCGGCTTCAGCACGGCCGGCCAGCTGACGCAGCAGGCCGGCCGCGGAGTCGGCATGGACGTGGTGGCGACCGAGGTCAAGAAGCTCGGCGGCGGGCTGTTCATCGAGTCGGTGCCAGGGCGCGGCGCCCGCTTCACGATTCGCCTGCCTTTCACGCTCGCGATCACGCAGGCGCTCATCGTCCGCGTGCACGACGAGTTGTTCGCCTTGCCGGTCGCCACGGTCGAGGGTGTCGCGCGGCTGCCGCGCTCGCAGATCGAGCGGCACCTCGTTGAAGACCAACCCACCTTCGACTACGGCGGCAACCTCTATCGCTTCCAGCACCTCGGCAGCTTCGTGGGCACCGGGCCGTCCGCGCTGCCGGAAGTGGATACGGCGCTGGCCGTGGTTCTCGTTCGCGCAGGCGAGCATTCCACCGCCCTGGTCACCGATGAGCTGGTGGGCAGTCGCGAAATCGTCGTCAAGTCGGTCGGGCCCCAGGTCGCGAGCATCCGCGGCATTTCCGGCGCCACCATCCTCGGCGACGGCCGCATCGTGATCATCCTCGACGTCGGTGCGCTGGTGCGCTCCGAGTGGCGCTCGCGGCCGGCCGACACCGTGGCGAGGCCCGCGCGGGACGACCGCATCTTCGCCCTCGTGGTGGACGATTCCATCACCGTGCGGCGCGTGACGCAGCGGCTGCTCGAGCGCAACGGCATGCGCGTGCTCACGGCGAAGGACGGCGTGGAAGCGATGGCGCTCCTGCAGGACTACGTTCCGGACGTGATCCTGCTCGACATCGAGATGCCGCGCATGGACGGCTATGAAGTCGCTGCGCACGTGCGCAACGATCCGCGACTCGTCGACGTGCCGATCATCATGATCACGTCGCGCATGGGCGACAAACATCGTGCCCGCGCCATCGAGCTCGGGGTGGACGACTACCTCGGCAAGCCGTACCAGGAAAGCCAGCTGCTCGACGCGATCGAGCCGCTCGTGCTCGCGCGCCGCCGGCAGGATTGAACGTGAGGCCGCGATGAACCCAGCGACGGACGAGATCTACTGCCTGCTGGTGCCGCTCGCCGAGGAGCGGCTGCTGTTGCCGCGGTCCAGCGTGACCGAAGTGGTCAACTACCAGGCGCCGACGCCGATGGAAGGCGCGCCGGCCTGGTATCTGGGAACGGTGGCCTGGGGCGGGCGGCGCGTGCCGCTGGTCTCGTTCGAAGCGGCCTGCGGACGGCAGCCGCCGCGCACCAGCGGCCGCACGCGCATCGTCATCATGCAGGGCATCACCGGCAAGACGTCGGGCGGGCATTTCGCCGTGCTGACGCAGGGCTTCCCGCAACTGGTGCGCGTCGGGGCCAACGTGCTGCATACCGATGATTCGCGCAGCTTCGGCGAGCGCAGCCCGGTGATCTGCCAGGTGCGGATGATGAACGAGTACCCGCTGCTGCCCGACTTCGACCGTCTCGAGGAAATGATCAGCGAGGAGACGCGCGCCGCGTGAGCTGCGCCGTCACTGCAGGTCGCCCCACATCGCCTGCAGCACCGTGAGGGCAACGATGCCCGCGGTCTCCGTGCGGAGCACCCGCGGCCCGAGCCGCACCGGCGTAAAGCCCGCTTGCGCGGCTCGATCGAGCTCGGCGTCGTCGAGGCCACCTTCCGGTCCGATCAGCAGTTCCACGCGCGCACTGACGCTCGCGAGCCCGGCGAGCGACGCCGGGCCGCCGGGGCTCAGCACGAAGCGCTGTCCCTCGCGCGGTGCAGCCGCCAGGTAGGCGACCAGTTCCTGCGGCGCACGGATTTCCGGCGGGACGCTGCGCCCGCATTGCTCGCACGCTGCGGCGACGATTGCCTGCCAGTGCCGCAGTTTCTTCGCCGCCTGCTGCTCGTCGAGGCGCACCACGCTACGCGCCGACAGCACCGGGACGACCGTGCGCACGCCGAGTTCGGTCGCCTTCTGCAGCGTCCAGTCCATGCGTTCGCCGCGCGAGACCGCCTGCACGAGCGTGATGCGCAACGTCGATTCCGGCAACCCGGCGGCGCCTCTGCCGACGCGGATGCGCACGCAATCGCCCTCGACGCCGAGAATTTCGCAGTGATAGTCGCTGCCGCTGCCGTCGAACGCGACGATGGGCGCGCCCGCGCGCAGGCGCAGCACGCGCGCCACGTGATAGGCCGCCGCTTCCGGCAGCAGGAGGTCGCGCTCCGGCGCGAGCGGCTGGTCGACGAAGACGCGGATCAGTCGCATGTCGCCGCCAGGATGCCGTCGCGGGCGGTGGCCACCAGCCGGTCGATCTGTTGCGGCGTGATCACGTACGGCGGCATGAAATACACGACGTTGCCGATCGGTCGCAGCAGGGCCTCGTGCTCCAGGCCATGACGGTAGACGCGCAGGCCCCGCCGCTCCTGCCATGGGAACGGCGCCCGCCGGTTGCCGTGGCGGGCGATTTCCGCCGCGACGATCATCCCGGTCTGCCGCACTTCCGCCACGTGCTCCAGTTCGGCGAGTTCCTGCACCCGATCTTCCAGGTGTGCGGCGAGCGCGCGGTTGCGCTCGATGACAGCGTCCGATTCGAAAATGGCCAGGGTGGCGAGTGCCGCGGTGCACGCCAGCGGGTTGCCGGTGTAGCTGTGCGAATGGAGGAACGCCCGTGATTGCGCGTACTCGGCGTAGAACGCCGCAAACACGGCCTCGCGCGTCAGCACGACGGACAGCGGCAGGTAACCGCCGGTCAGCCCCTTCGACAGGCAGAGGAAGTCCGGCGTGATGCCCGCCTGCTCGCACGCGAAGAGCGTTCCCGTGCGGCCGAAGCCGACCGCGATCTCGTCGGCGATCAGGTGCACGCCGTGCCGGTCGCAGGCGGCGCGGAGCAGTTGCAGGTAGGTCGGGTGGTACATGCGCATGCCGGAGGCGCACTGCACCAGTGGCTCGACGATCACCGCGCACACCTCCTCGGCGTGCCGCGTCAAGGCCTCCTCCATGTGCGCGAACATCCGCCGGCTGTGCGCCTCCCAGTCCTCGCCGTCCTCGCGCTCGTAGCAGTCCGGCGTCGGCACGGTGATGACGTCCATCAGCAGCGGCTGGTAGATCTCGCGGTAGAGTTCGACGTGCCCGACGGCCAGCGCGCCGAGTGTCTCGCCGTGATAGCTGTTCGACAAGGTCACGAAACGGCGCTTGGTCGTGCGCCCGCAATTGCGCCAGTAATGGAAACTCATCTTCAGCGCGACCTCGATCGCGCTGGAGCCGTTGTCGGCGAAGAAGCAGCGCGTGAGGCCGGGCGGCGCCAGCCGTGTCAATTGTTCGGCCAGCGCAACCGCCGGCTCGTGGGTGAAGCCCGCCAGCAGGACGTGCTCGAGGCGGCCGAGCTGCGCGGTGAGGGCGGCGTTGATGCGCGGGTTGGCGTGACCGAAGAGATTCACCCACCAGGAACTGATCGCATCGAGATAGCGACGGCCGTCGTGGTCGTACAGCCAGACCCCTGCGCCGCGCGCGATCGGAATCATCGGCAGCCACTCGTGGTCCTTCATCTGGGTGCACGGATGCCACACGACGCGCAGGTCGCGCTCGGCTAGCGGGTGCAGTGGGGAGGGCGATCCGGTCACGCCCGGCAGTGTAGTTCAATCGCGTTGGCGCCTGCGCCGCCGGAGCGGCATCATGGGCGCATGCGCAAGCGCCGCCACGCGACACCCCAGGCTGCGCGCCTCGACCTCGACCCGGTCACGGGCCTGCTGGGGCGGGCGCGGCAGGTGCCGTCGCCCAATTGCGACGATCGGCCGCCGGGTGTCACGGCCGACTTGATCGTCCTGCATGGCATCAGCCTGCCACCAGGGGAATTCGGCGGGCCGTCGATCGACCTGCTGTTTACGAACCAGCTGCCCGCGGACGAGCACCCGTATTTCGGCGAAGTTGCCGGCTTGCAGGTGTCGGCGCACGTCCTGGTCCGTCGCGATGGCGAAATCGTCCAGTACGTGCCTTTCCAGCGCCGCGCATGGCACGCGGGCCAGTCGAGCTGGGCGGGGCGTGCCCGCTGCAACGATTTCTCCATCGGTATCGAGCTGGAAGGCACCGATGCAACACCTTACGCACCGGTCCAGTACGCCATGGCCGCCCGACTGATCGCCGAACTTTGCCGCGCCTATCCGACCCTGGCGCCCGGGAGGGTCGTGGGTCACAGCGACGTCGCGCCCGGCCGCAAGACCGATCCCGGCATCGCGTTCGACTGGCCGCTGCTGCGGGCGCTGGTCCGCTTCGAGTGGGAGGTCGGTCCCGCATGAGCCTGCTCGCGCTGCTGTTTGCCCTGGCCTGCGAGCGTGGGCTTACCCACCTGTTGCACCTGCGTGAATTGCGCTGGCTGGACCGGTACTGCGACCGGGCCGCCCAATGGGTGGCCGGGCGCAGTGGCGCGGGACTGCGCAGCGCCGCGGTCGTCACCGTGCTGCTGCCGGCGTTGCCGATCGCTGCGGTTTCCTGGTCCCTGGGCTCGAAGTTGCTCGGCCTGCCGCAGTTCGCGTTCGCCGTCTTCCTGCTGCTCTTTTCCTTCGGACCCCGTGACCTGAAGGACGAAGTGGACGACTACGTGGCGGCGCTCGAGCGTGGCGATCGCGCAGCGGCGGCATCCAGCGCGCGGGAGTTGCTCGAGGGTGACGCGCAGCGGCGCGGTCTCGGCGCAGCTGCTGCGATCGAAGATGCGATCTTCGTGCAGGCGAACCACCGCATCTTCGGCGTCATCTTCTGGTTCCTCGTGCTTGGCGCCGCGGGTGCGTGGCTGTTCCGCGTCAGCGACCTCCTGCGCCGTCGGGCGGCAGGCGAGGCCCGGCGAGTGGATCAGCCGGTGGTCGGTGATTCCTTCGGCGGCGCGCTTGCGCAGGTGCACGGCATTCTCGCCTGGGTGCCGGCGCGGCTCGCGGCGCTGTCCTATGCGCTGGCAGGCAGCTTCGAGGACGCGGTCGGTAACTGGCGGGTCGCCGCCGATGGCGCTGGCAACGGACTCGCCGAGCGGTCAGAGGATCTGTTGGCGCGCGTCGGGCGGGGCTCGCTGCAGCCGAGCATCGCTGCCGTGCCGGCAGCCGCGCTGGACCTCGCGAGCGCACGCGGTGCCTGGCGCATCGTGGTGCGCTCGCTGTGGATCTGGCTGGCCATTGTGGCGGTGCTCGTCCTGGCCGGGAGCGCGGCTTGAAGGCATGGGTCGCGGTCCTGGCGCTGCTCTGCGCAGTGCCCTGCTGTGCCCGGGCTGCGCCACTGAGGATCGTCAGCCTGGCGCCGAACCTGACGGAAATCGCCTATGCGGCGGGGGCCGGGAACGCCATCGTCGGCACGGTCGAATACAGCGATTTCCCGGCGGCGGCTCGCGCTCTGCCGCGCGTCGGCGATGCGTGGCGGGTGGACATGGAGCGCGTGCTCGCCCTGCATCCGGACCTCGTGCTGGTGTGGCCCAGTGGCACCCCGGAGGCCATCATCGAGCACATACGTCGTCTGGGATTGAAAGTGGTGGCCGTGCCGACCTACCGGCTGGCGGACGTACCCGCCGCGCTGCGCAGCATCGGTGCGATCGCGGGCAGCACGGCACTGGCGGAGCGGGCCGCGCAGGAGTTCGAGCGCGAGGTGGCCGCCCAGCGCGCGAGCCACGCGCAGCGCGCCCCGTTGTCGGTGTTCATCCAGATCGACGACGAGCCCGTGTACACGGTCAACGGCGAGCACGTCATCAGTGAAGTGGTGCAGTTGTGCGGCGGGCGGAACGTATTCGACAGGTTGCCGCAGATCGCCCCGCCGGTGGCGCTGGAGTCGGTGCTGGAGATCGACCCGCAGGTGATCGTCAGCACGGACGACACGATTGCCGACCCGCAGGCGCAATGGTTGCGCTGGCCGCGGTTGAAGGCGGTGCGCGCGGGAACGATCTACTCGCTGCCGTCGGACCTGGTGGCGCGCGCCACGCCACGCCTTGCGCAAGGCGTCCGGGCCACCTGCGCTGCACTTGACGATGCGCGCCGGCGCCTTGGCCAGTGACTACGGCGGGCGATGCCGCCAGAGCACCTCGCTGCCGTTCTCGTGCCGCGCCAGCACGCGGGCAATGACGAACAGCAGGTCGGAAAGCCGGTTCAGGTACTGCGGGACTTCCGGCGCGACATTTTCGACGCGCGCGAGCGCCCAGACCCGCCGTTCGGCGCGGCGCGCCACGGTGCGCGCCAGGTGACACGCGGCGGCAGCGGGGCCGCCGCCCGGCAGGATGAAATCCTTGAGCGGCGGCAGGTTTGCGTTGAACCGATCGAGCGTCTGCTCCAGGCGCTCGGTGTATTGCGCCGTGATCGCGCGGTGGCCGGGAATGCACAACTCCCCGCCGAGGTCGAACAGGTCGTGCTGGACGTCGGTGAGCGCGGCAGCGATGTCCGCCGGCAGGGCCGCCAGCGCCAGCACCACGCCGATCGCGCTGTTCGCCTCGTCGACCGTGCCGTAGGCCTCGACGCGCAGGTGCTCCTTGGGCACCCGCATGCCATCGCCGAGGCCCGTGCTGCCGTCGTCGCCCGTACGCGTATAGATCCTGCTCAGTCGATGCCCCATCACTGCCCTCGCATTGGCGCGTAGCGCAGCGTGACGTATACGCCGCGATCCGGCGTATTGAAAGTATCCGCCAGCTCGTACTGCTCGTTCAGCAGGTTCTCGACGCGTCCCACCAGGGAGAGCGAGCGGGTCACCTGCCACTGTGCCGTGAGGTTGGCGAGCACGTAGCCGGCGAGCGTCACCGGGCTCGGGAAGCCGAAATCCTTGCGGTCCCCGGTTGCGAGCACGTCGAGGCCGAGCACGACCGGGCCGAACGTGCGTGCGATCGACACCGTGAGGCTCTCCTGCGCGCGGCGCAACAGCCGCGAGTCGTCCTCGAGGTTGCGCGGGTCCTGGTAGATCGCTTCCACGCGCGCCTGCCAGGGGCCGTCGGCATAGCTCCAGGACGCTTCGAGACCCTCGATCCGCGCGCGGGCGACGTTGCGGTTCTCACCCTCGAACGGGTCGTAGGACAGCGTGACGAATTCGATGAGGTCGTCGATCTCGTTGTGGAACGCGGAGAACTCCACGGACTGGCCTGCGCCAAGCGCATGGCGCAGACCGAGCTCATAGTTGCGCGAGCGCTCTGGCCGCAGGTGCGGATTGCCGCCGAAGCCGTAGCGGTCGGTCGCATCCGGTGCGCGAAAGCCGGTGCCGGCGAGGCCGTATATGCGAGTGCGCTCGTTGATCGCGTACCCGTACTCCGCATTCCAGGTGAGTTCACTGCCGGCGGTCTCGTGGTCGGTGTAACCGAGCGCGAGCATCGCGAGGTGCGGGCCGGCCGCGATGCGATCCTGCACATACAGGTTGAGCGAGTCCGTATCGGCGTGCACCACGTCCCCGTAGGACTCGCTGCGGGCCTGTTCGCGCCAGAACATCGCACCCACGCCGAACGACTGGGATTTCGTCGCATTCCAGTCGAACTGTGCATCGGCAGTGTCGCGCCTGGTGCGCAGGTAGTCCGGCGACTGGTTCTGGTCGATGCTGTCCTCGAAATGGCTCAACGTGAAGCCTGCACTGCCGCTCGTCGCAACCGGCAGGCTCACCTCGGCCGAGGTCGTCGAACTGGCGAAATCCTGATCGACAGGGGTGAGGAAGAAATCCGAGTATTCCGTCGTGCCCGATGCGCTCCAGTGTCGCAGCGCAAGCTCGGCGCGGCCGACGTCGGCACGCAGTTGCGCGCTCGCGCTCAGGTTGTCGAAACCGCGATCGGTGCGGTCCGTGGTGCGGGTGGGAAATCCCGCGCTGTCGAGCCAGGAAACGCCGAAGTCGAGGTCTGCGTTGCCACCGAGCGGCAGGCCGCCGTTGATGCTGGCCTTGCGCGTCTGGTAGTCGCCGTAACCGGCCTCGGCCGACCAGCCGTCGCGCGAGCCGCGGCGCGTAATGACGTT
>Ga0315287_10002609_pt1 | contig 17145 bp, 20 predicted proteins | sample YL17G11_0_MG_FD_205037 | JGI IMG/M metagenome (GOLD analysis project Ga0315287, IMG submission 205037) | Sediment microbial communities from Yellowstone Lake, YNP, Wyoming, USA - YL17G11_0 | ecosystem: Environmental > Aquatic > Freshwater > Lake > Sediment | place: USA: Wyoming | collected...
CGATGAGTACCCCGTGCCGGAGGTCTCCGTGTTGGCGGGCTCGGGACCCGATCGTGTCCAGTTGATGGAGTCGTCTTCTGGAGCCGGCGAAGGTCTTGGCGCAGACGCCGTGGTCCTTGACTCGCGAGATCGCCATGTCCACGAGACTCACCGACGGCGCAGCGGGCGCGACAAGCCGGCCTTGATCTCGTCGTGTTCGGCGGCCGAGGTCCTGCGCACGTGCCACGCGTCTCGCGCAGGCGGGCGTGCCTCCGCGGTGCGCGCCTCGATACGCAGGCAGACGACCTGGACCGAATCGCCGCGGGCGAGATGCCCCTGCCGACTCGCCGCCGGGGGGTGGCCGCTACCCGTGTGCACGGAGCCACGGGGCTCCTGTCGGGCCACGGGGACGGCTGCGTCCAGGAGGAGTTGAGACCGTGACCCGGCCCCTTCGGCGGCGCGCTCCCGGCGCTCTCCTCCTGTATCACTTCGCTCCGCCCGACGCCGGGACGATCATGGATCATGTCTCCGCATTCACCCGGTTCTCCCGCTTCCCCGTCTGGGCGGTGAACGTGGGAGGTGGGTATCCGCCGGCCCTCGATCGGTTCGATCCGGCTGTCATGATCCTTCACTACTCGCTCTTCGGCTCCGCGACCTACCCGATCCCGCCGCGCATCCTCGGCTTCCTCGACGGCAGCCGTGCCTACAAGATCGCCTTCTTCCAGGACGAGTACCACTACCGCCCGCAGCGCATCGCCTTCCTCAACGACCACGCCATCGACTGTGTCTACACCCTGGTCCAGCCGGCCTACCACGAGCTCGTCTATGGAGCTGCGTCGTCCGTCCGCCGGATCGTCACCGTGATCCCGGGGTATGTCGACGACCGGATGGTCAGGCTTGGAGCGCGATGGGCCAAGCTCGATGCAGGACGCCGGATCGATATCGGCTATCGCGCACGCAGGCTTCCGGCCCACTGGGGTCGGGGCGCCCAGGAGAAGGCGGAGATCGGCGAACGATTCCTCGAGTTCGCCCGCGGCACGGACCTGACTCTGGACATCGACGTCGACAACTCCTCGCGCATCTACGGCACCGGCTGGTACCGCTTCCTCGGAGACTGCAGGTCCGTCCTCGGCGTCGAGTCGGGGGTCTCGGTCTTCGACATGGACGACTCGATCCGGCTGGGGACGGAGGCCCTGCTCGCCGAGAACCCGCGCATGGGCTTCGACGAGCTGAGCGACCGCCTGCTTTCGCCCTTCGAGGGCAAGCTGCCGTATCGGACCATCAGCCCACGCCATTTCGAGGCCGCGGCCACGCGGACGGTACAGATCCTGTTCGAGGGCGAGTACTCCGGGATCCTCGAGCCGATGCGGCACTACATCCCGTTGAAGAAGGACTTCGGCAACTTCGACGACGTGCTGATCCGGTACCGGGACATCGATCTGCGGCACGATCTGACCCACCGCGCCTACGTCGATCTCGTCGCGTCAGGCATCTACACGTACCAGCAGTTCATCGGGGGCGTGGACGAAGTCATGGCCGAGTCTGTCGGGGGCCTCTCCCGGGGACGACAGCGGCCGATCGGGCTCGCCCTCTCGATCAGCCAGGCGCCCGGGATGCTCCGGTTTCGCCTCCGACTCGCAGCGAGACGGCTGGCGCACGGCGCGTGGAAGCGTTTGCCCGTGGCGGCCCGCGACTTCCTTCGCCCGGCTGTCCGTCGGGCGTTGCGCGCGACCATTCGCCGCAGGCGGGTCCCATAGGTCGGCCGCGAAGAGTACCGACCATCGTCAGCGGGACGCACGGCGTGGAGCGGGCGGCCCCATCGCCGGGGCGCCCCAGCCTATGCTCGCGGACGCGTCTCGGTGCGCCACTCGAGCAGTGGCCTGACCACGCCGGGCCACTCGTTGACGGTGTCGCCGCGCACCCCGTCGCCCTCGCTCCGATCCACGATCTGGAACGCGACCGCATCGCGCTCGATGGCATGCGCCACGGGCGGGTTGAACGTGCTGACCGCGACGGTCACGATCACGCGCCCTTCCGCCAGGAAGTTGCCCGGGATCCGGCAGGTCGATCGCACGACGCTGGGGCCGCCGCTCGCGTCGTGCGCGCTTCGTCCCTCCCAGTCGTTCGAGATGAAGAGGCAGACACCCTCGTCGTTGTAGAAGGCGAGGTTGGCTGACGGCCGCGCCGTCCCGAGGACTCCGGTCCAGTACTCGACCTCGACGTCGATCGGCTCGCGGATGTCGATCTCCTCGCCGGATCCTCCCCCGACAGGCGCGACTCGGATGCTCTTGAGCCAGGCCAGGTCGTCGCCCGGCGCCTGGCTCGGGTCGTCCCACCGCCGCTCGCTCGTACGGCCCAGATCGGACTCGAGGTATGCCCGGACGACGTCGTGGGTGGGCCCAGCGCTGACCGCACGGCCGTGATCGAGCAGCACCGCACGCCTGCACAGGCGGAGGACCGCCGGCATGCTGTGCGAGACGAAGAGGATGGTGCGGCCGCCTTCGCCGAGCTCGGACATCTTCCCGAGGCACTTCTTCTGGAACTCGGCGTCACCGACCGCAAGGACTTCGTCGATGAACAGGATCTCGGGCTCCAAGTGGGCGGCGACGGCGAAGCCGAGGCGCACCTGCATCCCGCTCGAGTAACGCTTCACCGGCGTGTCGAGGAACGGGCCGATCCCCGCGAAGTCCACGATCTCGTCGAACTTGCGGTTGACCTCGCCACGCCGCATCCCCAGGACAGCGCCGCTCAGGAGGATGTTCTCCCTGCCGGTGAGCTCCGGGTGGAAGCCGGTGCCCACCTCCAGGAGCGAGCCCACCCTCCCACGCAGGGTCGCGGTGCCGGCGCTCGGCTCCGTGATCCGCGACAGCACCTTGAGGAGCGTGGACTTGCCAGCGCCGTTGCGGCCGATGACCCCGACGACGTCGCCCTGGTGCAGCTCGAAGGAGACGTCATTCAGGGCCCAGAACCACTCGCTCGTCTCGCGGGGCTTCCGGCGGATCCGGTCGATCGGGGCGCGCATCGCCCCCCACAGTGACTCGGTCAGTCGGCCATACGGATCCCGCTGGCGGCCGATCAGGTAGCGTTTGCCGAGGCCCTCGACCGTGACTGCGACGTCGCTCACGTCAGATGACATCCGCGAAGGTCTGTTCGACGCGGCGGAAGTACTCGAGGCCGAGCACGAGCACCACGACGGTGACGACGGTGGAGACGACGATCGCCCCGACCGGCGGTGGCGCGCCCTGCCCGAGGAGCGCCCAGCGGAATCCCTCGATGACGCCGGCCATCGGGTTGAGCTGGTAGAGCCAGAGCCACTCCGTGGGCACGATCTGGGCCGAGTAGGCGACGGGCGACGCGAAGAGCCACAGCTGGACGAGGAACGGCACCGCGAAGCGCACATCGCGGTATCGGACGTTCACGGCCGACAGCCAGACGCCGACGGCCAGGGAGGTCAGCAGGGCGAGACCTGTCAGCGGGACGAGCCAGAGCACCGTAAGGGAGGGCAGGAACCCGAACCAGAGCATGAGGAGGAACAGCACGCCCATCGCGAGGACGAAGTCGAGCAGGTACGACCCGATCGCGGATGCCGGCAGCAGCAGGCGCGGGAAGTAGACCTTCTGGATGAGGTTCGCGGACCGGACGAGACTGTCGGAGGAGCCGATGAGGCTTTGCGAGAAGAGCGTCCAGGGGACGAGGCCGACGAACGCGAAGAGCGGGTATGGGATGCCCGCCGGCGCGATCCCGCTCATCCGCCCCAGGAAGAGCGTGAAGACCACCATGAGCATGAGCGGCTGGATGATCGCCCACAGTGCCCCGAAGGCCGTCTGCTTGTAGCGGACTTTCAGGTCGCGCCAGACCAGGAAGTACGCCAGGTCCCGGAACTGCCAGAGCTCCGAGAGGCCCAGCCCCACCCAGCCTCTGCTGGGGCGGATCACGACCGGCGCCGGGCGGGACGGTTGCACGAAAGGTCATGATAGCGGGCGTGCGGCAGGCGGCCGGGCCGGGCCGGGCCGTGGAGACCCGCCGATCGTGATCGCGACAACGGTGATGCCTTGCCCCCGACCGAGAGTCGAACAGTGGAGAAGGGCGCCCTGTGGACGAGTGACCGGGTGGCGGACGGCAACGGTCCCGGCCGTCCGCGCCGTCCACGGTTGCTCGTCCTCTGCGACTATCGGCCCCACGAGGCGGCAACGGTCATCGACCACATCCAGGCGCTCCGCCGGTGGTCGCGCTATGACGTCTTCGTCTTGCCGATGTTCGGCGATCTCCCGGACGATCTTGATCTCGATGCCTTCGACGGCCTTGTCATCCACTACAACGTGGTCATGTCCAATTCGGCCTACCTGTCGCCGCTGGCCCGGTGGCGCGTCAGCCGGTTCCGTGGCGTCAAGGCGGCCTTCATCCAGGACGAATACCGCTTCGTCGACCTGACGGTGAGCGTTCTGCGCACGCTCGGCGTCCAGGTGCTCTTCACCTGCCTCCCGCAGGACCAGGTACACCTCGTGTACCCGGTCTCGGCGCTTCCCGACCTGAAGCGTACGGTCACCGTTCTGACGGGGTACGTCCCGGATCAGCTGCTCGCGCTGCCCGTGCGGCCGTACGACGAGCGGACGACCGACGTCAGCTATCGGGCCCGCCGGTTGCCTGCGTGGCTCGGCAGCCTGGCGCAGGAGAAGTCGGCGATCGCCGATCGCTTCGTCGCCGACGCTGCGGAGTACGGCCTCGCCGTGGACATCTCCTGCCGGGAGGAGGACCGCCTCTACGGCGACGCGTGGATCGACCTCATCGGCCGAAGCAAGGCGATGCTGGGGGTCGAGAGCGGGGCGAGCGTCTTCGACTTCGACGGATCGATCGAGCGGGAGGTCAGGGAGTACTCCGCGGCGCACCCGGACGCGCTGTTCCAGGAGCTGCACAGGCTCTTCCTGGCTCCGGTGGACGGTCGCATCCGCCTGAACCAGATCTCGCCGCGCTGCTTCGAGGCAGCCGCCCTCGGGACGCTCATGGTGCTCTACCCGGGCGAGTACTCCGGCGTCCTCCAGCCGTGGCGCCACTACGTGCCCCTCGAGAAGGACCACTCCAACATGGCGGAGGTCGTCCAGGCCATCCGCGACCCTGACACGTGGGAGCGGATCTCGACGCAGGCTCGCCGGGAGGTCGCGCTCGACTCGAGGTACTCGTTCCGGGCCATGGTTCAGGCCGTGGACGACGGGCTGGACCTCACGATCAGCGACCGGGACCCCATCGATCCGGGCGCCTTCGAGCGGCTGGCGTCGGGGAATCTCGCGCGGATGATGACCGGCTCACCGCACGCCGGGGTGACACGGACGCCGGTCCGGCGCGTGCGCCGCGTGGCGGGCCGGATAGCGCGCGGACTCACGCCCAGCCCGGTCGCGATCACAGCGACCGAGGACCTCTCGAGGCAGAAGGCGCGCTCCGTGCGCCTCGCGGCGCGCTACGCGCGATCGCTGGCGTACTGGGCAGCCAGGCCGCACGTTCTGCCCACGACCCTGCTCGTGGCGCACCGGTCGAGGCTGCTCGCGGAGTTGAGCGATCTTGGGCTGGTCCAGAGATATGGGGCACGAGCGAGAGCGGCTGGCTCCGAAAGCCCCTTCGTCCTCGTCGTGGACGAGCGTACTCGTGAGGTGCGCATCACGTCTCGCACGGACGCCGCAACATTCGGCACTCCTCTGCCCGACGTTCCGCGCGACTTCTCGGGGGCGTCCGGGGTCCACATTGACCCCACCGATCCCTGGTTGGTCCCCATGGGCGTCGGGGGATCGCGAGCACGTCAGCTTCCCGCACTGTCCGCGATCCTCCACGCCCGGCCGCGCGTCGGCCAGCAGCTGCTCGCGGGACGGACGCCCTGGTGCGACTTCGTGGTGCTCCAGGATCCGGCTCGCGGTCTGCCCGAGGCCGCCGCGGGCGCACGACCGCGGCCGGCCGACAGCACTCCTGCGCCGGGCGATCCGCCGCCCTCGTGACTGCTGAGCGCGGCGAGACCCATCCTCCCGACCCTGCGCCCCGCGAGTTCACTTCGCGGCGGTGATGTACAGGTCAAGGCCCAACAGACGGTCGAGGCTTCCGAGGAACCACTCGCGCCTGACTGGCAGCGGCCCGATGCGGTAGTCGTCGAAGTTGTGCCGCTCGATCCGAACGTCGGCGAACGCGCCGAAGAGGCGCCGCGCTTCGCCGAGTGACGTGAAATCCGTGTGAGGCGCGGCGCGACCGTCAGACCGCCGGTCGTACATGCCTCGAAGTCGCTGGTCGACCGGCCCATCGAGCCGGCCAAGCATCGCAGCGACTCGCAGACGAGGCAGTCGCACGATGCGTCGGAAAGAGTCGCGGTTGTACACCATGACGAGCGCCCTGCCGCCGGGCCGCAGGACCCGGTGAAGCTCCGAGACGCCGCGCGCGAGGTCGCCGGTGTGGTGGAGGGTCCCGATCGTGACGACGGTATCGAAGGACTCGGCCGGATACGGGAGATCCAGGGCGGAACCCTGACGGACGACGCCTGTGTGGCAGGGAGGGTCGATGAGCGCGAGGCGCTGTTGAAGGAGGCCGACGGGTTCCTCGGCGATATCTATGCCGTGATACACCTTCGCGCGCTGGGCGATGTACTGGCCGAGCGTCCCGAACCCGAGCCCGATCTCGAGCACGGCGGCTCCCGTTACGCCCGCCCGCTCGACCAGGGGGATCAGATAGGGGTAGTACCCGAGGTAGGTCGCGTCATACCGGCGGAGGGCATCGGCCGTGATCTCCTCGATCCCGATCGACCGGGCCAGGACGGTGCCGCACGGCTCGTTCCAGAACTCCGCGTTGGCCCCCGTCACGTCGACCATCCAGCGAGTCTATCGCCCTCCCGTCGCGGCCTTGCGGGACCCCGGAGCTTCCTGGTAGAGGTGGTCGATGCGGTCCGTGGAGAACGTGCTCGAGCGCCGGATAGGGCCGTGGACCTCGTACCCCTTGGCGAGGAGCAGCTCGGCGAGGTAGCTGCCGTCCTGGCCGGTGACCCCGGTGATGAGCGCCTTCCGAGACATGGGCGATCGGACTCCCGTGGATGGCCGTCGGACGACCGGCCAGGTACCTTCGCGGCAAGGGTAGACGATGGGTTACCGCCTGCCCCGTCCGATGAGCGGCCCGGCGGTCCGGATCTGAGGAACGCCGGCGGTGGCGGAGGCCCTCGGGCGGCCGGAGACATCGTTCACCCACGTCATCGACGGCCTGGAGCGGGCGCGCTTCATCGGTTCGAGTCGCGCCGGACGCCGACGGCGTGGTCGGACGCCACGGCGGGCTTCGATCCAGGGGTCGCGGGGTCCGGCCTCCGAGGCGATCGCTCGAGCCTGGACCTCGCGGTACGGGTCCCCGGAGACGCTGGGCGGGACGGCGCGGTCGAAGGCTTCACCGTCAGCCCGAGCGACGCCACGCACGGGACCGTCTTCTCGACGCAGCCGGTCGTCGCCGTCCAGGACGCGAACGGCAACACGGTCGCGGGCGACAGCACGAGCGAGGTGACCGTCTCGAAGACGTCGGGCGCGCCTGTCGCCGGCGGATTCCCGGGGACGATCCTCGGCGACACCGGCGTCACGGCCAGCACGGGCGTCGCGACGTTCACGGACCTCGCGGTCAAGGGCGCCGGGACCGCCTATCAGCTCCACGCGACCGCGACGGGCCTCGAGCCCGCGGACAGCCTGGCGTTCGACATCACGACGCGCGCGATCACGGTGACGGCCGCTGGCGGGGCCGACGGGACGAAGCCGTTCGACTGCGACACGACGCGTCCGAAGATCGTGGGCAACGCGCACTACTGCACGCCGACGATCCCGCCGAGCTCGCTCGCGACTGGAGACACCGCGACATGGATCCAGACGTTCGACACCTCGCGCTCCCGGGGACCGGCAAGACGCTCACCCCGGCCGGCACGGTGAAGAACGACGCCACCGGCCTCGACGACACGGCGTCCTACTCGATCACGTTCGTCGCGATCACCACCGGCGCGATCACCGGCACGGTCATCTTCGCGCCGGCGGCGATCGACTTCGGGAGCGGCTTCCCGGGCCAGACGGTGACCTCGGCCGAGGCGACCGTCTCGTGGGTCTCGACCGAGACGACGAAGGATCTCATGGTGACGCTCGACGGCCCGCTCTCGGACGGGGCCACGCCGACGCCGCACACGATCGCGACGTCGAACGTCTGGTTCTCGGCCTTCGGCGCGGCGTTCCAGCAGATGCTCACGGCACTGAAGGTCGCCGACCTCGACCACGCACCGCAGAGCGCCGACTTCCACGTCCGCGTCACCGTCCCGTCCGCACCCGCCGGCACCTATGGCGGCACGATCACATGGAGTGTGGTGACGCAGCAGCGACCCGGCCCTCCGTCGCCTCCCCCGCCGGCCCTCACCGCCCTCTCCCACCGCCCCCGTATGATCGAGCCATGACCGCGTCCTCCGCCCCGCCCCGCCCCGCCTCACCGATCTCACCGACTGCGGCGAAGGTGCCGCCAAGCTCGGCGCGGACCTGCTCGCGGACGCGCTCGCGGGCCTCGGGGCGGACGCGCGCCCCGAGCTCGTCGTCGGCCTCGACCCGGCCGACGACGCCGCGGCCTACCTCGTGGCGCCGACCTCCCGTGCCCGCGGACGCCAGCTGGTGCCCTCCGGCACTGTGAGAGCCCCCTAGAATGAGTCGTCCCGGCGCGCTTCGCCGGGACCCGGGACGAGCCGAGGTGCGTGCATGCGCCGGGGACGACTGGCACGGTTCCTCGCGGCGGCGGTCGTCGCGCTCCTGGCGGTCTCGCCGACCGGCGCCCCGCGGACCGCGGGCGCCGACGTGGACGAATGGGCGGTCACGCTCGATCCCCTCGCGAAGACCTCGCTGTGCGTCGGGGAGACCCTGACCGTCACCGGATCCTGGCGGCCGAACCCGCGGTCGAGCGACACGCTGGCCCCGCTCTCAGGCCCCACGATCAACGTCGTCGCCACGGGCGGGACCGTGGATCCCCGGCGGACCTTCACCGGCTCGACGAGCGGACCCTTCTTCTTCACCTTCAGGGCGGAGACGGCGGGCAACGCCCACCTGAGCGCCTATGTCCCGGACGACGCGCAGGCGAACCTCAACCTCACGATCCGCAAGACGTGCGAGTACCGCTACACGTTCAACGTCGACTGGATGGGCTCGTCCGCCGCCGGCGACACGGCGATCGGCCTCGGGATCAAGCTGCAGAAGACCGGCACGCTGAGAGTGACGGATCCGAACCGGCCGCTCCATCTCGAGTCCGACCTGCGCGCCCTGACGGGGCTGTGGGAGGTCAGCGAGTTCCGGGTCCCGGACTGCACGCTCCTCACGCCGATCCTCGGCAAGGCGAAGGGCATCCTCGACGTCACCGCGGACATCGACCCGGGCGACGGGACCGTCGAGGTCCGCCTCGCACCGCCCGACTTCACCATGAACTGGTACGAGTCGTTCTCCTGCACGAACGACGGCGAGACGCAGATCGCCTCGAAGCAGGGCAAGCTCACGCTTCAGCCGGAGTCCGACCCGTGGGTCAGGGCGACGTTCCCGGCGTCGGGCAGCCTGCAGTCGGTCAAGGTGGACTCGGCCGAGCGATGGACGCGGAACTGGAGGTCGGGCAGGGGAAACGTCGCCGGCTACACGGCGACGCTCAAGCTCGAGAGGCTCGACAAGTGAAGGCCGGGCCCAGGCTCGTCCTCGCCTGCCTTGCGGTCGTCGCGGTCGCCGCATGCGGCTCGACCTCGACACCGGCCCCGACGACGCCGGGAGGATCGGTCGCGCCCTCGGAGTCGGCCGCGTCGGGCGCCTCGGCGAACCCGGCGGCACCGTCGTCGGCCTGGGCACAGGCTCCGACTCCCGCCACCGGACAGCGCCTCCTCGGCGACACCGCCGCGGGGCTCGCGTCCCTCCCGGCCTATCGGTCAACGCTCGTGCAGGACGTCGGCGGCACGCTCGACGGCCAGCCGATGGAGCGGACCAGCCGGGTCGTGTACGCCCGCGACGCCGCAGGCGACGAGGAGTGGAAGCAGTCCGCGCAGCAGACCGGGGCGGACGCGATCGAACGGCACATCGTGACGCTCGACGGTGCGCGGTACGCCGTCGGGACGGACGGCTGCAGCGGCGAGGCCGTGGACTCGGCCGCCGGCGGCGGAGCATCCGAGGGCGTCGTCCCGGCCGCCCTGCTCATCCCGATCCTCTCGGCGACGACGCTCGGCGTCGAGGAGGTGAACGGCATCCCGGCGACCCACTACCGCTTCGATGCCTCCGGGCTCCCGATCGACCCCGCATCGGTCGGATCGACCACCGTCACCGGGGACGCCTGGATCGCCGACCCCGGCGGGTACGTCGTGCGCTACACGCTCGAGGTGACCCCGCCGGCCGGCGCGACCGGCGACGCCGCCACGCGCCAGTCCTGGCGATACGAGCTGACGACGGACGCCGCCATCGCGCTGCCGGACGGATGCCTGCGCGTCCCGCGCGACTTCCCGCAAACGGCCGACGCGACGGACGTCAGTCTGACGAGCAGCGGGCTGGACTACCGCACGCCGTCGAGTGCCAGGGAGGTCACCGCCTTCTACTGGGACCGGCTGGCCGCGGACGGCTGGACGCTGCCGATGGCGAAACCCCCTGCCGATGTCGGGCCACCGTTCGCCTTCACCGCCCGGAAGGGCGATCGCGCGACGTCCGTCCTGCTCGTCGCCGCCGACGGCGGCGGGACCGACGTGGGCGTCGTCACCTTCGACCTGGCGGCGGAGGCGCCCGCACCGTCCGGAGCCGCGTCGCCGGCCCCGACGAGCTCGCCGAAGCCGACGGCGGCCCCCACCCTGCCGAACGGCGTCCCGGTCTACCCGTCGGCGACCGAGGTGATCCAGGCCGGCTCGTCCGGGGTCTCGGGGCTGACCGACGACGAGCCGAAGGCCGTGCTCGACTGGTACCGCGGGAAGCTGACGAAGGCCGGCTGGTCGCTCGAGATGTCCTCGTCGAGCAACGGCATCGAGTTCGGCCAGTGGACGAAGGGCTCGGCTGCCGTCATGGTCGTCGCCTCGCCCGAGGACGACGCGACGCGGTTCGTCGTCACCGTCCAGTAGCCTCCGGCGTCCCTGCGCGGCCCAGCGTCGCACGAGCGGCTCCGCACGCGCGGAGGGGCGACGGGCCTCCGCACGCGCGGCTCCGCACGCGCCGAGGGACGACGGGCCCCCGGCGCCGTCGCGGCCCTCCCGTATCATCGGGCCATGACCGCGTCCCCCGCCGCCGGCTCGACCACCGCCGCCCCGTCCCCTGCCGCCCCGCTCCGCCTGACCGACCTCACCGACTGCGGTGGCTGCGCCGCCAAGCTGGGCGCGGACCTGCTCGCCGACGCGCTCGCGGGCCTCGGCGCGGACGCGCCCCCGGAGCTCCTGGTGGGCCTGGAGCCGCCCGACGACGCCGCCGCGTATCTCGTGGCGCCGGACCTCGTCATCCTCGGGACGGTCGACTTCTTCCCGCCGCTGGTGGACGACCCGGAGACGTATGGCGCGATCGCCGCCGCGAACGCCGTCAGCGACATCTTCGCGATGGGCGGGCGCGTCCTCTTCGCCCTCTCGATCGCGTCGCTCCCCGAAGACCTGCCGCCCGAGGCGACCGCCGCGATCCTCGCCGGCGCGTCCGCGACGGTCCGCGAGGCCGGCGGCACGCTCGCCGGGGGGCACACGATCCGCGACCCGGAGCCCACGTTCGGGCTGGCCGTGATCGGGGCCGCGCACCCGGACCGGCTCCTGCGCAAGGGCGGCGCGCGCCCGGGCGACCTGCTGCTCCTCACGAAGCCGCTCGGCACCGGTCTGCTAGTCTCGGGGGCCCGGGCCGGGCGGACGGCCGCCGCCGACCTCGACGCCGCGATCGCGTCGATGCGTCGGCTCAACCGCGCGGCAAGCGAGATCTTCGTCGCGCACGGGCTGGCGGCCGCCACGGACGTCACGGGATTCGGGCTGCTGGGCCACGGCCTGGAGATGGCGCGCGCCGGCGGGACGCGGTTCGTCCTCGATGCCGCCTCCCTCCCCGCGCTCCCGGGCGCGCTCGCCCTAGCGCTCGACGGCGTGGAGACGGGTGGAGCGGCGCACAACCGGCGGTTCGTCGCCTCGGCGCTGTCGGTCGCTCCCGAGGTGGCGCCGGAGACCGTGACGCTCGCGCACGATCCGCAGACCTCCGGGGGCCTGCTGGCGGCCGTGCCCCCCGACCGACTCGCCGCTGTCACAGCGGCACTGGACGCCGCCGGGGAGCCGTGGTGGCGGATCGGGCGGGTGGAAGCCTCCGACGCCCCGGGGATCGTCCTCGCCTGACCCGGGTCGGCAGGATGCCGCTTGCGTGAGGCAGTATCAGGGGGCGAGCACGACCCTCAGCAGATCTGCGGCCTCGACCAGGTCGGGATCGTCGAGATCGATGGTCAGGGACTCCATCTCCTCGAGACCGCCCCGACCCTCGAACAGGGCCCAGCACTCCAGGTCATCGCCGTACTTCGAGAGGTACTGGATCCCGTCGTAGGCGGGCGCGCTCTCGTCGGCGCTCCGGCACACGTCGTCATGAGGCGACGAATGCCCGTGCGGCCGACATGATGCGCGCGTTGACCTCGTCGGCATCGTTCTCCCGGATCAGGCGCGCGGCCGACGTGTCATCGAGGGCCGGGTTGAGGCCCATCATCCACGTCCGCGCGACCCGAGGGCTCTCGTTCGAGGCGATGAACGTGGCGACGACCCATGCCAGGCGCAGACGCTTCGAGGTCTCCTCTCGCGGAGACCGCTGATCGGTCGCCCACTCACGCACCGCTCGCGTCTCGGACACGCCTGCGATGTAGGCGACGAGCCTGGCGCCCAGGACTTCGACGAGGCTATCGACCATCTCGCTCGTCGAAATGCGGAAGGACTGGTTGGTGATGTCCAGGTCGGGACGGGACTGCGTGAGCGTCATGCCGGTCTCCTTGTTGCTGCCACATCGTGAACCCCCACCAATCCCATGTCAAGTTCCACCCGTGGTCCCACTCCCTGCCCCAACTCCCCGGAGTGCCGCGTCTCACCGCGGCGGAACCCCTTGAGCTCCGGACGCTGGAAACGGCCCACGCCCGGATCGACATGAGTCCGGGCACCTGATCCTCCTCGGTGCACTGGACGGAACCCGGTGAGGGGTCCAGGTGCGGTCGATGCATATGCGATCGAGTACATAGATGAGCGATAGTGCACGCGCAGTACCGGGAGAGGCCTGTGACCTCGACAAGATGGGCCGGGCCATCCGGAAGCCGCCCGCCATCCAGCGACCCTTCGCGAGCCCGGGCCGCCCGCCCGGTGCGAGTCCACGCGGGGGCCGTGGCTTCGGCAGCTCAGCCGGGAGACGATGACCCTCCATCGCGTGGTCGTGACCGGAACTCGTCCCACGCGGCCCGGGCGGCCTGGGGCGTCATCGCGAGGACGTCGCTCTCCGACAGGCCCGCGACCTCGATGAGGCAGACGACGAGCCAGCCCGGCAGGCCCGGAGAGCCCGGCGCCGACGGAGCATCCGCAGCCGGCGCGCCCTGGACGCGCACGACCTGGCCACGCACGACCGACCAGAACTCCGTCTCGGCGACCCGGAGCTGGTCGTGCAGGATGTGCCCGAAGAGGTCGTCGCCGATCCCTTCCCGGGGATGCCGCGAGACCTTCGTGCGCAGGTGCGATCCGTCGGGCAGCACCTTCGCGTAGCGGACGTGATCGCCGGCCCGCCTGCGACCGCGTGCCAGGTTCGGCTCCAGCGCCCAGCCCGGGGCACGATCCAGGTATCGCCGCAGGTCGCCGAACGTGGCCACGCAGGGCTCTACGGGTGGGCGAGCTCGGCCGGAGGAGGCGTCTCGAACAGGATTCGGAGCCGCTCATCGTCGTCGTCCACCATGCCGAGCCGGTAGACCCACGGGAGCCGCTTCACCATGTCGGGCGAGGTCCGGAACCGAACGTCCGCCTGGAGCAGCCCCAGGAGCTGGTCGATCTCGTCGAGCAGGTCGGCTCTCGCGTCGGCGAAGGACTCTCCACGACCCCAGATCGACAGCTCCGGGAGCCAGATCGAGACGGTCCCGCCTTCGAGGAAGACATCGGGCGAGAACGTGCATCGCTCGAGGATCGCCCGGAAGTCCTCGTCGGAGATGAGCACGGCCGCCATGCCGCGGCGCCGCCTGATCACGGTGGGCTCGTGGAGCGCAGCCGCATCCTGGAGGCTGGGGAACGCGTTGCGAGCCCGGGAAGCCGTCATCTCCTGCATGACGGGGAGCGTAGGCTGCAGCGCCGAAGGTGTCAACTCGTACCAGTCGTACAAGTCGCTGCCAGGCATGGGGCGTCGGCAGGGCCGATGCTTCGGCCGCCGGAGCCAGGTGGGTCGCGTGAGATGGGAAGTGAGCCGGTCGTACCTTGACTCCCATGGTAAGACCGTATAACCTCGTGTCCTACCAAGGAGCAACGCGATGGCCGTCCTGGGTCGCCCCATCGAGGCGGAGGCCCGTCTCCGGAAGAAGAACCAGCTCACTGTCCCCGAGCCGATCGTCCGCGCCCTCCAGGCGGCTCCTGACGACGTCCTCTCCTTCGAGGCGAGCCCCGAAGAACCCGGGGTCGTGCGCGTTCGCCTCGTCCCCCGGGACTTCGCAGGCAGCCTCACCGGCGTGTTCGGGACGAGCGAGGAGACCCTCGCCTTCGTCCGCGGCGAGCGTGCCGCCTGGGGCGAGTAGAGCCGCATGTCCAGGGCATCGCTGCTGAAGAAGATCGAGCCCGGCGATCGCCTCCTGCTCGACACGACCGTGCTCGCGGCGTATTTCGACGCCGACGACGAGACGCACCCGGTCGCTCGCTGCATCCTCGAGGATCTCGTCGAGACCGGGCGGAATCCCGCAGTCGTCTCGATGATCACGGTGATGGAGATCCTCGTCCGCCCCCTGCGGTCGAGTCCGCCTGCTCATCACACCGTGCTAGCGTTCCTGCGCGGGCATCCGCACCTGACGTGCGTGCCCGTCGATCTCCAGGTAGCCCGGGAGGCTGCGCACCTGCGCGCCGACAAGCGGTTCGCGCCGGCCGATGCGCTGATCGTCGGGACGGGCCTTGCGACACAGGTCGGACACCTCGTCACCAACGACGGCGACTGGTCGAAGAAGCTCGAGGACATGGCGGCGCGCATCACGGTGATCCAGACGTCGGCGCACCTGCCGTTTCCGTAGGCGGAACGCGGAGGGTCGGAGGTCGCGGGGTCGCGAGGCCGCGGTGGCGCGAGGCCGCGGAGGCGCGGCCTGATCGGATCGTCGAGGCTTCTACATCACCTGGCATCCTCGTGGTATCATCACGCCATGGAACGGACGCAGATCTCCCTCGAGCCGGAGCAGGCGGCCCGGCTGCGGCGCCTCGCGGACGAGCGCGGCGTGTCCATGGCGCATCTCATCCGCGAGGCGGTGGACGCGGTCTACGGGGCGGGCGCGCCGGACTCGCGCGAGGCGCGGTGGGCGCGCGCCATGTCGGCGATCGGCTGCGCCAGCTCCGGGCTTGGTGACGTCTCGGAGAACCACGACTTCTACCTGGACGAGATCTACGGCTCATGACCGTCCTGGTGGACACGTCGGCGTTCCTCGCCATCCTCGATCTCTCGGACCACCGCAGGGCGCAGGCCGTCGCGATGATGGAGAGCCTGCGTGCGGACGACGTCGAGCTCGTCACCCACGGATACGTCGTCGTCGAGACGATCTCTCTCGTCCAGCGCCGTCTCGGGATGACGGCGCTCCGGCGGTTCGTGGACGACCTGCTCCCCATCGCCGAGGTCGCGTGGGTGGACCCGGCGATGCACGCGGAGGCTCGCGAGGCGCTGCTCGCGTCGGGCTCGCGCGCGGTCTCGCTCGTGGACCGGATGAGCTTCCTCCTCATGCGCCGGCGCGGGATCGGGACGGCATTCGCGTTCGACGACGACTTCGTGCGCGAGGGCTTCGCGACGCTCCCCGGCTGACCCGCCTCGGCCCGCCTCGGGCACGAAGCGGCCCGCGCTACCGGGCCCGCGCTACCGGGCCCGCTTCGGCGCGCGCTACCGGGCCGCTACCTGGCCCGAAGCTCGACCGTCAGCGAGGAGCCATCGTCCGCCGTCAGGGCCACCCGAAGGCGATCGCCCGTCGCGTTGAGCGGGATGGCGCCGACCACGCGCCGACCGACCATTGCCTCGACGAGCTCATGCCGCGCGAGATCCCGCCAGGTGAAGAACCGGGCGAGCTGCTTCTGGAGGACCACCAGGTACGCGGGCGTGAGCCCGCACAGGCGGTCGGTCGCGACCATGCGGCGCGACACGGTCGTGAGGCCGCGCAGGTCCGCGAACGATCTCGGCCACGGGATCGGGTCCACGTCCGGTGCCAGCTCCGACACGTCGGCGATCGGCGGCAGGTAGAGCGACGCGACGGGAGCGTTCGCCTCGATCGCCGTCCAGCTCGCGGTCGCGTTCGTTCCATCCGCCCGGACGAGGCTCACGGCGGCCTCGGACACGATCGGTGCCACGGTGAGGCGACAGTCGAAATGGTCGGCCGACACGTCGGCGTTCTTCTGCCGGTCGATCTCACAGGAATGGGTGACGACAAGGGCGAACATCGAGTCGATCGCCACCTCGCGGTCATGCGGCAGCGCCACGACGGCCGGCCGCGGGTACGCCGGGATGCGCCCGACGGGGTCGAAGCGATCCCCGGGAGGCATCTCGCCGGTGAGGCGCGTGCGGGCGAGCGAGAGGAACGCGATATCGCCGGACGCGAGCTCGTCGGCCTCGGCGACGCGCCGATAGACCTCAGCCGCGCCGGGCATCGACGGGCGGCATGTCGACGAAGAACTCGTCAGCGGGGAGGGCGCCGACCTCGTCGGCCCGACCGCCCTCGCCGATGTCGTCGCCCTCGCCGATGTCGTCGCCCTCGACCGGCGAAAGGTACGGCGTCGCGGCATCCGGCCACATCACGCCCCGGATGGCCGCGGAGAGCCGAGCGCCGCGGGGTACGGAGACATCACCGGGGAACAGGAGCTCCGGTCCGAGAAGTGCGGCGACGGGGACCGACAGGGCCGAGGCGATCCTGCGCACGGTACCCACCGCGACGTTGTCGATGGGCGTCTCGCCGGTGGCCAGCTGCCGGATGGTGCGGGGCTGAAGCTGCGCGCGCTCCGCCACCGCC
>Ga0315287_10002612_pt1 | contig 17135 bp, 4 predicted proteins | sample YL17G11_0_MG_FD_205037 | JGI IMG/M metagenome (GOLD analysis project Ga0315287, IMG submission 205037) | Sediment microbial communities from Yellowstone Lake, YNP, Wyoming, USA - YL17G11_0 | ecosystem: Environmental > Aquatic > Freshwater > Lake > Sediment | place: USA: Wyoming | collected...
TGCCGGTATCTCCTCCGCCTATAACTGTGATCACGCCATCGCGGGTAGCCTCAACTAAAGCTTCATCCACAGCTTTCCCTCCCGCGGCAAAAAGGGGCATTTCAAACACGCCGACAGTTCCGTTGTAAAAAATCGACATCCCTTTAGGGGTGAAAAGAATTTTTTCTTTAAAGAGCTTTTTAGTCTGCGCTCCGATGTCATATAAAAACAGATCAACGGCCAAAACTTCTTTATTGTTCTCATCCAGGAATTTGCCGGCTTTTAATTGTTCCAGAGTCACTTTAATAATTCTTGCGCCGTCGGGGATTTCCTTTAAGACGATCCAGTTGTTTTCTCCGTCCGCGATTTCGGTCAGATCGCGGTCCACAGCGATAAAATCAACCGGTAAAACCAGGTCTATTTTATTTTCTTGGGCCAGCCGGATGATCTCTTTGACCTGCTCGATATTATCCTGCCGGGACTTTATTTTCTTTTCGTCGGTAGATTTGGAGTCGCCGAGCTTTATTCCGTAAAGAGCGTCTAAAAAGAAGGTCACGGGAGCGGTGCCGAATATGGCAAATCCTCCCGGCTTCTTTTTATTGGCGATAACATTTTTAAGTACCGGCAGCTTCTCGCTTACCTTAGGCCCTCCGCCGGAGATCAAGCCGTAGTTGACTTCCAGCGCGTTTTTAAGATAGCGGTCTTCTTTTTCCATTAACAGCCCCTGCGAAATGCTCTGCATATATTTCGCCGAGCTTACCGCATCCGGCCGGTCCCCCGCTCCGAAAGCGTCAAAATCAAAATGCTCGAAGTCAGCCAAGCTAGCCATGTCTTTGTAGAATGATTCGTAATTGTTCTCTTCACCTTTAGCGAATCTCACGTTTTCGATCACATTAACCGCGCCCTCGACTATCTCATGGCGCAACCCCGGCTTTACGCCTTTATCGGTGACGCTGTCGGGATGGAAAATGACTTGAGTGTCATATCCTTTTTCTCTGAGCAGCTTTTCGATCCTAACAGAAATCCCGTCTTTAGTTTCCTCGTTCGGACCTAAAGAAAGTTTCTTATTCACTTTGCCCTTTGGCCGGCTGTTATGGGAAGAAATGATCACTGTCGCGCCGTTCTCGATGTAATAAGCGATCGTGTCCATCGCCTCTTTGATCCTTTTTTCAGACTTGATCTTTCCGGTGTCGTCCGAAACATTAAGGTCCAGACGCAGAAGCACGCGCAAGCCGACCAGTTCGGGCCGGCCGAAACTGTTGATCGCTGGAATGGTTGAAGCAGCTGAACTGTCTTCATACCCCTCATAAGAGGCTTCAGCCAGCCTGATCGCCCGCTGCCATCTTTTCAGATGGACATCCTGATCGGTGATATATAGGAGGTTGTTGGCAGGAGTGATTTTTTTAGCCATCACAGCTTGGTAAATCTCTCCGATGTAATCTATCATGGGGGTCTTGTCTTTAGCTAAGAACTCTTTGAGGTTTATAAAAGTGACATATTGCGCATTGTCCCGGACAGCCGCTCGGTTGACGCCGTAGGCCACTTCCAGAAATCCTTCGACTTTTTTCCCGGAAGATGCGAACAAGACTCCGTGCACCAAGGCCATCCCGTTATCGTTTTTTACCGCCATGATCCCGTCGACATTCTTCCCATCGACACTGGCTCCGTAGAGTATCTTCAAAGACTTTCCCCATACCTTATTGATACTATCCTCCCAAGGGGTATCATATTTATCGGCAAACCATTTATAGATCGCTTGATGGACTAACTTGATCTTCTCCGGGCCGACAGCAGTTCCTGTGCCGATATTAGCCGCGGGCTCCCAGGCAACTTGAAAAGCCGCGTTCTTGATCTCATCCAGGGTAACACCGGTAAAGGAAATCTCCAGCTGAGCGATAACATCAGCGATTTCTTCTTCTACCGTAAGCTTATCTTTATCGCTGCCCACGCAAAGGCAGATATTTTTAACATCAGCTTTAAGCATGGCCAGTATCCTGTGATTCATGATCGTGTCATATCTGCTGAAAGCTATACTCCGGCCGACGCGAAGGTTCGCCTCATCTGGAATCCAGTCGTCGGCAATATTCATGCCTTTAGCGATCTGCACGCTTAGTTCCTTAATATAAGCCTTGCGGTTCGCGGAGTGGCCGAGCAGCGCGCCGTCAAGATTCTCTTCAATGAGTTTTGCTAATCTGATCACTCGTCCCACATCCGAGCCTTTAGCATCGTCTCCGACAATAACATTCTCGGCAAAGATCTTGACCAACGAAGAAACAGCTGTTGCGGAAGAACCGCCGTCTCTTTTTCCTTTACTGATAATCTCGTCCTGAACCGGAGACATTTTTTTCCTGCTATTGCCCAGGGCTGTCGGCCTGAGCCGGGAATCCGCTCCGGCATAAGCGCTGGTTGTAATAAATACTGCAACCAACACCAGGCTGATGATTTTTAAAGTTTTTTCTCTCCGGGAAAAAGTAACGCGCATTTCTTCCTCCTTAGGTAAATATTAAAGATTTAACATTTCTAGAAACTTTATATCTTACTTATAGTTTCCTCGTAAGTGATCTGCGCCTTGGCGATGTCCTCGCTTACTTTCACCAGAGGCACAGTAGCAAAATCCTGATCCAGATCATTCAGGGCTTTTAAAGTATCTTCGGAAAGCCCGCTGTTCTGGCTTAATTCCTCATACTGTTTGACCACCTGTCCTTCGTCCTTATAAACTGCGGCAGTGGCCCGGGCCAAAACCAGAGGCATATTGTTAATGCTCTCGCCTTTAACAAACGTGCTGGCCTCATGAAGAGCCAAAACCCGAATGCCTTTAACTTCAGGCTTAGCTAAGAATTCCGCTATATCCTTCACCTGGAATTCTTCTTTAATATTCTTATTGTCCGGATCCGAATTGACTAAAACTATACGATTATTCGCGACCTGGAATTCTTTCAATACCTTAAGCGCCTGTGCTAAACTCTCTGCGATTACGATATCAGTGATGCTTTCTCCTCCCACGGCTCTTAACTGATCCGCTTCCGCCTTATCCTTAGCCCAGAAAACTATCTTCAAGCCGGACTGGGCGTCCTTGATCTTCTTAAGTGCGGTCAAAGTGCCGGCATTCTCAAACACGGCATTAGCTCCAATCACCAGACCACTGTCCGAGGCATTTTTCAGCTCTTTAAGAGAGCCGATAAAATTATCGAAGCCCGTTGACAATCCTTTGAAGACGTTTTCATCCGCCGCTTTTAATTGCTTGACCAACTGCTCCGGAGTCAAACCAAGCCAAACACCTTTATCTTTGTTCTCGGCGACAATACCTTTAACATAAGCAAGCGGCCTCGGAAGTACCTGCTGTGCCACCTGTTCCTTACCCTCTACCGCAAATATATCGGGATTTTCCAGATTTGCGGCAAGAAGAGCTTCAGCCAATTCCTTGTCCTTATAACCAAAGAACTTGATGCCCTGCTTGATATAGTCTTCGATCATTACCGGATCTGCAGAGGTTGTCAATTCCAAACCTATGTCAGTATTGTCCGGAGTGATGTCAAAAGACTTGAACACCCGCAATTGCATTTCGATTATTTCCTGAACGCGAGTACCCATCTTGGATGTTTGCAGAGCTAGAGCAGGATTTTTGACTTTTTCCTTACTAAAAACTGATAATTCGAGATCAAGTATCGGCCAGAAATCGGAAATGGCGCGGGTACCTCCCTGCAGACGTTTACGGGGGTCATCGAAGTTAGTCCCTTCTTTGCCCTTGGTAATCTCTATCGCTTCCCCGCCCTTTAAGAACCTCATCTGGTTACGGGCAAGCCTGAAAACAGTGTAAACCGGAGTCTGGCCGTTTTTAATTGCTTCCTGCGTCTTTTGAGCCACATACTCCGAGATCCTTGACTGTAGATATTCCATCGGATCCTGGCTGCCGATTAATTCTTTGACCGCCTTCCGGGCATCTTCAGGCACGGAAGCTGGATCCTCTTTGTACATAACAAACGCCAACGGATGGATGTCGATCACAGCCGATTTATCACCCTGGGGTTCGAAGAGGTCACTGGCGCTGAAACGCATAATTGAACGGGTCTGGGGAACAAGCCCCGGCGCAGGCATACGCATCTTTTTCAATGCCGGCTTTTCCTGATGAGTGGCAAGTTTACCCTGATAAACGGTCGCCGTAGAAAAATCAATAGTCACATCTTTACCTGTTATAAGCGAGGTATCCGAAGGTATCGTCGCCTTAATGCGGGTTTTGATTATCGGTTCCTTCAGTACGCCGGTTCCGTCCTTAACATTCTCATCTAAGAGGATCGCCCCAGCGTAATTCAGGTAATCCCAGGCAATACCTTTATTCTCCAGGTCATCCCTGTCCCAGGTATTCTTCATTATAACTATTTTCTGTTTATTTTTTCCTTTATTCATCTTCAGAATATCTTCGGGGCTCTCAACAACTACCACGTCGCCGGCCATTACCAGATTCTTAGCGTCTTCGCGAATATTGGTAAGCGTGACCACTGAAGTCGCTTTTTCCAACGCTTGAGCGTCGATCCGGGTAAACGAAGCCTTGGTATCGAAATCAAGCATGACCATGGGAACATAGGTAACGCTTTGGGTACCGGCAGCATCCAACATCCCGACATAAGCCCGTGCCGATTTCCAGTCGCCTTTGGTAATGGCTTTGGTCGGAGCCTGGCCGCAGAGATTCTTCTTGCCGCCGTTTTCCTCCACCACCGCGGATACGTGCTCAACCGTGCGCAACACTACCGGAGCTGTTTCATCATTGATGGTTATGATAAATGGCTGGCCTTTGGCCTTGGGCCCGTATACATAGCCCGGATTAACCTCGATCTTGCCCTGCTCGGGCTCAACATTGATAAGCGCCGGATGCATGACCCTGACCTCGCCGGTAAAATCCTTATCGTCTCTGGATGTTCCGCCCAGAGAATTGTTCAGGTCATTGGTTCCAAACGATATCTTGTAACCTTTCACCCCGTCCTTCCGGTGCCTTTCCACGAAATCAGCCATTATGGCCGCTACTTCTTCGATGATCCAGATATTACCGCCGTTCTCGATCATAACTACAATATATTCCGGAAAAACACCCTCTTCGAAGCAAAGCATTTCAAAATCCGACAATTGGATTTTTAATTCACCCCCTGTCCTTAAATAAACAAAGAAGAACGCGTTGTTCTTGTACCCATCCTTGATCGAGCGCAGGACGCCGCGTTTCAAGGGAAAGAACGCTTTTTTCAAATGCGGATGGCTCATCAATTGCGAACCGCGCATCCCATCGAGAGGCGAATCATAACGAGGATCCTTATCATCGTATTTTAAAAATAACTTGGCGCCGACTAACCCGGACATCAAAGCTTCTTTTTCCTTATTATCGTAATCCCTTATTTCATCGTCCTCAACGAATATGGTGCCGAGCTGGTTAGCGGCATAATGCATCTGTTCAGCTATGAATTCCTCAGCCGAAGGGAATCCGGTAATTATTTTTTTGATCGCTTCGATCTCTTCGGGGAATTTTTTCAAAGCTTCGATATCCTTCAGGTCATCCGCGGTAAGATCCTTCTCGGTGATCTTGCCGTCTTTCAAACCCGCGATCAGATCATAGGTGCGGCCTGCCTGCGGATATATTTTAATAGTATTAAGAAGTATGAATTCCTGTCTGACCAGAACCGCCTTGCCGCCTACGCGCGCGATCTCCATGGCGGTCTGCAGGGTAGAAACGATAAAACCGACTATTGTCTTAGGAAGCATGTTTACGCGGATGATCAGGTCGTCTTTGACCAGCTTGATCCCCCGATCGCCGGGATAGATCGCGCCATGCAGCGCGTCGATAACTACCTGCAGGCCGTGCGTAAGCTGCACTCCGGCTCTGAGTACCGCGTTGATTACGATCGGGATCCTTAATTCCAGGCTAAAAATATAAGCGTGGCTGGTATCATTGCCTTTGCGCACCACACCCGCGCCCGCTACCCCGACGATCGCATCGTGCTCCGGCCCCATTTCTTCTACGTCGGCGATCTGAAGATGCCCTTTCCCTTTTAATTCTAAAATCTCTGTTTCCTGGTCAGCCAGATCCTTATTGGGATCCACGAAAGAAATGGCCCCCTCGGCTGCGCCGAAACCCATCAAGCCGCCTGAAGCCAGCGGCTGGATACCGTTGGCTTCTATATAATCCTCGTCGACCATCATTCTCTTGAAAATGATGTTATTCGGATCCTGGATCTCTTTTTCCGGGTTGATCGGCCGATTCTGCAAATGTATCATCTTTACCCATCCCGGGCCGAGATCCTCTCCGGTTACGAGATCATACGTATGCTCAAGTTTGATCTTGAACTTACTGGAATCGTTCTCCAAGCATGGGGCAATGGCGAACTCGACGTCCCTGCGCTCCCGCCACCCCTTATCTCCTGCAGCAAAACGTTCCTGGGCCATGTTGTCTCCGACCATGACGATAAGATCGGCGAGCATCTTATAACCCTTATCATCCAACAAGGAGCTCGCGGCTATTTCAGGAGATGTCTGCACATATGCCGCTGTATCATAACCGGTATTGATCTTATTGATTGCGCTGACCAGCGAGCTTAAGGTGAAAAATTCCTTTTCGCTCACGTTAAGAATTTTATGCAAGGCCTGCTTTTCTGCATCAGTGGCCAGATATTTATTGGGCCTTTCAAAGAAAAACCATATGTCTTTCATCGAGCGCGCCCAGCTGTCCGCGTCGATATTGAATTCTTTCTTTAACACGCCCGCAACATCCTTCTGTTTAGTTGCGTCTTTATCATTTACGGCGGCCGCCCAGTCTGCATAGAGTTTTGCCAAACGGTAAATCTGATCCTCGGTGAACTTCCCCTTCAGGGAAGCAATGACTTTTTCTATGCCGATCAGGCTCATGTGTTTCCTGCCGACGGTCTTCTCGAAGAACACCCAGTCGCCATTTCCGGTCTTGTCGAACAAGGTGACGATATTGGGCTGGAACCGTCCCTCTACGACACCCGGGCCTAAGCCGGTGCCTAAGTTTATCTTTACGTAGCGAGTGTAACCCTTGAAATTTTCTCCTCTTTTTTTGAACGAGGGAAAGATGCTCAAAATTCCTTTGTCTTTTTTCGACTTCTCTTTCATTATCCTGGCATAGGTGGAGCCGTCAAAACCGGTGGCCATGTTTGAGGTAAACGCCGTACCAGAACCTAGAGGATCGACCATTTCCAGCACCGCGATCCCGGTCGTGAAATTCATGGGATCGAGTATATCGCTCGCCGATTTCTCCAGTTTCGCCAGCCAGTCATATTTTGCTTTTACCCCTGCCTCATTCTTCTCGATCTCTTCAAGCATCTTACGCAGGTTCACGTATCCCGGAGAACTCTCTTCTTTGAGTTTGTTCGCCCCTGCGGTGAAACCGTATTTCTGGCTGAGCTCTATCAGCTGGTTGTATTCTGAAACATTTTTCATCTTGCTCACAAAATCAAAGAAGATCTGCACGTCGCGATAGCCAAATATCTGGTCGTTAAAAAGCCCGGCAATAACCTCGATGGTCGAAGGTTCAATAGGTTCAATGCCTACTTTATTCAGAAGTGTAGTCCCCTGTCCCGGCTGGGCGCCGATGGATTTGGTAAACCAGGGGATCGCGCCCTCGAAATCTTCGATGATGCCGCTGCCGCGGTACGCCATAGGAATGAATTGCCACTGCGAATAGCCGCGTTCCTTGCTTATTTTTTTGCTTATGGCAATGTAATTTTCCATTACCTCTTTTGTGACCTCAGGCGGCAGTTTGCTTTCAGTCATCATGTAATTCTTGATGCGCTTGGACATTTCCGAGCGTTTCTTGGCGTTGGTGGTGTCGAGTTCACGCACTTCTTTGATCATCTCGATGAGCTTCGGGTTGTGCCTGTAATATGCCCTGACCGCTTCCACACTGATGTTAAATCCTAGGGGAGTAGGTATTACGCGGTTATATGCCCAGGCCAACTGCGCGCACTTGCCGCCGGCAGTACTCTTTAATTCGGCTAACGGGCTGTCATAATCAACGACAAAAGGAAGAATACTGCTTTTTTCTACAAGATCGTTACTAAGGTTCTTAACCCTGCCACCGTCATTTTTAGCAGCTGCGGGACGAAGGTTTTCTGCCGCGGCATAGCCCTTAACTGCAATAGAGCTGGCCACGAACTGCAGGATTATAAAAACAGCGATTGCCCTTTGAAGCGAACTGTTGCGGTTTAGCCTTGCGAACATTTTCTTCCTCCGGTTTATGTTAAACTGAATTACAGCGTATGCCTGCTTTAGGCTTTTGGGGCCTAAGCAGGCGTGGCTTTTTTTCTTATCAATCAAGTAAGCAAATTAGATCTTGCTTACGGTTTCCTCGTAGGCGACCTGGATCTTGGAAACTTCCTCGCTGACCTTGACCAATGGAACAGAGGAAAAGTCGCTGGTCAGGTCATTTAAAGCCCTTAAATCTCCTTGCGAGATCTCGCCTGATTCGCGATAGCTCTGGGTCAATTTGTTATAGCTCTCCACCACCTCCGCCTGATCTTTCATGACGCTGGTTACTGCTTTGGCTACTACCAAAGGCATGGAGTTAACTCTATTATACTTGCTGCGAGCGACCTCGATACTGACCACTTTTACTCCTTTTTCCATCAACAACGCTGACTCAGCAACGCTTAAACTATGAATTATGTCGAATGCGTTGATCAAAGCGATCCGGTCGTTGGAAACTCCATTTTCATTCAGGTCAGAAAGTATAGAGGCCAGTTGTTTCAACTCGATACTGGCGATATCTTCTAAATCCATTGCCTTGACCTGATCCACCTGGATCGCAGTGTCAGCCCAGATCACGATCGCCAGATCAGGGCTGGCTTGCTTGAGATACCTTAATGTTCCCACGGTTCCGGCGTTCATGATCACCGCGCGGGCCTCAACGATCAATCCGGCTTTAACGGACTTCACGCCTTTTAAGGAATCCATGAAGCCGATAAAACCCCGGGCCATTTTGTTGAACATATTCGTGTCTATAGTTTTAAAGCTTCCGCCGTCGGCAACTGCCGCGGGACGGGAAGCGATCACTTCCTTCGCGCGCCTGACATCGACCATTAACGCTAAATCCAAGGTCTTGGCTAAGCCTTTATCCTGAGCCATTGCCTTCAACTCATCAACCTGTTCGGGCGAGATCTTACGCAAGATCCTTCTGATCCACATCCAATCATCAGTATTTTTTTCCTGGAATGTAGCCAGCTTCCAGACCACTGAATCCATCTGCTCGGGTGTCAACATTATAAAATCGGGCTGCAATATTCTTTCATACCTGTCAGCCCGGCGCATCTCTTTGTATAACTCAACCACATTGTTAAAATTCTGCTGCGCAGTAGCTGCTACTGCGGAACCACCGTCTGCCTGGGCCATTCCCATTGCCTGATTAGCCTGCAAATAGGTTGCCCGATCCAGACCGCCTTCTTCGATCTGCATTTTCCTGCCGCCCAACTTGGGAATGAACTCCATGGATACAGCTTTCATAGTCTCAATATCCGGGCTGTCCACATAAACCAGCTGATTTTTCTCACCTGTCGCGATCTTGTTGACCGCGGACTGGCCGATTAAGCTGGTGATCTTCTCATCCACCGGGTCGATCGGAACAGAACGCGCGGCATAGTCGATCTTGCCGGTAAGGCTGGTGCTCACCCCGCCGTATTTAAGCACTGCGCTGATGATCGCCGCAGAATCTTCCAGCTTGGGGTTTTCGAACTTATCCTTCTTGACATTCTTACCCTCATACGCCGCTCTAGCCCGGTCATCCTTGGCCAGCGCCGCTTGGAGTATCTCGTAGTTCTTTAATATCCTCGGGTCTTTTTCATAGAAATTACCGTTCTCGTCTTTAAGATTACCCTTCTCGTCCGTTTTCGGTTTCTCGATCACTACCCCTTCGGAAACAACCACCACCCCGTAGCCGAACTTATCCTTATATGCTTTCATATCCTTATTAAGCTTTTCCAAGTCGATCTTTTCTTCCGGGATCAAAGAGCGGGCGGCGTTAACTGCCGCGCCGACCCTGGCGGTAACAAACCCCGCGCTGCGGCCGAAAACTTCGACCACGCCGATACGCTTGGTGGATTTGTAATCAACCAAAGCTTTCTTGATCTGATTAGTCGCCTCGCCCACAAAAGTGCTGTGTCCGTAATTCGGAGCTCCCGGAATAAGCAAATTGATATCCCCGTCCATGGTCTTGGCGCCGCCGATGATCGGAAATTCCTTATGCTCGTCCTGTAGCTGATAGGAAACTTTGTTGGTATCATCGCCTCCCAGCGTGATCAGGCCGTCGAGTTGAAGCTTCTGGATATTCTCCCAAACTTTTTTGGGAGTGCCTTGAGCTATATCCTCGTCGCTATAAGGATTTTCCCTGCTGGTCAACAAAATGGTGCCGCCGTTATATCTCTCGGCTTCTACTTCAGCCAGGGTCAAAGCACGGGCTTGGGCCACGAGAGAATCCTTCATTAAGCCTTTCCATCCTTCCCAGATCACTATAAGCTCGATACCCTGGGCCTTGGCTTCCAAAAACGCCGCGTAAATAACGTTGTTATGCCCGGAAGCGGGACCGCCGGAAGTAAGAATACCAATCTTCGTGATCAAATTAAGCTTCCCCATAGTCACCAGGAAAGAATCCATTTCTTTGAATGCCCTTTTAAATTCCTTGGCAAAGACCAAAGCAATATCCTCCTTGCTGGAATTATCCTTGATCTTGCTTTTTTTCTTGCCCCAGGCATAGGTAAGTTTTATGAAGCGGACAAACGAACTGTCGGTGACTTCTACTGCTTCTTTGATCTGGCCGTTCTTAAGTCCTTCAGCCATCTCTTTCATCGCGGTCCTGGTCTCTTCGCTCAATCCCTCCACGTATTTCTGGAAATTCGTCTCGATCTCTTTTATCAGGTTCACGCCGCGCAAACCCTTATGCATAAGAAAATGCACGTTCAACTGGGTCTGCTGGTTGTTAGTGGCGATATTGAATTTGACCACGCCTGCTTTTGATAAAACGTTAAGCTCCGCCATATCCGAGCCGGAAGTTCCGTGCTGAGCAGCAGCCGCTTTATCTCCGAGCATACGCGCGAAATCCGCGGTCAGGTAAGGGCTGATCTTTCCGACCTGGGAAACCGGGGTCAGGCTGTTTTTATCGTAATCAGTTCCATGGCCTGAACCGTTATTAAAAGCCACAATATCAAAAGTAAGCCCCTCAGCCGCTAATCCGTCCATCATAACTTTAATGGCCGCCGGATGGGTCATCTGGGCTTCCAGTTTCCCGCCGCGGCGCGGGTTGGGAACTTTCTTATCCACATGGCCGACCTCGATCTCTATGCCAATATGGCCCAAAAGTTCCGGATCATACTTTTTCACCAGCTCATTGATCATCTTCACCTGAAAAGCGGTTTCCGCCAGGTTGCTGGTCGGCAAAAGCAGCATTTTTTCTTTCGCGCTGACCGTCTTCAAAATAGCCGCGGAAATCTTTCCGCCAACGGTGGCACCGGCAATGTCGGTGGCGATCTTGTCGTAAGCGGCAATTACAGCTTTAGGATCGAGCCCGTTCTTCTTAGCTTCGGCAGTCAATGCTCCGAACGCGACCTCCATATCCTTGACAATGGCGTCGATCTCGTTTTGAGCGCGGCTACGCTTTTGCATTTCTCCGACCACTTCATTTTTGATCCGTTCAAACTGAACGCCCTCGTTAGCCGGGTCGTATTTCAGGAAATCAATTCCCCATTCCGGCTGCAGAACGAACGCTTCCATAAGCTTCATCACTAGTTTTTCTTCGTCAATACCTTTAGTTTTATAATAATTGGTGACAATATCCCCCGCCCTCTCATCGTAAAGCGTAGAGGCGTCGATCGCGATAGAAGTAAAACCGGCCTTGATCAGCCGTTCGATAATAGCGGTAACATCTTTACGTTCTTTGGCCGCGTTTTCTTTTAATTTATTCTGGACGGTCTTTAGGATGGCTTCGTCAATATCATTTACGTTCATCGACGACTTAAAACTACCTTTGCCATTCACCGCTTCGTAAGCGTCTTTTAAAAGAGTTGCTTGCTCAAAAAGCTCCGCGCCGTACTGGATATGATCTCCGTGGAGCACGATCGGGATATTGCAGCCGATCTTTTTAGCGATAGCCAGAGTATATTCCGCCACTTTGACTTCATCGATGGCATAACCGATCTGCGAGCGGGCTACTTCGAAAATAATGGCTGAATTATTGGCCATTGCCGCGCGTAAATGTCCTTCGATCTCGTTGTAGCTGACGATATTTACCGCGATGCAGGACATGCCGTTCTTTTTCAATTGCTCGATCAGATCATGGCCAAACGCAAATTTACCTTCTTTAGGCAATACCACCAAGCCGGCGGAACCCACAGAACGCACAGCTTGCATATACTGGGTATCTCGTTTTTGGATAAGGTAATTAATCGCCTGCTGGCCGCCGTTAACGTAAAGCCCGCTCAAGACCGCGGTGCCTCCGTCAGCTTTTTGCTGTAGATCATTTTCCAGCACATCTACCTCTTCAGTGCTGGCAGCGGAATTTGGCCTCAAGTGATCGTTAGAAACGATCCCGGCCATACCTGCGGAGCTGCAGACAAAAACGCCTGCCATCATTATTACTATTATTCCCAAGAAAGTTCTCTTTGCCTTTGCCCAGTTCATTTCTTCTTCTCCTTTGTTAATCTGCTTCGACTTCTTCAAAATATGATTCCTCGATCTCTCCTTTATCCCCGCGGAGGACCGAATAATAAATCGCCGGGTCAGCTTTTTCAGTGATCGCTGGCGTGACTACAGCGTAAGAATATCCGTTATCTTTGAATAACTTGCTCATCCCAGAGGTGTGAAAACCTCCGGTAATAATTACTGCAACCTTGTCACCGGAAACCGCCATCTTGTCCGCGATATTCTTCATAAAAAACTGCTCGCGTTCCAGGCCGATCCGGTAAAAATCGTTAATTTTATCAATATTCTCATCTATCGAATCCGACGCCTGAAGATTGTCGGTAAGTCCGTATTTCTGGCAGGATTGGGAAAGAAAACCCATCCAGGATTGAGTCTTAAAATCATTTTTTCGGGAGACAAAATCATCGTATTCCGCAGGAGTCAAATCAAGCTTTAAGAAACTTTCCATGGTATCCAGGGAATCCGAAATCCGGGAAAGCTCTTTTTCGCTGTCATTAGAAATTAGAGCCTCTTTAATCTTATTTTCTATTAAAGATATGTCTTTGATCAAAACTTCGGGTTTAACCTGGCTACCTAACTCAATATAAAGCATATAAGAATTTATCTGCGTAAAAGACTCTTTAATATCGATCCGGCCTTCGGCCTTGCTTTTCAAGAATGAGTAATACTCGATGTTGGATATCTTCTGGGCCTTATATTCCTGGGTCCGGGCGATCAATTCCTTGACTTCCGGCTCTGTCAGAGCTTTGCTCAGTTCCTTGATAAAAAGGCTGCGCTGGGCTTCCGCCTCCTTGAAATCAATTTCTTTTTCTAACTGAGCGCTCTTTACGAAAGCATCAATATTGGAATATTCTTCGATTCCCAGTTCTTTTTGCCCGGCCTTTTCCTTAATATAAGAAGCATATTCGACCAAAGACATTTCTTTAGACTGATATCTGTTTTTTTCCTTCTCGAAAGCTTTGAGTTCTTCGCTATACATCTCAGGCTTAAGCGCATCAACGATCTTACGCAAGGCAGCCGCTTCTTTCAGGGCGCCATCGCGGTAAGGTTCTATATTAAGGAAGGAATCGAGATTGCTTTCATAAAGGGCGGGGTCTTCAATGCCGTAAAGCTCGAAATTATAATCGGAAACTATATCCAGATATTCTTCTCCGGAAATCTGCCCTCTTCTTAAATATTTATCCGCGATAAGCTCCCGGTCCTTCTTTTCGGCATACGCCCTTAAAAAAGAAAGCGTAACATTGCCTGAACCGCCTTCAACCAAAACTAATTTGACGTTTTTTTCCTTGATCAGGTATTCTAAAATCGCAGCCAGGTTTTTCTGGGCTTCATAATTACAGTGGGCATCTTGGATCTGGATGATAGTAGGAGTGCTTACTGGCATAGGGGAATTATTTTCGAATATTTCTTTAATAGTGCCTATCTGGGAAGGGATCTTTAAATCCTTAAGGATAGTTGATGAGGAAAAAACCAAACCGGGAAAAACAAGAAATTGCATAATTACTAACAGAATTATTCGACTGTTACAAGTTTGCTTCAACTTGCATCTCCTTTTGTTTATTCTTCCCATGGTTCGTAATCTTCTTCTTCGCTGTACTTTTCCAGATCTGAATACTTCTGCCCCCTTAAAACAGATAGATAAATACTGTTATCGCTTTTACCAGTAACAGCCGGCGTCACCACTGCATACGAATATCCCTCCTCCTTAAGCAGGCGGCTGATGCCTGGCGTATGAAAACCGCCTGTTATCAAAACCGCCAATGTATCTTTTGATTCTTCCATTTTATTTCTTATGTTTCTTATAAAGGCTTTCTCCCTTTCTACTCCCAGAGTGTAAAAACTTTCAAACTGATCGAGGTTATTGTCTATGGTATCCGAAGCCGCTGGCAGGCCTGCAAGATTATACCTCCTGCAATTATCCGTCAGGAAGTTTATCCATGAGGCGGTAACGAGGCTTCCTTTGTTTTCCTTGAAAATTTCGTATTCCTCCGGCATCAGCCCAAGGCTCAGAAGCTTCGAGATCATATCCAGGGATGCTGAAATCTCATATAATTTGCGCTGGTCATTTTTCACAAATAAGGTTTCGCTTATCTGTTTTTCGATAAGCCCTATTTCTTTTAAAAACTCCTCAGCGTCCAGATTATTGCTTAAAACAATATAGCTGATATAGGAATCAAGCTGTGGGTAATCGCGCGCCAGATCTATTTTGCCGGAGGCCATGTCTTTTAAAAACGTATAGAACAAAACCGCAGGGATTTTCTTGTCTTTAAAGCCTTGCGTATTTGCGATCAATTCTTTCACTCCCAGTTCATCAAGCTTTGTCGCAAGCGCCTTGATGAACTCATTTCTCTGGGACTCGGAAACCTTCAGATCTATCTGCTTTTCAAGCTTTGCGCTTTCAAGAAAACATGTCAGATTCTGCTTATCGGAAAGATCCATATTTTTTTTAGCGGCTGTTTCCTTAAGGTATCCGCAGTAATCAACCAGTGAGATTTCTTTTTTCGCATATCCGCTTGTTCTGGCCTCAAGATCCAGCAGCTCGCTGTTATATAGGTAAGGCTTTAACCCGGCAACTATCGAATTTAAACTCTCCAGCTCCCCGATTGCCTGCTGACGCATTGAATCAAACTGCAGAAAGTTATTGAGGTTGTCGTCGTAAAGCTTTTCGTCTTCTATTCCGAAAAGCTCGATGTCAAAATCAGAGACTATATCCAGGTATTCCTCTCCTGAGATCTCTCCCCTGCGCAGATAATCATCAGCCACTTCTTCTCTTTTTTTCTTATCGCCATAATTTCTTAAAAACGAAAGGCTGACGTCTCCGCCTCCGCCCTCTACCAGGATCAGCCTGAGATTATCTTCCTTTATGAGCTGCTCTAAAATCCTTACCATGTTTTTCTGCGCCTCGTAATTGCAGTGCGCGTCCTGAATCTGTATTATTGTTTTTTTAACATTAAGAGCCTCTCCTTTGGGTTCAAAAACTTCCTGGACAGTTCCGAATTCGCCTGGGATCTTCAAATCGCCTGGCGAAGGATTTGCAAAAGTAAAACACGTTTGGCAAAAAACTGCAAACAGTGATGTTAAAATAATTCCGTAGTTTCTCTTTGTCATTTTTATTCCTTATGCATTAAATGTCGGTTACTGTCTGCTCGTAAGACAACTGGAACTTAGCCACTTTTTTGTCCACATTAACCAGCGGCACCTCGACAATTTGCGTAGTAATAGCCTCGAGCTTATCCATGTCTTCCTGCGAAATCGCTTTGGCCTCTACATAACTTTTGGCAAATCCATTTACAGCTTCATTTAATCTTTGGTCTTTGACAATATCCGCAAATGCTTCTGCAATGACAAGAGACGCGGCATTGACGCTGTTTTCTTTTGCTTTCGGAGACTTGAGGTTAAATGCAATTATTCCCTTTTTATCTCTTAAAATCTCGCCCAATGCCAGCTGTTCTCCTGAATTTATGACTATAATTTTCTCGTTAATAATACCTTCGCTACTCAGCTGCGCCAGGACTTCGTCTATCCCCTTAATCTGGATTTCGGCGAATTCATCTACTCCCATGATCTTCAATGCCCTTGTCTGGCTTTGCTGCGTTGTCCATACGACGACAGACAGGTCTCCGAGAACAGACTTTATCTCTCTCAGGATTGCGCTCACGCCTGCATTCTGCAAGACGACGTCTGCCTTGACTACCAAAGCTCCGTTTGTAAATTTCGCATTCTTAAGCGCACATGCAAATAGCCCGAAATTGCCGGGAAGATTCCGCAGAGTTTTTGTTTCTGCAACGTTGATTTTATATCTGGAAAGGGAGTTTTTTATCTTTTCGATCTTGGCTTTCTCGGAAAGAGGCAAAATTTCAGCATATCTCTTTAAATTACCTGCCAAATTCTCCCTGTGCCCTTCGGATCCTTTAAAGCCGCTGATTTCCATGATATCTTTATTTAAGACTTGTTCATCCTGATATTTCTCGGACAGATTATTGTCCAGGGCTTGTTTGCGATTTATCATTACAAGTTCTTCTGTGGTGACATCGGGGTTTTTCTCTATCTCCTCGAGCAGCTTTGATGTAGGCATGCTTCCCGGGATTATAAGCTCTTTTTGGCTGGCGATGATCCTGGGAGTTGCGCGTTCCGAAGCCCTGCTCTTCTTTAACTCACCCTCACCGGCAGTTACATTCGGTTTTAACTTGCTTATTTTTCCGACGAGATGTTCGGCAACCAGCGAACAGGCCTCAGGGTCGTCTCCGCATACGACTATTTCCATGGTTAACTCCAGAAGAGAATCGCTCATATGTTCTTCGGGGACGATCTGCAGGCCGGAGTTGACGATTTTGATCTTCTTGCCGGGAGCCACTTCTTTTACGATTTCATCGGTCATTTCTGCTACTGAGTCATATTGTTTGCCTTCTATTGCAGGAAGATACGTCAATTTTCCTTCTATTTTTTTAAAGACCGTAGCTACGTTTGCGATG
>Ga0315287_10002614_pt1 | contig 17128 bp, 16 predicted proteins | sample YL17G11_0_MG_FD_205037 | JGI IMG/M metagenome (GOLD analysis project Ga0315287, IMG submission 205037) | Sediment microbial communities from Yellowstone Lake, YNP, Wyoming, USA - YL17G11_0 | ecosystem: Environmental > Aquatic > Freshwater > Lake > Sediment | place: USA: Wyoming | collected...
TGGCGCAGGGCGTCGAGGTGACCTGCTCGGCGCTCGAGCGGGCTCGCTCTCGCCTGTCGCCGCCGCAAGCGCAGTCGCAGAATGCTTTTCGTTAGTGCTTCTGCGCTACCGCGCCCGCTTCCGCAGAGTTCCGGGAGACACGCCGCAAGTACGTCCCTGTAGGCTTGCGCGCGCCGTCCATGGCGCGCGACAGTCTCCCGGAACTCTGCGGAAGCGGGCGCGCTGCGCATCGACTTCACGCGTTTGCGCTCGTTGCGCCTGTTTGCGCTGGCGCGACGCAGTTGGCGTTCGCATGCCGCTCGACGCCGACGAAAGCATCGAGCATTGACGTTGGCGCATCGGGAGCCGCGGTGTCACAAGGCCGTGATCGCGTCGGATCTTGCCAGCGCGACTGACCGCGAGCTGTCGGCGCACTCGACGGTTCAGCTGCCGGTGCACCAGCGGCTGTGGTTCCCCGCCTTCGTGGGGAAGACCGTCGCGCGCCATGGACGGCGCGCGCGAGCCTACAGGGACGTATTTACGGCGTGTCTTCCCCACGAAGGCGGGGAACCACAGCCGCGCGCCATTGGAAAGCCAACGCGACAGTCGCTGTCGTCAGGACGGAACAGCAGATCCGGTGCGAACTACCGCCGCCGCCACAACACTTCACTCCCATGCTCGTGCCGCGCCAGCACGCGCGCAATCACGAACAACAGGTCCGACAGCCGGTTGAGGTACTGCGGCACCTCGGGCGCGACGAACTCCGCGCGGGCAAGCGCCCACACGCGTCGCTCAGCGCGGCGGGCAACCGTGCGAGCCAGGTGACATGCGGCGGCCGCCTGGCCACCGCCCGGAAGGATGAAGTCCTTGAGCGCCGGCAGGCCTTCGTTGAACGAATCGAGCGCCTGCTCGAGTCGCTCCACGTACGCTGCAGTGATTGCACGGTGACCGGGGATGCAGAGCTCGCCCCCCAGGTCGAACATGTCGTGCTGGATCTCGGTCAGCGTCGCCTGTACCGCCTCGGGCAGGTCCGGCACCGCGAGCACCACGCCGATCGCGCTGTTCGCTTCATCGACCGTGCCGTAGGCCTCGACCCGCAGGTGCTCCTTCGGCACCCGCATGCCGTCGCCAAGGCCGGTGCTGCCGTCGTCGCCGGTGCGGGTGTAGATCCTGCTTAGTCGGTGGCCCATGACTGCTACTTGCCTCTGTTGCCTGCACCTGGAGCGTACCGCATCGACACGTAAATGCCGCGGCCCGGGGTGTTGTAGGTGCTGGCGAGTTCGTAGTCCTGGTCCAGCAGGTTCTCGATCCGGGCGATCAGCGCCATGCTCGGCGTGGCGCGCCACTCGGCGGTCAGGTTCGCCAGCACGTAGCCGTCGAGCGTCGTGTCCTGCGGGAAACCGAAGTCCTTGCGGTCGCCGGTCGCCAGTACGTCGAGTCCGAGCAGCACCGGGCCGAAGGCACGCGTCAGGCCGACGGTGAGGCTCTCCTGCGCACGACGCAACAGTCGCGAATCGTCCGACAAGTCCTGCGGGTCCTGGTAGATCGCTTCCACGCGGGCCTGCCAGAGCGAGCCGGTATAGACCCACGACGTCTCGATGCCCTTGATGCGCGCCTTGGCGACGTTCTGGTTGATGCCGTCGAACGGATCGTAGGACAGCACCGTGAAGTCGATCAGGTCCTCGATGTCCGTGTGGAAGGCCGAGAGCGACAGCAACTGTTGCGGTGTCAGCGCGTGCTTCACGCCGACTTCGTAATTGCGTGAACTCTCGGGCTTCAGGTCGGGGTTGCCGCCGTACCCATAACGATCCGTCGCGTCAGGGGCACGGAAGCCGCTGCCCGCCAGCGCGTAGACGCGTGTGCGCTGTTCGTTGAAGGCATAGCCGTACTCGGCGTTCCACGTGACGGCAGATCCCGCCGTCTCGTGGTCGGTGTATCCGAGCGCGAGCACGCCCAAGTGCGGGCCGCTCGCGATGCGGTCCTGCACGTAGACGTTGACCGCGTCGGTGTCGGACTTGAAGCCCTCGCCGAACGATTCGCTGCTCGCGCGCTCGCGCGAATACATCGCGCCGACACCGAGCCCGTGCACTTCAGACAGCTTCCAGTCGTACTGCGCGTCCAACGTATCGCGGTCCGTCTTGAGGAAGTCCGGCGACTGGTTCTGCTGGATTTCGTCCTCGAGGTGGTTGACGGACACGCGTGCCTCGCCAGCCGCTCCGACCGGCAGTCGCACTTCGGCCGCCGTCGTCGACGTGACGTAATCCTGGTCGACCGGCGTGAGGAAGTAATCGGAGTACTCGGTCGTGCCCTCAGTCCGGTAGTGACGAACCGTGACTTCGGCCGCACCGACGTCGGCGCGCAGCGCGACGTTCGCACTGAGGTTGTCGTAGCCGCGATCGGTGGTGTCGGTGGTGCGAGTCGGAAAACCATCGCTGTCCGTCCATGAAACGCCGACGTCGAGTGCCGTGGACTTCCCGAGGTCGACACCGCCGTTGAGGCTCGCGCGCTTCGTGTCGTAGTTGCCGTAGCCGGCTTCCATGATCCAGCCGTCCTGCGAACCGCGCCGGGTCACGACGTTGACTACGCCGCCGATGGCGTCGCTGCCCCAGAGCGCGGAACGCGGGCCCTTCACGACTTCGATGCGCTCGATCATGTCGGGCCGGATGTTCTGCAGGCCGGGCAGGCCGATGGTGCCCGGATTGATGCGGATGCCGTCGACCAGCACCAGCGTGTGGTTGCTCTCTGCGCCGCGGATGAACATCGCCGTCGGCTGGCCGGGGCCGCCGTTGCTCGCGATGTCGAGGCCGGCGTGGAACCGCAGCAACTCGGCGACGTCGCCGGCATTGCTGCGTTCGATCGTCGCGCGGTCGATCACGACGACCGGCGCCAGCACCTCGTCGGCGGGCGTCGGCACGCGGGTCGCCGTGACGATCACGTTCATCTCGGGCTGGGCGGCGTCGTCAGCGCGAGCCGTTGTCGTGACCAGGGTCGCGACGAGGGTCGCGGCGAGAATCGCGGCGCTGGGCAGGCCGTGGATGGAAATACGCAGGAGACCTTGCCGCGTGCAGAACGCGGAATTCGAACTGGACATTGTCTTGCCACACCCCGTGCATGCGTCCCCGCGGACGCAATTTAAAATCCAGCAACGCAATGGGGGTGTGGCGGAGCGGGGGCGGCGATCGCTGAACGGATCGGCGCCCGAGTTCCGGCCGCTCGCCCACCGCGACGCTGGTCTAGATCGACGGGCCGGTCTCCGGACTCTCGAGCGGGCTTGTGGGCCCTGCCTGCATCCCCTTCCCGCGCTTGTGGCGCAGTGGGTGCCGGACCTTGCGGACCGGGTGATGTGGCTTCACTCGACTACCGTTGCGGGGGCAGTGCCGGAATTTGACCGGCTTCCCGTTCTCCCTGAGCCTGCGCTCGCGGGATCACCTGTCGGAGTCGGCACGGTAGGCAAGGCAAGCGGTGATGTCAAGAAAGGCGCGGTACCATGGCGCCTCGCAGCACGCGGAGGAATGCAGGAATGACGAAAAAAATCATTGTGGTGGCGGGCGCAACGGGCGCGCAGGGCGGTGGACTCGTGCGGTCGATCCTGGCGGATCCGGACGGAGAATTCGCCGTGCGCGCGATCACGCGCGATCCAGGTTCGCCGCAGGCGCGCGCACTGGCGGCAGCGGGCGCCGAAGTCGTCGCCGCGGACATCGCCGACAAGGCGGCCGTTGCGCGGGCGTTCGCAGGAGCGCACGGTGCGTATTGCGTGACGTTCTTCTGGAACCACTTTTCGCCGGACCAGGAACGGGCCGAGGCCCATGCGCTGGCCGACGCCGCGCAGCAGGCAGGCGTGGAGCACGTGGTCTGGTCCACGCTCGAGGACACGCGACGCTGGGTCAAGCTCGACGACAACCGCATGCCCACGCTCATGGGTCACTACAAGGTCCCGCATTTCGACGTGAAGGGCGAAGCGGACGACTACTTCCGTGCGACCGGCGTGCCGACGACGTGCCTGCTGACCTCATTCTACTGGGACAACCTGATCCACTTCGGCATGGGCCCGAAGACCGGGCCGGACGGCAAGCTGTATTTTGCGTTGCCGATGGGTGACAAGCCGTTGCCCGGCATCGCGGCGGCAGACATCGGCCGTTGCGCGCACGGCGTCTTCAAGCGCGGCGGCGAGTTCGCGGGTCGCACCATCGGGATCGCGGGTGAACACCTCACCGGCGCGCAGATGGCTGCGGGGCTCACTCGCGCGCTCGGCCGCGAGGTGCTGCACCAGGACGTGCCGTTCGACGTCTATCGCGGCCTCGGTTTCCCGGGCGCCGAGGACCTCGGCAACATGTTCCAGTTCAATCACGACTTCAGCGCCGACTTCTGCCGCGCGCGCAGCGTCGAGTTCACGCGTTCGATCAACCCGCAGCTGCAGAGTTTTGCGGACTGGCTCGTGGCCCATGGCCGCGAAATTCCGCTCACCTGACCGACGGCCTGGACGCAAGCGAGCACCGTGATGCGGGCGTGGACTTACCTTGCCATTGCGATCATCGCCGAGGTCATTGCAACCTCGGCCCTGAAGGCGGCGGCCGGGTTTTCCCGCCCGGGCCCGTCGGCCGTGGTCGTGATCGGCTACGGCGTCGCGTTCTATTTCCTGTCGCTCACGCTGCAGTCGATACCGGTCGGCGTGACTTATGCGATCTGGTCTGGCGTAGGCGTCGTGCTCATCACGCTGGTCGCCTGGGCCTGGTACGGCCAGGCACTCGACGCCGCGGCGATCGTGGGTCTCGGCCTGATCATTGCCGGCGTCGCCGTCCTCAACGTCTTCTCAAAGTCCGTCGCGCATTGACGCGACGAGGCTAGGCGGCGACGAACGTCCGGCCGTGTTCCCAGCGCAATTCGCGCACGGCGATGCCGTAGAGCTCGCCGATCGAGTGCTCGTTCAGCGCCTCGTCGCAAGGGCCGCAATGCCAGCGGCCATCGCCGAACAACAGCAGCGCGGAATCGGCAAAGCGCGCGGCGAGCCCGATGTCGTGCAGGCTGACGACGACGGTCCGTCCTGCATCCGCGAGCCGGCGGAAAGTCCGCAGCACGTCGAGCTGGTGCTGCGGATCGAGCTGGTGAATCGGTTCGTCGAGCAGGAAGACGGCAGGGTCCTGCGCGAGGATCGTCGCAATGGACAGCCGCCTCCGCTCACCGCCCGACAGTGTCGCGATGTCGCGATCCTCGAGGCCGGCGAGATCGACCGACGCCAGTGCGCGCTGCGCCGCTGCGCGGTCTTCGGTGCTCTCCCATGCCCAGAAATCCAGGTGCGGGTGACGCCCGACGAGCACGGCCTCGAGCGCCGTTGCCGGAAACGGATCGTCGACCATTTGCGGCAACAAGCCCAGCGTGCGCGCAAGTTCACGCCGCGGCCACGCGTCGAGCGCGCGACCGGCGACGAGCACTTCGCCGCGAGCGGGCGGGCGCAGGCCGGCGAGCGTGTGCAGCGTCGAACTCTTGCCCGAGCCGTTGCGTCCCAACACGACCAGCAACTTGCCGGCCGGCAGTTCGAGCGTGAGGTCGCGCACGAGTGTGCGGCCCGGCACCTCGACGGTGACGCCGGCGCAAGCCAGGGCGGACTGGGTAGTCACTGCGTCCACCCGATTTCGAGCGCCGTCGCCGGGCCGACCAGCATCTGCTCCAGGCCATCGGCAATGACGGCGTCCCGCGCACTGGTGGCGATGCGGCCGGCCATGATTTCGCCAAATTGCTGCGGGAAGAGCGGCTGCCGGTCCGGCTCACCGAGTCCCGCGGGGACGAGCGGCTGTCCAGTCGCGAAATCGTATTTGTCGGTGGCGCCCAGGGTATGCAGCACCTCATGGACCAGCACCACCTGGTTGCTGCCGGCGGCTGCGGCGTCGCCATAGAGGTGCGCCACCGCGATGAGCCCCTTGCTGAGACCGACCGAGTCCGGCATCGCCGCCGCTCCTGGCACTAGCGGGGAATACAGCGCGAAGACCTGGATGTCAGGGGTCGGCAAGGGATCGTTCCACGCGGTCCGGGCAGCGAAATAGCGCAGGCGCAGGCTCCAGAGCGCAATCGTGAGCGGTCCCGGCCGCTCCGGCAATGCCGGTGGCAGCGCCTTCGCGGCGTGTGAAACGCGGACCCGGACGGGCTGCTCGAGCGCAACGTCGTAACCCGCCGCTTCGTCGACGAAGAATGATTCCACGTCGGCGAAATCCTCGGCCTGCAACCCGGAGATGTAAGCGCCGACACCCGCGTCCGTCGATGCGTTGATCGGGTACACGGTGACGCGCAGCGTGTCGTTCCAGTCACGACTGCGCGCGCGGTCGAGCCAGGCGCCGAGCGCGACGAAAAGCAGGACCGCGAGCAGGATCGCGAGCCGCAACGTGCCAAGGAAGGTGCGTGCCGCCAAGGTGAATGGGTCCTGGCGCGGGCCGGGTTCAGGGATAGAGGCGCGTGGACTGCCACGGCCCAGGCGTGAAGGCATGGTCGCCGACGGGCTCCAGCGAGCGAGTCCAGCGTGCGCGGTCATGCACGCGAAAAGCGCCTTCGCACCACAGTTCGACGGCTTCGAGCCAGAAGTGATAGCCGCCCCAGTGCGGCGGACGCGTCGGCGCCGTGCCATGGCGAGCGGCTTCGATCGCGACCCGCTTCAGCAACGTTCCTCGCGAATCCAGCGGCTGGCTCTGCAGGCTCGCCCACGCGCCGATGCGGCTGTCGATCGCGCGCGAGGAGAAATATGCGTCGCTTTCCGCGGGTGGACAGAGCACGACGCGGCCTTCGATCCGGACCTGCCGGCTCAGTGTGTCCCAGTGCAGCACGCCGGCAACACGCGGGTTCGCCGCGAGCTCGTGGCCCTTGCGGCTGTCGTAGTTGGTGAAGAAGGCGACATAACCCGGGTCCGCGATCACCTTCTTGCACAGCACCACGCGCGCCGCAGGCATGCCGTCCGGAGTGGCAGACGCGAGCACCATCGAGTCCGGGTTCGGTTGCACCTTCTTTTCGCGGGCCTCGCGATACCAGCCCTCGAAGATGGGCATCGGGTCCTGGGGCAGGGTGGCAGGCAGCGTTCCGGAATGGGACATCGTCGGCATCGTCCAGCGAGCGTGGAATCGGGATTATGCCCCAGTGCCTGTGCGATCTCTTGCAGCGCGAGGCGTCGGACCGGTAAAAGGAAGCGTCTACCAGCGTCGTGAAGCATGAAATCCCTCGCAGAACTCCGCGCCCGGCTCGACGTCATCGACCATGAGCTGCTGCAACTCGTCGCCGAACGGCAGACGCTCGGCAAGCAGATCGCCGAGGTCAAGCGCTCGTCCGGCCAGCCAACCCGCGACTTCCGTCGCGAACGTGAGGTGCTGCTGAAGGCGCGTCGGGATGCCGAGGCGCTCGGGGTGTCGCCAGCGCTGGCGGAGTCGCTGCTGCAGTCGCTGATCCGCGGATCGCTCACCACGCAGGAACAGGCGCGGGTGGCGTCGCAGGGCAGGGGTTCGGGGCGCAGCGCGCTGGTCATCGGTGGGCGCGGCAAGATGGGTCACTGGGTGGCCGACTTCCTGGCGGCACAGGGTTTTGCCGTGACCGTCGCCGACCCCTCAGGCGAAGTCGCGGGGTACGAGTACGTCGCCGACTGGAAGACGTCCGACCTGCATCACGATCTCATCGTCGTGGCGACGCCGATCCGCATCGCGAACGACGTGCTGGCCGAACTGGCCACGCGGCGGCCGCGCGGCATCGTGTTCGACATCGGTTCGCTCAAGACGCCGCTGCGCTCGGGACTCGAGCAGCTCCGGGCAGCCGGTTGCCACGTGACGTCGGTGCACCCGATGTTCGGCCCGGACACCGAGCTGCTGTCGGGTCGCCACGTGATCTTCATCGACCTCGGCGACGCGGCGGCGCTCGCAGAAGCGCGCGCCCTGTTCGGTTCGACGATGGCCGATCTCGTCGTGATGGGTCTCGACGAACACGATCGCCTGATTGCATTCGTGCTCGGCCTGTCGCACGCGCTCAACATCGCCTTCTTCACGGCGCTGGCGGAGAGCGGTGAAGCGGCGCCGCGGCTGGCGCGCATGTCGAGCACGACGTTCGACGCGCAGCTCGACGTCGCGACGCGCGTCGCTGCTGAGAACCCCGACCTGTACTACGAGATCCAGAGCCTGAACGACTACGGCGCCGAGTCGCTGAATGCATTGCAGGCTGCGGTGAATCGCCTGTGCCGTGCGGTCCACGAAGGGGATGCGGAGACTTTCGTTGCCATGATGAAGCAGGGCAACGAATACCTGCGCGTGCGGCAAGCCGCGCGCGACGAAGCGAGTCGCTGAGCGATGAGCGACAACGCCACCCTGTTGCGGCAGCAGGTGCTGGCCTGGTCGAACGGCCTGATGGCCGTGCGCACGCTCGACCAGCTCGCTGCCAGGCTCGCGCAGCCGCCTGCAGCCGCAGGCGAAACGCTCACTGGCATGCTGTTGCTCCTCGACCCCAGGCACGAACTCCGGCGACTGGCCGCGGGCGAAGGCAAACAATCCGACACGTGGCCCGGACTGCGATTCGTCGACAGCCTCGCCGGCGTCGCGCCCGGGTACGGCACGCTGCACGCGCCCTGGTCGGGACCGTACCATCCGGCCGATCACGGCCTGCTGATTGCGGCCGATGCCGGCTGCACGCACCTGACGTTGTTGCCGCTCCCGCGCAGTGGCGGACTCGCGGGCGTCTACAACGTCGGCAGCCACGGCGGACCCGTTGCGCTTGCAGCGCTCGAGTCGTCATGGCTCGAGCACATCGGGGCGCAGGCACTGGCCAGCGCGGAAAGGCAGTTGCAACGGGCACGGCTGCTGCGTGCCGGCGTCATGGATCCTCTTACGGGCTGGAACAGCAGGCATTACTTCCTGTCGCGCGTGCGGGAGCAGGTCGCGGCCTGTGTGCGTCACTCGGAACCGGCCACCTGCATGGTGATCGATGTCGACGGCCTCGGCAGCTTGAATGAAAAGAGCGGCGTCGCGGCGGGCGACGCCGTGTTGCTGGAAGTGGGCAGCGTCATCGAGGCGCAGGTGCGAACGAGCGACTCGTTCGCGCACATCGGCGAAGATGAATTCGCCGCCTTGCTGCCCGCGACCTCGCCACAGTCCGCGACGCGGCTGGCCGAACGCATTCTTGCCGCCGTGCGGACAACGCCGATCGCCACCGCACCTGGCGTGCGGGAAGTGATGAGGGTTTCGATCGGCATCGCAGGCCTCGATCCGGCGGTAATCGCAACGGGAGTGGAGCGCAAGGCGACCGCCGACGAGTGGCTGTCGCGCGCGCATGCCGCCTTGCACCAGGCGAAGCGCGACGGTGGCGATCGCTACACTGCCAGCTAGTTGCGCTGGCGCAGCATCAGCAGCAGGAAGATCGGTACGCCGACGAGGGCGGTCAGTGCGCCCACCGGCAATTGTCGCGGTGCGAGCAGCATGCGCGAGGCCAGGTCGGCGGTCATCAGCACCAGGCCGCCGAGCAGCGCCGAACCGGCCAGCACGGTGCGCTGGTCGTTGCCGAGCGCGAGACGCACGAGGTGCGGCGTGACCAGGCCCACGAAGCCGATGCTGCCCGCCGTGCTCACGGCACAGCCGGTGAGCAGCGAACTCAACACGAACACGATGCTGCGCACGCGCCGCACGTCGAGCCCGACCGTTGCGGCGATCGTTTCCCCGCGCGCAAGCACGTTCAGCGGGCGACCGAGCGCGACGCAGAAAACGGTCGCGATGGCGAGCAGCGTCAGCAGCCAGCCCCAGCGGTCGCCGCGCGTCAGGTCGCCGAGCAGCCAGAACACCATGCCGCGCAGGCGCGTGTCGTCACTCATCGCAAGCAGCAGGCTGACGATGGAGCCCGCACCGGCGGCAACGACCACGCCGGTCAGCAGCAGGCGAGTCGGCGTCCAGCCGCCGCGGCCCTGCGCGAGCGCAAATACCAGCGCGCACGCAGCGAGCGCCCCGGCGCCCGCTGCCGCATCGACCATGACGGCGGACATGCCGGCCATCAGGGCCAGCAATGCAGTGACGGATGCGCCACCAGAAACGCCGAGTACGTACGGATCCGCCAGCGGATTGCGCAGCAGGACCTGCAGGAGCGCGCCCGCGAGTCCCAGCAGTCCGCCCACGGCGAAAGCGGTCAGGGCGCGCGGCAGGCGCAGGTCCATGACGACATCCCGCGCGAGGGAGGGCTCCGAGCCCCAGACGGCATGCCACACGGCCGCCGGCTCGACGTGCACGCTGCCGAGCATCAGCGACAGCAGCAGGAGCAGGACGGTCGTGGCGCCGAGCGCGACGAACACCGGAATGAGAGGAAGTCTGTGCAAAGGGACCCCGAGAGTTGCGGGAAGGTTAGGGAAGCGGGAGCGGGGCCACAAGCCGGGCTGTGGCCGAGTGATGTTTTTGTGCGGCTGCCGCCAATGTGAAAAAATCAACCGGAACCGGACTTTACGCAGGCCATGAGCGACTACATCGACAGCCAGGGATTTCGCGCCAACGTCGGCATCGTCCTGATGCGGGATGGCGGTGAACTGTTCCTGGGTGGGCGGCGGGACGGCCGTGGCTGGCAGTTTCCGCAGGGTGGCGTGCAGCGCAACGAGCAGCCGGAAGAGGCTCTTTTCCGGGAGTTGCACGAGGAAATCGGCCTCGAGCGCAGCGATGTCGAGCTCGTTGCCAGCACCGGCCGCTGGCTCCGCTACCGGCTGCCGCACCAGTACATGCGCCGTCGCGGCAATCCGGTCTGCATCGGCCAGAAGCAACGCTGGTTCCTGCTGCGGATGCTGAGCGACGACTCCCGGCTCAACTTCCAGGCCACGGCCGAACCCGAATTCGACCAGGGGCGCTGGGTCGATTACTGGGCGCCCGTGCGCGAAGTCATCTATTTCAAGCGCTCGGTCTACGTGCGCGCGCTGCAGGAACTGGGCGAGCAGGCTTTCACCGCAGGTCCGCCGCCGCGCCCCGACTGGCTGACCGACGAAATGCTGCGCGCGCCGCACCCGCGGTCGCCGCGTCGGCGCCGGGGGATGGGCGTTGCCCATGCGGCTGCGGGTGATGAGACCGTGACCGATGCCGCGGTCGTTGCCGGCGCGCCCAAAGGCTCCGAGCAGTGACCGAGCCGCTGGCAGAGGTTGCCGTACCCAGGTCGCGGCGCCCATGGCTCTATGCCGCACTCGCCTCCGCGTCGCTCGCGGTGCTGGCCGGTTGGCTCGGTTACGGGCTCGGCCAGCGCTCCGCGGGACACGACGCGGCGGCAGCGGCCGAGAAGCGCGAAGTGGTCCAGGACCAGGTCGAGAAGCTCGAATTCGACAACAAGCGGCTGAATGCGAAGGTGGGCGAGCTCGAAATGGCGCGGCGACTCGACCGCGATGCGTACGGGCAGGTCGAAACCACGCTCGGTGACCTGCAATCGCAGCTCGCGCGCCAGAGCGACGACCTGGCGTTCTATCGCAGCATCGTCTCCCCGGTCGACGGTATCCAGGGCCTGCGCATCCAGCGCTTCGAAGTCCTGCCGGGCGACGAGCTGCGCCAGGTGCGACTCAAGCTCACGCTCGTGCAGGCGATGCGGCACGAAAGCATCGTCGCTGGCCTCGCGCAGATCACCTTGATCGGCATGAAGGACAAGGTGCCAGCACGCTTTTCCGTCGGCGACCTGCTCGGGAAGCCGCGCGCAGAGCTGCCGTTCTCGTTTCGATATTTCCAGACGATCGAGCAGACTGTCGTCCTGCCGGAGGGTTTCGAGCCTTTCGAGAGCGATGTCCGCGTGCATTCGAGCAAGTTGGGCGGTCCGGTGCAGCAGACGTTTGCGTGGAAAGTCGCAGGCCAGCCGGTCGCCGCGCTATGAGGCCGGGGGCTGGTAAGCTAAAATCCGCCCCCAGATTCGACCGCCTGCGACGACGCACGGAGCATCCATGACAGAAGCCACTGCGCTGATTGAGACGGCCGACGCCGCCCTGCTGGTCTTCACGGACTCGGCCGCCGCCAAGGTGAGCGAGCTGATCCGCGAGGAAGGCAATCCGAACCTCAAGCTGCGGGTCTTCGTCTCCGGTGGCGGCTGCTCCGGTTTCCAGTACGGCTTCACCTTCGACGAGAACGAGGAAGACGGCGACACCTGCGTCGAGAACCAGGGTGTGCGCCTGCTCGTCGACCCGATGAGCTTCCAGTACCTGACGGGCGCCGAAATCGACTACCGCGAAGACCTCGAAGGCGCGCAGTTCGTGATCCGCAATCCTAACGCCCAGACCACCTGCGGGTGCGGTTCGTCGTTCTCCACCTGATGGGTTGAATCGCCGCCGTGCCGCAACGAGTTCCGGACGTCCTCGCGGCGGTTGACCTCGGCTCCAACAGCTTCCACATGATCGTCGCCCGTTACAACCACGGGCAGCTCATCGTGCTCGACCGTCTGCGCGAGATGGTTCGTCTCGCGGCCGGTCTCGACGAGCACGGCCGGCTCAGTCATGAATCGACGCAGCGCGCGCTGCAGTGCCTCGAACGCTTCGGCCAGCGCCTGCGCGACATGCGCGCGGAAAGCGTGCGCGTCGTCGGCACCAACACGCTGCGCAAGGCCAAGCGCCGCGGGGCGTTTCTCGAGCGGGCCCGCGACGCCCTCGGCCATCCCATCGAAATCATCTCGGGTGTCGAAGAAGCGCGCCTGATCCATCTCGGCGTCGCGCACACGACGCCGAACGAAGGCGGGCACCGCCTCGTCGTCGACATCGGCGGTGGCAGCACCGAACTAATCATCGGCGAGGGACTCGCGGCCAAGCGGCTCGAAAGCCTGTACATGGGTTGCGTCAGCCTGAGCGCGCGTTTCTTCGCCGACGGCGAGATCACCGAAAAGCGCATGAAGCGCGCACGTACGGCGGCGCACCTCGAGCTCGAGCCGGTCATCAACCGCTTCAAGCGTTCCGAGTGGGACATCGCGTATGGCGCCTCCGGCACGCTGCGCGCCGTCGCCGACACGCTGCAGGCGCGCGAGCCGGCCGCAACGCATGTCGACCGCGCGGGTCTCGAGTGGCTGTTGCAGGAAGCGCTGCGCGCCGGCCAGACCTCGCGTCTCAAATTGCCGGGCCTGTCGCCCGAACGGCAGGAAGTGCTGCCGGGCGGCCTCGCGATCCTGCTCGAAGTGTTCGATCGGCTCGGCATCGAGACGATGCGGGTTGCCGATGGCGCGCTGCGTGAAGGCCTGCTGTACGACCTGCTGGGGCGCCTCACCGACGAGGACGCGCGCGTGCGCAGCGTGCGTGCGATGGAAGGGCGTTTCCACGTCGAGACCGCGCAGGCGGATCGCGTTGAGGCGACGGCGCTCGATTTCCTGCGGCAGGGGCGTGACGACTGGGGCCTCGACGATCCGCTCGCCGAACCCGTGCTCGGCTGGGCCGCGCGCCTGCACGAAGTTGGGCTCGACATCGCGCACTCGCAGTACCAGCGGCATGGCGCTTACCTGCTGCAGAATGCAGACATGCCGGGGTTTCCGAACCACGAGCAGCAACTGCTGGCGGCCATCGTGGGCGGGCACCGTCGCAAGCTGCAACTGACGGCACTCGACGACCTGATGCCGCCGTGGCACCTGAAGGCGCTCTACCTGATCGTGCTGCTGCGGCTCGCCGTGCTGCTGCACCGCGGGCGCGGGCCCCGTTCGCTGCCCGACATCCGGCTGGCCGCCAGGGGAAAAAGCGCCGAGTTCACGTTTCCGCGCGGCTGGCTCGACGAGCATCCGCTCACTGCGATCGATCTCGAACAGGAAGCGGAATACCTGGCGGCTGCGGGGTTCAGGCTGAAAGTCGGTTGAGGAAGTGATTAGTGATTAGTGATTAGTGATTAGTGATTAGTCGGAGGAGGCGAGGAGGCATCCGGTGCAGCAGCACCTCCGACTAATCACTATTCACTACTCACTAATCACTTCTTCAACGGCTCGCGACCTGGGCGACGCTGCCCTGGCCGCTGGTAAGTTGCAGCTTCGCGAGCGCTGATTCGCTCTGGCTGCGGAACTCCGCCAGGTAGCTCGACGGAATTTCGGTGCGCGGCAACGGGATCGTGGCCGGGTTCTTGAACACGCCCTTGATCCGGTATTCGTAATGCAGGTGCGGACCGGTGGCCGCGCCGGTCATGCCGACGTAACCGACGATGTCGCCTTGCTTGACGGTGCGGCCAACCCGCGACGACTTGCCGAAGCGCGACATGTGACCGTACACCGTGCTGATGCCCTTGCCGTGATCGATCATCACGACGTTGCCGTAACCGCCCTTGCGGCCCGCGAATTCGATGCGTCCGTCGCCCGCGGCCCAGATCGGCGTGCCCGTCGGCGCCGCGTAATCGATGCCTTTGTGCGCGCGGACGATGCCGCTGATCGGGTGCACGCGGTGCGGGTTGAAGACGGAGCTCACACGCGTGAAGTCGAGCGGCGCGCGCAGGAAGGCCTTGCGCATGCCCTTGCCCTCGGGCGTGAAATAACCCTGCATGTCGCCGTCCTTCGACTGGAACCACACGGCGCGATGCGTCTTGCCCTGGTTGACGAATTCGGCCGCGAGCACGCGCCCGTCATTCACGTATTCGCCGTCCTGGAACTTCTGCTCGTAGAGCACGCTGAATTCGTCGCCCTGGCGGATGTCGAGCGCGAAGTCGATGTCCCAGCCGAAGATCTGGTTGGCGAGCGTCATGATCGTCTCGGCCGACATGCCGGCATCCTGGCCGGCAGCGAACAGCGACGAGGTGATCTGCGCGCGACGGCCGACGATCTCGGTCTCGAGCGGGTTCTCGACGTAATTCACGGCAAAGCCGTCGTTCGAGCGCGCTACCGACAGTGTCAGCGTGTTGCTGATCTGGCGGTTGAGCGACTGCAGTACGCCGTCGACGTGCGTGAACGTGATGATGTCGCCGGGGCGCACGATGTCGAGTGCGCGACGGACTTCGGGGCGCTGGCGCAGCTCGGCGAGCGCCGACATGTCGATGCCCACGGAACGGAAGATCTGGTCGAGCGTGTCGTTGCGCTGGACCGTGTACTCGACGTTTGCCGGAAAGTCTTCGTCGGAATCGGCCGTCGTCGTGGCTGCGGCGGCCTGCGCGGCGACGAGGGCCGTCAGGTCGACCGACGTCGGTGCTTCCTGTCGCGGCCAGGCGGCGATTGCCAGGATGCCGGCCACGGCAGCGACCAGCGGCAAGCTGGTTCCGGCCAGCCAGCGGCGGCGCAGGGAAGAAACGGTCGGCGTGGGCGCCTGCCTGGCAGCAGACGCTCGGAATTCAGTCGGTTGCAATGGTCACCCCCATTGAGCAATGGCGCGTAAAGTAGTTGCGTGGACGCCACGAGTCAACTGTTAAATCGGCATTTTTCTCAATTTGTTCAGGGTGTTGCGGAAAATATGTACGGACTGTGACGGCCCTCACCAAGTCCGTGCCGTTGCCTGCACCGGCCGCAACCCCTACAGTCCCGCGCCTTGCACTGCAATACAGCCTGGAGCGTGCGATCGATGCTGCCTGCCGACCAACAACTGGCCGAATTGCGCCGCGGCGCCTCCGAGGTGCTGCTGGAAGCCGACCTGCTGAAAAAGCTGGCGCGCGGCAAGCCGCTGCGGGTCAAGGCGGGTTTCGACCCGACAGCGCCCGACCTGCACCTCGGCCACACGGTGCTGATCAACCGGATGGCCATGTTCCAGCGGCTCGGCCACCACGTCATCTTCCTCATCGGCGATTTCACCGGGCTCATCGGTGACCCGACCGGGCGCAACGCCACGCGGCCGCCCCTGACGCCCGATGAGATCAAGGCGAACGCGGAGACGTACCAGGCCCAGATCTTCAAGATCCTGGATCCGGCTCTCACCCGCGTGGAGTTCAATTCCACCTGGATGAGCGCGATGGGCTCGGCGGGCATGATCCAGCTCGCGGCGAAGCACACCGTGGCGCGCATGCTCGAGCGCGACGACTTCTCGAAACGCTACAAATCCGGGCAGCCGATCGCGATCCACGAATTCCTGTATCCGCTCGTGCAGGGCTACGACTCGGTGGCGCTGAAGGCCGACGTCGAACTCGGCGGCACCGACCAGAAGTTCAACCTGCTCGTCGGCCGGCAGCTGCAGGAGGCCTATGGCCAGGAGCCGCAGGTCGTGCTGACCATGCCGCTGCTCGAGGGGCTCGACGGCGTCAACAAGATGTCGAAGTCCCTCGGCAACTACATCGGCATCGCCGAGTCCGCCGACCAGATGTTCGGCAAGCTGATGTCGGTGTCCGACGACCTCATGTGGCGCTGGTTCGACCTGCTCTCGTTCCGCACCAACGCCGAAATCGAACAGCTGAAACAGGCGTGCGCGGCCGGCCGCAATCCCCGGGACGTCAAGTTCGAACTGGGCGTCGAGATCGTCGATCGATTCCATGGCGCAGGAGCCGGCAACCGGGCCCGCGACGAGTTCATCGCACGTTTCCAGCAGGGAGCGCTGCCCGAGGACGTCCCCGAGGTCACGTTGGCCGTGGGCGCCGCCGGCATCGGTATCGCGCACGTGCTGAAAGGCGCGCAGCTGGTGCCGAGCACGAGCGAAGCGATGCGGCAGCTCACGCAGGGTGCGGTGCGCGTGGACGGCGAGCGGGTGGAAGACGCTGCGCGCAGGTTTACCGCCGGAAATACGCATGTTTTCCAGGTCGGCAAGCGCCGCATCGCACGCGTCACGCTCGCAACTGAGTCCGGTTCCTGAGGTCTCGAGGAAGGGCGCAAGCAGCGTCGGAGCACGCGGAGAAAAAATAATTCCCGCAAGTGTTGACGACCCTTCGATCGGAGCTATACTGCGCGCCCTTCCGCAGTCACCCAGCCTTTCGGCAACGGTGGCAAGCCGAAAAACCCCGACGAAAGAATCTTTTCGAAGGTGTTGACAGCAACGGAAACTGCCGCATAATAGGCGGCTCACCTCGGCTAGTTCTGGGGTCGTTCTTTAAAAATCGAATCAGGTAATTTGTGTGGGGACTCGCGTCGATCGTTTGTGAGTGCAAACATCGGAACGAGTACCAATTGATAGCCAGTTAATTACTGAAAGTTAGTTGGGACTTTCTCCGAACTAAAGTCGCAAGACTTCAAGTGAAGAGTTTGATCCTGGCTCAGATTGAACGCTGGCGGCGTGCTTAACACATGCAAGTCGATCGGTAACAGGTGTAGCAATACATGCTGACGAGAGGCGGACGGGTGA
>Ga0315287_10002616_pt1 | contig 17124 bp, 12 predicted proteins | sample YL17G11_0_MG_FD_205037 | JGI IMG/M metagenome (GOLD analysis project Ga0315287, IMG submission 205037) | Sediment microbial communities from Yellowstone Lake, YNP, Wyoming, USA - YL17G11_0 | ecosystem: Environmental > Aquatic > Freshwater > Lake > Sediment | place: USA: Wyoming | collected...
CTGCGCCGCCTGCGGCGCCGCACGATCGCCATGATCTTCCAGCAGTTCGGCCTGCTGCCCTGGCGCACGGTGCGCGAAAACGTCGGCCTCGGGCTCGAACTGCGTGGTGAGCCGGCGGCCGAGCACCGCCGCATCGTGGACGAGAAGCTGCAACTGGTCGGACTCGAGCGCTGGGCCGATCGTTACGGCCACGAACTGTCGGGCGGCATGCAGCAACGCGTCGGGCTCGCACGCGCATTCGCGACGGATGCGCCGATCCTGCTTATGGACGAGCCGTTCTCCGCCCTCGATCCGCTGATCCGCAGCAAGCTGCAGGACGAGTTGCTGGCCCTGCAGGCGCGCGTCAAGAAGACCATCCTGTTCGTCACCCACGACCTCGACGAGGCGCTCAAGCTCGGCAACCAGACCTCGGTCCTCGAGGGCGGACGCATCGTGCAGACGGGGAAGTCCGAAGACATCGTGCTGCGGCCGGCCAGCGCCTACGTAGGCGAGTTCGTGCAGCACATGAACCCGCTCTCGGTCCTCAACGGTCGCATGGTCATGCGGCCGTGGACCGAGCTGGTGGCCGACGGCGATCGTCGCTGGCTGGATCCGGCGCAGCAGTATTCCGCCGCGCTCGATCCGGAGGGCCGACCGCTCGCCGTCCTGCGCGAGGGCCAGCCCCTGGAGTTGCGTACCGCGGGCGAGGAGGGCTCGGGCCTGCTCGTCGCCGACGTCGAGACGCCGCTGCGGCAACTGATTCAATGGTGCAAGTCCGGTCACCCGGTGCTGCTCGCCGAAGCCGGCGTCGTCCGTGGCGTCTGCGGTCCGACCGAAGTCATTCGAGCGCTTGCCACGAGCGACGCCCGCGCCCGAGCTTTTTCCTGATCGTCCACACAGGGAGTCCGACATGGTCATTCGACGTTTTCAGTCCGTTGTGAGTCGCATTTCGGGTTCGCTCGTGGGCTCCGCGGTGGCGTTGGCCTGTTCGCCGCACGCGGCGGTCGCACAGCAGGCCGTGGCGAGTCCCGGCATCGAGGTCGTCGTCGTCACCGCACAGCGTCGCGAAGAAAAGCTCCAGGACGTCGGCATTGCGGTCACGGCGCTCGGCAACGAGATGCTGACCAACCTGAACATCACTACGGCCACGGACATCACGCGGTCGGTGCCGAGCCTCAAGATGAACGCGTACTCGTCTTCGCAGGTCGTGTTCAACATCCGCGGCGTGTCGCAGAACGACTACGGCGACCAGCAGGAACCGCCCGTCGCCGTCTATCAGGACGACAGTTACGCGAGTTCGATCAACATGGCGAGCTTCCCGGTGTTCGACCTCGCGCGCGTCGAAGTCCTGCGTGGTCCGCAGGGCACGCTGTTCGGACGCAATGCGACCGGCGGCGCGATCCAGTTCGTTTCGAACAAGCCGACGGACTACTTCGACGGCTACGCGACGCTGACGGCCGGCAGTTACAACCAGTGGATCCTGGAAGGCGCGGTGTCGGGCCCGCTCGGCGAGAACGTCCAGGGCCGCATCGCCGCGATCAGCAACCAGGACGACGGCTACATCCAAGCGGTGTCGCCGGCCTCCGGGGACCGAGGCGGCAACGATCACTACGCGATCCGTGGCCAGTTGTCGTGGCAACCCTCGGACGCCACCGACCTGAACCTGCTGGTCCGCTACATGAAGGCCAGCAAGGAGACGCAGGCCGGCCTGTACTCGTTCGAGCCGGCGTGCCCGAACGACCAGTACCAGGGCGAGTTCACGCGGCCCGACCAGTCCTGCGCGTACTGGGGCACGGGGCCGGGCGAGGCGGGCACTGGCTGGGGCAGCAGTGATGATGGTGCCATCACTCCGCCGAGCCGCGGCGGCGATCCCTGGAAGACGCAGGAGACGCAGAGATCCTACGTGGATCGCGAGATCACGGGTGCCACGCTGCACTTCGATTGGGACATCGGCGACAGCCTGCACCTCGTTTCGATCACCGACTGGCAGCACGGCGAGAAGTTCTACTTGGAAGGCGGCGATGCCTCGCCGATCGAGGGCGTGCTGTTCTACCAGGGCAGCGACCTCGATCAGTACTCGCAGGAACTGCGCCTCTCCGGCGAGGTCGGTGCGCACACCTGGGTGGCGGGCGTCTACGGCATGAAGGTCGACGGCGACTACACCGGCAAGTTCGCCAGTCCGTTCTACGGCTACGACCCGACGGTCGAGATGTCGCAGGAGACGACCTCTTACGCCGTGTTCGCGCAGGACGAGTGGGCATTCGCGGACAGCTGGAAGCTGATCGTCGGCGCGCGCTACTGGAACGACGAGCGCGAGGGCGGCTATTTCGGTACCGCCCCGGGCATCGTGGACGTGACGGCGCCCGTGACGATCATTTTCAACAAGCACGAAGTGTCGCCGCTCGGCAGCGGCATCAGCCCGGGAGACGCAACGAACAGCTTCGACGGCGTGACGGCCCGCGTGCAGCTCGACTGGAAGCCGACCGATAACCTCCTGCTGTACGGAAGCTTCAACCGCGGCAGCAAGAGCGGCGGCTATACGTTCTCGACAGGCACGCCCTTCGATCTCGATGGCAGCCAGGCGGCGCCGCGGGCTTTCCTCGAGGGCATTCCATTCGACGAGGAGACGCTCGACGCCTACGAAATCGGCATGAAGTCGACGCTCGGCGGTACCACCACGCTGAACCTGGCGGCCTTCTACTACGACTATTCGGACTACCAGGCCTTTGCGCAGTTCGGCCTGGTACAGACCGTCATCAACCTCGACGCGAACATCACCGGCCTCGAGGCGGAGCTCATGTCGCGGCCGATCGAAGGTCTGACCCTGCAGTTGGGCGCGTCCTTCCTCGATTCGACGGTCAAGGACGTGCCGCTGCCCGACGGCGCCACGACCGAAGATCACGACCTGCCGCAGGCCCCGAGCTTTTCGGGCAATGCGCTGGCGCGCTACGACTTCGGGCTGGCCGGGGGCAAGCTGGGTATCCAGGGCGACGTGCAGTACTCGAGCAGCTTCTGCTTCACGGTGCTGTGCGCCCCGGTCGAGCAGGAGGATTCCTATACCGTGGCCAATGCGCGCGTCAGTTACGACAGCGACAGCGGCCGCTGGGGCGTCGCGGCCTTCGTGAACAACCTGTTCGAGGAAAAGTACCGGGTGTACGCCTTCGACAGCTCGCTGTTCGCGGGCGTGGTGGCCGGCGTCTATGCCAAGCCGCGCTGGTACGGCCTGAGCGCGACGTACCGTTTCGGCACGCCCTGATCGCCCGGCCTGCTGGTGCGTGCCAAGGGATGGCGCGCGCAGGCAAGTCGAGGACGCAAACTGATCAGCCGCGCGGCGGCCGAGTGACATACTGGCAGCCACGCAACCGGGGATCGAACCACCATGTCTAGCGCGGACGAACAGCAGCCACCCGCCGAGAAGCGTGCGCTGCGCCATGGTCGCGAAGCGAAACGAGTGGCGCGCGCCGCGCGTGCCGCCGCCTCGGTGCCGTACATCACGCGGTCCGTGCCCCGATTCGAAGTCCTGGGCGAGGAGGGCCTGGTCCTCATCGAGCGCAACGCCGACACGATCCTCGAGCAAGTCGGCATCGTGTTCCGGGACGACGACCCGGAGTCGCTTGAGCTCTGGAAAGAGGCCGGAGCCGACGTCGACGGGGAACGCGTGCGCTTCCCGCGCGGCATGTGCCGCGCGATCGTCCAACGCAGCGCGCCCCGCGAGTTCGTGCAGCATGCCCGCAACCCGGCACGCAGCGTGCGCATCGGCGGCGATTCAACCGTCTTCGCGCCGGCCTACGGTTCGCCGTTCATCCACAACCTGGACGAGGGCAGGCGCTACGCCCGCATCGAGGATTTCCGCAACTTCGTCAAGCTCGCCTACATGGCGCACGCGCTGCACCATTCGGGCGGCACGATCTGCGAGCCGGTCGACCTGCCGGTCAACAAGCGCCACCTCGACATGGTCTACAGCCACGTCAAGTACAGCGACAAGGCGTTCATGGGTTCGGTCACGCATCCCGAGCGTGCCGCCGACAGTGTCGAGATGGCGAAGATCGCGTTCGGGGCGGACCCCATCGACGCCGACACCGGCCGTCCCAAGACGATGCTGATCAGCCTGATCAACGTCAACTCGCCGCTGATCTACGACGCCACGATGCTGGGCGCGCTCAAGGTCTATGCCCGGGCAAACCAGGCGACGATCATCACGCCCTTCATCCTGTCGGGCGCCATGTCGCCGGTGACCGTGGCCGGCACCGCTGCGCAGACGCTGGCGGAGGCGCTGGCCGGCATGGCCTTCGCGCAGCTGGTCAATCCCGGTACGCCGGTGGTGTTCGGCAGCTTCGCCTCCTCGATCTCGATGCAATCCGGTGCGCCGACTTTCGGCACGCCGGAACCCGCGCTGGTGCTTTACGTCATGGCTGCCCTGGCGCGACGGCTCGGCGTGCCGTTCCGCTCCGGTGGCAGCCTCTGCGCCGCGAAGATCCCCGATGCCCAGGCGGCCTTCGAGTCCGCGCAGACCTTGCTGCCGACCTGCCTTGCCGGCGTCAATTTCGTGCTGCACACCACCGGTTGGCTCGAGGGCGGGCTGGCGATGGGTTACGAGAAATTCATGATGGATGCCGACCAGGCCGGGATGATGCACACGCTGCTCGCGGGCGTGGACCTCTCGCCGAACGGCCAGGCGATGGACGCGATCCAGGAGGTCGGTCCCGGCAATCACTTCCTGGGCTGCGCCCACACGCAGGCGAATTTCGAGAGCGCGTTCTATCGCTCGCCGCTCGCCGACAACAACAGTTTCGAGCAGTGGCTGGCCGAGGGTTCGCTCGACATGGCGCAGCGCGCGAATGCGCTCTGGAAGAAGCAGCTGGCCGAGTACGTCGCGCCGCCGCTCGACCCGGCGATCGACGAAGCGCTGCTCGATTTCATGAACCGCCGCAAGTCGGCGTCACCCGACTCCAACATCTGATCTTTCCCTCTCCCGGCAAGACGGGAGAGGTCGCGCAACGCGCGGGTGAGGGCTAGACGGGCCGCGGGCCCGGTGGACGCCGGCCGCGTCGGTCCCGGCCCTCGCCGGCCGATGGGGACAGCTTCGGCGGCGGCAGGTCGATCACCTTGCGCAGGTTCGGGTAGTCCGCGGTCTTGTGCGGGATCGACATCGCCTCGACGAAGTGCTCCTGGAAACGCGGCTCGATGGCGGTCTCGATCTTCTCGACGCGGCTGACGAGCGCCTCGATCGTGGCCCGCGACCGCGAATCGAGCAGGGCGATCCGCGCACCGGTGCCGGCGGCGTTGCCCGCTGAGGTCACCTGCGCAAGGTCGCAGTCGGGAATCATGCCGAGGACGGTGGCGTACATGACGTCGATGTGAGCCCCGAAGGCGCCGGCCAGGCGGATCCGATCGACGCTCTCGACGCCGAGCCGCTCCATCAGCAGGCGAATGCCGGCCAGCAGCGCCGACTTGGCGAGCTGGATGGCGCGCACGTCGTTCTGCGTGATGCTGAGCGACTGGGCGCCTTCGTGCAGCACGTAGGAGAACGTGCGGCCCTGGGTGACGATGCGCGGGCTGCGTGCCGCGAGGGAGCCGTCGATCACACCGTCCTGCGTGATCACGCCGGCAAGAAACAGCTCGGCGAGCACCTCGATGATGCCGGAGCCGCAGACACCGGTGACGCCGGTTCCCGCAGTCGCTGCGGGGAACCCGGGGTCGTCGGACCACAGGTCTGAGCCGATGATCTTGAAGCGCGGCTCGAGGGTCTCGCGATCGATGCGCACCCGCTCGATGGCGCCGGGTGCAGCCCGCTGACCGCAGCTGATCTGCGCGCCCTCGAAAGCGGGTCCGGTCGGGCTGGAACAGGCGACCAGTCGCTGCCGGTTACCGAGCACGATCTCGGCATTCGTGCCGACGTCGACCAGCAGCGTCATTGCCTCGGTCAGGTCCGGCCGCTCGGCGAGAATCATGCCCGCCGTGTCCGCGCCGACGTGACCCGCGATGCAGGGCAGGGCATAGACGCGGGCGTTCGGGTGCAGTGCGACGCCGATCTCCGCGGCCGTGACCGTCACGGCGCGATCGATGGCGAGCGCGAAGGGCGCGCCACCCAGTTCGACCGGATCGATGCCGAGCACCAGGTGATGCATGATCGGGTTGCCGACCAGCGTGGCCTCGAGGATCGTTTCGCGATCGATGCCGGCGGCGGCGGCGACCTCGGCAGCGAGCTCGCTCAGCGCCTGCCGTACGGCTGCCGTCATCTGGGCGGCCCCGCCGGGATTCATCATCGAGTACGACACGCGGCTCATCAGGTCTTCGCCGAAGCGGATCTGCGGATTCATCCGCCCGGCGGAAGCGACGACCTCGCCGCTGACGAGGTCGCAGAGGTGCGCCGCGATCGTGGTCGAGCCGACATCGACGGCGAGGCCGAAGGCCGTTTCGTGGAACCCCGGCCAGACCGCGATGATCCGCGACGTATCGTGCACCGCGACCGTGACTTTCCAGTCGCCCGCGCGCAGCACCGGCTGCAGCTGCTGCAGCACCGACAGGTCGCACTCCAGGTTCGCCAGTTGCCACTCGCGCGCCAGCGCGATCTCGAGCCGCTGCAGGTCTCCCGACGGGTCGTGCATGTCGGGTTCGGCAACCTCGACGTAATGCAGTTTGACGAGCGGGTAGAGTTCGATGTCGCGGGCTTCCGCTTCCTTGCGCACGACCTGCCGGTGCACCTGGCTGTTTGACGGCACGTCGACCACGACGTCCGCTTCGACGCGCGCCTGGCAGGACAGCCGACGGCCTTCCGCGAGCACCCGTCGTGCCGCATAGCGCTGCTCTGACTCGGACGCCGGTGACAGGCTGTCGGCGGTCGAGCGCACGCCGTGCTTCGCGAATTCGCCCTCGGCCACGAGCACCTGGCACCGACCGCAGATCGCGCGGCCGCCGCACACGGAGTCGATGTCGACGCCGAGCGTCCGCGCAGCCGTCAGCAGCGGCGTGCCGATCGGAAACCGACCGCGCTTGCCGGAAGGCGTGAAGACGACGAGAGGATCCTGGCGGCTCACGATCGATTCCTCGGGCTGCTCACCCTGGCCGGCGACGGTGTCCACCCTCGCGACGACCACGCGACGCCTCGCCCGGCGCGCCGGTGCCCGGGGCCGGGCCTTCACGGAAGCGGCGGATCCAGCGCGCGCAATCCGGATCGTGACCCATCATCACGTCGGCGCCCATGCATGCCTTCACGACGTCGCCGTGCAACGGATTGGTGATCGCGGAGGTCAGGCCCGATGCGATCGCCATCGTCAGGAACGCGCTGTTGATGCCGTCGCGGGCCGGCAGGCCGAAGCTCACGTTCGACGCACCGCAGGTCGTGTTGACCTTGAGTTCCGCCTTGAGGCGCTTCACCAGCCGCATCACTTGCACGCCCGCGTGGTTGATCGCCCCGATCGGCATCACCAGCGGGTCGACGACGACGTCGGACGCGGGAATGCCGTGATCCATCGCGCGGTGCACGATCTTTTTGGCGACCTCGAAGCGTACGTCCGGGTTCTCGGAAATGCCGGTCTCGTCGTTCGAGATCGCCACGACCGCCGCGCCGTATTTCTTGACCAGCGGCAGCACCGTCTCGAGCCGATCCTCCTCACCGGTCACCGAGTTCACCAGCGGCTTGCCCTGGTAGACGGCGAGCCCGGCGGCGAGGGCGGCGACGATCGACGAATCGATCGACAGCGGCACGTCGGTGATCGACTGCACCAGCTGAATCGCCCGCGCGAGAATCGCGGGCTCATCGGCGAGCGGGATGCCGGCATTGACGTCGAGCATGTGCGCGCCCGCTGCGACCTGCGCCAGCGCGTCCGATTCGACGCGGCTGAAATCCCCGGCAGCCATCTCGGCGGCGAGCAGCTTGCGGCCGGTCGGATTGATGCGCTCGCCGATGATGACGAACGGGCGATCGAAGCCGATGACGACTTCGCGGGTCGCCGAGCTGATGACGGTGTCGGTCATGATGTCTTCCTGTCTGCGTCTGTCTGCGGGTCTCTGCCCGGATACCAGGGCACGCGCCCCGCGAGAATTCCCGATCGTTCGATGACTTCCGCGACGGCCTCCTCCTGGCGGTAGGCCATCACGTGCACGCCGCTCACGCCCTTGATCGCGCGGATCTCCTGGATGAGATCGACGCAGAGATTGAGGCCTTCGCGAGTCTGGTCCGTGGCGCCCTTCATCCGCGCGATGACGGGGTCGGGGATGTGGATTCCCGGCACGTGGGTGCGCATCCATTCGCCGGCTTTCGCCGTGCGCAGCGGACCGACGCCGATCAGGATGAAAACCCGTTCGAGCAGGCCGGCGTCCTCGGCCGCGGTCATGAAACGGCGCAGCAACGGGATGTCGTAGCAGTACTGGGTCTGGACGAACTGCGCGCCGGCCGCGATCTTCTTCGCGAGACGCAGCGCGCGGTGCTCCACCGGCGACACGTTCGGATTCTCGGCGGCGCCGAGCAGCACGCGTGGCGCATGGGTGATCTTGCGGCCGCTCTCGAAGCGGTGTTCGTCGCGCAGTCCGCGCGCGATGCCGAGCAGCGATACGGAGTCCAGGTCGAACACGGCTTTGGCCTGCGGGTGGTCGCCGGCCTGCACGCCGTCGCCGGTCAGGCACAGCACGTTGCAGACGCCCATGGCCGCGCCGCCGAGGATGTCACCCTGGATCGCGATGCGGTTCTTGTCGCGGCACGAGATCTGCATCACCGGCGCGTAGCCGACGCTGGTCAGCAGCGCGCAGACTGCGAGACTCGACATGTGGCAGTTGGCGCCGCTGCCGTCGGTGGCGTTGATCGCGTCCACGTAGCCGTCGAACACGCGCGCGCGGCGATAGACGTCGTCGGGGTCGGCGGAGTCGGGTGGAGCGAGTTCGGCGGTGACCGCGAATGCGCCTGCGCGCAGCACGCGCTCGAAACGCCCCGGCGAGGTGTGACCCGGCAGGATCGGCAGCGGATAGCCCGGTACCGGTTCGTCCTCGAACTTCATGCCTGGGCTCCGCGCTTTTCCCGCACGACGCGCAGCCAGGCCGACGTGCCTTCGAGACGGCGGTCGACCGGCGCCTGTACCTGCTGGATCGCCTCGAGGCCGCCAGGGATGCGCTCGGCACCGCGCCAGGCCTCGACCCAGACACAGCGCATCTCCGGCTTGACCTCGCAGTTGCCGTCGGCGCGCACGCCGCCGCACGGGCCGTTGCGCAGTTGCTTCGGGCAATTCATCGGGCAGGACATACCCGTGGAACTCAGCACGCAGCTCCCGCACATCTTGCAGTCGAACAGCAGGCCTTTCACCGCGCGCTCGGTGGCGGCCACGGGGCGCTCCAGGCGCGGGTAGCCGATGCGCTCGAGCAGCGGGGCGAGCCTCACCAGCAGCGCTTCGAACGACGCGTAGACGCGCGACAGGCCGCGCGCATGACGCACCGACCAGCGACGAACGGCGTACATCAGGCCGTCCCGTCGTCCGGAGCCGCGGTTGCGGGCGCCAGCGGCGCAAGCGGCTCGTCGAGCCCTTTGGCCCGGATCAGCCGCAACAGATCGTCATCGGTGTAGCGAGCTTCGATCGCGGCGGCCGCAGCCGCGGCTTCGGCCTGCAGATCCTCGCCGCAGGGTTGCGGCGCGCTGCGACGCCAGTCTTCCAGGTACGCGTCCGAGCTGCCCCGGCCGGCCCGCATGGCCGCGCGGTCGACGGCTTCCTGGAAGCGCTGCGACAATTGCACCTTGGCGACTTCGCGCCCGCGCTTGACGATGACCTGCGCAGGAACGTCACGCCAGGAGATGACGATCAGCGAAGCCATGCGGAGGTCTCCCGGGATCTCTCTGGCTCTGTGGACGGCGCGCTGGCCAACGCAGCGAGGCTGGTGGCCAGGTCGCCATAGCCGGTGAACCGTTCCTCGTACGCGAGTGCGAACCGCTGCGCCACGGCGCGGGCCGCCATGGTGAGCGCCGCGTCCGGCGCCTGAGCGAGGTAGACCACGCGACGGTAATTGCGGAAGTATTCGTCGGCGAGTTCAGGGTGGCGATCGATGCCGAGCCCCTGGATGACGAGTCGCTCGAAGTGGCGCACGAGGAAGTCCGTCAGGTAGAAGGTGCCGGGTTCAGCGTCGCCTAGGGCGGCGAATACCCCGGCCGTGGCGAAAAACTCGTAGCAGTGCGCGCCGGGCAGGCGCTCGATGCCGGCATCCCGCAGCACCGCGTCCAGTCGCCCGCCGGTGCCGCAATCCGCGTAGGCGACGAAGATTCTGGAATACCGCTCGCCGTTGGCCGCGATGGCGTCGCGCACGGCCGCGGGAATGCGCTCCGGACGATTGTGCAGTTCCGGGGGCAGGCACTGCACGTCCATGGCCGCCCAGCCGTTCAGCCTTTTCAGCGCGACGATCTCGCGGGCGAGGGCTCCGCAGGCGATGATCAGTACCGGGACGTCACTCGGCATCGTCCGCGTCAATGCATCGCCGCACGCCGTGCGGCAATGAGCGCCTTGGCGGTCTCGACCGCGACGGCCGCATCACGGCAGTAGGCGTCGGCGCCGATCGCCTTGGCAAACTCCTCGTTGAGCGGGGCACCGCCGACCAGCACGATGTACTTGTCGCGCAAGCCCTTCTGCTTGAGCGTGTCGATGACGACCTTCATGTAGGGCATGGTGGTGGTCAGCAGCGCGGACATGCCGAGGATGTCGGGCTGGTGTTCCTCGAGCGCGGCCAGGTACTTCTCCACCGGATTGTTGATGCCGATGTTGATGACTTCGAACCCGGCGCCCTCGAGCATCATCGACACCAGATTCTTGCCGATGTCGTGAATGTCGCCCTTGACGGTGCCGATGACCACCTTGCCGATCGGCTCCGCGCCGGTCTCGGCGAGCAACGGCCGCAGGATCTCCATGCCCGCCTTCATCGCGTTTGCGGCCAGCAGCACTTCCGGGACGAACAGGATGCCGTCGCGGAAATCGACGCCGACGATGCGCATGCCCTCGACCAATGCGTCGTTCAGCACCTTGTCCGGCGTCCAGCCGCGCGCGAGGAAGATGTTCGTCGACTCCACGATCTCGTCCCGCAGGCCGTTGTAGAGATCGTCGTGGACCTGCTCGACCAGTTCCTGGTCGTTCAGGCTGCTGAGGTCGAATGCTTCCGACTGGTCGTCACTCATCGGCGTTCTCTCCGGGCTCTGATCGGTCGCAACGCATTCCCCGGACGGACTCCGGAGAAAGCGCGATGTTACGGGTCGGGACCCGTCGCCAGTGATGCGCTGGCGACATTCCCTTGTCACGATGCGACATTTGCCGGGCACTGTAAAGAGTTCCGGTCCGTGGCAGCGCACAGCGGCGGTCGATCGTCCGCTTAATCTATTTTTTCGCTAGGTCCATGCTTTCTACCGCCGGACGCCCGCTGCCCCGTGACACGGGCGATTTGGCAGTGATTCCTGCTTGCGTCCCGGCGTCGCATTCTGACATCCTCCGCGCCGCGCGGAAACGGCACGCGCCGTCCGCCACCCGCCGCCGGAGACCGATTCATGACGTTCGACATCGAGCACCCGTACGTTCTGACCGCCACTTGTGCCAGCCGCATGGGCACGACGGCCGCAGTGACGACGTTTCTCGCCAGCCGCCGCTTCTACATCGTCGAAATGCAGCAGTTCGACGACACGATCTCGCAGCGCTTCTTCGTCCGGATAACGTTCTGCGGTGTGCAGGGCGAGCCGCTGGATCTCGCGAAACTGCGGCGGGAGTTCCAGTCAGTCGCCACTGCCGAGGACATGGAGTGGCAGATCCACGATTCCCGCGCGCGCGCCCGCGTGCTGATCATGGTCTCGAACTACGATCATTGCCTGGAGGACCTGCTGTACCGCCACCGGATCGGCGAACTCGCAATGGACATCACTGCCATCGTGTCGAATCACGTCACGCTGCAACCGGCGGCGGCGCAGCACCGCATCCCGTTCTTCCACCTGCCCGTCACGCCACAGACGAAGGCACAGCAGGAGCAGCGCCTGCTCGAACTCATCGAGTCGACGCGAACCGATCTCGTGGTCCTGGCGCGTTACATGCAGATTCTCTCGGACGACATGTGCGGCAGGCTCCGCGGCCGGGCAATCAACATCCACCATTCATTCCTGCCGGGTTTCAAGGGCGCCAAGCCGTATCACCAGGCTTACGACCGCGGCGTGAAGGTCATCGGTGCGACGGCGCACTACGTAACCGCCGACCTCGACGAGGGCCCGATCATCGAGCAGATCGTCGAGCACGTCGATCATGGCTATACCCCGGACAAACTCGTTGCTGCCGGCCGCGACTCGGAGCGCCGTGCGCTGTCAAGGGCCGTCAGGCTCGCGACGGAGCATCGCGTGTTCCTGAACGGCTGCCGTACGGTGATCTTCAGGTAAGAACGAACCCTCACCCCAACCCTCTCCCACAAGTGGGAGAGGGAGCGGACCAGCTCTCCCGCTTGCGGGAGAGGTCGCGCGCAGCGCGGGTGAGGGAGCGGACCACCTCTCCCGCTTGCGGGAGAGGTCGCGCGCAGCGCGGGTGAGGGTCCGAAGCCCGCCCCCGACCCCCACCCCAACGCGCTGCCAGTTTGTGATGGGAGAGGGGGTAATCAGCGGTTCCTGGGAATGACTTCGTAGCCGGGCTCTTTCGGGTTGTCATCGACCATCGTGGCCGGGAAGCCGGTGCCCAGCACCTTGACGCCGCACGGCTCCTCGTACCGCCGGATGATGTTCGGCGAGTGCTCGCGGGGCCCGTAGCGGCGCTGGCCATCCTTGAAGATCTCCAGCACCAGGGGCGAGAGTTCGAGCGGCACCTGGTGATCCTTCGCCAGCTGGTCGAAGAGCCCGACGTCCTTGATGACGAGGTCCATCGTGAAGCCGATGTCGCGGCTGCCGTTCAGGATGACCTGCGACTCGGTCTCGTGCACGAACGAGTTGCCCGACGAGATGCGGATGCCCTCGTAGGCCGTGTTCATGTCGAGCCCCATCACCTTGGCGGTGGTCAGCGCCTCGGCGAGGGCTACCAGGTGCACGGTGCAGAGGTAGTTGGTCAGCACCTTGAGCATCGACGCAGAACCGATCGGCCCGGTGTGCAGGATCTGGTGGCCGAGGATCGACAGCACGGGCAGGGCGCGCTCGAAGGCCGCGCGCGAGCCGCCGGCGAAGATCGAGATGTTGCCCGTCGCGGCCCGGTGGCAGCCGCCCGAGACCGGGCAGTCCATCGCCGTGGCGCCCTTCGCCTCGACCTTGGGGGCCAATCGCGTGATCTCGGCCGAATCGGTGGTGCTCATCTCGAGCCAGGCCTTGCCGGGGCTCAGGCCTTCGAGAATCCCCTCCTTGCCTTCGACGACCTCGGCCGAGATCGCGGGGGAGGGCAGGCAGGTGATCACGATGTCGACCGCTTCGGCGATGGCCTTTGGTGAAGCGCCACGCTTGGCGCCCTTGGCGACGAACTGAGCGACCACGTCTTCGTTGAGGTCGCGCACGGTCAGGTCCACGCCATGCCGCAGCAGGTTGCCTGCCAGCGAGGCGCCGACGTTGCCGAGACCGATGAAGCCGATTCTTGGGGTCGCCATGCGCCGTTCTCCCTGCTGCGGAACCCGCTCCGCCCAAATGCGGCCGGGAGTATTGTCCCGCCACGCTACCGGCATTGCGCGGCCGGGAACAAGCAAAAAAAATCCGCAGATGCGAAAGGATTATTGGTGAATTCAACCTGCGTTTGCACTGCAGGGACGGCGCTGCCACTGAGGAATTGCTGGTATCCGCGGGCGTTTTTCAGTACAAGAGATGGCGTCGCAGGTGTCCGGCGGGCCTGGTCCCTTCGCTCCGGTGACAGGCGAGCGCAAACAACAAATCCTCGGGGGATCGAATGTCCGCGAAAGCTCAAGTCCAGGCGGCCGACGGGGGTGTGGGTACGACGGCGCAGCGCTGGTACGTGCTGCTGATGATGATGCTCGTCTACACGCTCAGCATCGCCGACCGCTACGTGATCTCGACCGTGCTCGAACCGATCCGCCTCGAACTGCAGCTGACGGACTCGGGCATCGCGTTCCTCACCGGCGTGTCGCTGGCGCTGTTCTACGTAGTGCTCGGCTTCCCGATCTCCTGGCTGATCGACCGCGGCAACCGGCGCAACATCATCGCGTTCTGCCTGGTCGTCTGGTCGGTCATGACGACGTTCTGCGGCCTGTCGAAGAACTACCTCCAGCTGCTCCTGTCGCGCATCGGCGTCGGCATCGGCGAGGCGGGCGGTACGCCAGGCGCCAACTCGATCATTTCCGACTATTTCCCGGCGTCGAAGCGCCCGATGGCACTCACGGTCTTCTCGCTTGGCGCCCCGATCGGCGCCTGGATCGGCGCCGACATCGCCGGTGTCGTCAACGACCACTACAACTGGCGCACGGTCTTCCTGGTGCTGGGCATCCCCGGCGTGATCATGGGCCTCGTGATCTTCTTCACGGTGCGGGAACCGCGCCGCGGCCAGCTCGACAAGAAGGGCGGCGACCACGAAGGCGCTTCGTTCCTGGAAAGCATGCGCTTCCTCTGGACCCAGCGGTCCGCCGTGCACGTCATGGCTGCCAGCGCCCTCACCGCACTGTGGGGCTGGGGCCTGATGTGGTGGACGCCGACCTACCTCATCCGCAATTTCGGCCTGACGCCGGGCGCGGCGGGCTCGATCCTCGGCCCGATCCATCTCGTGGGTGGCGGCCTGGCGACGCTCGCCACCAGCTGGTGGCTGGCGCAGCCGCAGATGAAGGATCCGCGTCGCATCGTGCGCATGATGGGTTGGGGAATCGGTTTCGCGACGGCCGTCTCGTTCGTCATCTACTCGACGCATTCGCTGACGCTGGCGCACGGGCTGTTCTGGCTGTTCATCCCGGCGATCTACTTCTACATCGGACCGTGCTTCGGTCTCCTGAACAACCTTTGCGAGCCGCGGATGCGCGCGCAGTTCTGCGCGGCGACGCTCTTCGTCGCCAACGTCGGCAACCTGATCGTCGCGCCGCAGCTGGTCGGCTTCCTGAGCGACGCGTTCGCGCCCAACCACGTCGCGAACGGCGAGTCGCTGCGGCTTGCGATGCTGTGCCTGGTGCCCGCGGGCGCCTGGGCGACGTGGCACTACTTCCGCGCGGCCAGGCGCATCATCCAGGACGAGGAGCACGCGACGGGCGTCAAGGCCGTCTGAAGTCGGTTGGGTTGCTTGCTGGCGCCGCGGATCTCGCCAGTGCAGCGTGGAGCGCGGCCGGTGACGCGTAGCTGCAACGTCAGCGAACCAGACGGCAGCTACGGTAAGCGACTCAGTGCGCTCAGGGTTTGGCGAGAGGGCCGAGCGCTTCGCGGAGGGGCTTGAGCCAGGGTTCGTAGTTGCGCCACTGATCGACGCCTTCGCGGTTGATGGGACGGCGGACCTGCTCGGAACTCGCGGTGCGGACGCTGCGCTCGGTCTTGTAGTACTCGAGGCACGCGGGCTCGAAATCGAGCCCTACGAATTTGAGGATGCGCCGGACGTTGCCTTCCAGATCCTCGACGACCTCCTGGTGCTGGATCCGCAGGACCTTACCCGGAAGCACGGTGTCCCAGTGCTCCATGAGTTCGATATACGAGCGGTAATAACGCGCGATGTCCTCGATGCCGTAGGTGAACTCCTGGCCCGAGGCAAAGAGCTGCTTGAAGTTGCTGAAACAGCAGGCCATCGCTTCGCGCCTCGCATCGATGATCTTCGCGTTCGGCAGGATCAGGTGGATGAGACCGATATGGCGGAAGTTGTTCGGCATCTTGTCGATGAAGTAGGGCCTGCCCGTCCGGTAAACGCGCGTATCGCTGATGTACTTCTCGCCGAGCTTCCTGAAGTCCTCTGGCTTCAGTTCCGCCAGCACGCGCGGGTAGCGCGGGTTGTCGCTGTCCGGCTCGCGCCCCTGCAGTTCGTGAACGAGCCGGGGAATATCGGCAAGTTCCATCGTGCCCTCGATCTTCGAGTGCGAAGCGAGGATCTGCTCGAGCAGTGTCGATCCGGCGCGCGGCAGGCCGACGATGAAGATCGGATCGGGGCTGTCGCAGCCGACAGCCTGCCGCGCGGCAAAGAATTCGCAAGTGCAGATCGCCGCCTGCAGGCGCACGTTGCGCTCAATCGGCTCCGGCCGGTAGCCGCTCTCGGATTTCTTGAGCGCGTTGCCACGCTCGTAATAGAAAAATGACCCGGCGTAGTCCGCCCTGCTCTCCAGTGCAGCGCCTAGCGCGAAGCACAAGTGGTAGCGGTCCACGAGTTGCGTAGTCTCCGCGGCCTCCTCGGCGCGCATGCGTGCGATCTCATCGTCCGCGAATCGATAGGTCTTGAGATTGGCGAGGCTCCAGTAGGCATCGCCGTAATTCGGGCGAGCCGCCGCCGCCGCGCGATAGGCCTCGATGGCTTCCTGGGGACGGCCGAGCGTCTTCAGCGAATGCGCAACCGACAAATGCAAGTCCGCTGCCTGCGGCGCCTCGACCAGGAGCTCCCTGTAGAGGGCGAGCGCTCGCTCGTGGTCGCCGACGCCGACGCACGCAGTTGCGTAGGTTGTCCGGTAGACCCGGTTGCGCGGATCGATCTTCAGCAGCTTGTCGAGCTCCTCGATCGCCTGCACGTGTTTGCGGCGCTGCAGCAGCGCGCGTGCGTAGTCGTGGCGGGCGGCATGATAGTCCGGTGCCATCGCCAGTACCGCCTCGAGCAGCAGCTCGGCGTCGTCGGGCACGTCCATCGCGAGCCCGATCCTCGCAAGCAGGCGCATGCCCTCGACGTGGTTGCCGTGCTTGAGGAGATAGTCCCTGACGATGCGTTCCGCCGGTACGAGATCAGCCTCGGAAAACATGGCCGTCGCCGTCACGATTTCGGCTGGCAATCGCGCCAGCGCGGCAACGTGTCCGGCGGCCATGTCGGCGTTCGCAGTCTGTCCCGTCATCCGAAAGAGCCCCTGCAGGGTGCTCCAGCTCGCCGGCAGCGCCGGATTGAGGTTTACCGCCCGCAGGAACGCCTCGATAGCCCTGGGTGCGTCGCGCATCGCGACATAGCAATGGCCACGCTCCTGGAACAGGCGGCTGAAGGTCGGGTGATGCCGCTCGAGCCGATCGAGCGTGGCGAGCGCCTCGGGGATTCTATTCAGGTAACGGTGGCTGACCGCGGTCATGTAGAGGAC
>Ga0315287_10002620_pt1 | contig 17120 bp, 14 predicted proteins | sample YL17G11_0_MG_FD_205037 | JGI IMG/M metagenome (GOLD analysis project Ga0315287, IMG submission 205037) | Sediment microbial communities from Yellowstone Lake, YNP, Wyoming, USA - YL17G11_0 | ecosystem: Environmental > Aquatic > Freshwater > Lake > Sediment | place: USA: Wyoming | collected...
GTCTTGGGCCCGTTGTCCGCGGGCGTGGTGGAAGAGAACCACCGCTCGTCGATCCCGCCCCGGTCGCCGCCCAGGGCGTAGTAATCGTCCGGGTGGAGCTTGATCCTTCTCCCCGGCACGCAGAAAGACCTCGGCACCCAGGCCGGCGCCAGCCTGACTATCCCCCTGCCCTGCTCCAGGGCAAGTTCGCTATGGCGTCCAGCATCCATTGATCACTCCTTGAAAGGTCAGTTCGTCTTCAACCTTAGAATCATGTCCACGGGGTCGATGTCCTGCTGCCAGATTGTGGTCTTGACCGCCCCGTTTATCCGCTCCAGTTTCAGCTCTTTGGCCGCGGGCTCCAGAAAAACCCCGGAAATGTTTTTCCACCTGCGTCCTTTGAACTCAACCACCACCGGCCGGGTGACCCCGTCCATGTTCACCAAGTGGATAAGCGTTTCCCCGTTGTTGATGGCCGCGATCGTTTTGACGCTCGCGGGCGTAACCTTGACCCCCGGGACCTGCTCGCTCCGGTAGCGCAGGGGCGCGGAATCGATGAACAGCTTTTTTCTCGGCCGATACCACTCGCCAAGAATTTTCAGTTGCTTGACCTGGTCGGGATATATGTCCCCGTTCAACTGCGCGGACGCGCCTATGCAGAATTTGCCGCCGCTGGCCAGGATGATCGCGGTCATGCGCAGCAGGTCGTTGGGGTCGTCGCGGAGCGACGGGTCCTGCCACCATTTGCCCGCGGGCGAGATCAGCTCCACGCTGTGGTCCATCACCCGCCTTCCCAAGGTGGCCCATTTCCAGGCGCCGGTGAAAATGGGCATGCGCAAGGCCCCGGTCTTGACCAGCTTGATGTAATTGCCTGTGAGGTCGTGTGCCTCGCCGGTGGTGTAGTCCAGTTTTTTATAGGAGCTGGGAAAGTAGTGGGAGAGGTTGAAGGTGATCACCGTGTTTTTATTATTGGCTCTGAAGAAATCGATGGTCAGCTTGGTTGCGTGGTCCGGCCAGTACCAGTCGAACCACATCCCGTCCGGACGGTACTGTTCCATTATTTCCCGGAATTGGCCCTTCAAATACTCTTCATAAACCGGCTGATGCTCCATGCTCAGGTCCGAAAAAGTGGAATGGATGTTGGGCTGGATCGCGTCAAATTTGGGGTTGTGGTCGAACACGGTGGAGTAATAATACATGAAGGGGATCCCGGCCTGGCGGCTGCCTTCGGCGAACTGGCCGCAATAATCAACCTCTGTTTTCCAGACGGTGAGTTCGGTGTTGAAGTAGCAGATGCCGTCGTGCCACTTGGACTCGAAGATGTGGTAGTCCACGCCGACCTGCCGGCTCAGCTCCAACCAGTCCGGGATCTTGCAGAACGGCCCGTTGAACCTGAATTTTCCCTGCTCATCCTTCATGGATGCGTTGAATTGTTCAAAGTCCCGGTCCCAGTCCATGCCCGGCCGGTATTCGATCTGATACATGACCCCCAGTCCCGGTTTCTTCCACCACGGGTCGCCGGGGCCGAAATCGTGACGGGCGGGAAAAAGCAGCCGCTTGAAAATATTTGCGAAAGCGGCCGAGAACTCCTTCGCCATCCACTTGATCATTTTTTCCCGATTCTTTTTGCTATCCGGCATTTTCTCCATTCTCCTATTGCTATCTTTGCGGGTAATCTTTTCCGGTGATCTTTTTCCAGAGCTGCCGCGCAGTGCGCTGGGCCACACGGTTGGATACCGCTTCCTCCGGGAAAACGTCCGGGGCCATTTTCAGCTCCGTGTCCAGCAGCTTGAGCGCCTCTTCTTTATTTTCGAAATACACATACATGAACCGGGCCTTGTAATTGTAGTTGTCCAGAAAGCGCGGTTCCTGCTTAATGGCCGTGTCGATCAGGACCATGGCCTCGGTGACATATTTCCGGCCCACGATTTCAACCACTTTTTTGGGCACCCGGGAGAGGATCTCGGACCAGAGCCGGCCCGGGGCGCCGTAATCATAATCGGGGTCATGGTCAATGACATACTGGGTCTGTTTGTAAAGGCCGGGAAAGGCCGCGGCCTGCGCGAAAATGGAGCTGAACTCCAGTCCCGCTGCCTTGTTGACCGCGGCCCAGTAGACCGCGGGCGGGCTTTCCTTCAGCTTGACCGATTTTTGCGCGGCGGCCAGGCCTTTGGCGTAGATCGCCTCCAGGTTTTTCTTCTGCTCCGGGGTCTGCTTGGGAAGGTTGTCCCCATACTGCCAATGGTAACGGGACAGGTCCGTCAGGATGGCGGGGTTGTCGGGATCGAGTCTGTCCGCCTGCTCCAGCCAGGAAATGCATTGTTTGAAGATAGCGGCGTTGGAGTCGGTTTTTTCCAACGCCCATGCCTTGTCAATCAGTTCCTGGGCCGCCGGGTTTTTGGAGGTTGACTTGATCAGCCCGCCGCCGAATGCCGGCAGGGCCGCGGCAATTAAGAACACCGCGATTGCAATTGTTAAAGCCGAATTTCTTTTCATGGCTTAACTTCCCGTCAGATTTTTATAATTCATCGCTGCCAACCAGTCGGCGCTGCCAACCAGTCGGCCGCCATGCAGACAAGGCATCCATTGAACTTATTGACGCGATGGACCGCCTTATTCACTGGCTCAAAGTTGAATCATATCACACCCCAAAGGCCAAAATCAAGAAACCGGATTTTGATTTGCATTGCCAATGACGATCGGTTGAGCGGGAACCGGTCAAGGCTTATGGCAAAGCCTGACCACGATCAGAAAGGCTCGCCGGGTCTCAAGTATTCGATTGCGAAAATTTCAAGACTTGCGAGTTCCGGGAACTCGTTGATGTTGTAAATTTCCTTGCGGTCATAGATTTGACCGACATCGCGCACCCAGCCCTGCCTCGCCTCGCCCGGAGAGGGGTAGAGCAACAGTCCTACAAAATTTTCGGTCCTCTTGTCGAACAACGCAAACCGGTTGTTATTGGCCTTGAGCAAAATAAAGCTCATTTCATTCCCGTTTTCCAAACTATCAGGGCCGGGTCCGGTTGTCAAAGCCTTTTGTCGGGTCATCATTGACTTTGAAGACCCGGCCGGCCTATAATGAAAACAGGCAATCAGGAACAATCAGTATTCCAACCGCAAAAAGGAGGACGGCAGTGAAGGCAAAGAAACTCTTAATGGTTTTTCTGATCGGCATATTCGCCCTGCCCCTGATTTCCTCGACTAAAAAAGACCCATGCCAGGCGGCGGATGATCTAAGATTTGGACCGGAAATCTTTAAAAAATTAAAAAGACCTCAAAATGACGATTATGATTATGATCATTGCTTTTTTAGAAATTCAAGCGGAGATCAAATAATTCTAGTTGAGGAAGGATGTGAATGCAGCGCCGGAAAACTTGATGCAAATATTTTTTACAAAAACAATATCCCCGAAGATGTCTTGGAGCATTATAGAATAGAGAGTTCTGGGACTCCTCTTAATAAAAAGCTGAAACATGCCATTTTGATAGATAACAAATATTTCACCACCAAGAAAGGCATCAAATTGGGAATGGGTATAGATGAGGTCATAAAAGTGTATGGAAAACCTGAAAAGACCACTGTTTTAAAAAAATCCCCAAAAATAATAGTTAAATACATGTGGGAGGTACCGGGAAAATACGAACTCGAAGATTCTGAACAACCAATCGCCAATGACCAGCCTGAAATTTCTACAGGAAAGACAAATGAAGATACAAAAGAATTACATACTGACCAAAATACTACTTCAAACCCTGATACTGATCAGGAAAAGAAAAATGAAACTTCCAACAAACCAGAGAGCAAACAGAGTAAGGGAGTGGATACTGGAAAGGTAATTGAACAAATCCTCAAAAATCCCCCCAAAACAGGGGAAGATCGAATTTATGAAAATGATTTTGGATCCAAAGATGTTTATTCTCCAAATCCGCCGCCTATGTTATCGCTACCAGAGAAAAAATATCCCAAATCAAAAATTTGTAAATATATTGAAATCGGAGTAACCATTGAAATCACATTTATTAACGGCAAAGCTGCATTGATATGGATAGGCCCTTGGGGAGTATGAGAATTAAATATCTTTTCTAGCCCTGAGCGACCTCGCGTGTTCGATTAAGCCTTCCATCTCCGCAAAAATTGCCGCGGGCGTGGCCAGGCGGGATGAAAGTTTTTTATCGAGTTTGACCAGGCTTTGCCTTTTCATGAAGTCCCAGACCCCGAGCGGGGAGTCGAAGGCGGCGCGGCCCGCGGTAGGTAAAGAATGGTTGGTGCCTGCGATATAGTCCCCGGCCGCGACCGGGGAATACGGGCCGATGAAGATTGCGGGCGCCGCGGTCAAATCCTTTAATACTGCTTCCGGACTTTTAAGCTGGACCTCCAAATGCTCGGGCGCGACTTGGTTGGCGAGCGCGATCATCTCTTTTCTGTCCCGCGCAGAAATCAAGACCAGGTTTTTGCCCGGACAGATTCTCTGCCTTAAAACCTGGTCGATATATTTTTTATTGAAGGAAACCAGGATCGCCCACGAGTCCGGCCCGTGCTCGAGCTGGGCGGAGAGGTCCGCGGCCGCGAACTGTGCGGGCGCGGACCCGTCGGCGAGGATGAGCACCTCGCTCGGTCCGGCCAGGGTGTCGATCCCGCAGAGGCCCTGGGACTGCGCGTAAATTTTCGCCGCGCTCACCCATGCCCCGCCCGGGCCGAAAATCTTGTCAACTTTTTTTACCGGGCCGGCGCCGATGGCGAACGCGGCGATGGCCTGCGCGCCTCCAACCTTGTAAATCTCGTCAACCCCCGCAAGCCTGGCCGCGAACAAGATGGCGGGATGAACTTTTCCAGCCGGACCGCATGGAGTCGCGAGCGCGATCTGTTTCACGCCCGCGATCTTCGCGGGTATCGCGGTCATGAGCACGGTGCTCGCAAGCGGGGCTTTTCCAGCCGGGATGTAAAGCCCGACTCTCCGGAGCGGTATCCAGCGCTCCTCCAGGAATGAGCCGCCTTCCTTGATCCTGTTGCTCTCGGGCTTTTGCAGTTTGTGGAATTTCTCGATCCTTTTCTTGGCGAGCCTGATCGCGTCAGCTTGTTTTTTGGATAATGCTTTTTGGGCATTGTTGATTTCTTTTCGGCTGACATTCAGGTCTTTGACGCCGCCCTTGAAGCCGTCGAATTTTTTTGCAAAGGCGATCAGCGCGCCTGCGCCGTTTTTTTCCAGGGCGGAAAAAACACCCGGGATTTTTTGCAGGACCTCGCTCTTAAAAGATGCGCGCTCTTTTAGTATCTTGGAAAACTCTTTCTCAAACCCGGCTTTTCTGGTATCGAGTTTTTTCATTCTTCTTTTTCTCTTTTTATTTCCGCGCCCACCGCCCGGAGCTTGTCCTCCATGCGCTCGTAGCCGCGGTCAAGGTGGTAAACGCGCGAGACCTCGGTCACGCCGTCAGCGGCCAGGCCCGCGAGCACCAGGCTGGCGCTGGCCCTGAGGTCGGTGGCCATGACTTTGGCGCCGGAAAGTTTTTTAACGCCCGCGACCAGGGCGCGGTTGCCTTCCAGCTTGATGTTGGCGCCCATGCGCTGGAGCTCGAGGGCGTGGAGGAACCGGTTTTCAAAAATGGTCTCAATGATCACGGAAAGTCCGCCATCGGCCAGGGAAAGGAGCGCCATCATCTGGGCCTGCATGTCGGTGGCGAATCCCGGGAAGGGATGGGTGCGGATGTCGCAGCCGCGGATTTTTCCCTCCCGCCACACTTTCAAGCCCTCCGGCTTTTGCTCGACCTGGGCGCCGGACTCGTGGAGCTTGGCGATCACCGCCTCCAGATGACCCGGCTCCGCGTTCTTCAATAACAGCTCGCCGCCCGTGATCGCGGCCGCGGCCAGGTAGGTCCCGGCTTCGATCCGGTCGGACATGATCTTATATGACGAAGGCTTGAGCGATGTCACGCCTTGGATCTCGATCCGGTCCGTGCCCTGGCCCTTGATGTCCGCGCCCATCTTGCAGAGGTAATTTGCGAGGTCGACCACTTCCGGCTCCTGGGCCGCGCCGACCAGCACGGTCTTGCCGGGCGTGAAAATTGCGGCCATCATGATATTCTCGGTGCCGGTGACGGTGGTGAGGTCGAAGCTGACCTCAGCGGCATGGGTGTTTTGCTTTTGGGCGTATATGTACCCGTGCTCGATGTTCACCTTTGCGCCCAGCAGTTCCAGGCCCTTGAGGTGCTGGTCAACCGGCCGGGCGCCGATGGCGCATCCGCCGGGGAATGACACCTCGGCCCTTCCGAACCGGGCGTAGAGCGGGCCGAGCACGAGGATGGACGCGCGCATGGTCTTGACCAGCTCGTAGGGAGCGCGAAGAATTTTTATGTCTGTGGTATCGATCTCTATGATGCTCCTGGCCGCGAGCCGAGAGCGGTCGACTTTTGCGCCCAACTCTTCGAGCAGTGTGCACATAGTAAGGACATCTCTTAGGTTGGCCACATTTTCAAAACTGTGCTTTCCGGGCGCGAGGATCGAAGCGGCCATAATCGGGAGCGCGGCGTTCTTGGCGCCGGAGATGGAGACCTCGCCCTTGAGTTTCTTCCCGCCTGTGATCACCAGCTTGTCCATTTAGCGGAGATTTTATCATAAGACTATAAATTTAGTAACTGCTTTTCTATTTTCGACCGGCACCGCAAGGCGCATAAAAACGGGTCTTTCTTGACTTCGGCATTGAACGGAACTACGATATTGGTCGTCCGCTGGTTTTAAAATAGAAAGGGAGGAACTGTCATGAAAAAAATTGTTTGTGGTATTGGTTTATTGGCCTTTTTTGCAATAGTGTCCGTTTGCATTGCCGGTTCCAGCTCGACGGACCCGAAAAATGAAAAGATCATCAATGACCCTGCAAGCCACGCCATCACCATCAAGCCCAAGCTGACCATCGACTGGGCCGAGAAGCAGGAATCCGGCAAGTCGGGCCTCACCAAAATGATAACCAAGGTAAAATATGAGATCGAAAACACCAGCAAGACCACCAGCATTTCAGTCGTGTCCGTCAAGCTCCTGAACAAGGCGGATAAAAGCGCGGCCTGGAAGGGCCAGCCCGTGCAGGAGATTGAGAAAAAGAAAACCGGGAAATGGGAGTCCGGAGAATTGAAATCATTCAACCGGCCGCTCTCCGATTCGCTGCTTGAAGTCGAGGTCAGTTGCGTGGGCAGGAAGTGGTTTTTGCTTTGGGACCCGAGCATCACCGGCAAGGAAGACCTGACGGTTTCGGAAACCCGGACCGCAACCGACGAAAAATAATAGTTTAAATTTTATGTCAGCAAGCCCGGGAAAAACCCGGGCTTGTTTGTTTCCGAGGACCGGGCTTTCGGCGGAAGCTAACCGCGATTCTGGAATATTGCTATGCGCTCAATGCCCTGGTAATCCTTGACCAGGTTGATCAGTTTCAGTCCGGTTTGGGATAAATTTTCCAGTTTTTTTGACTGCCCCTTTCCGATCTCAAGAAGCAGCCATCCCTTGGGAGCAAGGCGCTGCGGGGCCGAGGCCAGGATTTTTTTGATTATCTCCAGCCCTTGCTTCCCGCCATCGAGCGCGATGCGCGGCTCAAACTTTGAGACCTCGGGCATCAGTTTTTCAAGTTGGTTTTCCGGGATGTAGGGGGGATTACAAACGATCAGGTCGAATTTTTGCCTGGCCAAGGGATCGAACAGGTCGCCGGTCCGGAATTCTATTTTATTTAGAAGCCCGAGGGCAGCCGCATTTTTTTTGGCCAACTTGAGCGCGGGCGATGATATGTCGGAGGCGAAGAACCTCAGTCCGCGCTTAAGCTCTTTCAGTTCAAAGGCCAGGCTCAGGATGATGGCCCCGGACCCGGTCCCGAGGTCCAGGATTTTATTTATGGAGGGATCCGCCTTGACGACCTTTATCGCCTCATCCGCCAAAAGCTCGGTCTCCATGCGCGGGAGCAGGACCGAGGGGTTTACCTTCAGCTCGATCTCGCGGAACCATGCCCTGCCCAGGATGTAGGAGAGCGGCTTTCTTTTTGCGCGCTCGGAGGCCCATTTTTGAATTTTTTTTAGCTCCGCATTTTTCAGTTTGCGTTCGGGTTCAAGATAGATTTGGGCGCGGGGTATCTTGAGCGCCTCGGAAATTATGACTTCTGCCGTCTGATAGGGATTGAACACCCCGGCTTTCCGGAGCCGGTCGCGGATTGCAAAGACCAGCCTGCTTACGGTTTCAGTCCCTGGCTTTGCCTTTTTCAAGGGCTGCTTTTTCCTGGGCATTAAAGTCAACCAGTTTTTTGGCTTTTTCGTCGGAACGGAGCGCCTGCACCAGTTCGTCCAGGTCTCCCTCCATGACCCGGTCCAGTTTGTAGAGCGTGATGTTGACTCGGTGGTCGGTGAGCCGGTTCTGGGGAAAATTATAGGTCCGGATTTTTTCCGCGCGGTCCCCGGTGCCGACCTGACCCCGGCGCAGGCCCTCGCGCTCGGCGCGCAGTTTTTCCTTCTGGGCCTCGTAGAGCCGGGCTTTCAGGATCTTCATGGCGCGCGCCTTGTTCTTGTGCTGGCTCCTTTCGTCCTGGCAGGTGACGACCATCCCGGTCGGGAGATGGGTGATGCGCACCGCGGAGTCGGTGGTGTTGACCCCCTGCCCGCCCTTGCCCTGGGAGCGGTAAACATCGATGCGCAAATCCTTGGACTCATCGATCGAGATGTCGACCTCCTCGGCCTCGGGCAGCACCGCCACGGTCACGGTTGAGGTGTGCACGCGGCCCTGGGTCTCGGTGTCGGGCACGCGCTGCACCCGGTGCACGCCGCTTTCGAATTTCAGCCAGCCAAAGGCCTCAAAGCCCTCCACCTGACAGATGATTTCCTTAAGCCCGCCCAGGTCCGTGGAATGATGGTTGAGCGCGGTGACCTTGATCCCCTTCCCGTCCAGCCACTTGATATACATTTCAATCAGGTCGCGCGCGAAAAGGGCGGCTTCCTCGCCCCCGGTCCCGGCGCGTATCTCCAGGATGGCGTTTTTGGCGTCATCGGGATCGGGCGGGACCAGCAGCTCTTTCAGCTTTGCTTCCAGTCCCTGTTTTTTTTTCTCCTGAGTCTCAAGCTCCGCTTTGGCCAGTTCCGCGATCTCGCGGTCCTTGGTCTGGAGCAGGCTTTGATTGTCCAGGATCTCCCTGCTCAATTTTTGATATTCCCGGAAATTTTCGACGATGGCCCTGAGTTCGGCCTGGCTCTTGCTCAATTTTTTGAATTTTTCGCGGTCGGAATAGACTTCGGGCGTTGAAAGCTCCTGCTCCAGGGCTTTAAATTTCTGCTCCAGTTCTTCCAGCCTTTGGATAAAATTCATTGCTTATTCCCGCCTCGGCTAAAAAAAAGCCGCAGACCCGCCACGGGCCTGCGGCCTAATCCGCGCAACCTACTTGGATTCTTTTTTTGATTCTTTCTTGGGCTTGGCCGTGGAGCCTTTGGCCTTATCGCCGAACTTGCGAATAAATTTCTCCACCCGGCCCGCGCTGTCAACCAGCCTCTGCTGGCCGGTGAAGATGGGGTGGCAGTTTGAGCAAATTTCCAATTTGATGGTGCCCTGCCGAGTGGATTGAGTTTCAATCACATTGCCGCAGGCGCACTCAAATCGAGCCGGTCCGTATTTCGGATGAATCCCTTCTTTCATACCCTCTCTCCTTGCGAAACAGATTATAGTCAGATTCCCCGGATAATCAAGTTCCTTTTGCAAGCGCCTTTTTCAAGTCCTCTTTCAGCTCCTGGATCTTGGCATCGGACTTGAAGCTCGGGTCAGTTTTTTCCGCTTCCTCGATAAGTTCAAGCGCCTTTCGCGGCCGGTTGATCGCGACCAAATACTGGGCATATTCCAGCTTGGCCACGGCGCTTTTGGGCGTTTGCTCTATGGCCAGTTCAAATTCCGCCTCGGCTTTTCCCTCCCGGCCCGGCACGGTCATGTAGTAAGCGGCCATAAAAAGATGTCCCATGCCGGTCTCGCGCATCTTGGTCTCATCGACCAGCTTGAGGGCTTCCTCGCCTTTGCCGGTCTGCAATAAAATCCTGGCCAGGAAGTAGCGGCTGGATTTCTTCTTGGGGTCGAGCTCCAGAGATTTTTCAAAGGCGGACCGGGCGAGTTCCAGTTTTTCCATTTTCAAGTAGCAGGTCCCGAGCAGGTTATAATAATCCGCGCTCTCTCCGGTCAAAGCCATCACCTTTTTGATCCACTCCGCCGCCTCTTCATATCTGCCCATTCCGAAAAGAGCGTCTTCCTTCATGCGTAGCGCCAGAATGTCTTCCGGATCGCTCTCCAGCACCTTTCCCGATTTGGCAAGCAGCACCTTATATCTCCCGGAGACATGGTCGTTGTTCATGGAGCTAAGCAGGTTCAGGAGGCCGGCGAAATCTTTGGGGTTCTTGGTCTTGGCCCGCTCGGGGTCCAAGTTGGCGACTTTGCTTGTATACCCCAGGTTTTCTATTTGTTTGCGGGTCAGTTCATCCAGTTCCACTCCCTTTGTGGCCTCCAGGGCTATTTTGGAACGTGAGGACTTTTTCAATTCTTCTACCTTGTAATCGTATTCTTTCGCCAGCTTCTGGTTTTCGGCCGCGATATTTTTTTCTTCGAGGAAATCATTGGAGAGGTCATAAAGCTCGGGCTTGGGGGCCTGGATGTATTTGTACCGGCTGGTTACCAGCCCGTACAGTTCACTCCAGCCGTAATGGAAGAACGGGTAATGCGATTCTAAAAATGCTTCCCCCTGAGCGCTGTCCTTTTCCTGTCCCAGGATCAATTTCTTGAGGCTGCGGCCTTTGACCTGGCTGGGGACCGGGATGGAAAGGAAGTCCAATACCGTGGGCACCACATCCACCTGGCTGGTGACTTGGGAAAACGCCTGGTTTTTATTTTTGAGCCCCGGGACGCGGATAATGAACGGGATGTGCTGGGTGGCTTCGTAGATATAAACCGCGTGGGTGGTTTCACCGTGCTCTCCCATGCCCTCTCCGTGGTCTGCGATGGCGATCACAATGGTCTTGTTCGCAAGTTTCTTGCCATCGAGAAATGTGAGCAGCCTTTTGATCTGGGAATCCATGAACGCGATCTCTCCGGAGTAAGCGTCAAAGAAGTACAGGTGCAAAAAAGGCTCGGGCGGATTGTATTCCATGTGGGGGTCGTAATAATGCACCCACAGGAACCATCTCTTCTTGTAGTTTTGCTCCAGCCATTTCAGGACCGCGTCGGTGGTGGCGTTTGCCTTTCTTTCCGCAACCAGCGCGGTCATTTCTTTCTGGGGCTGGATGTCATCCTCGTTCCAGTAATCAAAGCCCTGGTTCAAGTTGAAATTCTTCTTGAGCACCGCGGCGCTTATGAAAGCCGCGGTGGCATATCCTTTGGGCTTCAGAATTTCGGGCAACGTCAAAAGCTCGTCAGGCACCCGGTAGTCCCCGTTATCGAGCACGCCGTTGTAAAGCGGATATGTCCCGGAAAGTATGGAGGTATGGGCCGGGAGGGTCATGGGCAGCTGAGAATAGGCCCTTTTAAAAAGCACTCCCTCCCGGGCCAGTTGGTTAAGGGCCGGGGTTTCAACATTTTTATTGCCATAGCAGCGCAGGTGGTCGGCGCGGGTGGTATCCAGGGTCAGGAGGAGGACATTATAGTCCGAGCCTCCGGAGCAGGCGGCTTGAAAACCCGCGGCCAACGCGATGACCAGCAGGACCGCGGAAAAGCGGGCCCGCGCCTGCCGGTCTTTGTTTTGGTCATTGATTCTACTCATCCTGTTCCATCAACTCCTTCAAGAGCGGGCAGCGGTCGTAAACTCCCGCCTGCCGGCACTCGTCTTCGCGCTCGCAGAACGCCATCGACAGATAGCTGTAAACCGAGCAGCAGCCCCTCCAGTTGAAATGATAAAACCTGGTGTGCTTGACGCGCAAATGCCGCACCGGGCAGTCGAAGAAGACCACCGATGATTTCGGCTCCGGAGGCGTATTATCCGGCTCAATATTTTCATCCAAAGTCTTCACAGAGTTCCCGGTAAATTTCGGGCCTGCGGCCGCGGTCGCGCAGTACAAAAAGGCTTTTCCTCAAGCCGTTGAGCAATTCCGGGTTAAGCTCCACGACCCCGAAATCCTCTTTTTCATAGCTCAAGAGCAGCAACTGCGCTCCCAGCGGGCTCAAGACCCTGGAGCCTCCGAAGAAGCTCAAGCCTTTCTGGGCGCCCACCACATTAACATAAGCCAGATAAGACACATTTTCCAGGGCGCGCGCGGGCAAAAGCGTTTCAAAGGTGTTTTTGCTGGTAAGGGGGGACGCGGATATGATTACGATCAGTTCCGCGCCCTTGATCGCCAGGATCCTGCCCGCTTCGGGAAACAGCGTGTCGTAGCAGACGATCATTCCCATCTTTACCTGGTTTAGATCAAAGACCGGGAATTCGGTTCCGTGCTTGCAATAAAGTCCTTCATAAAAAATGGTGCCGCCGCTGTTGGAAGTGGGAAGATGGGTTTTATTGTAGCATTTGATCTCGCCTTCCGAGGTTATAAGTATTGCGCTGTTATAAAAAATTCCGCTGACCTTCGGGCTTTTGGTGGGCGCCCCGTAGATGATATTTATTTTATGTTGACGGGCCTCTCCGACCAGGGCCTGGGTCGCCCCGTCTTTGAAATCCGTGGCCAGGGCGAAGAAATTATGAAAATCCTTGCCGTCCATCACCATGTATCCGGGCAGGCACATTTCCGGAAACACGACCATTGAGCAGCCCTCCTTGCGGGCCTTTTTGACGTAGTCCAGCATCTTCCGGAGGTTGGCCTCCAGGTTGCCGGGTTCGCTCTCGATCTGCGCCAACGCGATCTTAAATTTCTCCATCCGCTTTCCCCCTATTTGATCCGCCCGCGAAGGTTCTGCAGCCTTTTCAGATTGGACTGCAAGGCCGCCAGTTTCTCGGTCAAATCTATCTTTATGCCCAGGTGTTTTTCAAAAACCTCCCTCGGCGCCTTGTCCGCGAAACCGGGTTTTGCCAAAGTGGCCGCGACCCGCTCCAGCTCCTTTAAAATTTTTTCCTCTTCCTTGGCCAGCCGCGAAAACTCCTTGTCAAAATCGATAATGCCCGTCAGGTCCACGCAGACCTCGGCCCTGCGCACCCTTGTGGCCACGCAGCTCCCCGGCTTTTCCGTCCCCGCCTTCACTTCAAGCTCTTTGATGTTCACCGAGGGCGGGCTTTCCAGATAAAGCCTGTGGTCCTTGAAAAAATTCGCGGCGTCCTCGTCATCCGCCAGGACCAGGACTTTGACCTTGGCCGCGATGGGCACCATGTTTTCCGAGCGCAAATTCCTGACCGCGGACACCGCCTCCTGAAGGTCTTTGACCGCATCCTCAACCGAAGGGTTGACAAGCTCGTTGTCCGGGGCGGGGAAATCCGCCATCATCAGGCTGTCGCCGTGGCCGGGGACCGCCTGCCAGATTTCTTCGGTCACAAAGGGCATGAACGGGTGGAGCAGCCTGAGCGCGGAATCCAGCACCTGGTGGATGGTCTTTTGGGCCGCGATTTTTTGTCCGGGTTTTTCCGGCCGGTAAAAGAAAGGCTTGGACCACTCGATATACCAGTCGCAGAACTCGTCCCAGAAGAAATGATAGACCGCCTGCGCCGCCTCGCTGAACTGGTATTGCTCGATGAGCCGGATCGTCTCCCGGGTGGCGGCCTGGAGCCGGCTCAATATCCATTTGTCGGCCAGGCTCTGTTCTCCGGGCCGGCTTGACCCCGGGTCGAAATCAACAAGCTGGCTGAGCGCGAACTTGGAAGCGTTCCAGATCTTGTTTATGAAATGCTTGGTGTCTTCGATCCGTTTCATGGACAGCTTCAGGTCCCGGCCCGTGAAGGCCAGGAGCACGAGCGCGAGCCGAAGCGCGTCCGCGCCGAACTCGTCGATGATCTTGAGCGGGTCGATGACGTTTCCCTTGGTCTTGGAAAATTTTTCGCCGCGCTCGTCCCGGACCAGTCCGTGGAGATAAATGTCGTAAAAGGGCGCATCTTTTTTGAAGTGGATGCCCATCATCATCATTCTGGCGACCCAGAAGAAAAGGATGTCAAAGCCGGTGACCAGGACCGCGTTGGGGTAAAACTGCTTCAGCTCCGGGGTGGCATCCGGCCAGCCCAACGTTGAGAAGGGCCAGAGCGCGGAAGAGAACCAGGTGTCCAGGACATCCGGGTCCTGCTCGATATTTTTGGAGCCGCAGTTCCGGCACTTGTCCGGGTCGGCGCGGCTGACCGTGATCTTTTTGCAGTCCCTGCAATGCCATGCCGGGATGCGGTGCCCCCACCAGAGCTGGCGCGAGATGCACCAGTCGCGGATGTTCTCCATCCAGTTGGAATATTTTTTCGACTCGCTCTCGGGGATGATCCGGGTGCGGCCGCTTTTTACCGCTTCCAGGGCCGGCTCCGCCAGGGGCTTGATCTTCACGAACCATTGCTCGCTCAAGGTCGGCTCGACAATGGTCGAGCAGCGGTAGCACCTTCCGGGCCTGACCGGGTAGGGGGTGATCTTTTCCAAAAGCCCCTGTTCTTTCAAGTCCTCGACAATTTTGCTCCGGCATTCAAAGCGGTCCATCCCTTTGTATTTCCCCACCGGGCCGGTCATCCTTCCCTCGGTGTCTATCACCTGGACCAGCTCCAGGCTGTGCTTGAGGCCGATCTCGTAATCGTTGAAGTCGTGCGCGGGCGTGATCTTGAGCGCGCCGGTCCCGAATTCCTTGTCAACATAGGCGTCGGCAATGACCGGTATCTTTCGTTCAGTGCAGGGAAGGCGGACCATTTTTCCGATCAAGTCTTTATATCGGTCGTCTTCCGGATTGACCGCGACCGCGGTGTCTCCGAGCAGGGTCTCGGGCCGGGTGGTGGCCACAATCACCGCTCCCTTGCCTTCCACGAACGGATAGCGGATATACCAGAGCTGCCCCTGTTCGTCGCTCTCTCCCAGCTCTGCCTCGAGCTGGCTCAAGGCTGTGCCGCAACCCGGGCACCAGTTGACCAGGTACTTTCCTCGGTAGATCAGGCCCTCTTCATAAAGCTTGACGAACACTTCGCGCACCGCACGCGACAATCCCTCGTCCATCGTGAACCGGATGCGGCTCCAGTCGCAGCTTGCGCCCAGGCGCTTGAGCTGCTCGATGATCATTCCGCCTTTTTCCTCCTTCCACTTCCAGGTCCGCTCCAGGAATTTTTCTCTTCCCAGTTCCCGGCGCGAGGTTCCCTCCTTCTGCAACTCCTTTTCAACCACATACTGGGTGGCGATGCCGGCATGGTCAGTCCCCGGCTGCCAGAGCGCGGCCTCTCCCAGCATCCGGTGATAGCGGATAAGTATGTCCTGGATGGTGTTGTTCAGGGCGTGTCCGATGTGAAGCACGCCCGTGACATTGGGGGGCGGGATCACTATGCAATAATTCTTGGCGCCCGGTTTTTGCGCGGGCTTGAAATAGCCGTTCTCTTCCCAATATCCATACCAGCGTTTCTCGGAATCTTTGAAATCAAAATTTTTAGGCAACTCCTTGATCGCCATTTGCCGACTCTCCTTGTAAATTAAAACAAGGGATTAAACTAATCCCTTGTCTTGATCGGGTTTGGTTTAATAACAGCCGGATTATTGCGTTTGGACTTCCCAGCGGGTGATTCTTTCCTTGATCAAGGCTTCCGCCAGCTCCGGCACAACTTCCCAGGCCACCCGCTCCACCGTGGCGCTGATCAACTCCACCAACTCGCTCCGGCTCAGGCCGCTGGCCGCGGCAGCGGCGATTTCTTCCGCAGCCTCCGCAACCCTGGCGTGGACCTGCGCGCTGGGAACCCCGGTCTCCAATTCCACGGGAGCCTGTTCTTCTTGCATTTTTGCAACCTCGTATGGCGGCTCCATCATCTCGGCTACAGGCACAACCGGCACACCTTCAGGCCCGACCCCTGCAACCTCTTCCGCAAGCGCTTCCGCACTCTCTTCAGCGGGCGCCATGGGCGCTTCTTCCGGCTTTACTTCGCCGAATGATTCCTGGGACGCAACCGGCTCAGCCTCCACCGGCTCGGCCGGCAGTTCCGGCTCCGGAGAGGGTTCCCATTCAGACACCGGCTCTGCAGATACCACGGCCGTTGGCGCCGCTTCCGGCGTAATAGGTTCAGTAGTTAACTCGGCGGGCGCTCCAATAAACGGCTCCTCGGCAACCTCAACTTGAGCAGGCACGGTTTCCATAACCGGCGCTTGCTCAACCGGCTCTTCGATAACCGGCTGGGTCTCCATGACCGGCTCCGGTTCTGGCACCGCCGCGGCTTCAATAACCGGAGCGGCCTCGATTGGCGCAGCTTCCATTACCGGCGCCTCTTCAACCACCGGCGCGGCTTCCGCCGCCATGGGCTCGGCTTCAATCGCCGGCTCCGCGGATGCCGCTGTTCCCTCTGCAACCGGCTCCGCCCAAAGCTCTTCTTCCGTGATGGGTTCGGCTTCCATTATCGCTTCTCCAGGCGTAACCTGTTCGCTTTCAATCGGCTCGGCCTCCCAGAGTTGTTCTTCTGAAACCACTTCCGCGGAAGCCACGTCCGGTTCGGCCGCGTCCGGTTCAACGGGAACTGCCTCCGCAATCGGCTCCATGGGAACTGCTTCCGCTATCGGCTCCGCCGTGACCGCCTCAGGCACGGCCTCGGCAACCGGCTCCGCGGCGACCGGCTTGGCTTCTTTTGGATGATCCATCTCCGCGGAAAGAGAATCCATAAAATCCCTGACTTCGTGGTCGACTTCTCCGGGATGCGCCGGCGCCGCGGGCGGGGGCACCTGGGGAGAGGTTTTAGCCGCGGCTTCTTCTTCGACCTTTCTCGGTTTGGGCTTGGGCCGGCTGAGCATCTCTTCGACCTTGCTGATCAAGGCCTGGGACTCAAAGGGCTTGATTATGTACCCGTCCGCGCCCACATCCGCGCCTTTGATCTCATCAAACCCCTCGAAGCTTCCGGCAAGCAGAATCACGGGGATGACTGAAAGGGTCGGGTCTTTTTTGATCTCCTCGCAGACCTGGTAACCGTCCTTGCCCGGCATCACCACATCGGCCAGGACCAGGTCCGGCATGTCACTGCGCACCTTCTCTATGGCCTCGGTGCCGTTATCCACGGTGACCAGATGGTAATCGCCGTCCGCGAGCGTGATCCGCAC
>Ga0315287_10002621_pt1 | contig 17118 bp, 14 predicted proteins | sample YL17G11_0_MG_FD_205037 | JGI IMG/M metagenome (GOLD analysis project Ga0315287, IMG submission 205037) | Sediment microbial communities from Yellowstone Lake, YNP, Wyoming, USA - YL17G11_0 | ecosystem: Environmental > Aquatic > Freshwater > Lake > Sediment | place: USA: Wyoming | collected...
AATTGCCCGGCACCGGAAAGAAGATTTTCATATTCACACCCAACAGGGATTCATCGACATCATCAATAATGTGCTGAACGCCATGACCGGAATTGTCAGTGCCATCGCCGCCATTTCCCTTTTGGTGGGCGGCATTGGCATCATGAATATTATGCTGGTGGCGGTAACCGAACGGACCAGGGAAATCGGGATACGCAAGGCGATCGGGGCAAAGCAACGCGACATCTTCCTGCAATTTGTTTTTGAATCGATTTTAATCACCATGAGTGGTGCGCTGATCGGGATTGCGATTGGTACCTTGTCCGCCTGGGGAATCATGGCCTACATTAAACTTGAAGCGGTCATTGCCTGGGGGGCGGCCTATTCTGCCTGCCTGGTGGCATTTTTGGTGGGTATATTTTTTGGCGTCTATCCGGCGATGCGCGCTGCCCGCCTTGATCCGGTCGAAGCCTTGAGGTATGAAATATGATCTTTTTCTTCTGGGAAAGTTTAAGGCAGGCGGTGCGGGCTTTGCTTTTTAATAAAGTGCGCACCTTTCTGACCATGCTCGGCGTGATCATCGGAATCTTCTCGGTGATTACCCTGGTAACGATTGGAGAAGGGGCAAAAAGCTATGTTACCGAACAGATCAAAAATCTGGGAGCGGGTTATGATTCATTTGCCTTGGTGGCGGGTAAAGATAATAATTCTCCTCCCAACCCAAAGTTTACTTATGCCGATATCGCTTATCTCAAAAGTCGCGTTCCGGAGATCAGGGAGATCGTAGCGATGAATGTCGGTAGCGGCGACCTTTATTACGCTAAAAAAGAGATTAAAGCGCCGGTGGTGCTGGGAGTGACAGCCAATTTCCTGGAGACGATGGGCGGAAAACTAACCGCCGGAAGATTTTTTACGGTGGCCGAAGTTGAAGGGCGCAAAAAAGTGGCCGTCATTGGCCCGCGGATCGCTCAAGAATTTTTTGGCCAGAGCAGTCCGTTGGGGGAAAAGATCAAATTAAAAGGCGACCAGTATCTGATCGTCGGTGTCTCCGAGTCGCGCGGCAGTATCGGCCCGATGGATATGGACCGCAGGATTGTGGTCCCGGTTACCACCTCCAAGAATATGCTGGGGACGGATAAGATTATGCGCTTTAATATTTTTCCTAAGGATGTTAATAAATTACAGGAAGTGAAAGAAAAAGTGGGTGAAGTGGTCAAGCGGCGGATCCGGAGCGATGATTTCAGATTTATGACCCAACAGGGGATCTTGAATATTGTAAATAATATCCTGGGGGCTTTAACCGGCTTTGTTGCCGGGATTGCCGCGATCTCTTTGGTGGTGGGCGGCATTGGCATTATGAATATTATGCTGGTGGCGGTAAATGAGCGCGTGCGGGAGATCGGGGTGAGAAAGGCGATCGGGGCGAAACGACGCGATATCCTTTTGCAATTTTTAGTGGAGTCGATGATGATCAGTCTTTTCGGGGGAATAGCGGGAATCGCCCTGGGTTTGCTGGGGGCTTTCCTGATCATGTGGGTGGTCAAGGGGACCCTGGTGATTGCGATTTGGGCGATTGTTTTAGCGACTACCGTTTCGGCAGTGGTAGGGATATTCTTTGGGGTTTATCCGGCGATGCGCGCCGCTGCCCTGGATCCGGTGGAAGCTTTACGTTACGAATAGGTCAGGATTTAACGGCTGGCGGTAGAAGCTGATTGATGTCCCGCTGGATGGCGGCTTTCACATTTTCATCAAAATCGACATAGATATTTATGATATTCCCATCTTTTCCGATGATAAAAAGGGTGGGGATAATAATAATGCGATAATCCTTTAAAGTGGCAAGCTTTCGGTCATAGAGGATCTCAAAATCGATTGGGTTTTCGGCGACAAAACGGCTGAGGTCTTTTATCTTCCGGTCAAAGGAAATTCCAAAAATCTCCAGCTTTTTGTCTTTTTCCCCGTCCCGCAGAGATTTTAGAAAATTTATTTCTTCCTGACAGGATTTGCTCCAGCTGGTGAAGAAAGCCAGGATCGTGATCTGTTTTCCCAGGTAATGATTAAGAGAAAAGCTCTCGTTTTTTAGATTGGGTAATTCAAAGGGGGGTGGTGGGCTGCCTATTTTTAAGTCCGTCTCTGCCAGGCAGGGAAAAGCCAATGCCAACGCCAGGAGCATTAGAACAACTTTTCGCAACATCCTGGCCAGTATACTCCTATGCTAAAGTCGTTGTCAATGGTGGGGGATTAGGGCATTCGGACTAAATAGGAGAGCAGCAGGGGGAGGGTGATCAGGGACAGAAGGGTGCTGAGGGCAATGGTCGAAGCTACTAATTCAGGCTCCGCCTCATATTCTTCCGCCAGAGCGATGGCAGTGAAGGCCGAAGGTAGAGAAGAGGAGAGGAGAATAATCTGTTGGTTGATTCCTCCGATTTTTAATAATTTTACCAGCAGCAGAGCGATGGCAAAACCGAGGCCGAGGCGGAAACCACTGGCTAATAAGGAAAATTTCCAGGAATTGATTTTAATACTGGCCAGACGATATCCCAGCATAAAGAGGGCTAAAGGGATAGCAGTATTTCCGATAAGACCGAGACTGTCATAGATCCCGGCCGGTATTTTTATCCCCACCAGAGAAATCCCAAAGCCTATTAAAACCGCATACAAGAAAGGTATTTTAAATATTTGCCAGCGATCGCTTCTCTGGCTGATAATATAAATGCCCACCGTAAAAATTAAAATGGCGTTCATAATATCGAATATAATCGCCCGACTCAGCCCCGCCTGACCAAAAACGAAAAAGCTGACCGGATAACCGATAAAACCGGAATTCATGAACATGATGGGAAGATAAAGCCCCGCCGGGAGCGAGAGCTTGAAAAGCTTGGCCAGCACGAAAACCACTGCTCCGCTGCCGAGAATGACCAGCAACGCCAGGGACGCCATCAAAGCCATATCTACCAGGCGCAGATTTTCATGGGTAAGAGAATAGATCACCAGCGCCGGGCTGGCGATGTAAATAATGAAATCGGCCAGGGTTTTTATTTCGATTTTTTTAAACTTGGCAAAAATAAAACCCAGCAATGCACAAATGATAATAGGCAGGAAGAGATTGATAAGAGGAGGGGAAAGCATCAGTGTTTGCTTTCGAGATATTTTCGGGCAGAATCGGCGGCGATGGCCCCATCCGCAGCTGCGGTGACCACCTGGCGAAGGGTTTTCACACGAATGTCGCCGGCCGCAAAAATACCGGGCACCGAAGTTTTCATCTCTGCATCGCTGATGATATAGCCGTTTTTATCTATTTTTACCAGGTTTCTGACTATTTCTGAATTTGGTTTACCGCCCACATAAATAAAAACACCATCGGCCGGTATTTTTAATCTCTTGTTATTATGCAAATCGTTTAAGATGACTTCCTCAACCTTTTTTTCGCCCACAATCTCTTCGACCACCGAATTCCAGAAAAAATAGATTTTGGGATTATGTTTAGCCTCTTCGGACAAAATTTTGTCCGCGCGCAATTCGTCCCGTCGATGGATAATGGAGACCTTTTGCGCGAAGCGGGTGAGGAAGAGCGCTTCTTCGATAGCGGAATTTCCGCCACCGACCACAATGACATTCTTGCCTTTGTAGAAAGGGCCATCACAGGTGGCACAATAGGAGACCCCTTTGCCGCGTAAGGCATCTTCCCCCTTTACCCCCAATTTGGCCGCCTCGGTGCCGGTGGCGATAATGACCGCTCTGGCATTCAGGAATTTTTCATCGACCAAGATTTCAAAATAAGTCTGACGGTTTTCCAGGCTGATGGCATTGCCCCAGATTACTTCCAACCCTAACTTTTTTACCTGTTCCTGGAAACGTTGTGAGAGTTCCAGTCCGGAAACTCCTCCAGGGAAACCCGGATAATTTTCAATCTGAAAGGTGGTGGCGGCGGTTCCGCCCAAAACCATTTTTTCTAACAGCAGCGTTTTTAGGTTAGATCTCAGGGCATAAAGAGCGGCGGTGAGTCCGGCTGGTCCACCTCCCACGATGATTAAATCCAGTCGGGGTGTTTTTTCAACAATGATCATTTCGGGACTGGCTTTGGCTTGGGTTTGCATGCCGGTGGGTATCATTCTTTGAGCTCCTCTTCCGTGATCACAAATTTACCCCGGCCCTTAACCGATATTTTTTTGTCTTTTAATGATACGATAACCTTTTCCCCCTTTAACTCATTGCCAGTTTGCCGGGCATAGGCATTGCCTTCCAAAATGATTTTTTGCGATTCGGTATAGTAGGTGGCATTATCCCCCCAGGCCTGGATGTCCCTGTAATTTATTTTTACTTTTTCGCTCAGTTTTAAAACCTTCTCGTTTTGCAGATATTTAATATCCGCCGCGGTTATCACCGCGTTTTCCCAGCGGATAATGGGATTTCCCTGCGCCAGAATAAGATCCTCGGCACTAATAATCGTAAAGCGGTCGGCTTCAACCGTGGCCGGCACCTGATGGTCAGGGGCAATAGAGATTTTGGGATTGCCGGAGATGATGATTTTTTCCATTGCCACATCCCCTTCTAATTTATCGGCCTTACCGGTTACTTCTCCTTTATTTAACTCAATGCCTCCGGTACACACCAGTTTTTGATCGGTGAGTTTCCAGCTCAGGTTCTTGGCCTGAAACCAGTAGCCCAGCTTTTTATAAGTTTCGGGTAAATTAAAAAGGGAGAGATTGGGTTTGGTCAGGGTTTTGATCAGGGACGAGATTTTTCTTTCCAGGAGAGCATCATAACCCAGGGGCTGATCCAGATAAATTTCCTTTTTCTGCATATCCCAGAGCGCGGCGGGCGATTTGAAGCGCAGCACCGCTTTCCCTTTTTTAAAAAAGGTGCCGTTAACTTCTTTGAGGGTGGCGAGGTTGGTGGATTTATTCATCACTGCCGTCTTAGCGTTTAATTCCCAATATTTTACGCCGTTGGAGATCTCTTCGAGCACCACCAGCTTAAAAGAAAGATCGGCTTTGGTTTCCTGCTCCTTGAGGGTTTTGTAGATCTTTTCCGTGATTTCCTCTTTGGGGGCAAAGAGGGCCCAGAAAATAACACCGATGATAAACAAAGCGGAAACGATCAGGATCAAACGATAGCCAAGTTTCATTTTAATATCCCAGGGCTCTGAGTCTCAATGCCTCCAGTCTTTCCGTCCAGCCATGCCAGGCGTCTCCCTTTTTATAATAGCCCTCTGAAAGTAACAGGTGCAAAGCGGCCACATTGCTATCAACGGCTATCCCTTTTTTGGCGAAATCCATGGCGGTGTCAATTTCTCCCATTTCCCCGTAGATTAATGAGAGATAACCATAGGCCCAGACATTGGTTGGATATAAAATCAGAACATTTTTTAACTCACGGACGGTGTCCTTCTTTTCATCATTGAAGTAGTAAGCAAAGGCCAGGCGGAAACGCAAACGCCAGTCATTGGGGTTTTCGGTAACTTTTTTAATATAGAGCAATAAGCCCTTCTCTCTGAACTTTGGATCAATTTCAACCGTTTTCTTCAGTTGGATCCAGCCATCCTGGATGTGGTTGGTGTAAGCATAAGTAATGGCCAGGTCGAAGTGGGCGTGGGCATCGCCGGGGTTCGCCTTCAGCGCTGCCTGTTTGGCCGCGAGCTCATTCTCAAATTCCTTGGTGATCGTCCAGGCGTTGGCGGGCATTGACCAAATATAAATGCCCAATACCCCCAGCACGATTAATAAACTAATTTTAAATTTCAATCCTGTCTTCCTCCTTCTAATATTCTTTTGACGATATTGGTGGTGGATCTGCCTTTTATGGGTGGGATCACGACCACTTTGCCGCCGAGAGATACCACCAATTTCTTTTCGGGTAATGCATTGACCTTATAATCGCCACCTTTAACATGGATGGCAGGTTTAATGCTGCGGATCAATTCATCCGGTCTAAGCTCATTGAAAATGGTTACATAATCCACACATTCCAGTGATGCCAGAATTTCAGCGCGTTCCAGTTCAGAGACATAGGGCCGGTCTTTACCTTTAAGTGCGCGGACCGATGGGTCACTGTTGACCCCCACGATTAATATATCGCCCAGCTTTTTAGCTTCGCGCAGATACCTGACATGACCGAGGTGCAGGATGTCAAAACAACCGTTGGTGAAGACGATTTTGGCGTGTTGGTTTCTTAGGTTTTGGGCGATGGCACCAATTTCTTGGCGCAATTTTATTTTTTTGGCAATCGGCTCGTTGCCCTCCAGCGTTTCTTCCAGTTCGTCGCGGTAGCAGGGGGCGGTGCCGATTTTACCCACCACCACCGAGGCGGCGGCGTTACCTAGCATGGCGGCCTCCTGCATGCTGGCGCCGCTGGATTCCGCCAAACTGAGAGTGGCGATCACCGTATCGCCCGCGCCCGTGATATCAAAAACCTCGCGCGGAACGGCAGGGATATGGACCGCCTCTTCTTTCGAGAAAAGTGACAGGCCATCCCTACCGCGGGTAATCAAAATATAATCGGTTTGTGCCAGTTTGAGCAGCTTTTTACCCGCCTTGAGCAAGGCGGATTCGCTGTCGATTTTAACGGCTGCGGCCACGGAGGCCTCGTTCAAATTGGGGGTGATGATGGTCGCTCTTTTGTATTTAGCATAATCTGAACCCTTAGGGTCAATAGCTACCGCCTTTTTTGTTTTCCGGGCCAAACCGATAATCGTTTGGAGCGTTTCCCGGTTTACCATCCCCTTGCCATAGTCGGAGATAATTATCCCATCCACCTGTGGGATAATTTTCTTTAGCTTTTCCAGGATTTGCTTTTTAAGGCCAAGCGACATTTCATTGCGATCTTCGCGGTCCACCCTTATTACATGCTGGGAAGCGGCGATAATTCTGGATTTTAAAATCGTCGGGCGTTTTGGATCGGTGATGATAAAGGTGATGGGAATTTTTGCGTTAACCAAAGCCCGCCTTAGCTTATCTCCCGAGCTGTCTTTGCCGATTACACCCACCAGGTAAGGGATACCCCCCAGAGCGGCGATATTGGCGGCCACATTGCCGCATCCTCCCGGCACATGGTCAATTCTTATAACATCCGCAATGGGCACCGGCGCTTCGGGGGAAATACGGCTGACCTTGCTCCAGATATGCTCGTCCAGCATCAGGTCGCCGAAGACCAGGATCTTTTTGCCTTGAAATTTTGGAATGAGCTTTTTCAGATTGTCCACGGGGGTAATTATAACTTATTTTTTAGAGGGATTCCATAAGAGCCTGGTAGAGGAGGGGGACCATAATTTCGTGGTGCCCGGTGAGGGCGTAGGCTTTTCCTCCCGGGCGGGAAAGCACATTTTGGTGAGGGCGGTAATGCTGGAGCATATCCATGTTTACCGTAGTAAAAGTTTTAACTTTATTTCCCAGATTACGGGCAATGGTCAGCGCTTTCAGGAAAACCTCCGGCAGCAAGACCGCGGACCCGAGATTTATATAAACTCCGCCTTCCAGCTGGGAAACTTCGTAGGCCAAAATTTGAAAATCATTAAAGGTGGCTTCTCCCAGGGAGCGGGCATCGACCTTGGGAGACATATGCATGGTATCGGTGCCGATCGCCACATGCACCGTGATCGGTAAATTTAATTCGAAGGCGTTATAGAGAAGGCTGAGTTTGCGATATTTAGCTTTCATTTTAACCAGTTTTTTGCCCAGCAGAGCGCCCATTCCCCTGGGTTCATAGCTGGGATCATCCAGGACCGAAAGCGCCTCATTCATGTCCGTCTGGGTTTCTTTTACCATGCCAAACATTCCAATTTTTAAACCTTCTCCCACATCTTCAGAGGTCCTTCCCAAAGTGGCGATTTCAAAGTCATGGATTGCGCCGGCGCCGTTGAGGGCGATGCAGGTTATCACGCGCTTTTTCATTAGATCGATGATTAGGGGATTGAGACCCACTTTGATCACGTGCGCCCCCATGCCCAGGATTACTGGCTTATTATTTTTGCGTGCGATAAGGATGGCTTTTACCACTTCTTTTAATGAATTGACGGCCAGGAATTTTGGCAGGGAAGCATAGAATTGGCGGAAACTAACTTTTTTACCGGAAACCCTGGCGAAGTCGCTCAAGGCAACTTTTGTTTTCCGTTTTTTTACGGAAAACGTCCGGATTTTGCTCAGATCAATTTTCTTCTGATTTTTCATTTTTAGTGAAATTTTATTATCTAGGTAACGACACTATTATAGCGATTATAACACTATCCGTAAAGGGAAAAGGAGTAAAAAAATGAGCGTAAGAGATATCAAACTAACCATTGGAGATAGAATTTTTTTGATCAAACAGGTTCCGTTTCGAGGTAACGAAGCAAATACTTTGCCTGCCAATGAATTAGCAGAGAGTGTGGCGAAAAGATTGGCGCCGAAAGAGACGCTGAATCCTTTTCGTCCCGTTGATGATGCTAGAAAAGCATGGGAATATCTTTCGCAAAGAAAACTGGTGAAGTTGGAAATAGTTGAATTGGAGGGGATAAATACGCCGGTCCGGGACAAAAATTTCGTCATCGAAGATATTGGGTCTGTGATTTTACACACTGAATTTCAGGGAAAGCAAAAAGAATTTTTGGTTGGTTTGAAAGCCAACCAGAACACGCTTCAATTATTGGAAAAGGCAGGTGTTGATGCATTTCGAATTGATCAAATATTGGGAGTAGTTGGTGGTTTAAACTTGGATAATTTGAAAAAATTGGTTGAATATGTAAATGCGAATACCGCTTATCGCCTAAGCCTTCCCTCGGCCGATTTTATACGGCATGTGAGAATATCCTCAGATGGCTATTTGAGGAGTTTGGGAATCAGAAACGTATGGCTCAGCGATAATTCTAAAATAGAAGGGCATGGAATTATTTATGATTTACAAGAATCGGCTCAATTTAATAGAGCAGTTAATTATAGTGATCTTTCAATTGGCGTGATCCTGGAGGTTTCAAAGCTACTCGGCTAAAACCTTTTCTTCTTGTTTGATCCAGTTGACCGCTTCAAGCAGATTTTCGGCGATATAATCCGGCTTTTCCTGGAGCTTTTCTTTTTCTTCTTTTCCGCGGCCGGTCAAGACAAAGATGGTCCGGGTGCCCGCCCGTTTTCCCACCTCTACATCCGTGGCCTTGTCGCCAATCATGTAAGAAGCGGATAAATCGATGTTAAAATCACGCTGCGCTTTTTTTATCAATCCGGGATGAGGCTTGCGGCATTCGCAAACTTGTTTATAGGGATAAACTCCGTGTTCGGGGTGGTGGGGGCAATAATACACGCCGTCCAGATGCGCACCACCATTAAGAATCCACTTATGTAATGTTTTATCGATACTTTGCAGCATATCTTCCGTTACCAATCCGCGAGCTACTCCTGCCTGATTGCTGATCACCACGACCTTGAATTCCCCTTCGTTTAGGGTTTTAATGGCTTCGATGGCGCCGGGGATAAATTTAATCTGGGTGGGATTCTGCATGTAACCCACGTCTTCAATGATGGTTCCGTCTTTATCCAGGAAGACTGCTCGGTTCATGCCGGGAAAATTTCCTGTTCTATTAAACCGCAGAGGATATGACCGATAGTGATGTGGCTTTCCTGGATGCGTGGGGTGGATTTGGAAGGGACGATCATGGCTGCATCCACCACTTCTGCAATTCTTCCCCCGTCACCGCCCAGCAGGCCAATCGTTTTGCATCCCATTTCCTTAGCTTTCCCGACCCCCTCCAGGACATTTTTAGAATTGCCGGAGGTTGAGATACCAAAAGCGACATCGCCGGCTTTGGCCAAGCCCTCGATCTGTCTGGCAAAAACAATCTCAAATCCGTAGTCGTTCGAAAGGGAAGTCAGGATGGAGGTGTCGGTCGAGAGAGCGATCGCGGGAAGCGATTTGCGTTCCTTCAGAAAACGACCGATCAACTCGGCTGCCAGGTGTTGGGAATCGGCAGCGGAACCGCCATTGCCGAAAAACAAAATCTTATTGCCTCTCTGCAACGCAGTGATCATCAGCCTGGCTGCCTTTTCAATGTCCGGCACCAGCTTTTTTAAAACCTCATTTTTTACGTCAATACTTTCTCTGATGGCGACTCTAATTTTATCTTGCATATTTAGCCTCTAACTTTTTCTATTATAGCATACATGTTATAATTATCTAGATTGAAAGGAGAAGGAAGCATGGCAAAAAGTTATAACCTATGTGTCTTAGGCGCGACCGGTATGGTCGGCAAAGAAATGATCCGCGTGCTGGAGGAAAGGAAATTTCCAGTTAATAAATTTCTTCCCTTGGCCTCGGAGCGAACTGCCGGGCAAACGGTTGCTTTTCAAGGGAAAGAATATACGGTTGAGGTTGCAAAACCCGAATCTTTCGCTGGCATGGAAATCGGTCTCTTTTCCGCCGGAGGTAAAGTTTCCGCACTCTTAGCACCAGAAGCGGCGAAAAGAGGCTGTGTGGTGATCGATAACACCTCCCATTTCCGTATGGATCCGGAAGTTCCCCTAGTGGTGCCGGAAGTAAACGGTCATGCCATTAAAAGACACAAAGGGATTATTGCTAATCCAAACTGTTCAACTGCCCAGATGGTCCTGGCACTTAAACCAATATACGACGCGGTAGGGATCGAAAGGATCGTGGTTTCTACTTACCAATCTGTATCGGGGTGGGGGAAAGAGGCGGTGGAAGAACTGCTGACCCAGACCAAAGCTTTGCTGGCTGATCCCAATGCCAAAGTGGAAGTGAAATGTATTTTTAAACGCATTGCTTTCAATGTGGTGCCGCAGATTGACCAGTTTGTTGAGAACGGTTACACCAAAGAAGAGATGAAAATGGTCAACGAGACCAGGAAGATCTTTGAGGATGATAAAATTCAGGTAACCGCGACCACGGTACGCGTGCCGGTGCTGATCGGCCACTCCGAATCGGTCAATGTTAAAACCAAAAAGAAAATATCAGCGCAAAGGGTGCGCGAGCTGCTCTCCAATTTTGCGGATGTCAAAGTTATGGACGATCCGACGAACGGGGTGTATCCAACCCCGATTGATTGTGTCGGCAAAAATGAGACCCTGGTTGGCCGTATTCGTGAGGATATTTCTCAAGAAAATGGTATCGAGATGTGGATTGTTTCTGATAATCTGCGCCGGGGAGCTGCGCTCAATGCGGTATTAATTGTTGAGCGAATGATGGCGGATAATCTGATCTAAGTTTTATTGCCTTTTTTCAATTTTAACAAATTGTATTTCGTATAAGATATATTATGTAAACCTGTTCGTCGACCATTTAAATTTATCGATATGTCTTTTTTCTTATTCTTACTTTCTTTGTCTCTGATACAAAGAAAGTAACAAAGAAAAATCAAGTGCCTTCTAAACCCTCGTGCTGCGCTTTTGCGAATCGCTCCGCACTTCACCCCTTTTGAATTCCCCTCCTAGAAGGCACATTTATTAATATTTATTCTTAATAGTCCCTTATTAACGCCAAAGAGTGCCGTCGGTTTTGGCAAAAGTCACGAAGACCAAATACTCGAATCTTTTGCCAAAAGGGAGGAGGAGGGAGGTTACGGCCCGACGTACGTCGGGCGAAGGGGGTTTTGGGGTAGCGGTTTTTGGATGGGTGCTTCGACGGCGCAAGGGGTTGTTAGGGCGCAGCCCTAACTGCTTTCTTTTCATCCCCTTTTCTTTGGCAGCAAAGAAAAGGGGAAAAGAGAATAGTTTAAAAAAATTTACATAATATATCTTATTAGTCGAAAGTATTTTGGATCACGGGAGCAGGTAAGGAATGATGGCGGATAAGCTGATCTAACTGATGAGAATATCTGCAATATTGCGTCCGCGAATCAAGATCTCATCTATTCCAAACCTGAGGTTGCGTAAAAGATATTTTTGTTCCTGAGAATTCATAAATAGTTCTACATAATCGAAGAAGGTGTGTGATCTTCCGATTTCCTTTTTCCAGGGATTTAAAACCATATCTAATTTCGCGTAATCTTCCGGATCGGCGATCTTATCTAATAACTTTCTTCTTAATTTCGTGCCGGGATATGGCATAAGGGGAAAGGGGTAAAACAGGATATTTACTTTGTCATCAATTAGTTTTTGAAACGCCTCTATTTCATCCGCTACCGCAGAAGCAGAATCCGCAGTTTCAAAGGGGGTGAGAATGTACGATAGCACGAGGCGGTGGGGAGGAGAAAGCCGTTTCAGCGCGGCGACGAACTGCTTCAGTGCCTCTCTTTCACTATCGAGTTGGAATTGATCTTTTGCTTTGCCCCGGTAATTGCTTCCGATAAGACGTGAGCTATGCTCGCTTACAACTTCTCGTCCAATAAAGAAAGACCAGAATGAATGGAGATCAAAGAAATCGATTAATTTCTTTTGATAGTTGGCATCCACCAGCAGGGAAGGGTCAATGAAAATTTCTTTACGGGGAAGGTAATTAAAGCGCGGTAAATGCTCGAAAATGGTTCGGTAGTAATCAAATCTTTCCGGCTCGAAGGGATTTGAATCGTGCAGGGATAAGATTGCCGGGATAACGACTTGTGGCATTAGGCCCTGAAAAGTTCGTATTACTGTTCTCTCCGGAAAGAGGGGAGAACGGCTCGCGGGTATGGTGCAGAAGCCACATCGATTATGGCAGGTGTCGTCCCACGTCGTCGAAACGCGACCGTAACCCGGATTGAAAATATAGGGCACTTCCTCCAGCTGAGGGAATTTTCCATAACCATGGCCATGGACTTTTTTTGCGGCGGGGTCCCAAAGGTAGAATCCCGGATCGTCAACCTTTTCTCTTTGTCCGTGGTGCTTCGTGACAAATTCCACAAACGGATCGGCATGACCAGCCACCACCGCATCCGCCAAATTTTCCTCGAGGGCGACTTCGATTGGATCCCGAACGCCTTCAATTTTTTCCCTGACAAAGTGGGGGCCTCCAGCGATAATCTGTGCTCGGGGAAACTCCTGTCTGACTAACTTTGACAGTTCAATAAAGATCGGATAATCTGCGCTGGTGGTTGACAAACCGAAAACTGTTCCGGTTTCATTTGCTCTCATTTTTCTGAGGGTATTTACAATCTCTCTTTGATTCCCATTAAAATCTATCACCGCGCCGCCATTTTTGGGAAAAAGGCAAGTGTTGGAGAATCCATTCTGTCTCAAAGCGTTGTCTATGGTGGTTAACCCGATGTGTTCTGAGCTATCGCTGAAGCGGGGCTTAATAAATCCTCTTCTCAGCAAGAACCCGCCGCAGTTTATTAATATAACTTTTCTGACATTTGTGTTAGACATTTTATCTAAATAACTCTCTATAAGAATATATTCTTGAAACACTCATAGCTTAGCTCTTAATTCTTCTGCCGCCTGCTTTATCTTTTTGGCATGGTGACTGTCGCGTTGCTCCATGCGATTGGCGGCATCTATCATTATGCCAATAATATGATCGTTCTGGTCAGTTGAGAAATCTAGTGCAAAAACCGCTCTCCAGATGGCGATAGCGCAGTCAATATCCCAGAGCTGGCGGTCAGTCTCAGCATTGGCCATGGCACCGGCCACCTTCATCATCCCTTTGATGATGTCTAATTTTTTATCTTTCTCTGGGACAAGATCGTAAAGAAAACACCACAACTTGATGGCTGCTTCGGTTTCCTTTTTAGCCGGGGAGAGGTGCATCGCGACCAGCTGATCAGCCAAGCTAAAGATATAGGAAAAGGTATATCTTTTCTCATTATCCGGGATGTCCATTCCAAACAGCTCTTTCCAGATCAGCAGGGCGGAATCAATATCTCGCTCGCCGATCGGCGGCAGGGGGTTCGCCAGTTTTTTTGCCGTGGTTTCCATGGTCGTTATCAGTTTCCCGGGATCATTCGTTAAAGGGAAAGCCAATTTCCAGATTTTGATGGTGGCGGGAATGTCCCAATCCTTTTTAGAAAAGTTAATTACCGTCAGGAGACTGGCAACGCCCAACATATTGAGTACGATATGGTCTTTTTCATCAGCGGAAAAATTGAAAGCATAGAGCGTTTGCCACAGTTTCAAAGCCGCATCGATATCCATTTCCTGCTTGGGACGGTTGAAATCGGAAAAGATCCGGATGAATCCCATCATAATACGTATGACATGCTTTTTCTCGCCATTTGTTTTAGCCGCAGTATAAAGAAATTGCCAAAGCTTTATAGCGTTATCGATTTCTTTTTGATTGGCAATTCGGTCGGTATGGTGGAGAACGGATGATCTAACCGTTTTTCTCTGGTCGTATGATGCAGCAAGGGCAGCGGCACACCCCCACAATTTAAATGCGCCCTCCCAGTCCCATTGTGCGGAAGGCAAATCAGGATCGGTCAGTCTATTTGCCGCGCCAGCCATGGATTTTAAGGTATTGGTAGAGTGTTCTATGCACCTATCCAAATGAAAAGCAGCGGTCCAGATTTGGATGGCAACATCCAGATCCTTAAATGGAATACCGGCGGCCAGCTCTTTGGCTAAGGCGACCATGGAATTAATGACAATCTCATTCTCTCCGTTAATATTTTGTTCATAGAGATAGTTCCAGATTTTGAGACTGGCATCCAGGTCTTTTTCGATCAGGTAAAAAGATTTTGCCCGTTTCAATAGGATTTTGATAAAAGGGGTAAGTTCTGGGCCAGAATAAGTTTGCTGAATTTCGTGTTGGAAAGATTCCAGGATTTGGTTGACATCACTGCTTTGCTTAACTTTTTCCGCGAACAGAATTTCGCCAGGAGACCTTGTCGGCGGTAGGTCGCTGCCGATGAGTGAGCCGAAATAGATGCCGGGAGGATCATGGGGGCGGGTATCGAAGAGGAAATTGGTTATCTTTCGGATCAATTCAACCTTCGGGAGCTTCGGGGCTGTATTTCTGATTTCTATCGCATTTATTTTCATATATGTAGCCTTCTGATTAATACTGCTCGGAAACCAGAGACTGAACGTCTCGGTTTCCTCGCATTTTTGGAACCGCGACGTTTAGTCGCAGGTTCTGTTATTTTTTCGTTAATTAATAACTAAAATTTCATTTTTTCGTACGCTGTAAAAGCTAAACCGATGCAAGATTTGGGCTTTAGGATACGATATATACATTAGAAAGACCCGATGCCATCTGCATAAAGCGTACCTGTGGATGGCACGCTTTTTTAATAAGAAAGAGGTTTAAATGGTTTACGAACTGGGAAATCAGAATCAGACAAAAGTTAATTTACCCGGTAGATTATCTGGTAAGCCGATCGGACTTGCGTCTAAATTAAATATAGATAAACCGATCGTTGATTCTGTTTCTCTTACTTCAGGTGCGCTAAAATTACAAGCTCCTGCCATTCTTCAGCAAAAGCCTGCCACACCACCGCTGCCGCCCGAATTGCAAAGTATTGCCAAAAAGAACCCCCAACTGAAAGCTAAAATTAATGACCTGTGGGAAAGATACAACCGATCGGATATAGCTAAAGATGAAAAGCAGCAAATCTTTTTAGAATTTATCAAGCTCGATAAGCAAATCCAGCGAACCAAAGACCAACAATATATCAAAGAAACAAAAGCAACCATTAGGAAGGAAAAAAGTTATAATTTCGGCCCGGAATGGAATAAATTGATGGTCTTGATTGATAAGGCATTTAAAGATGGTAATTACTTATTACTTGATGGCTTAATCCAAATCGCGGACTCAATTATTAAAGCTAAAAGGGAAATATCACGATTGTCAGAAATGGAGCATAAATTACCTTTTGGGTCGAAGCTTCGTCAACTATACTTCGATGCGCGCCACGCTTTGATTGACCAGGCCCGGGTTTTATTAAATGGAGACCCCCAAAGAAAAGCCAATTATTATACACGAGAATATACTCGCTTAATGGGAGAAGCAAAGAAGCTGGTTGATCAGGTAGTTAATAAGCAAGGAGAACCCTTAAGAGATGAGGCAAAAGCGCTTTTAAATAAACTGGATGGCAAGACTGGTAATCCTCTTTTAGACAGGGCACTTGGAGAAGCAGGTTTAGATGTAACTAACCTACCAGCTAATAGACAGATTATTCGTGGACGAGCGATACAAGAAAAACGCCAGCAAGCATCTCAGACCCTTTATAAGCAGTTATTTAAAATCGATCCTTCTAAAGCGCAGACGATTAGAAAGAAATTACAGGATTTAAGCCAGCGCGATCCCAGCAAGATTGATACGGGATATTACCGGGAACTGGTTCAGGTTCAAAGAGAGATCGATCATCTTATTGCCAGGGGCAATTTAAAGAATTATGAAAAGGGGATGGATGACGCTCTCGAATTCTTAGGGAAGCTAAATAGGGATTATAACAAATTGTATGTGAGGGAAGCGCGAGGCTGGATGGGCATTTTTGCTAGGCGAGAAGGGCCACCTACTCGTTATGCCTGGCCGGCTGAAATCAATGGTGCTGCGAGCCCGCGTAATCTAAACCAAAGAATTATCAGTCATTTATATGAACTCAAAAGGACGGGAAAGGTCGAAGATTTTAAAAAGGCGATTGCAGATCTCACTGATATCAAATCTTGCCGCACGCTGGATGATTTATCTTTTAAATTATCTATTGTACGTGCCTTACTCAAAGCTGATATGGGGCAGTATTTAGATCTTCCCTCTTTTGGCCGTTCCCAGGGTAAACTGCTCGATTGGTCGTCAAGCCAAATCAGTGAATTTCTGCAAGACATCAAACTAAACCGAGTGATAGTTGACGTAAACCACACGAAAGAGCTTGGGCAGATTATTACTGCGGCTGAAGGCATTGTCGTTGCCGCGGCGGTTTCATCCGTGGGAAGTGCGGCGGTGGGTGTAGCCTTAGGAATTTCAGCAAAAACGGTTGGTGGGTTTATCTTTATGACTGGAGTAAATGCCGCCATTTTTACCCCGATAAGCCGATTCTCGGAAGTGGCGTTTGGGGCGAGTGAAATGTGGAAAACACCGGGTGAAGCGGCTAAAGATTTCTTCAAAAACTGGGCAATGTTTGCCGCGCTGGGAGCTTTGGGTAAAGTGGTAGGCCACGCGCCGAAATTTGCCACAGCTGCAAAAACGGTTGCGGAAAATGCTACTAGCCGCAGTCTTGGCTCTGCGTTAAAAGCATTGGGACAAAAAGCAGGTGCTGGGATTAAATCTGCTGTTTCTATTGAAGGGGTTGAAAGAGCTGCGCACGGG